>JAEEGH010007593.1_pt1 | contig 26014 bp, 17 predicted proteins | sample 9134181 | NCBI WGS metagenome assembly JAEEGH01 (sample SAMN16246544, study PRJNA631951) | gut metagenome | biome: gut microbiome; feature: rumen; material: DP-attached | host: Bos | place: Iran: Karaj | collected 2018-10
CCAGACCGGGCATATACTCAATCCCGGAAAGGGATTTGACATTCAGCTCATTGGTGCAGAAACTGATACGCCAGATAAACCTGGCTTCCGAAAGGGATATTTCACCGTCTCCATCGGTGTCATATTCCTGAAGAAGATATTTCTTGAAGGCCGGGTCCGGAATGGGAATGGCTCCGTCCGGGGCGGAAAAGGTCTGGGGCTGGGAGCAGATTTCACTCTCTCCAGCCGATGCAAAAGCTACAAAACTGTAAGTTTTCTCAACTTGAAGACCATGGACCGTTGCCTCAAAACTGTTTCCGGAAAGCACCGCTTCCAGCTCGGATTCCTTTTCTCCGTCGCTGAACCGAAATCCGCAACGGTCTATACGATCATTGGATAAGATGCACCGAAGCGTAGCCGTGGTCCCCTCTACCACCGCCTCGGCCTTTGTTATCTCCGGAGCATGGAATTCATTCCCCTTTTCCCTGCAGGAAACGAGGCCCAGCGCCATGAGCGCCACAAAAATCCATTGCGATAATTTTCGTTGCGACATTTTTCGCAATGGATTAATCTAAACAAGGACTCCTGTCTTCAACACGTCTTCGTAAAGAGGAGATGGGTAGCGTTTATCAATTAAGACAGGTTCAATCAAAGTATTGACTTGCCAGGTTAGAGCCCACAATTTGGAGGATGCTTCCAAGAAGTCCTCTTTTACCTCCGGAAGGACCACAGCCACATCAATATCACTATCCGGATGGGCCGTTCCCTTGCCATATGACCCAAACAAGTATATAGTAGCCTGGTCAAAATGGGCAAGAACCAGTTTTTTGTATTGACGTACCGCAGCTATAGCATCTCTTTTACCCATTGCTGTACCTCCTTTGTTTTACCAAGAATCTCCAGACATTTTTCTTCTGTAAGCGACTCGCCGATAGCCTGTTTATAAGAAGGATATCGCGCTTCTATATTCAAAGGCATTATTTGACTGACAAACGCTTTCTTCTCATCATCCAGCAACTGTCCCAATCCACAGCTTTGTGCAAGATTGATCAAGTTGTGAGAAAAAGGAGCAGGCTCATCTTTCCTACTGCTCCAGTACGCTTTAAAGATCTTTTCAATAACTTGGTGACACATATATCCGACATACAACCACCTGCCGGTGCGAAACATTGCATCGGCCGTATCCAGGTCATAGTCGGACAAATCTTCCCAGTATTTTACCTTGTCCAAGTCCATAGCTGTCACAAATGTACAGTTATTTTTTGACAAGCGCAAAACTGGCTACAGTTTTTCCAGACGGTTCAGGCCATTGGTTTTTCCGGCTACGTAGGAGGGGGTAGGGCCATCGGCACGGTCAACGTGGTCGATGAAAAGCGGATAGCCCAGCAGGAACTGGGTGGCGCGGAAGCGGTCATCGGCCTTCAGTTTTGCGTTCTCGCTTTTGAGGACGGTGAAGGTGTCATTGCCTTCATACAGAAGCGTTACCAGGCGGTTGGGCTCCCAGCCGATGAGGATCATCTCTCCTGGCCGGAGTTCTTCCGATGTGATGCAGGCCGTGCTGAAGAAGCCGGATTCGAAGGCGGGAGAGTGCTTGAGTTCCTCCCGCCAGGCGTTGAACGACGGGAAGCCGATGAATCGGCACAGTACATCCAGTGTTGCTACCCGCGGCGCCGGCCTCAGGCTCACATAGCCCCACAGCCGCTTGAGCGTGGCCGACGAGATATACTCGTTGATGTCCCGCTCGATTACAACCGACAACGACTCAAAGTCCGTGGAGGTGTGCACCTCACGGCCGTATTTTCGTTCCACTTCCTTCAGCAGGAACGCTATTTCCGGAATGGTGTTGGGCATGGATTACAAAGATAACTATAAAATAAATAAATTATAAAACAGCCATGAGTTCTTGCTGAACAATATGCCAACTATCATAAGCGAATACTCTATCACAGGCATCCTGCCAAGGTTCTCCATGGAGGACATTTACCACACTCGCCCCTGGAGCGCCCAACTGGTTTACGCAAATGGTAGTTAAAGGAGGAACGTGCTGGCCATTATCGTCCAATGATTCAATAATAGCGGCTAGTTTTCCCAAAACATATCCAAACTTATTGGGTAAGACAATATCACCAATGGCCAGTTCTCCATAAGTGATAGTTACTCCTTGAGTAGCCCTTAGACAAAGAATCGGAAGAATCCGAACAATCCGGTTATGCGTTGCCGGCCTTAATTGTGAAATAAGATTAAGTGTTTGATCCGTAATCATTAGTCTTTTATTATTGATTAAAGTCATATTTTGTGAGTACGTACTCTTTCCACCCGGGCGCTTTTCTATAATCACCCCACGAGTCTTGTGGTACATATATATGTAAATCGCTTCTTATAGTCCCCAACGTAGAAAGGGAAGGTGGGATTGTCGCTTTTATGTAGAAAGATACAAGATTCTCACAGGATGTTACTACGTCTTTACCCAATGTGGTAACACTTTCGGGAAGAACTATAGTCCTTAAACCCGTAAAGCCGAAAGCAGACTGATCAATAATCGAAAGGGCCTTTGCATTTGATAAATCCAAGTTACCCATTGGAGCCCATTTAAATGCATACTGACCAATATAATTCAACTCACTTCCATCTGGAATCATTAAATAGTAAAGACTGCTCTTAAAAAACGCACAATACTCAATGCGAGATACCGATTTGGGCAGATAAATCTTGTTGATTTTACTGCCTTCAAAAGCAGCATTAGGTATTGTAGTTAGATTCTCACACGCAGATAAGTCAATCTCCTTTATACCGGTATACCTGAACGCACTTTTTCCTATCTTACTGATAGAAGCCGGTAGAGATATTTTATTAATATTTAAAGCAAAATGAAACGCTTCTTCCCCTATCTCCTCCAACTCATTATACTGTGAAAAATCAAGTTCGTTAATACTACATTGATAAAACGATTGTTTTCCTATACGTTTTATTCTGGCGTTAGGTAAAACCAACGTAGATATTGCACAGTTACTCAACGCGCCATCTCCTATTTCTGTTAATCGAGTACACAAAGAAATATCTAAACATTCCAATTTATCTCCCGAGAACAGTCCCGCTGAAAGGCTTTCTAAAAATGATGGCAGCTTACAATTCTTAAGAGGAGTGTATGCAAAAGCCGACGCCCCTATTAGTCTTAAATAATTATTGGCAGATAAATCTATTTCCTCTAAAGCGGTATTATTAAACGCACTGGCGCCAATTTGCCTTAGTTTTGGTAATAATGTCCAATCAAAAGATTCCAATCCCGTATTTAAAAATGCTTGATTCCCAATATAATCTATGTAATCCGATGATGCAGATAAATCAATCGTCTTTATTTTTGTACCTGAAAAAACACCGTCATTGAGGTGCTTTATTACACAAGTGCCAAGTGTAACCGACTCTAGAGGGACATTCTTAAACGCATATTTACCTATTTCCAATGGCACCTTGTTGTGGGAAAAGTCAATCGCACTAAAAACACTATTGACGAAAGCATATTCACCAATCTCTTCAAGACAATTGAAATCGGGAAGCAAAACACGTTGACAACTGCCATTAATAAATAGATTTCCACCTATTCTTTCTAGGCCGACCGATTCGGAACAGTCAAAATAATCCATTGAGAATCCTTGGAAAAGATTCTCCCCCAACTCAACAATTGACGAAGGGAGTTTCATGGCTGTCACAGGATAACAATAAGCCTTGTACAACAACGGACCGGACATATCATAAATGTCTACATTCGGATCTCGTTTAATTGAGGTAACTATACCCTCAAAGGTTATAGTCCTGCGCACTTTAACAACCAAACGAGAGCCAGAACGACCAATCGTAGCAATTACTTCCTTATAGTTATCATCTTTTATTGGTGCATCAAATATAAAAGGAATGAACTCAGGCCCCGGTTTCCCATGATCGTCAACAAAAAGCCCATTGTCCAGAGTCCAGTATTGCTCTAAAACGACTTGGCTTTGACTCACTGAAGAGCGCACATACACTTGACAACGAGCCGTTACACTCCCCGCAGAGGCAATGATTGTAGACTCTCCCTCTTGGACCCCAGTCACCACACCATTTTGGTCAACCGTTGCTACGGAAGGATTTGTACTTGACCAAGTAACAATTTTGTCGGCAGTATTATCGGGAGAAACTGTTGCAATCAAAGTCTCCGACTGCCCCTTCGTCAGGGTTAGGCTGGTCATGTTGAGTGTCACCGACGTTACCGAAACACCAGACTCCTTCACAGAAACGGCACGAATACTATATCCATATCTTCGTTCATCTTGTCCCATCCGAGGGGTTTTATCAGCCATCATATAGAGACTCTCCGCCATATATTTTTTTGCTGCCAAATCCGATGACCAATATATGCCAGTTTGCCCTATCTCTTTAATAGCGGACTCTCTGAAAACGCCGCACATTGGTAAAAAAATACTATTCCCTGTTTTTTTGCTTATTCCTTCATAACCAACCACTCCGTTTACTGTTTTCTTTGTCCAAGTACAACCATTCTTTAATTCTTCTAATTCCGCTTTTGTGGGCATTCTCCAACCTTCGCCCAAAAATGCACGTGCCGCATCATCTTCTACATCAAGAGCCGTCTTATAATCGCTAGAGTTATATTTGTACAGATTTGATTCTGAACTGGCCCATTTATACGATGACCAAGAATATGTTGTTTTATTTGGTTCTGTTTCACCCCAAGCGTAATAATTCCCAAATCCTTCAGGTTCCGTAGCTCCGAGGTTAACAGAAGCCCAATTAACACTGAGTCCCAAGTCAATAGCTTCAAAAGAAGCATCGTTCCTTGAATCAATCTCTTCTAGCACTCCAAAAACGGAACGCTTTATAGACTTTGCATCACTACTTTTCAATTTTCCCCCATGATTAGTTGTATTAAACATAAAGGAAAAACCATTTTGCAGTTTTGTTGGAAGAACTGACAGGTAGTAATACTTCCCAGGTTTGAAAAATCCATTATCTGGGGCCACAAGCGTTATAGAAGTAGCGCCCTCCAAAACCTCAACGACCTCTGGATAGCCACCGTTCCCTATGACCAGTTTAACTCTACCCGCTAATTCCTCATTGTTATTACCCTCAAATGTAACCGACTTGATATCATCTCGCACTACGGAAAACTTTATTCCTCCGCATACATTATAGAATCGGAGATATGAATCCGTGGAATTTGCAACGGATGGGAAGAAATGATTGGCAAAGGTACCCTCCTGCGCCACCTGTTGACTCGGAATTGAAATCACGACGGATTCTCCTGAAAAAGATTCCACAGTATTTGATGGATATACTGCCCAAAATGTTGATGCAGAATTACCGTCAAAACTTGCGGGGCAGATAAAATCTACCGAGGAAGATGCCTCGGCGTTATTAGAAACCATTTCTATTCCAGTTCGACCCTGTTCTGTTTCCGACCAAAATAGTTTTATAGCATCTTCCGGCATCCACCAAATCTGTCCACCTTCCTTTAAGACGGTTTTTGTTTCTTCACCATCACCACTTATCGCATGAAAGACGGTTATTTCACGCTCTATCAAATCAGTCTCCACCTGTTCACAAGACAGAGCCATCAATAGTAAAGTAATAAAAAGAAAACGTTTTTTCATTATCGTTACTAAAAATTCAGTAATTCCCATACAGCAAATGATAATACTCCCTTCTCCCTTTGAATAGCCTTTATCTTTTCGTCTAGAAGTTCAGGAGTGTTAATATACCCCCAGGCAGCATTATGCCCTTTTAAACCTACCCTTGTGAGAACAATCCTGTCAATTGGACAAATTGGTGGTTCCTCAATCTTCCCCATACACCAAAGATGCTTCAGATATACGGATAAGCTTTTTTGAGCGTGAGAAATTCTAAACTCATTATCATATCCAGGGTTTTCATTATTGAACGAATCTGGGAATGACGAATTCATGTAATTCTTGAGTTCAATGACGTCGGCTATATACTGATCCTCGTTCTGCTTCTTTTTATATTTCCGACCCAGTTTCTCCAACTTCTCACTCCACGCATCTCTTATTCTTTCTCTATCCTCTTTAGTTAAACTCTCTGTATATGTCGGATTCCTTTTAACTGCTGAGATGATACCACTATTAAGGGCGCAGTTATCTCTTTGTTCATAATTGTACCTATTCAAATAATTCAATTTGAGCAATTTGTATGGATCGGTCATGGATTAGGGTGTTGTAAATAATTGAATTACACTTCGATTAAACATGATACCTTTATAAGCGTAAAGCTCTTCCTAGTCTTCTTGAATAGGGAATATGCGGTCTGCATATCTACTCCAGTTCATAGCTTTTTTATATGCTTCAAGAGCGGATAGAGGAACGTATATCAAACATCCGTTTTTACCAACGTCAAATATCGTCGTAGAGGCACTTGGTGGAGATAGAGGAAGCACAGTAGCAGAAACTAAACTAGGACAATTATAAAAAGCCATCATACCAATAGAAGTAACCGACACCGGGATTGTAATCGTGGTTAAACTCGAACAACCTTGAAAAGCATGAGAGTCGATGGACGTAATAGGCTCCGGCAGGTTAATTGTAACTAAGCTTTTACAAAATGTAAAAGCACGGATGCCTATTGAAGTAACAGGGCCAGAAATAATTGCGGAAGTCAAACTTTGACAACCATAAAAAGCCTCGCGACCAATAGAAGTGACAGAGTTTGGTATTACCACTGTTTTTAGTTTAGCACAATTGTAGAAACTTCTCTCACTAATTTCGGTCAAGCTAGTAAAAAACACCAACTCATCAAAAAATTCGATTTCTTGCTCCTGAAAGAATCCTTCCAGCGATGTCACGACAGAAGCTTCAGAGCGGGAAAGACCGCCATCCTGGTTCAAATCCCAACTAGATAGGCAAATTGATTCAACTATTGGATCCTCAAATCTGATTGTATTCACAAAGACGGAGCATGTTGCCGTTTTATCCTCCACCTGAGCTGTTATTTTAGTGGCACCTTCCCCTAACGCTGTTATTAACCCAGAATCACTAACAATGGCCACAGAAGGATTTGAGCTTGTCCAGAAAACGGGTTTCTTGTGGGTCGCGTCTGCAGGTTCCAACGAAACAGTCAACTGCTCTGTCTCATTAACATCCATGTATATTCTATCAATATTTAATCTAATTCTATCAAGCGGAGAAACAGTGACATATTTTACAGCTCTAGTATAATTCCTGCTATATTCGCCATCCGTATTAATAATCCCATCGTGTAACCGTTCTCTTAAATATTTATCATAATGAAATACAGAAGCAGGGTTGACTGTCGTAGACCAATAGAAACTATCGGTTGTAGATAGCTGCGTATAATTTGCTTCACCTAAAGCGGCGTTGATTTCATCGAAATAAAGATGAATCAATGTTAACTCGTCGATTGTGGGCATCCGCCACCCCTCTCCATAGCTCTCACACCAGCTGTTTGATGTCGGCCAATCCTTATCTTGTAGCTCCTCTATGGAGATTAACATTGCTTTACTATTATCATTTGAGACCCAGGCGATTATTCCTAAACCAGAAGAATCTATGTTTCCTATTAAGTCACTCGAACACCTCACCGTGACTTGACATGTCGCCGATACTCCCTTATTAACAAAAGATGATACCGTCACGTTTGCCATACCAGGGCCTACTGCCGTCACACGCCCTTGGCTATCTACTGTTATCACATTACTATCCGAACTCTCCCACACTAACCCATTGTCCGTTGCCCAGGTCGGGAAAGTCGAAGCGTGTAATAGTTTGGTGTCTCCAACATCCATTATCAGATCAGAACTGTCAAGAACCACATCAGAGACATCTACCTTATCTGGCCAAGTATCATATTTTTCTGAATATATAGGACGGATTGACATTCCGTAGTAGCTCCTCCAAGCATCGTCATGTAGTTCCAACTTATTCTCATAATAAATCAAATACCAGGCTTTATTCTTGTTTTCATCATACTGAACCAAATCTCGAGTCCAATAACAAAGCCGTTCTCGATACCCCCAATCATAAGTAGCAGAGGGCATGAAACCTGAGGCAGAAAGAAAAATACTATTATTGGTGTATCCAGGCTTTGTCCCTCTAACAATTAAACCACTAGTTCCAGACCCTTGATAATTATCCGTCCATTCCCACGTACAATCATTGATTAATTCTTCCATCTCGCTATAAGACGGCATTCTCCATCCTCGTCCCTTATTCATAGCAGCGGCATCATCATATAATTCCAAAGAAGTAAGGCCATCCTCTTTGTAGCGCTTACTCACCGGTCCACAAGCATCCCCTCTAATTGGGATAAGTTCCCCCCATCTGTAATAGTCTCCATCCTGCTCCGGAGAACTTGCGCCAAGATTACATGAGGCCCAATACACAGAGAGTCCAAGGTCTACTGCGCCTTCGGGAATTGACGACCCTTGCCAATTGCCGACTTTACTATCAACGTCGTCAAGAATACCGAACATAGAACGTTTAACTAGTTGGGCACTATTTTTCTCAAACGTTCCACTCTGGTTTACAATGCTGAAGGAAATAGAATATCCCTTACTCAAAGACGCAGGGAGCATCGTCATGTAGTAATGCTTTCCCGGTTGGAAACAACCATTGTTCGGAGCAATAATAGTAACACTAGTAGTGCCATCTAAGATTTGTGTCACTTCCGGTTTTCCTTGATCTCCAATTAAAACCTTAACTTTTCCTGCCAATACTTCGTTATTATTACCCTTAAAAGTGATAGCTTGAATATCACTACGGGAAACAGAAAACTTTAATCCGCCACAAATGTTCAAAAAAGACAGCGTTGATGTTTTCGTTTTTGCTATTGCCGGGAAAGTAGAATTGGAGAAATTATCCTCAACGGCAGTTTGAACAGCAGGGATGGTAGTCACGATAGCATTCCCATCACAAGAATTATCGGACGAATATGGATAAACCGCCCAAATCTCTTCTGCGTCACCAGCCTGAAGAGAGCCAGAGAATTCCACACTCCCGGCATTAGATGTGTTGGTGGAAATAAACTTATTGCCACCATCAGTTCCGGCTCCACGAAAAACGCTTATTTCCTCCCCTGGTCCCCAGATTACGGAGCCATCACCTTGCCGAATGGTCTTTGTATCAGGTGTTATTCCCTCTTTTGTGGCAATAATAGTCGTCTCAACTCCCTGTACAAATGATGGATCATAACTCTCTGGTAGGCCACTACAGGCAGAAGAAAAAACGAGAATTAATACTAGCGGAATATATTTGTATATACTATTCATAATATGGCTATTTAGTCCCAGTTTTCTTCGCCCGTACCTTCATGTCCACCAGAAATATTATTATTACTCACTGTTACACTACATGTCGCTGTCTTGCCACCAGCAGATGCAATAATAGTTGCATTTCCTTCTGCGACTGCTGTAACTCGACCATTCGAATCTACCGTGGCAACATCCTCCTTTGACGAAGCCCATGTTACCTTTTTATCGGTAGCATTTTCAGGCAAAACCGTAGCTATCAATGTCTCTTTTTCTCCCACCTTCAAAGAAAGTGAGGATTTGTTAAGCGTTATCGATGTAACAGGAATAGTATTCTTTGACACTGTAATACTGCACGTGGCAGACTTTCCACCTACAGACGCAGTAATGGTAGCTACGCCTTCTGCGATTGCCGTGACAACACCGTTGGTGACCGTCGCAACTGAAGCATTGGATGTCGTCCATGTAACTGTCTTGTCATCGGCATCGTTGGGATTGATGGTGGCGACAAGCGTTGTTGTCTGACCCTCCTCCAGGTTCACTGAGGTGCGGTCAAGAGACACACTCTCCACCGGCGTCGTAATCGTTACAGAGCAGGTGGCAGACTTCTCTCCCGCCTTCGCCATAATGGTCGCACTTCCACTCTTAAGCGCAGTCACACGGCCGTTCTGGTCCACACTCGCTATCGTGGCGTCACTGCTGGACCAGGAAACCGTCTTATCCGTAGCATTATCCGGAGTCACCGTCGCAGTCAAGGTCTCCGACTGACCCTTTGTCATATTCAGGCTGGTCTTGTTCAGCGTCACCGACGTTACCGCAACAACTGACTTCTTCACGGAAACGGCACAGGTCGCAGACTTTCCTCCAGCCGTCGCCGTGATAACCGCATTGCCCTCCGCAACTGCCGTAACAACACCATTACTGTCAACTGTAGCAATCTTGTCGTTATTTGACGACCATGTTATGGTTTTATCCGCGGCGTTTTCAGGATGGACTGTTGCTATGAGTTGTGTCGTCTGTCCTATTTCCAACGTGACAGAAAGGAGGCTGAGTGTAATTGAAGACACGGGGTCACCCTTGATTTCCGTAAAGATTGCCTTGACACTCTTTTCTCCTGTGATAGTGATCTGAGACGGATTACTGTTTCCGGAAAGGTCTCCTTCCCAGTGATCGAATTGCCAATTATCAGTCGGTTTTGCAGTTAATGAAACTACAGTGCCATTGGTGTAACTCGCTTTGGTTTCTATAATCCTCTCTTCTACCGAGCCCTGTCCTTCCACGTCAACGTTCAAATTATATGTTTTCTTTACAAATACCGCTTTTACCGTCTTGGCTTCAGAGATGGTTATTTGGGCAGGATTACTGCTTCCCGACAGGTTGCCCTCCCAATGGTCGAAAACCCAATGTTCTGCAGGTTGAGCAGTTAACTCGACCACAGTTCCAGCCGAATAATCAGTTTTAGTTTCGATTACTCTTTCTGCAATGGTGCCATTTCCTTCAACAGACAAACTTAAGGCATAGGAGCGGGAAGAAAAACGGGCACCTACATTCATATCTGAATTAACAGTTACGGTTTTCGGATTCTCCGTTCCTGAAAGGCTACCAACCCATCCAGCAAACGTATGTGAGGCGTCCGGATTAGCTTGAAATGTAAAGGTAGTTCCCTTTTTTACCACGCCGGGTAACGGATTTGTAGATATACTACCTCCTGTGCCTTCTACATAAGTTGATACGGCAAAAGATTCCTCTTCTGGTTGAACGGGCTCTTCTCCTCCGCAACTACCAAATAAAAACAGAGAAAATACTCCCAGAATGAGTGGAAGGAAACGCTTAGTCATAACACGTGTTATTGTGGTTATTAATTGTCGCAAAAATACCTTCTGGGGATTGATCTATCAAGTTCACATTGGTTCATTTCACATATAGATTCATCCCCGCGACTTCTTTTCCTTCAAAAACCGCCAAGAACGTCGGCGCAGAAGTCTGTATTGAACTTCTGCGCCATCAAAAAACGCCAAAAATGCGGGCGTGGCGGTTGTGGGGAAAGGAATGGCATGTCCGGGGGCTTGTCCACCCCCGGACAAGTATAGGGGGAGGGGCCCGCTGATTTTTGGATATTTGGCCGGAGCTTGCTCCGAGACAAATGTTCAAAAAGCAGTGGGAGGGGCCGGAGAGAGCAAAGCGAACGGAGTCCCCCGGACATGCCATCCCTTCCCCTATCGGCAAACCTAGCCGTATAATGGGACGAAAACGGCCAAGACGGGAACCGCCCGGGCAGGGACATCAAGCGCCCTGTATTCGCCAGATTATTCTTATCTTTGTAAAACCAACAACCACAGTCTCTAGTTACTACGAATGAAAAGACTTCAATTAACACTCTTGATTATGCTTTCTGCTCTGCTGGGATGCGCGTCCACCAAACCTGCCCCCAAGGGCCAGCTGGTTTACTGCAGTTACGCCTGTACGGGTGCGGCCGGCCTGGGAAAAGACTATTGTGAACTCATTGCCGATGTAGATTCCGTCCCCAAAGTGATTATAGTCCTGGGAGAGGGAAACCGCTTCGAGGATCCCGTCATCCGGGGCGAATACCCTGTAACCCGGGAGGTGGTGGACAGCCTCTGCAAGGCACTGGAAGAGAGAAAAGTGTACAAGCTGGCCGGGTACAGTCTGAACGAGGCCATCACCGGCGGTCACTCGTACCGGATCTATATGGAATACAGTTCGGGAGAGAAAGTGAATGCCTTCTGGTACGGGCACGGCGTGAAGCAGGAAGCCTTGTCGGCCTACCACTTTATCGAATCCTTCTTCTCGCCCTGGCGGGAGCAGGCCCTCACCGATGATACCATCACTCGGGTGCAGGAGATGGAACAGCGTTTCGACCGCCTTTCCAACGCGCAGAAATCGGGGACCCGCTATGAGGATATGAAGGCCGATTACGAGGCGCTGGACTGGTATATGCGCTCCGGACAGTGGAAGAAGGATTTTGAAATGGACGAGAAAGGGCGGCTTCCCAAGGACCTGAAACGCGGAGTGCTCAGCGAGGACGGCCTGTATGAAGTGCTGAGCCAAGAGCCGTAAAGGGCAGGATTTGTAGCGAATATTTCCAAAAATGATTATATTTGTGTGTTTCAACCACATTGCACTATGAGAATCCCAGAATCTGAACTCATTATCAACGGCGACGGCTCGGTGTTCCATATCCACCTGAAGCCGGAAGAACTGGCCGATAATGTTATCATGGTGGGAGACCCCTCCCGCGTAGATATGATTGGCGAATACCTCACGGACATCGAGTTCCGGCACGAATCCCGCGAATTCGTCTCCATCACCGGCAAGCGCAACGGAAAGCGCATCACGGCCCTGTCCCACGGCATCGGCCCGGACAATATCGACATTGTGATGACGGAGCTGGACGCCCTGGCCAACGTGGACTTCAATACCCGCGAGGTTAAGCCCGTGCACAAGGCCCTGAATATCCTCCGTATCGGCACTTCCGGCGCCCTGCACGCCGATATTCCCCTGGGAAGCTATGTGCTGGCCCACATCAGCGTGGGCTTCGACGGCGTGATGAACTGGTACGGCAACCGCAGCAAAGTAACCATCCCCCGCGTGGAATCCTCCTTCAAGAAGCACATGGGCTGGCTGGACGTGCTGCCCTCCCCTTACTTCGTGAAGGCCTCCCCCAAGATCATCAACCTGATGAAAGACGTCACCGTGAAGGGCGTAACCATCTCGGCCAACGGCTTCTACGGTCCCCAGGGCCGGGTTGTCCGCGTGCCGCTGGCCATGCCCCATATGCTGGAGGACATCGAGAGCTTCCGCTTCACTTCCGGCGGAGAGAAGTACCGCATCACCAACTTCGAGATGGAGAGCTCTCCCCTGGCCGGCCTGGCCGCCCACCTGGGCCACAACGCCTCCACGGTCTGCTGCATCATAGCCAACCGCTATCTCAAGAGCTCCAACCCGGACTACAAGCCTGCCATCCGCAAGCTTGTAGAACTGTGTGTGGACCGGATGAGTACCCTTTAATCGATCTTAAACTCCTCAATTTCCTTGACGAGTTTCCCGATGATGGACATCTTCACGTCGTACAAGGCGTCGGAGATGTCCACTTTGTAATAGTGGGGGTTGATGAGACGGCGCTCGGCCGGGGAGAAGTGATGGAGGTTGTCCTTGTAGAAGGCCTTCTTCATCTCCAGGGAGTAATAAGGGGCTATGCGCTTCCCCGCCTTCACGGACTGCAGCTGGAGCGGACGGGCCTCGTACTGGCCCTCTTCGAAGGTCTTGGTCTTGAAGGAATCGTATTCGTCGCGGACGGTGAAGGTCTTTCCCTGCTGGATGGCCAGGTCCATGGCATCGCCCCGCAGGCAGGTTACATCGGCCTTGAATACGTAGCCGTCCAGGGAATTGCCCTTTTCCTTGTCCTGGGCCGATATGCGCCAGGTGATCTGGAAGCCCGGATTGATGAGCTTGATCTTGTCTTCCGAACGTTTGAGAACGGGCTCGTCATCCACCTGCACCAGCTTGTACACATTGCCGAAGCAGGGAGCGGCCTTGGAGGTGGCGATGGCATCACCCACGCCGTAACTGTCGATCCGGGCGCCCTGGCGCTCCAGGTCCGTGATCAGGTATTCGTCCAGGCCGTTGGTGGCGAAGATCTTGCACTTGAAGCAGCCGTGTTCGTCCAGGATACGGCGCACTTCCTGCGACAGGTACGCCAGGTCTCCGCTGTCCAGCCGGATGCCGTAACCGGACGCGTAATTGTCGTCGATGCCGTTTTCCCGGAAGCTCCGGATGGCGTTCTTCACTCCGCACTTGAGCGTATCGTAGGTGTCGATGAGCAGGATGATGTTCTCTCCCCGGTGGGTCTTGATATAGTCGCAGAAGGCCTGGTGCTCCCCTTCCACGGTGCTGCCGTAGGAGGTGACGAAGCTATGTGCCATGGTTCCGGTGGAAGGCACGTTGTTGAAGGCGCCGGTGAGGATGTTGGAGGAGCTGGCGCAGCCGGCAATCTGGGCCGCCTTGCCGCCATACACCGCCGCCCAGGGACCGTGCGCCCGGCGGGAACCGAACTCCGAAACCGGCTTGTCCGTAGAACGGCACACACGGGAGGCCTTGGTGGCCACCGCCATCTGGTGGTTCAGGATACAGAGCATGGGGGTTTCCAGCACCTGGGCCTGGATCATCGGCCCCACCACAATGACCACCGGCTGGTTGGGGAAAGCGATCTCCCCTTCCCGCATAGTGTATAAATCGCCCGTGAACTTCATGGTGCTCAGGTACTTCCGGAATTCCTTATACTCCTCTCCCGGAAGGAATCTCTCGTAAAACTCTTCCGGCTCCGTACCCAGCCGCTGCACCATTTCAATCACCTCCTCCGTGCCGCTTACCACAGCCCAGTTGTTGTTCTCCGGGGCTTTCCGGTAAAACAGGTTGAACACGGCAATCTGGTCCTGCTTTCCGCATTCCAGATACGACTTTCCCATAGTGTACTGGTACTTGTCGGAGACATAGGCGGTATTGATGGTATCCATAATAGAGTATTGAATTATACAAAGATAACGTTTTTCCGGGAAAATGGCGTATCTTTGCAGGCTAAAAAAACAAGCCCCTTGGAGAGCCGGATCAAGCATATCCCCCGCCTGCTGGTAAAATACCGGCTGCCGCTGTTCATCTTTATGACGGTGGCGGCGGTGGTGTGCGCCCTCCTGGTCCCGCACGTCAACATCAACACCAATATGGTGGTGTATCTTCCGGACAGCTCCCCCATGAAGCAGGGAATGGACCTGCTGGAGGCGGAACTTCCCGGAATGGGCGCCCAGATGGAGGAGTTCGGAACCATCTTTGCCGATGGGAACGCCCTGATGCCCAGTGACTTGCCCAAGACCCTGGCCTTGGGGGTAACCCTGCTCTTTGTGGTACTGCTCATCATGAGCTCGTCGGTGATGGAGGTGCTGCTCTTTATGGTAACCGTAGGCTATGCCGTGGTCATCAATATGGGCACCAATGCGCTGCTTCCCAGCGTCTCCATGCTCACCAACACCCTCACGTCCGTGCTGCAGATGGTGCTCTCGATGGACTATTCCATCATCCTGATGAACCGATTCCGGCAGGAAAAGCAGAAGGGAAAACTGCCCGCCGCCGCTATGGAAACGGCTGTGGGCCACGCATCGGCCTCCATCCTCAGCAGCGCCTTCACCACCATCGTGAGCCTGCTGATGCTGTGCTTCATCAAGATGAAGATAGGGGCCGACCTGGGCATAGTGCTGGCCAAGGGCGTTGCCATCTCGCTCATCTGCAACTTCACCGTGCTGCCTTCCCTCATCCTTTGGGGAGACCGCGGCGTGGAAGCTACGCGGAAGAAGGTCCCGGTGCTTCCGGCCGCCCCCCTGGCCCGTTTCCAGGAGGGGTTCCGCATCCCGGTGGCCATCCTCTTCCTGGCCGTGTCCGTGGGCTTTTTCCTGCTGCAGCGCCGTACGCCCCTCACCTTCTCCCCCCAGTGGAACAGCACGGCCACCGATGCCCACATCCAGGGCAATGCCCTCATGCTGCTTTACGCCAATGAGGAAGAAGACGCCATTCCTGCCCTGCTGGACCAAATTGGGACGGATCCCATGGTGCGGCAGAGCGTGAGCTACCCTTCCCTGGTGAGGCGCCCACGTACCATAGAGGAACTCCTTTCCCTGGCCGACGGGCTCACGGAAGAACCCCTGCCGGAGATTCCGGAGGACCTGCTGCAGCTGGTCTATTATGCCCAGACCCACCCCCGGCGCACGGAGCGGATGAGTATGCAGGAATTGCAGGAAACTGCCGAAGAACTGTCGGCCCGGGGACTGATTCCGGAGGGCCGGTTCAATCCGGAGCAGCTGATGAAATCGCTGATGCCCCAGGCGCCGAAGAAAAAGCCCGTTCCGGTAGTAAAGGAAGAACCGGTTGCACAGGAAGAGACCGTTATTCCCGACACTACCGCCGTCGTTCCGGAACCCGTCACCGTCATTTCCGTCTCCGAAGAGGTATCCCCCGAACAGGAGGAGAAACCCTTCACCTATGAGCAGGCCACCCGGTCCTACACCGCCGAAGGGATGGCGGCCTTCACCGGGCAGGAAACCGGCCAGGTGAACACACTGTACCGCCTGGCGGGAAGGAGGCGGGGAACCATGACCCCCAAGGAATTCGTGAGCTTCGTCCAGAAGGACATCCTGCCCAAGCGGCTCTACGCCGCGTTCATCCCCAAGGGAACGGCCGAACGGCTGGCCGCCTTCGAGAAGGACCTGGACGCCGTAATTGCCGCCGGTCCGGAACCCCTTCCGGGAGAGACAGGGACTGATGCCTCTCCGGTCGCTGAAGAAATTGCCGATGCTCCCGTCAATGAAACAAGGCCGGAGAAGGAGACAGAGGCTGATGCCTCTCCGGTCGCTGAAGAAAATGCCGATGCTCTCTCCGAGGCACCAGCCTCTGTCATTGAACCCGAACCGGAGCTCACGCCTCAGGAAGTCCTCATGGACATGGCGCTTAGCGGCAACCGATATCCCGCCTCCGAGCTATACGCGGCCCTTTCCGCCGCCGGCATTCCAGTCTCCCGGGAAGAGATGGACCTGCTTTATCTCTACTTTGGAGCCCGGAAAGACTTCGACCCCCAGACCGCCATCGCCCCCGGCACCCTGCTGGATTATCTGGCCGATACGCTGCTGGTGAATCCGGCCGTCGCCGGAATGGTCCCGGACAGCACGCGCACCCTGGTGCTGCAGGCACGGGAACAGCTGCTTTCCCAGGTGGGAATGCTCCGCGGCAAGAACTACTCCGCCGCCGCCATCCTCAGCGATTACGAGCCGGAATCGGAACCCACCTTCGACTATGTGCTGCGGGTCCGGGCTGCGGCCGATGAAACTTTGGAAAAACCGCATTACTGGATTGGAGAATCCCAGATGTACAAGGAACTCAAGGACGGATTTCCCCGGGAAGTGCTTCTGTTAACGCTCCTTACGGCTCTTTCCATCTTCCTTATCGTGGCCCTCACCTTCCGCTCCATCCTGGTTCCCTTCCCGCTGGTGCTGGCCGTGCTGGCCGGCGTATGGGCCAACATCTGGGCCAGCGGCCTGGGCGGCAACACCCTTTACTACCTGGCCTATCTCATCGTCCAGGGCATCCTGATGGGCGCCACCATCGACTATTCCATCCTCTTTACGTCCTATTACCTCAATGCCCGGAAAACGGCCGGGCGGAAATCGGCCCTGGAGGCCGCGTACAAGGGGTCTTCGCACTCCATCCTTACCTCCGGACTCATCCTGGCCATCGTCCCCTACGTTATGTCCGTGAGCATTTCGGACGCAATGATAGCAGCCATCCTTAGCAGCCTGGCCATAGGGGCCGCCGCCATCCTTGTCATTATCCTGTTCCTGCTGCCCGGCGTACTTGCCGCGATAGATCCTATCCTCCGGAAAAGCTAATCCAGGTCATCGGCATCCGTAACGGCCGTGCCGGTTCCCATCAGATAGGTTTTCATGAATTCGTTCAGGTCTCCGTCCAGGACCGCCTGGGTATCGGCCGTGCTGTAACCGGTGCGGAGGTCCTTCACCAGTTTATAGGGATGAAGCACATAATTGCGGATTTGGGAACCCCACTCGATGCGCTTTTTCTGACCCTCCAGTTCGGCCTGCTTTTCCTGCCGTTTCCTTAGCTCGATGTCGTACAGACGGGATTTCAGGATGAGCAGAGCCCGCTGGCGGTTATCCTGCTGGCTGCGGGTTTCCGTATTCTCCACCATGATGCCGGAAGGAAGGTGCCGCACGCGGACTCCGGTTTCCACCTTGTTCACGTTCTGGCCGCCGTGGCCGCCGCTGCGGAAGGTGTCCCATTCCAGGTCCGAAGGGTTGATTTCGATATTGATGGAATCGTCTACCAGCGGATACACGAACACGCTGGAGAAGGTGGTCTGGCGCTTTCCCTGGGCGTTGAAGGGAGAGATGCGCACCAGCCGGTGAACGCCGTTTTCGGCCTTCAGGTAGCCATACGCATAGTCTCCTTCCACCTCTATGGTGGTGCTCTTGATGCCGGCCTCTTCCCCTTCCAGGAGGGAGGTCACCGTGTATTTGTAGCCGTTCCGTTCGCACCAGCGGGTGTACATGCGCATGAGCATGGCGCTCCAGTCGTTGGCCTCCGTGCCGCCGGCGCCGGAATTGATGGTTAGGACGGCCCCCAGGTTGTCTCCTTCGTTGCCCAGCATATTGCGGAGCTCCAAGGCCTCCACGGCCTCCACAGCCGCCGCATAGGCCTCATCAAGTTCCTTGGTCTCAGGCGTTTCCACAGCCTCGTCTTCGCTGCCGGAGAGGCTCTCCCTGGCAAAGTCGTAGAGCACCTCCAGGTCATCGGCCTGGCTGCGCGCCTTGTCAAAATCCGTCACCCAGGACTTGATGCCGGAGAGCTTTTTGAGAAACGCTTCCGCCGCCTTGGGGTCTCCCCAGAAGTCCGGAGCCAGCGTCTCCTGCGTTTTGGCAGCCACATCCTTCCGCTTCCCGGCAATGTCCAGGCAGCCATCCAGGTTCTTCACCCGCTCCTGCAGGTCCTTTATCTGTTCCAGCGTAATCATGGGTACAAAGATAGCACTTTTTTCCGGTCCTTTATCAGTGGATCAGGTTCAGGAACAGCGTTACCACCCCCGTATTGATAAGGTCCACGAACATGGCCCCGATGATGGGCACTATAATGAAGGGATTCACCGCATAACGGTACTTGTAGCACACGGCCGACATATTGGCCATGGCGTTGGGTGTGGCCCCCAGGCCGAAGCCGCAGAGACCGCTCACCAGCACGGCTCCGTCGTAGCTCCTCCCCAGCAGCGGGAATGCCACCAGCGCCCCGTAAAAAGCCATGAAAGCCACCTGCGCCAGGAGGATGAGCGTAAGGGGAAGCGCCAGCGAGGCCAGTTCCCAAAGCCGCAGGCTGGCCATGGCCATCCCCAGGAAAAGCTGCAGGCAGATGTCGCCGATGGAAACCACTTCCCCGATGCTGAGTTCCTTCTCCCACCTGGGCGAAAGGCCGAAAAGGTTCCGCATGGCACAGGCGGTAAGGAGTGCGCCGAAGTACGTGGGGAAGGTGATGCCCGTCAGCGCCAGCAGTTTGCTCAGGCCCGTTCCCAGGGCCATGGCGATGACCAGCACGCACGCGCCCCGAAGATGGTCCCGGAAGGTTCCGGAGCCTTTTTCTTGGGACTCCGTAGTTTCCACACTTGTCACTACATCGGCCGGGGCCGACTGCTCGGAAAGCCGATGCCGCCGGATGAGCATCTCCCCCAGCGGACCGCCCAGCAGGGACCCCGCCACCAGGCCGAAAGTGGCCGCAGCCATGGTGATGGACGATGCCCCCGGGAGCCCCAGCTGCTCCAATAAAGGAGAAAAACCGCCGGAGGTGCCGTGCCCCCCGCTCATGGGAATGGAGCCGGCCGCCATGCCGAAGAGCGCATCCAGGCCGAGTCCCCTGGCGATTCCCACGGAGATGAGGTTCTGCGCCACGATGAGCACCGCCACCAGGCCCACCATCACCAGCAGGGGCCGTCCTCCCCGGCGGAGCACCTTCAAGTTGGACTGGAAGCCCACGGATGTGAAAAACAGCATCATGCAGAGCTCCTTCACCGTTCCGTCAAAGCGGCATTCCACCCCGGAAACGCTGTAAAGCAGAAGCGTCAGGAGGGAGACGACAAGGCCGCCGGAAACAGGTGCAGGAATGCAGAAACGCTTGAGGAAAGGGATCTTCCGGGTAAAGAACATACCCAAGAGAAGGGCCAGTACGCCCACTCCCGCGCTTGCATACATATCCAGACTCAACACCATAGTACAAATATAGGCATTATTGCCCAAAAATGACTATATTTGCGTAGTTATGGCAAGTATCGGCATATTCGATTCCGGCGCGGGCGGCCTGTCCGTATACAGGGAACTGGTGAAGGCGCTTCCCCTGGAACGCTATCTCTATTTCTCGGACAATGCGCACTGCCCGTACGGCGAAAAGACCGCCGCCTACATCCAGGAACGGGGCCGGACCATCACGGAAGTGCTGCTGGGCCTGGGGGCCGATATCATCGTGGTGGCCTGCAACACCGCCACCGCCGCCGCCATCGCAACGCTTCGGGCCGAATACCCGGCGGTGCCCTTCATCGGCATGGAGCCTGCGGTAAAGCCCGCGGCGCTGGGAACCAGAAGCGGAGTCATAGGCGTCCTGGCCACCGCCGGCACCCTCAAAGGCTCCAAATACCTCAATACCAGGGGCCTGTACCAGGACAATGTAAAAATAGTGGAGCACGTGGGCCAGGGCTTCGTGGAACTGGTGGAAAGCGGCATCCTGGACGGACCGGAGGCCGAAGCAACCGTACGCGCCTCCCTGCAGCCGCTGCTGGACGCAGGGGCCGACACCATTGTCCTGGGCTGCACCCATTACCCCTTCCTGCAGCCGCTCATCGAGCGTCTGGCAGGGCCCGGGGTAAAGGTGATAGACCCCGCACCGGCCGTTGCCCGGCAAACGGTCCGCATCTTGCAAGAAAGGGGTATCCCCACCGGCGAGGGACCCTTCTCCGTAGATTTGTATTTCTCCGGAGAACCGGATTCGCTGGAGCGCATTTTCAAACTGGTCAAGTAGTATGAAAAGATTCACCATCATAATGCTGGCTCTCCTGGAGGGCCTTTTCCTGCAGGCGCAGGTGATTCCCGGCATCGAGGTGCTGGAGCAGAACGGCTTTGAGGAGCTCCTGGGCAAACGCGTGGGCCTGGTCACCAACCCCAGCGGCGTGGACAGGCAGCTGCGCTCCACCATCGACATCCTCTTTGAAGCCCCCCAGGTGAACCTGGTGGCCCTGTACGGCCCGGAACACGGCGTGCGGGGAGATGCCTACGCCGGAGACCACGTGGAAAGCACCAGGGACCCTAAGACCGGCCTGCCGGTGTATTCCCTCTACGGTCCCACGCGGGAACCCACCCAGAAGATGCTGGAGGGCGTGGACGTGATGGTATACGACATCCAGGATGTGGGCACCCGCAGCTACACCTTCATCTCCACCCTGGGCCTGGTGATGCGCGCCTGCGCCAAGGCCGATATAGAAGTGCTGGTGCTGGACCGTCCCAATCCCCTGGGCGGCCTCAAGGTGGAAGGCCCTTATGTGGAAGAAGGTTTCCACTCCTTCGTGAGCGAATTCCGCATCCCCTATGTCTATGGCCTCACGGTGGGCGAACTGGCCGGCCTCATCAACGAGGAAGGCCTCAACCGCGGGCAGAACGGCAAGGAAGAGCATCTCAAGTGCAAGCTGAACGTCATCCCCATGCGGGGCTGGCGCCGCTGGATGCAGTACCGGGACACCGGCCTGCCGTGGATCCTGCCCTCCCCCAACATCCCCTCGGAGGCATCGGCCCTGGGTTATCCCTGCGCCGGCATCTGCGGGGAAATCGGCCATCTTAACATCGGCGTGGGCTATACCATCCCCTTCCAAACCTTCGCCGCCACCTGGATAGATGCCGATAAACTGAAGGAGCGCCTGGACAGCTACAACATCCCCGGAACGGCCTTCCGCACCATCCACTATAAACCCATCTCCGGAAGCCTCTCCGGCAAGCTGGTGCACGGGGTGCAGTTCTTCTTCCCGGACTATGAATCGGCAACCATTACGCTCACGCAATTTTACGTAATGCAGGCCGTCCAGGAGCTGTTTCCGGGGCATAATCCCTTCCCGCTCAAGAGCACCCGGATGCTGGATATCGTTTGTGGTACGGATTATGTAAGGACTACTTTCGGAAAGCGTCTCAAGGTCTCCGACATCGTTGATTTCTGGAACAAGGACACAGAAGATTTCAAGACGGTTTCCAGGCAGTATTACTTATACCAATAACTTTTAAAATTCAGATGCTATGAAAAGGTTTATGACATTTGCCGCATCTCTGGTAATGGCCATCGCCATGCTCACAGCACCCGATATGCTGGCCCAGAGCCGCTCCCGTGGGAGCAACGGCAGCAGCACCCGCTCTTCCCAGAGCACGACTTCTTCTTCCCGGAGCTCTTCCGGCAGCTCCGCCACCCGTTCCTCCGGTTCTTCCGGCAGCAGCGCTTCCCGCGCTTCCGGGTCCTCCTCCGGCGCATCCCGGTCTTCCGCCACCGCCGCCCAGCAGGACAACCGCAACCGCAGCAACGGCGGCAGTGCAACCCGGTCCTCCGGCAGCAGCGCAACCCGCGCTTCCGGTTCTTCTTCCGGCGCATCCCGTTCTACCGGTGCCGCCCAGCAGGATAACCGTAGTCGCAGCACTGGCAGCAGCGCCACCCGGTCCTCCGGCAGCAGCGCAACCCGCTCTTCCGGTTCTTCTTCCGGCAGCTCCCGCTCTTCCAGCGCCGCCCAGCAGGATAACCGCAGCCGCAGTACCGGCTCCGGCAGCGCAACCCGCTCCACCGGCAGCGGCACCCGTTCCTCCGGCTCCGCAGCCCAGCAGGACAACCGCAGCTCCGGCACCCGCAGCGGTTCCACCGCAGCAACCGGCGGCAACGTACGCGCCAGCAATGTAGACCGTGGCGGCCTTTCCGCCACCAGTGGCAACAACCAGGCTGCCCAGCAGCAGAAGGAGCCTTATCGCGACAACGGCTTCAACTACCGTTACAACGATGAGTTCCGCGTGGACGACCATCACGAGATGTACCGTGTGGCTCCCCATATGCGCGACGCGCTGGCCTGGGACCGTCCGGGTTCCTTCTGGGGAGACCATCCTCACTACTACGGATACCGGATCCACACCCTGCCTCCGCACTGGCGCCGCATCACCCACTGGGGTATCGACTACTATTACTACAACGGCATTTACTATCGTCCTTATGGCGGTTCTTATGTAATCTGCCGTCCTCCTTTCGGAACTCCGCTGGAGCACGTCATCGAGAGGGCCATCCTCAGAGCAGTCCGCTTCGCCTACTACTGCGATACCTATCGCACCTACAATACGGTCTTTGACAACTACAACGTGATTGCCCGGCAGAACCTGATCATCGCCCAGAACAACGCCCGCATCGCAGCCCAGAACGCCAATTACGCGATTAACGCCAACAGGGCGCTCTCCGCCTACGAGCTGGCCAACATGCTGGGTCTTGTCCAGAGCTTCGCCTACGCAAACTCCGAGTACTTCTATCAGGACGGCGTTTTCTACGCCATCAATGCTTCCGGTTCCTATACCACCATCGTCCCTCCGGCCGGTGCCCTGGTCACCTCCCTCCCGGACGACTACGTGGTAATCGTAATGAACGGCATTGAGTACTACCTGGTGGACAACACCGTATACCGCACCACCGTTTTCGAGGGCGAGCCCTTCCTGGAGGTGCTGGGACAGATGTACGGCAGTCTGTACAATCAGTACAACATCTACCGTTAATTCAACAAGTTTTTCTTAACGCAGGGTGCAAGAGATTGCACCCTGTTTTTATTTGCGGCCGAAGGATTCCGGCAGGCCGCGGCGGGCGATGAGGACCGCGGCGGCGGTACCCAGGCCGCAAAGCAGGACCAGGCCGAAGTACCAGGGATAGCCCATAGCTTCCTGGAGCAGGCCGGCCACCAGGCCGGGCAGCATCATGGAAGCGGCCATGAAGGCGGTACAGAGGGAATAATGGGAAGTCTTGAATTCCCCTTCGGATACATAGATCATGTAGAGGGAATAGGCCGTGAAACCAAAGCCGTAACCAAACTGCTCAATGAAGACGCAGACGCCCACCACCCACAGCGGAACCGTCTGGACCAGCGCCATATACAGGTATACCACGCAGGGCAGGGCCAGCGAGGCGGCCATGATCCAGAGGGAGCGCCTGAGCCCGTGCCGGGAGATGAAGACCCCGCCCAGGATACCGCCCAGCACGATTCCCACAACGCCCACCGTGTTGTTGATGAGGCCGAAATCCACCGTGGAAAGGCCCATTCCACCCTCTGAGACCGGATCCACCAGGAAGGCCGGAAGAAGCTTGAGGGCAAAGGCTTCCGGCAGGCGGTACAGCAGCATGAAGGCAATGCCCGCCCAGGCCAGGGGCTTCCGGAAGAAGGTGGCGAAGGTGCGGCCGAACTCCCTGAAGACGGCGCCGAAGGAATGGCTGCGGCGGGGGGCATCGGCCGATGGTTTGGGCAGGGCCCAGAGGTTGTACAGCGTAATCAGCGTCCACACCGCGGCCACCGCCAGCAGCGTCAGGCGCCAGGCCCGGGGGATGTCTCCGCGGTTCTCCAGCACGCCGGCCAGCACCACCAGCGCTCCCTGCACAAAGAGGTTGGCTATGCGGTAGAAGGTGCTCCGGATGCCCACGAAGAAGGACTGCTCCCCTTCCGAAAGGCCCAGCATATAGAAGCCGTCGGCCGCAATGTCGTGTGTGGCCGATGCGAATGCCGTAATCCAGAACAGCACCAGCGAAGCCGAGAACAGCGAGACTTCACTGCCGGTGGTCCGGGGCAGCGAAAAGGCCAGGCCGGCGAACAAGGCGCACATGATTATCTGCATGGCAAGCACCCACCAGCGCTTGGTCCTGAGAATATCCACGAAGGGGCTCCAGAACGGCTTGATGAGCCAGGGAAGGTACAACAGGCTGGTGTAGAGGGCCATATCGGCATTCCCCATCCCCATCTTCTTGAACAGGATCACGGAGATGTTGTTCACTACAAAGTACGGAATGCCTTCCGCAAAGTAGAGGGTGGGGACCCAGAGCCAGGGAGAACGGGATTTCATAGGGTGGTGCCGGGATAATAGAACTGCAGGATTTCTCTATAGGATTTGCCGGAAGCGGCCATCACGGCGGCGCCGATCTGGCACAGGCCCACGCCATGTCCCCAGCCATGCCCCCGGAAAACCACCTCCTGGCCTTCGAAAGCTACGTCGAACCAGGAGCTGTAAAGGTGGCTCTTGGAGAAGAACTTTCTGATAATGAGCTCTTTGCCGATGATGATAGAGCCTTTGCTTCCCGTCACGCGAAGGCGGGTTATGCGCCCGGAGCCGCCCCGTTCCAAAGGCTCGATGGCGCTGATCAGGCCCACATCCTCTCCGGAACGTCCGGCAAAGAGGGCCGAAAGTTCCTCCACGCCATAACGGACTTCCCAATCGTGGAAATCCTTGGTTTCCAGGTCATAATCGTTGAGCACCTGCTTCAGGACAGCCTCGTCGCGGGTGTTGCACCAAGGATCCTCGTGCACGGTAAGATAGGGATAATCCACGTCTTCCCAGGCGGCGCTGAAGCGCTCCGTGCGCCCGCCGCAGCATTTGTGGAAGCGGGCGTCCACCAGCTCTCCGTCATAACGCAGGACCTGTCCCCAGGTTTCGTCGATGGCGGCACGGACGGCCTCTCCAACGGCATAGGTAAGTCCCTGATAGCGTTGGCAGTGGTCATCGGCACACACGTCAAAGCGGTGATGGTCCTCGTGGTTGAACCAGCGGCGGATTTCCCGGGAGGGGCCTTCCGGTGCGGCATCGGCCTCTCTGGAGAGCCAGGTTACCAGGGAAGGCGTTCCCTTGAAGTCCGGGCCGGTCCGGGCGGCCTTGCCGGCTTTGCGCTGCTGCACCTGCGCCATCACCCAGGAGCGGGAAATCACGGCATGGGCCTTCAGGAACTCCGGCGAGGCGGTGGCCTTCATCTCCGACGCAATCACGCTCAGGAGATAGTCCTCCACGCCTATCACGTTCACCGCCTGCACCTTGCCCCCGTCCACGATGAACTTGAGGGTGCCGGCAAAGCGCTCCTCCTGCTTCCGCTCCCAATGGAAGCCGATGCCGATGGTTACATCGTGCA
>JAEEGH010007594.1_pt1 | contig 26011 bp, 11 predicted proteins | sample 9134181 | NCBI WGS metagenome assembly JAEEGH01 (sample SAMN16246544, study PRJNA631951) | gut metagenome | biome: gut microbiome; feature: rumen; material: DP-attached | host: Bos | place: Iran: Karaj | collected 2018-10
CCTGCGAACTACGACTGGTCGTTCGGCGTGCCGGAAAATGTGAGCATAGAATTTGGAACCTATTGTTCCGTGCTCGTCGAGACCCGCCGCCTCAGTATGTTCCAGTATCTGTTTGAGACGGCTCGCTCCCGATACCGTAACCTAAAGATGAAGTTTGAATGAAAAGAGGACAAAAACAAGGTGAGACGGCAGCGCCACACGCTCAAAAAGAGAAACCCCGGTTGTCGTTGGTTGCGGCTTTGCGCTTTTTCCTGAAGGGCAATATGATATTTGCCCTCAACGGAATAGTGATTAGTCTCATCGACTCTGTGGTATCCATATTCCCACCATTGTTCCAGCAGGTATATACCGACAATATCATCACGCAGAAGAGTCCGGAATGGTTTACCCCGCTGATGGCGCTCTATGTCATGCTGTTCCTTATCGAGCTCGTCGTCTGGATCACATTCTCCGTCTTGCGCCGTAAGAGTCAGGCAAAAATCAGCATCTCCACCTCGGCGAACTACCTGTGGACGGTGCTGCGCCTGCCGATGACGCAGCTCAGCCAGTTCAGTCCCGGTGAACTGGTGGCCCGCTATACGACCATTCCCAAGACCATCAGGCTGATGGACTACTCGCTGCCTGTCATCAGTTCGTTCTTCTTCCCGCTCATGTGCTGCTCCCTGCTCATCCTCTTCAACTGGAAACTGGGTATGCTGGCGCTCTTCTCCGTGCTGCTGCTCGTCTATGTGATGCGTGCCACAGCCGATGTGCAGAAGAAAATCGCCATGGACCTGGAGGTGACGGAGGCACGGCTGCAGAACGTCACGATGACCGGAATAAGCAACCTGGAAACCATCAAGGCCTTAGGCAGTGAGCGGTATTTCTTTGCGCAGTGGGAGAAAACCTATGCGCAGGCCATGAATGCCCGTGCCACCACCACTACCAACTCGGTATATATCAGCGCCCTGCCCGTCCTGGTGCTGGAGCTGGCCAACGCCCTCATACTATGTCTGGGTACGTGGTTTATCATGCAGGGCGAGATGACGCCCGGTATGCTGCTGGCCTCTCAGGGACTGTTCAACAAGACCCTTTATCCCATTAACAGAGCCATCCGCAGCGCACAGACCCTGTTGAGGCTCAACTCGTCCATCCAACGCGTCAAGGATGTGACCGACTGTGACTTGGAGGGCAACGCCTCGCTCCGCCTGCTTGAAGACGACGAACTGCCAGACATGGCCAAGCTGACGGGCGAAATAGAACTGCGCGACGTCACCTTCGGCTACGACCGCAACCTGCCACCCATCCTCTCTCACTTCTCGCTGAAGATCAAGGCGGGCGAGCGTGTTGCCCTGGTAGGTCCCTCCGGCTGTGGCAAGAGCACGGTGCTCAGTCTCGTGTCAGGACTCTATGAGCCCTGGGAGGGCGAGGTGCTGTTTGACGGCAAGCCCCGCAAGGACATCGACCGCATGAGCTTTACCAGTTCCGTGTCCGTGGTGAATCAGGACGTAGTGCTTTTCGAGGGCACCATCGCCGACAATCTCAAGATGTGGGACAACTCGATAGAAGACTTCGCCATGGTGCTGGCCTGCAACGATGCGCAGATACATCACGAAATCATGGAACGCCCAGGTGCCTATCGGGGCACCGTCATGGAGCGCGGCAAGAACTTCAGCGGCGGCCAGCGCCAGCGCATCGAGATAGCCACCGCACTGGCCAAGGAACCCACCATCCTGCTGATGGACGAGGGTACCTCGGCATTGGATCCTAAGGCTGAAAGCGAGGTGATGAAGCACATCTATGACATGGGCATCACATTCATCACCATTGCCCACCGACTGGAGACCATCGCCCAGTGCGACCAAATCTATGTGATAGAGCAAGGATGCATCATCCAGCACGGTACACACGATGAACTGAGCCAGATGGACGGCTTGTATCGCAACCTCCTAAAATACGCCTGACGCCATGATGACGAACATATTCCTTGAGCAGTTAGCCCAGCGCGTGGATGGCGACCGTAAGGCAATGAACCAGACGCTTGACATTCTGCGCTCGATGATAGACCGCAAGCTGTGGAATCAGATGAAGGCGAGCACAGAGTTGCCTACTGACCTGGAGCAGATAGAGACTTTGTTTGAGAAATATAACATCTTTTTCCGCTATATCACTCTGAGCGATGGCTGGTGGAGCCGCTGTACGGGCTATATGTTAGGATTCATGGCCGATGACGACACGCCAGTCGTACTATCACCCGGTTTCACAGACTATACTTTCGTCCATCCCAAGACAGGCGAGCTGATGAAGGCGAGCAAAAGCGGCCACCTGCTGAAGGAAGAGGCCGTGATAGCCTGTCTCCCCTTCCCTGAAGGCGAACTGACCGTCAAAGGTCTCCTTCGCTATGCCGTGAGTTGCCTTTGCAAGTATGACTTCATCTACAGTCTGGCGGCCTGCGTTGCCGTCAGCCTGCTCACCATGTTCACCCCATACGTGTGCAAGCTGCTTTTCTCCGATGTCATTCCCTCGGGCGATGCCGGCCAGATTGTTCCCATTGCGACGCTGCTGTTCAGCGCAGGTGTGGGACTGACGATGGTTCAAGTAGCCCGCAACTTAGTGGTGATACGTATTAAGGACAAGGTGGAATATACGCTTCAGACGGCGCTGATGTCGCGCCTTCTTCTACTGCCAGCCTCGTTTGCCAAGAAGTTCACGCCCGGCGACCTCTCCAACCGTCTGCTGTCGCTGTCACGTGTCAGTTCTCGCCTGACGGCCAGTTTTCTGTCAACCCTGCTGACCTTCCTTTTCTCGGTCATCATGTTCATTCAGTTCTTTATCTATGGCGGTCCGCTGCTCTTCACCGGTGTCATCGTCATCGCACTGCAGTTAGTAGCCATGGTGTTGGAGTACTACTATACAGAAAAAGTACAACTGAACGTGAATGACAGCAATTCTCACCTCATCGGCATGATATTCGCCTTGTTTTCAGGCATTCAGAAAATCAAGACCAGCGGAGCCGAATTCCGCGTCTATCACCAATGGGCAAAGGCATACGCACCCACAGAGCCATTTAGCAGCCGCCAACCGTTGGCCAGTTTCTATATGACCAGCGTCAGCCATTGCCTCAAGTTCCTGCCCATGATCGTGACAATGTGGGCGGCTTGGTACTACGGTCTGTCACTTTCCGACTACATCGCCTATTGTGCTGTCCTTGGACTCGTCTGTAACAGCATTCTCCAGCTGCAGGGTATCACAAAGATCATAGCCCGTCTGCTGCCGGAGACCCGCCTTTGCCGTCCTGTCATGGATGCAAAGCCAGAGATGAAAGAAGGCGCCCAAGTGGTGAAGAACATATCAGGCCAGATAGACATACGCGGCCTGAAGTTCCGCTATAGCAACGACATGCCTCTGCTTTTCGACGGACTGAACCTGACCATCAACAGTGGTGACTACGTTGCCCTTGTAGGCCCCTCTGGCTGTGGCAAGAGCACACTGATGCGCCTCATGCTTGGACTGGAGCACCCCCTTAGTGGTTCCATCTTCTACGACCAGTATGACCTGAGCGACATCAACCTGCGCAGTCTGAGGCGGTTCTCCATCGGTATCTGCATGCAGGACGGCCAGCTGATTGAGGGCACCATCCGCGACAACATCATCTTCGGCAATCCGCTACTGACCGAAGATGAAGCCTGGGAGGCCGCCCGACTGGCAGCACTCGACGGCGACATCCGCCAAATGCCCTTAGGCATGGACACCCCCATCACCGTCGATGGCAAGGGTGTGTCGGGCGGACAGCGCCAGCGAATACTCATTGCGCGTGCTTTGGTGAGAAAGCCCAAGGTGCTCTTCCTCGACGAGGCCACGTCGGCACTCGACAACATCAGCCAGCACATCGTCATTGACAACCTGGCCAAGCTGAAATGCACGCGCATCGTCATTGCCCACCGCCTCACCACCATCCAGCAGTGCAACCGCATCATTGTGCTGAAAGACGGTCGCGTGGCCGACGAGGGCACCTTCGATGAACTCAAAGCTCGCGGCTATTTCCCTGAAGTCAACAATTAAGAAGGATATGAATAAAAGAATAGATATACGCCATCTGATCGGCTTGACATTCCTCTGTCTGCTTCCCCTGAAGAGTACGGGACAGGTATCGCTGACCTTGGATGAGGTGATACGCCTGGCACAGGACAGTGCCATCACCGCTTTCCAGAGCCATCAGGAATACCATAGCCAGCAAGCATCCTACGAAGCATTCATGGCATTGCGCAAGCCACAACTTGCGTTGAAGGTTGTACCCAATTACTCTCGCATCGTCAGCGACCCCAGCCGTGACTATGTCTATTTGCGCAACTATGACATTCTCTCCACTTCAGCCCAGCTGAGACTCACCCAGAAGGTGCTGCCCTTTGGCGGTGAAGCCTATGTGGGCTCGCAGGCCATTTGGAGTGAGTTCTTTCGCAAGGAAGCCTCTGGTTACCCTCGACAGTTCGTGGCCAGTCCGCTGTTGGTAGGCTATAGCCACAGCCTGCTGGGCTACAATCCCTTCCGTTGGGAGAAAAAAGTGGAAGACCAGCGTCTGAAGGCAGCACGCTGTCAGCATGAGTATGACTTGCGACTTCTGGCCGAAGAAGCAGCCGCGCGCTACTTCCGCTTAGCCTGCCAGCAACGCGTGTTGCAGATGCGCTTGGAGGAGAAGTTCCTGAACGACACCCTTCTGGCCATTGCCCGCGAGAAGGCGACCATTGCCATTGTCTCTCTGGCTGAGCTCCACTCCATTGAGGTGCAGCAGCAGAACGCCGCCAACCTGCTGGAAGTGGCGCGACATGAAGAGCTGAAGGCAAGGACGGAACTGGCTTCCTTGCTGCGCTTAGGTCAACTGCCTGCCGACTTGCCCCTGCTGGCCATACCCGACATGATCCCGCCAGTTAGCTATACTTCAGATGAAGTTGTAAAGCTTGCCTTGTCCAACAGCCCGGCCTACCAGCACCAGCTGGCAGAGCTTACTGAAGCACGCCACCAGCAATACAAGGCACGCAAGGAGCGGGGCATCAACGTCGGCATCGACATCAATCTGGGCATGCAACAAGTCAACCGTACATTCGGCAGTGCCTTCCAGAACCAGCAGTTGTATGCTTTAGGTGCCGTGCAGTTGAACATACCGTTGATGGATCATGGCGCAGCCAGAAAGCGTCATGAGAAAGCCACGGCTTGGGCGAACCGTCAGGAACTGGCATCCCAGGAGGTAGAGCGCCTGTTGGCAGAAGATGCCGCCGTGACGTTGCAGAAACTGGAATCCAGCAGAGACAGGATTGCCCGCACCCAAAACACCATCAAACTGGCCGAAACGGCTTACAATGAAACAGCCGACAACTATGCCAACGGTATTTGTGACATCAACACCTTTACGCTGGCAGAGTCGCGGTGGGCAACTGCCTACACCAACTATTTGGCAGCCCTGGAAGAATTCTGGGTAAGCCACTATCACCTGCAAACTCTCATCAATTATGAATAAGCATATCAGTTTTTTACTATTCGCCATGGCATTCTCGCTTCTCACTGCTTGTCAGTCGAAAAGCGACGTGAAATCTGTTCCGCAGCAGAGCGACACAACTGCTGTACAATCGGCAATAGCCCCATCGCAAAAGGAGGTTCAGAGTTATTCAACCGCTATCAAGGGTAAGATAGAAACCTTGCACGAGGTTCCTGTCTATAGCCGTATAGCAGAGCAGATAGTCTATTTTGCCGTAGAGAATCCCGGTGAGTATGTCAATAAAGGTCAGGTCGTGGCGCGACTGAGCGATGTGGCCCTTCGCAACAAGATTGCCCATGCCCGTGCCAGACTGGAGAAAGCCGAATTCCAGTATCAGGCCATACTGATGGGACAGGGCTATAAGCACGACAACCTGGATGCTGCACCAGAGGATATCAAGCACATGGCGCGTATCAGCAGTGGCTACAATGAAGTAAAGGCCGAGTTGAACGTATTGGAGAGCGAGCTGTCGTATTGCACCATCACCGCCCCTGTTTCCGGAGCAGTCATGAACATTCAGAACATGCTCTATGGTGCAGCCAAGCCTGGCGAGCCCCTTTTCTATATTGTTGACATGGAGCATCTGAAGGTCAGTTTCGAAGTGCTTGAGAATGAAGTGCCCCGATACGAGAATGGAGTCATTCTCTCCGTCTCTACCGTTGCTTTCCCCTCTGAGCATTATCCGGCTACGATTTCTGGCATCACACCTGTTGTTGACGACAATGGCATGTTGCACGTTGAAGCCACGCTGAAGCCACACCCTCATCTCTCACCGGGTATGACGGCATTTGTGACTGTAGAAAAAGTCCCTACCTCAAATCCGTAATCTCAAGCCATCTTTTTGAGTGATGATGAAGAATGATTCCACGCCTCAGTCGAAGTTATCGGTCGTCTCTGCCCTTAAGTTTTTCCTGAAGGGAAACTTATTGTTTGCCCTTACGGGTATTACGATCTATCTCTTCGACATACCCACTCGCATTTTCCCCTCGCTGTTTCAGCAGGTTTACACCGACAATATCATCACTCACAAGAACCCTGAGTGGTTCACCCCGCTGATGGTGCTCTATGTCTTGCTGTTTGTGCTTGAGCTTTCCATCTGGATCTTGTTCTCTGTTGTGCGCAGGAAGAGTTTTGCAAGAATCATCATCACCATCTCCTCTAAATATATATGGACCGTGCTGCGGCTGCCCATGTCGCTTCTGTCGCAGTTCACGCCCGGTGAGTTGGCTGCTCGCTATACAAGCATACGAAAAACAGTCGAGTCGTTAGACATAGCACTGCCGTCCATCGCCTTAATGTTCGTCCCCATTCTCTGCTGCTACATCCTGATCACTTATAGCTGGAAATTAGCGCTGTTAGAGATTACCGCCGTCCTCCTCCTGCTTTATGTGATGCGCACCACTTCCAGGATACAGAAACAGTATGCCTTGGACCTGGAGGTGACGGAGGCACGGTTGCAGAACGTCACGATGACCGGCATGAGCAATCTGGAGACCATCAAGTCTCTGGGAAGCGAACAGTATTTCTTTGAGCGTTGGGAAGATGTTTACACGCAGTCCCTCAATGCGCGTGTGACATCCACGACAAACACCATCTTTCTGAGCGTCTTACCTCAGCTGATGCTCCAGTTCACCAATGCTTCCATACTCTGTCTGGGTGCTTGGTATGCCATGAAGGGAGAACTCACGCCGGGTATGATCCTGGCCTCACAGGGAATGGTGAGCGAGTCGGTCTATCCCATCAACAAGACCATTGAGAGCATCATGGGCATCCTCAGAGCCCATTCCAGTATCCAGCGCATCAAGGATGTGACCGACCGCGGTCAGGAATGTGCGGAGCTGAGCCTGCCTGAAGGCAACGATCTGCCCGACGTAGCCAAGCTGACGGGTGAGATAGAGCTGCGCGACGTCACCTTCGGCTACGACCGCAACCTGCCCCCCATCCTCAAACACTTCTCGCTGAAGATCAAGCCTGGCGAGCGCATCGCCTTGGTGGGTCCCTCCGGATGCGGCAAGAGCACGCTGCTGAGTCTGGTGTCCGGCCTGTATGAGCCGTGGGAAGGCGAGGTGCTCTTCGACGGCAAGCCCCGCGATGAGGTTGACCGCATGACTTTTGTCAACTCCGTCTCAGTGGTCAATCAGGATGTGACGCTCTTCGAGGGCACCATTGCAGACAATGTCAAGATGTGGGACGAGTCGATAGAGGACTTCGCCATGGTCGTGGCGTGCAACGATGCGCAGATACACCACGAGATCATGGAACGACCAGGTGCCTATCAGGGAACCGTCATGGAGCGCGGCAAGAACTTCAGCGGCGGACAGCGCCAGCGCATCGAGATAGCCACCGCGATAGCCAAGGAGCCCACCATCCTGCTGATGGACGAGGGCACTTCGGCTCTCGACCCACACACGGAATCGAAGTTAATGGAGAACCTCTATAGTCTGGGCATGACCATGATCATGATTGCCCACAGGCTGGAGACCATCGCCCAGTGCGACCAGATTTACGTAGTAGAACATGGGCGCATCATCCAGCACGGTACGCACAACGAACTGAGCCAGATAGACGGTCTGTATCGCAACCTCCTTAAATACGCCTGACACCATGATGACGAACATATTCCTTGAACAGTTAGCCCAGCGCGTGGATGGCGACCGCAAGGCGATGACGAAGACGCTCGACATCCTGCGCTCTATGATAGACCGCAAGCTGTGGAAGCAGATGGAGGCGAGCACAGAGTTGCCTGCCGACCTTGAGCAGATAGAGACCTTGTTTGAGAAATACAACATCTTTTTCCGCAACATCAAGTTGAGCGACGGCTGGTGGCGCCTCAGCACGGGCTATATGTTAGGATTCATGGCCGCCGACGACACGCCTGTCGTGCTCTCACCTGGCTTCACTAATTATACGTTCGTACATCCCAAGACAGGCGAGCTGATGAAGGCGAGCAAAAGCGCCCACCTGCTGAAGTCGAAAGCCGTGATTGCTTGTTTTCCTTTTCCTGAAGGTGAGCTGACAGTCAAGAAGGTCTTGCGCTATGCCTTGGGTTGTCTTTGCAAGTATGACTTCATCTACAGTCTGGCAGCTTGCATAAGCGTTATTCTGCTCACCATGTTCACCCCATACGTGTGCAAGCTGATTTTCTCTGAGGTCATTCCCTCGGGCAATGCCACTCAGATTGTGCCTATTGCCACCCTGCTTGCCAGTGCCACCGTAGGTCTGGCGATGGTGCAGATAGCGCGCAACTTGGTGGTGACGCGCATCAAGGACAAGGTAGAACATACGCTGCAGACAGCCTTCATGTCGCACCTGCTGTTGTTGCCGGCCACGTTCGCCAAGAAATTCTCCCCGGGCGATCTCTCCAACCGAGTCTTGTCCATATCGCGTGTCAGCTCAAACCTCACGGTCGCCTTCCTTTCCGCCATACTCACCTTCCTCTTCTCTGCCATCATGTTCGTTCAGTTCTTCATCTATGGCGGTCCGCTGCTCTATACGGGCATCATTGTCATCATACTCCAATTGATGTCCTATGCACTCGTCTTCTACTATACGAGGAAAGTGCAACTGAACGTGAACGCTGAAGGCTCCCACCTTGTAGGTACACTCTTCGGCTTGTTCTCAGGCATACAGAAACTCAAGACTACTGGAGCCGAGTTCCGCGCCGTCCTGCAGTGGGCAAAGGCTTACGCTCCGTCAGAGATGTACAGTTGTAGGCAGCCCATTGCCAGTTTCTACGTCAACGGCATCTCCTACTGCATGAAACTGTTGCCCATGATTGTCACCATGGGGGCTGCCTGGCACTTCGGCCTGTCACTCTCCGACTACATTGCCTATTGTGCCGTGTTGATACTTGTCAACGAGGCTATGATACAGCTGCAGAACATCATAAAGCAAGCCTCGCGCATATTGCCGGAGGTACGCCTCTGCCAACCTATCATGGCGGCCATACCTGAATTCAGCGAAAACCATCAGGTGGTGAAGAACATCACAGGACGCATGGAGATACGCGGCCTGAAGTTCCGCTATGCCGAGAACATGCCGCTGCTCTTCGACGGACTGAACCTGACCATCAACAGTGGTGACTACGTCGCCCTTGTAGGAGCCTCTGGCTGTGGCAAGAGCACACTGATGCGCCTCATGCAAGGACTGGAGCGACCGCTGGCGGGTTCCATCTTCTACGACCAGCATGACCTGAGTGACATCAACCTGCGCAGTCTCAGGCGCTACTGCATCGGCATCTGCATGCAGGACGGCCAGCTGATTGAGGGCACCATCCGCGACAACATCATCTTCAACGACCCACTGCTCTCCGACGATGATGCCTGGGAGGCTGCGCGACTGGCTGCACTCGACGGCGACATACGCCAGTTCCCATTAGGCATGGACACCCCCATCACCGTCGATGGCAAGGGCGTGTCGGGCGGACAGCGCCAGCGAATACTCATTGCACGGGCTTTGGTCAGAAAGCCCACCGTGCTCTTCCTCGACGAGGCCACGTCGGCACTCGACAACATCAGCCAGCATACCGTCATAGACAACCTGGCCAAACTGAAATGCACGCGCATCGTCATTGCCCACCGACTGAGCACCATCCAGCAGTGCAACCGCATCATTGTGCTGAAAGACGGTCGCGTTGGGGCTGACGGCACATTCGAGGAACTGAAGAACATACTGACAGAAGAGAAGGAAGGAAAAGAAGAGCCTAAATTGTCATGATCAGAGGCAGCCTGAATCACCAAATGATTTAGGCAAAATCACGAAATGATTTAGGCAAAATCACGACACGATTTAGGCTAAATCGCAAAATGATTTAGGCTAAATCGTTTCACCATCTTGCCTAAATCGCAACATGAAACAGCCTAAATCGCAAACAAGGGTGTAAAAGAGGTCAATAAACCGCGATTTCATCGGGAAAACAGTCATAAAAAAAAGACGCGTTTTCCCCTTTTTTGATGACGGTCGCCCTTTCTGGGGCAAGGAGACATACTTTTAAAAGATGCAAAAAAAGTTGCAAAATCTGCAAAACATACAATTACGCGCATACACTATTAAAGAATTTTGATATTTTTAAGTAATTTTGCAATGTGAAACATGCTAAACAATTAATAACCAAATCAAAAATAACAATTAAGAATGAAAGCATTTAAATGGGTCCTGTTGCTGAGTGTTGCAGCAGGCGCAACTTCATGCGGAATTGAAGAGCCGAAGGAGATTCTATCATCATTCGAGACACTGACAGTGAAGAAATCAGACATTGAGCTTCCCATTAAGTTCAGTGCCAGAATGAAAGGTCAGAACGACGTGACGGTTACGCCACAAGTGAGCGGTCAGTTGATGAAAATCTGCGTGACTGAAGGCCAGCAGGTGAAGCAGGGGCAGACCCTCTTCATCATTGACTCGCGCAACGCCCAGCTGGAGCTGGAGGCTGCACAGGCCAATCTGCAGGCTGCCCTGGCTCAGGAGAACTCAGCCAAGCTGGAGTACGAGTCGAACAAGAACCTGTTTGACAAGAAGATTGTGAGCAGCTACATGCTGAACAACAGCGAGAACTCTTACAAGCAGGCGCAGGCGTCAGTGGCTCAGGCCCGTGCATCGGTGAACCGTGCCAAGGTGAACCTCGGCTTCTGCACCATCACCGCCAACGTGGCGGGCATCATCGGCGAGATTCCCGTTCGCACCGGCGATCAGGTGTCGCCCATGACGCAGCTCACCATGCTGAGCGGCAACACCACGATGTATGCTGAGTTCTCAGTAACTGAAAGCATTGTCGAGGAGATGGTGCAGGGAGGCGTGAAAGCCGCTGAAGTGGAGAAGTACATTGCCAGCCTGCCCGAAGTGACATTCGTGATGAAGAACGGTACGGAGTATCCCCACAAGGGCCGTGTGATCAGCCTCACGGGTGTGGTCAATGCTTCCACCGGCTCGCTCACCAGCAAGGTGTCATTCCCCAATCCCGAAGGCCATCTGTATTCTGGCATTCAGGGCACGATTGTCATGCCCGTTTCCGAGAAGGGCGTGATTATCGTTCCGCAGTATTCAGTGGTGCGCCTGCAAGACAAGTCCATCGTCTATAAGGTGCAGGCCGACAGCACGGCAACAGCTATCGACGTGACTACGGAAGATACTGGCAATGGTAAGGACTTCATCATCACCAGCGGCCTAAACGAGGGCGACGTGATTGTGTCCACCGGTGCAAACAATGTGAGTGAGGGTCAGAAGGTGCTGTTCCCCAATGATGAGAAATAAGTGCATGTCGTATGAAAAACAATATATTTATCAATAAATACGTGATGGCGTGTGCCATCTCGATAGTGATAGCCCTGGTGGGCTACATCTCGATAAATACGTTGCCAGTGGAGCAGTATCCTGACATTGCGCCGCCTACGGTGAATGTCACGACAAGCTATACCGGTGCCGACGAGAACACGGTGATGAAGTCGGTCATCCAACCGCTGGAGGAGGCCATCAACGGTGTGAACGACATGACCTACATGACCTCAAAAGCCTCGTCGAACGGTGAGGTGGAAATCAACGTCTATTTCAAGCAGGGCACCGACCCCGACATGGCTACGGTGAATGTGCAGAACCGCGTGACCCGTGCTCAGGCACTGCTGCCTGCCGACGTGACCAAGATCGGTGTGAAGGTGGAGAAGCGCCAGAACAACATTCTGCGAATCTTCGCCGTGAAGAGTGCCGACGGCAAGTACGACGAGGACTTCGTCTCCAACTATGTCGATATCAACATCAAGCCGCGCCTGATGCGTATCACTGGTGTGGGCAATGTTCAGAGCTTGGGTAATACTTACGCCCTGCGCATCTGGCTGAAGCCCGATGTGATGGCCCAGTACGGCCTGACCCCCAACGACATCTTCGCAGCCATCGGCGGACAGAGCTTCGTGGCGGCTGTGGGTACACTGGGCGAACTCTCGACCAACTCCTACCAGTACTCCATGCAGTACAAGGGTACGCTGAAGAGCGTCGATGAGTTCAACGACATCGTGCTGCGCACCAGCGGTGGCGGCATACTGCACCTGAGCGACGTGGCCGAAGTGAAAATTGGTGCCATGAGCTACAACTTCACCTCCAACATCCAGAACCGCCCGGGTGCCATGTTCATGGTGTTTGCAGCACCAGGAGCCAATGCCACCGAGGTGAACGCCAACATCAACAAGGCATTTGAGGAGGCCAAGAAGTCGATGCCTGCCGGACTGGAGTTCGTGACCCTGATGACCAGCGACGACTTCCTCTTTGCCGCCATCCACAACGTGGTGGAGACACTGGTCATTGCCATCATCCTCGTGGTGCTCGTGGTGTTCTTCTTCCTGCAGAACTTCAAAGCCACGATCATTCCCTCTATCTCGATCATTGTGTCGCTGCTGGGCACCTTCGCCATTGTGAAGATGGCAGGCTTCTCGCTCAACATCCTCACGCTGTTTGCCCTGGTGCTGGCCATCGGTACGGTGGTTGACGATGCCATCGTGGTGGTCGAGGCCGTCATGGCGAAGATTGAAAATGGCATCAGTGATGCCCGCGAAGCCACACGCCAAGCCATGAGCGAGGTGTCGGTGGCTGTGGTGTCGTGTACGCTGGTCTTCATGGCCGTGTTCATTCCCGTGACCTTCATGCCTGGCACGTCTGGCACGTTCTTCACCCAGTTCGGTATCACCATTGCCTCGTCAGTAGGTCTGTCGTGCGTGTCGGCCCTGACGCTGTGTCCTGCCCTCTGCGCCATCATGATGCGCGTGACGGAAGGAAAGAAAGAAGGCAAGGGCCTGACCTACTATACGAAGAAAGCCTACGAAGTGAGCTACAATGCCATTTATAATAAGTATAGCAAGAGCGTGCAGAAGTTCATCAAGCGCCCCATCCTGTCGTGGGGACTGCTGATTGTTGCCGCCGTGCTGCTGGTGTTCTTCATGAAGAGCCTGCCCTCGGGCTTGGTGCCCCAGGAGGACCAGGGCGTGCTGCTGGTCGAGCTGCAGTGCCCTGAGGGAAGCACCCTGAAGCAGACCCGTGAGATGGTGAAACAGGTAGAAGCAAAGGTGATGGAGATTCCCGAGCTGGAGAGCTTCGCCGTCTGCTGCGGCTACGGTATGTACTCGGGTGCCGGTTCCAACTACGCCACGATGGTGTTGCGCATGAAGAACTGGGACGAGCGTCCTGGCATGAACCACTATATAGAACTCATCAAGTATCGTTTCTACTTTGCCTGCCAAGACATCAAGGACGTGCGCGTGCTGCCCTTCCAGATGCCGCAGATTCCAGGCTATGGTACGAGTAACGACATCACCCTGGTCGTCGAGGACCCCACCGACGGCAATCTGTCGGAGTTTGCCAAGCAGACTGAGCATTTCCTGACCAAGCTGTCGGAGCGCCCTGAGATTGCCTCAGCCATGTCAACCTATTCCGAGCGCTTCCCGAAGTATCAGGTAGATGTAGATGCCACCCAGTGCGACCGCGCCGGAGTGTCGCCTGCCGATGTGCTCAACACGCTCGGTGCATTCTGCGGCGGTGCCTATATCGGCAACTTCAACCAGTTCGGTAAGGTCTATCGCATCATGGCAGCCTCATCACCCGAATACCGTCTCGACCCACAGTCGCTGCAGAACATCTTCGTGCAGGTGAAAGACGGCAGAATGGCTCCTATCGCCGAGTTTGTCAGCCTGAAGGAGATTGTGGGCCCGTCGAATATCGAGCACTTCAACCTGTTCCAGAGCATCACCTGCTACGTGTCGCCCGGCAGCGGCTACACCGAGGGCGACGTTCACAAAGTCATTGCCGAGGTGTTCAAGGAAGAGATGCCCAACAGTGCCACCTACGAATACAGCGGCATGTCGCGCGAGGTAGAGGAGGCTGCCGGCTCTAATGCCACAGCACTCATCTACGTCATCTGCGCCATCCTCATCTATCTCATCCTGGCTTCGCTCTACAACTCGTGGTTCACACCGTGGGCTGTGCTGTTCAGTGTGCCGTTCGGACTGATGGGTGCTTTCGTGTTCGCCTACCTGGGCTATACGCAGGGCATACCCGGCATGGACAACAACATCTACCTGCAGACGGGTGTGATCATGCTGATTGGCCTGTTGGCCAAGACTGCCATCCTCATCACCGAGTTCGCCACCGAGCGCCGTGCACAGGGCATGAGCATCAGCGAGGCCGCCTTCGAGGCTTGTAAGGAGCGTCTGCGCCCGATCTTGATGACCGTAGCCACGATGATCATCGGTATGATTCCTCTCGTGATTGAAGGTGGTGCCGGTGCCAACGGTAACCGCGCCCTTGCTCTCGGTGTGATTGGCGGTATGAGCATCGGTACGATAGCCCTGCTCTTCGTTGTGCCAGCCTTCTTCATCGTGTTCCAGAATCTGCACGAGAAGTTCCAGGGTGCGCCCGCGAAAAAAGATAATAATGATGTCGCAATAACGAAATAACGTTATCACGTAATAACGATTTAGATTATGAAAATCAATATTAGCAAACATACTCCGAGAAAATTATCATTTCTCATTTCTCATTTCTCATTTAGCGTAGCGCTATGTGTAGTGCTATGCGTAGCGCTATCGGGCTGCGGCATATACGGCAAGTATGAGCGAAAGGTGGAAGCGCCTGCCAATGCCTTCGGCACCAGTCAGGACATTCAGCAGGCCACGGGCGAGAACTCTATAGCCCAGCTGTCGTGGCGAGAGTTCTTCACCGACCCCATGCTGCAGCAGCTCATTGAGCAGGTGCTGGCCAACAACACCGACCTGAACTCGGCACGAATAGCCGTGGAGAAAAGCGAGGCGGCGCTGAAAGCCGCTCGCCTGGCATACCTGCCTTCACTCAGCTTCGCACCACAGGGAGGGCTCTCAAGCTTCGACGGCAGTGCCATGTCGAAGACCTACTCGCTGCCCTTGCAGCTGTCATGGGACATCGACCTGTTTGGCTCGATCACCAACAAGAAACGGGCTTCAAAGGCCATATTCCTTCAGGCTCAGATGAGCAAAGAGGCCGTGCGCGTGAACCTCATATCGACCACCGCACAGCAGTATTTCCTGCTACAAGTGCTGGACCGACAACTGGAGATTCTCATGCAGACAGACAGCCTGTGGAACGCATCGCTTGAGACACAGAAGACGCTCTGGGAGAACGGCAAGGCATACAGCACCGCTGTCAACCAGATGGAGGCTTCCTACCTGGACGTCAAGACCCAGATTGTAGATGTGCGCCACAGCATCCATTCAGTGGAGAATGCCATCTGCCGGCTGCTGGCGGTCACACCGCAGCACATCAACCGCATGAAGTGGGGCAGCTCGCCCTTGCAGCATCCTGAGGCACAAGGCCAAGACGCCATGTTCAACACGAAGTTCCTGCAACTGGGGGTGCCTGCCAGCCTGCTGGAGCTACGTCCTGACATACGCATGGCCAACCACGCCATGGAGGAGGCGTTCTACAACACGGCTGCTGCCCGCTCCGCCTTCTTCCCCAACATCACGCTCAGCGGTCTGATAGGATGGACTAACTCGGCTGGTGGTGTGGTGGTGGATCCCGGCAAGCTACTGCTCAACTTCGTAGGACAGCTCACGCAGCCCATCTTCGCCCGTGGCCAGCTGATAGCCAACAAGAAGATAGCCAAGCTGGCTGAAGAGGACCTGCAGAAGAAGTATGTGCAGACCATCATCAATGCTGGCAACCAGGTGAACGAGGCCATGGCCGAGTGCAAGGCTGCTCACGACAAGTATCATTACTACAGTCGCCAGGTGCAGGTGCTGCACGATGCCTACACAGGAACCCATGAGCTCATGGACAATGGTAAGGCCAACTACCTGGAGGTGCTCAAAGCCCAGGAGTCGCTGCTCAACGCTCAGCTCAGCGAGGCGATGAACCAGTATAACGGTGCACAGGCAGTGGTTGCCCTCTACATCGCTCTGGGTGGCGGATCGGAGTAATCGGGTGGTTCTCCGACCAGTCAGTAATTTCAAAACGCGATAACATGAGAAAATATCTGTTCCTATTTGCAATGCTGTGGGGCAGTTCGTCAATTCATGCTGAGGGCTTGGAACGCTCCAAGCCCTCAGAGTTCACAGCATTCTCTGAAAGTTCCGACACAATTTTGGCTCCCAAGAAGAAGAAAGGATTTGTCGATAGGCTGCCACAACCCTTCCGCTGGATTATCCGCAACTGGGCAGCTACCGACGAGCGATATGCCATCTCCTCGTTCTATAACTGGGCCGTTCAAGTTCAGAACTCCACCACGTTCGAATGGGTGAACATGCAGATGCCTCAGGGCGTGGACTTGAAGATGCGTTCCAGGGTGAGCAACAAACTGGGCCCGTACTTCGGCTGGCGCTTCCTGTTCTTTGGTGCTACCGTCGATGTGACCACCATTGGCAAAGGCGAAAACAAACGCAAGAACGAGTTTACCCTCTCTATCAATTCGGCGCTGTTCAACATCGACCTGATTCGCCGTCGCACCGGTGGCGACTTCATCCTGCAGAACCTGAACTATAACGATGAGCACTACGGCAATCTGGACTTGAAAGAGATGCTGAACCTGAAGCATGCCGATATGGGCGATTACGTGAAGAACAGCCTGACGGGCATCAACATCAACCATTTCATCAATCACTTGAAATACTCCAACCCGGCTGCATTCACCAACGGTGCCATACAGCTGCGCTCAGCGGGCAGTCCCATCGTGGGTATAGGCTATACGCGGCAGCAGGTGGAGACCGAGGCTGCTGGCATCTTCGGGTCGATAGGCTTAGGTATGCTGAAAGGTGATAATGGCCAGTACCTGGTCGATGAGAACAGGTACAACCAGCTGGAGCAGCTCAGCGAGCAGAACCCAGACCAGTACCGGCAGGAGCTCACCAATATCCTGCGCACCGGATGGCGCAACCTGCAGGGAACGGAGGGCAAGTCGGTGAAAAACTTCCTCACCAACCGCCTTCCCTCTGTCACCACCGTCGATGACTGGCACATACAGCTGGGCTATGCCTACAACGTCGTGTTCTCACGCCGACTGCTGCTGGGTCTCTCAGCCGTTCTCTCACCGGGTGTGAAGCACGTGCGGGCCAACAATGACAACAGCTACGTGGCGCAGGAAGCACAAGTGTTCTGCGATATCATCAATGAGGTGGAAACAGACCGCCAGACGAAAGTGAAGCCAGAGGATTTCCATTACCGGTACTGCGACACTTATTTCAACGTGAATGCCTACCTGAAAGCCAGCTTAGTGTTCACCTACGACCGTTGGCGCGCTGGCATCAACACGTGGTTCAGCGACTATTTCTACAAGCACAAGGGCATGACGGTCAACAACCGCTTCGGCAATGTAGATGTGTACGTAGGCTACTGCTTCGGACGAAAGAAGGAATACCGGCCCAAAGGCGATATGCGCAAGGCATACCTCATGGCTACACTCACTCGACAGCAGATAGAAGAGATGCACGACACCATGCCGAAGAGCAACATCGACCAGGGTGCGGCCTATCTGGACAGCTTGGGCAAGACACCACGCTATCACACCGATAAGATCAAGATGAGCATCAAGGGATGCGAACTGGCGCAAGGTCCTGAGGGCAAATACGGATGGTTCGAGATAGAAGACGGCTACGTCACGCCCCGACAGGACACCGACGGCAAACTGAAGAAAGGACTTGAGCTGGAGGTTGACGAAAACGGCTGCTTCGAGATTGAGGCAGGACACAAGAACAGCTTCCGCACGGGCAACTGGTGGAATGCACAGCTTGACGAGAACCAGGTGGCTAAACAGCAGTGTTCTGACAGGCTTCACTATGCGCTGAGCGGCAAGCTCACGCTCTACCTGCGCGGCGAACTGTTCAACTCAGAGAAGCCAGTGAAGCTCGAGATCAACGACTTCTACGTGAACCACGGCAAGGACAAGAAGAATTTCTACCAGATAGGTGTTCAGTCGTTCACCTCACACTCTGCCAACAGCATTGAGGGCGAGACCCTCATCAACGGTCAGCGCTACCACATCAGCATTGAGCAGAAGAAACGCAGCAAGGAAGCGCTCATTCATATTTCCGCTATTTAACGCGAGGATATAACGACTATCTTATTATACCCTACCCTTTTTAAGAACTGCATCGACGCTGCCTGCTTCAAGTAGGCGGCGTCGTGCTTCATCATAGTTCAGTCCCAACAGCTCTTGCAGCATGCAGGTGCCTCGGTTCACGAGCTTGGCATTGGTGAGCTGCATGTTCACCATGCGGTTGCCCTGCACCCTTCCCATGCGAATCATGAGTGTGGTGGAGATCATGTTCAGCACCATCTTCTGTGCCGTGCCACTCTTCATGCGGCTCGATCCCGTTACGAACTCAGGCCCCACGATGGTCTCGATGGCATGGTCGGCTATGTCAGCCAGTGGTGTGCCAGGATTGCTGGTGATGCAGCCCGTGAGCAACCCGTTGAGCCGTGCCAGTCGGAGCGTACCCACCACGTAGGGTGTAGTGCCCGATGCTGCAATGCCCAGCACAGTGTCAAGTTCGGTGGGATGATAGGCCTGCATGTCCTGCCAGCCTCGCTCTACGATGTCCTCAGCCTTCTCTACAGCATGTCGCAAGGCATCGTCGCCACCGGCTATGACACCTATCACGCGACTGTCCGACACGCCGAAGGTGGGTGGCAGTTCGCTTGCGTCGAGCACCCCCAGCCTTCCGCTGGTGCCTGCACCTACATAGAAGAGCCTTCCGCCATGATTCATGCGCTCCTCCACAGCTTCTACAAACGACTCTATCTGTGGAATGGCGCGCCTCACGGCCTTGGCCACAAGTGCATCTTCATCGTTGATATGATAGAGCAGCTCGCCCACCGACATCTCTTCCAGATGGTCGTAGTTCGATGGCTGTTCCGTGATTTTCTTCGTTCCTGAGCAGCTCGACATGATTCTCTCTCTGGTTGTCATTAAGTTATTTCAGCTATTCGTCATGTTTCATATACTCACCTCACTCACCTATCTTCACATCGGTGTCCTTCATCACCTGACCAGCATTACCACCACCGAACACGTCGCCATGAATGATGGCACCGTTCTTGATGGTCACCTTCGTCCAGATGGAAGAACCGAAGTCACTGCCCAGCGACTCATCGCCACGGCTGCCACCGAAGACGTGACCACCATAGCCGGCAGCTACACCCTTGACTTCGCCTATCTTGACCTGAACCGCCGAGTTGTCGGACTTTATAAGGCCACCGATAGTCACCTGATTCAGCGATTGTTGACCCCACTCAGAAGGAGTATCCGTCTTGATAACTGCATAGTCGGGCTGATCAATCTTTGGAGGTCCTACCGAAGCGAGCGAGCCACCACCCAGCACATTACGGTAGATGGTGCCGCCCAGCACATCGACCGTCGTGAAGTGAGCCACCGAACCGGCTGAGGTGCTGTAGTCTTCCTCCTTCGTCTGCTTTCCCTGATAGGTCACCACTTCCGATTCTCCACTTTCGTTATGGGTCTTCCCATTGCCGTTGAAATCGTACGCATACTTTGTGATACCCGATCCTGCACCATAGACATTGCCACGATAGAGCCACTGCGGGTCGTTGAAGTTGGCAGTCTTCAAGAGGCTAATGCTGTCTGCATTATAAGGAATGCCAATCTTTCCGCTACCAATGGTCACATGGGTCCAGCGGCGCACGTGTCCGTCCTGACCACCGCCATAGACAGAGGCGAGGATGGTAGGACCTTCCAGCTGCTCCCAGTTTCCCTTGTGATCAGTCATGGCGGCAAACTGTTCGGCAGTAATGCTATCGCCTTCGTTATAGGTGGAATAGGCCGTCGTGCACTTATATCCACCGATGTTCACATCTGTCTCATTGACATAGCCGGAGAAGAATGCGGGACTGTACAGGTAACGCGGCATCTCAGAGATGTTTGGAGCAGCTTCACCGGCACTGCCGCCGATGACATTGCCGTAAGGCAGATTGTTCTTCATGCTCTTCGTCGGGTCGGCTGCGTTAATGTAGCCTACGGTGCCGCCAAATACGTTTACGAAGGTCTTACCGCTATTGAGGAATTGCCATGCATCGTCGCCCGTTTCTGAGCTTGTCCACAGGTTTCCTTCAATCTTCTCGCCATAGCCCGTAGGATAGTAGTCGTCAGCACCACCAGCATAGTTGCCCTTACCCACAGAGCCCATGTTGCCACCGCCATAGACATTACGCAGCACATGGCCGTCGTACATGGTGACGTAGGTATTACCCAGCACCCTGCCTGACAGCAGGCCGTAGATATCATGTTCCGTCGTACCTTCGCCAACAAGAACATCTATGTTCATCTTGTATGTACCATTACCCTTACCGGCGCCATAGAGCGAGTGGCCTATGAGACCCTTGTACAGCGTCACCTTGGTATCATCATACACATAACCGTTCTCACCACTGCCGTGTACAGAACCGGTGATGCACTGCTTCGTGAAATCATTCTGGATATCGTCCTCACTTGTCATATCGATGGTTTCGGGATAGTTGATGTTCACCTCTGTCGAGTCGGTCCATGCCAGGTGGGCCATCATATAACGGTCACCAGCCACACCACGCGAGCTACCATATACATCACCGCCATCCAGCTTACGGGTACCGATATGGCCACCCGTCACGTTGACCGTAGCCTTACCAGTGCCTGGGGCAAACACGAATTTGTACGGCCAGCTAAGGGCAAAGCTTGTGTCTTCTGATGCATGCTTGGCGACTCCTGTCGTATCGTTCCAATTGGTGATCGTACCCACCGACGCCATAGCGCCACCGCCATAGACAGAGCGTCCGACGTGACCGCCAGCAATGTTGACGAAGGTGTTGCCACCTACCATGCCAGACTTCGGGTTGTAGCTGTCATTGACTCCGTCGCCGTTTAAGTCAAACAAATCCGAACCGCTACCACCACCATAGACGTTGCCACGGTAAATCTGAGCCTCGACAGCAGCCTTTTCGTTGCCATCGAAGTCATAATAAGGATCGGCAGGATCTGCAATACCGATAGTACCACTATAGACATTCACCGTAGCACTCACATTGTTGTGACCGTTCTCACCACCGCCATAGACAGAGCCCTTGATATGTGGTGTGGTCAGCGTTGTTCCTGAGCCTGACGTACCGATATTGACAATCGACTTGTTCACCCATGCCACCTTGTCGTACGGATCAACGAGTTTATTATCACTTGCAGGATCTTCTACAGGCTTCGCCAAGTCACCACGTGACGAACCGAAGACGAGACCGTTGTCACGTCCGCTGATACCGATGGTTCCTCCTGTGATGGTGACAGTAGCCGTACCTGTGCCTTCCGTCCAGTTGTACGGCACACCAGCAATAGGAATATAGTCAGGAACTGATCCTGTAGAGATATTGAAGTCACCCACCGAACCTAAGGCGCCGCCGCCATATACCATGTGATAGACATTACCACCCGTGATGTTGACGGTCGTGTTGCCCTTCACCTGTCCAGCCTCGGTGTGGCCAAGGATACCCTTACCGCCACCATAGACATTACCCATCGTGGCACCACCGAACAATACATAGCCGGCAATCGAGTCGGTCTTGTTGGTCAGAGGCATCACCTCGTTACGGCCAATCTTACCGCCACTGATGGTGACGGAAGTGTTACCATCGACGATAGCCATCTCACCGCCGCCGAAGACGCTGGCACGCACCTCCGTATTCTCACCACTCATGCTGACAGTGGTGTTACCGCCCACTTCGCCGCCATGGAGCTTTGTCACTTCATCGTGCTCCTCCATACCCATACCACCGCCATAGACGCTGCCGAAAGTGTACAGAACAGCAGTCCTTGCTGCAGTCGGCTTCCAAGAAACGGTGCCCTTCACAGGCGTTTCTCCTGTCACCTCGGTTCCAATAATACCACCTGTGACGGAAATCGTCGTAGTACCGCCCTGGACAATAGTCGGATTGGTAGGAGAATCAGTATAAGGTGTCACAGCACCCAGCTCTCCACCGCCATAGACATTGCCCATAATCCAGGTGTTTTCGCCACTGATGGTAAGGTTGGTGCTCTTGACATTACCCAGCTTCCACCAATCGACTGCAGTGATTGGCGATGTTCCGTCCAACTGATAATAACGACCCATGCCTCCGGCATAGACATTACCGCCCTTGGTGTGAGTCAGTCTGCCGTTAGATGTGTCATATTCCGTATAAGGAACATGGTGAGTATCCTTCCAACTGGTCCAATCTTCATCAGTCCAACTGCCAAAGGCATTTCCACTTTCAGGACCGTCTCCTGACGGAACGGCAAACTCATACGCATTACCAATAGTACCGCCACTGATGTCCATTATCACATGACCGCGTCCATTCGTAAGTCCGCCGGGAGGCACGAATCCGGGTTCCGTTACGTCATCAGCACGCATCTTACCGTAGCCCTCTGTTTCGTCCTTACTGAACAAGCCGTAGCCCACAGAGCCCAGACGGCCGCCACCGTAGACAGAGCCAAGCATTGTACCACCCGCGATGTTCAATGTCACAGCACCGGCGATGTTACCTGCCGTGTAGGCATCACCACCGAATCCACGACCGCCACCGAAGACGTTACCATCGACGTACGATGTACCCCATGTGCCAATCTTGGCACCGTCATTGATGTTCATCGTCACATCACCCAGCACGTGACCGTCCTCACCGCCGCCGAAGACGGAGCCGTAGATGATACCGCCGGAGACGGTCACATTGGCATGACCTGCGTTGGTGTTTTTGTTGAAGTGTACTCGCTGGTCACCCTTACCGGCGCCGAAGAGATAGCAAGTTACGGGGTGAGCAGCAATCTGATCCAGCGTACGGGGAACGCCGAGCGTGCCGCCCGTCATCGTGACATGAGCTGTGCCGGTGATGTCCGTCATCTCGTTACCGCCATAGACGTTCGTCAGGACATGACCGCCGCTGATGTTCACATACGTGTCACCCTCCACCAGACCGGCAGACATGAGCCACTCATAGGTGCCGTCGCCCTTCGGATAGGTGAAGTAACCGGAGCCACCGCCAAAGACGTTGCCATAGAACGTGTGACCGTCTGAACCTCCTTCTCCGTCAGCTTCTCCATACGTCGCAGCATCATAACCACTCTCGTCCGCGTGTTCGTCGTACGGCAACCACTTTTTAATGCCTTCGTATAATTTACCGTACGGCCAGTGAGCACACTCGGGCATGTTCGCTGCTTTCTCCTCAATCTGCGCAGGCGTAGCCGTCGTCGGGTCAATAAAGTCTGACTCAAGGTAAGCGGTTGTCCTACCTTCACCAATACCTATCTGACCACCCTGTATGTTGACATGGGTGTCGGTCAGCACACGACCGTTCTCACTACCGCCATAGACACCGCCGGCAATCAAAGGTCTGGTGATATATGCCGGGTCGTCATCGTGACCGGCCACATAACCGTTCTTGATGGTGACCTCGGTCTCGTTGACGTAGGTCTTGTTGTTAATATCCGGATCTGTAGCAGGATTCGTCAATTCACCACGACCGGCACCGAAGACGTAACCGAAGTCCTGAGGCATGGTCATCGGGGTAATCTCGACATGAGCTCTTGCCACGTCACCGGTGAGATGACTGTAGGTGAACGGACCTACATGTCCGCCACTAACCGTAACCGTAGTCTTACCTGTATTTTCCGCAAATGCCGTCGGCTTACCGGCAGCATTACGAGCGGTGATGGTTCCCACATGCCCTTCCTTACCACCGCCGTAGATACGGTCAGCCACATAGCCGTTGCCCATTTCAACGGTGGCATTGCCATTGACATCGCCCAAGTTACCGCCACCGTAGACACGTTCGGTGATGAAGGCGGCACTGCGGGCAGGATCGAGGACTTCTTCCACGTCTTCATCATTATAGCTCTTGCCGGTGCCAATCTCAATCGTCGTGTTACCGTCCACCAAAGCCTCGTCACCGCCACCAAAGATGTTGCCGATGGTGCCGATGGGCAGAACACCGTTATGGCCTATGGTGTGGTCCTCGAATTCAACCTCTGCACCCTGACGGCAACGCCACTTAACGATGGTGCCTTCTATACGCGTTTCCGTTTGGTCTGTCGTCAGGTATTCCGCATGGTTTTTCATGAATTTCGCGGCCAGAGTGCCTTCCTCCATGTTGACATTGATACGCGGGTTGCCAACCAGGCGAGCACGGTAGCCACCGCCATAGACGTTGTTAATTCTCGTTGCCGAGATGATGTTGAGACGCGGATCCTTCTGAACGGTGATCGTCGCTTTCTGCTCAGGTGTCAAGCCATCGTATTCTGCCTTTGAGCGTGCAGTTTCGTTACCGGCACCTGTATAGCCATAGATGGAGTAGTGAGCCTGGTCACCACCAATATACAATTTATCTATGATGATGGGCTTACAACCCGTCTCTTTCACATTAACGGTGATAGAACCCAGAACCCTGCCATGTACCCTGTTGCCGCCAAAGACCTTTCCGAAAGTGCCGTTGGTGATGTTCAGCACGATGTTACTGTTCACGTCACCGTTGGTGGAACCGCCGTACAGTTCATCAGTATAGTCCACACATTCCATGTGGGTACGGATATCGGCATCGGTCTCGGCGTTCTTACCGCCACCGTATGTCTCGTCGATACGCATTTCACACGAGCCGGACTCTTCGTATGCGGAACTTGCCTCATAACGGATGTTACCCCTCTCGTTACTGCCGCCGTAAGACCTGTGGATACGACCGCCGTAAACCTCGATACGCGCACGTCCGTCGCCGTAAGAGTAGTTGGCTATACGTGCCTCCTTGGTTGTGGCATCGGCATAGCCGTCGGAACCGTTGTTCTGGACAGCAGCATAGGGAGAACCCTGAGTGCCTCCGCTTGAGGTGTTGTGATGGTATGTGGCATAGTAACCGATGTTTGCACCGGGATTCTCATACCACTTGGTGTCTTTTTCGTAGGCGTCCTTACCGTTACCGCCGCCGAACGACTCGTGGATTTCGTAGGTAGAGTTGACGGTGACCTTAGTTGCAGGCACGGAGGCTGCGTTGCCACCACCATATACCTGCTTGATGCTGGTGAGATCACAACCATCGATGATCACCTCGGCAAACTCCTTCGTGTCGTTCAACGGAGTTCCCGTTGTCGGATCGGTAGGCACATAGGGCGCCAAATCGCCACCGCCATAGACTGCCAGCACATCGTACTTCTTCGTAGCGATGCCCTCGATGTAGTTGTCGATAGCAGCCTTCTGCGCATCATCGCCGACAGCACTGGCAATGGCAGCCTCGTATGCGGCAATCTCCCCGGAAGTCAAGCCCACCGCGGTGGCGAGCGACTTGAGGTCGGCAGGATTGGTGTCGGCCGTATAGTTCGACATGGTGTATTCACTCAGTTTGTTGAACTTCGTATACTTACCACCTGCAGGAACTATCTTTGCTGTGCCCTTATGCTGCGTAGCATAGACATGTACGAGAGCATGGCCCTTCGGCGTACCGTTCAGGTCGTTACAGCCGAACACCTTTTCTACCATACATCCGCTATCGTCGGCACCCTTGCCT
>JAEEGH010007595.1_pt1 | contig 26011 bp, 25 predicted proteins | sample 9134181 | NCBI WGS metagenome assembly JAEEGH01 (sample SAMN16246544, study PRJNA631951) | gut metagenome | biome: gut microbiome; feature: rumen; material: DP-attached | host: Bos | place: Iran: Karaj | collected 2018-10
GTAAGAAGCAAGAAGTAAGAATTTAGTAAAATACATTATTTCATAAAATAATCAGATATGCAAAAGAAAGGAAACAAATACGGAACCCATCGTGTGATTGAACCGAAAGGCGTGCTGCCACAGCCTGCCAACAAACTGGATAACAATATGGATGAAATCTGGGATAACGAGATTCTCATCGATGTGCAGACTTTGAACATTGATTCCGCTTCGTTTACGGACATCCACAACTACGCCAAACAGCAGGCGGGCGAAGGCGCCAGCGAGGAGAAAATCATGGAGGAGGTCAAAAAGGAGATGTTCCTCAATGTGGAGCTGCAGGGCAAGCACCGCAACCGCCGTACCGGCTCTGGCGGCATGCTGCTCGGTAAGGTCGAGAAGATCGGCGACGCTTTGAAAGGCAAGATTGACCTGAAGGAGGGCGACCGCATCGCCACGCTTGTCAGCCTCTCGCTGACACCGCTCCGCATTGACGAGATTCTGGAAATCCGTCCCGATGTGGATCAGGTTGACATCAAGGGCAAGGCCATCCTCTTCGAGAGCGGCATCTATGCCAAGATTCCGACCGACATGCCGGAAAAGTTGGCCTTGAGTGCCCTTGACGTGGCCGGAGCTCCCGCCCAGACCGCCAAGTTGTGCCAGTACGGCCAAACGGTGGTGATTCTCGGTGCCGGTGGCAAGAGCGGCATGCTCTGCTGCTACGAGGCAAAAAAGCGTGTGGGCGTGACCGGCAAGGTGATCGGCATCGCCAACAGCCCCAAGAGCACCCAGCGCATTAAGGATCTCGGCTTCTGCGACATCGTCGAGAGCGCAGCCGGCATGACTCCGGTGCAGGTTTATGAAATGGTCGAGCGTCTCACCGACGGCAAGATGGCCGATGTCACCATCAACTGTGTGAATGTGCCGGATCAGGAGATGACCGCCGTGCTCTGCACCAAGGATGACGGCATAGTCTATTTCTTCAGCATGGCCACCAGCTTCACCAAGGCAAGCCTCGGAGCCGAAGGCATAGGCAGCGATGTGAACATGATCATGGGCAACGGCTACACCAAGGGACATGCCGAATTCACCCTGCAGGAATTGCGCGAATCTCCGGAACTGCGCAAAATTTTTGAAGAATTGTATGCGTAAATGAGAAGACGGAATACAGAAGACAGAAGTCGGAAAATGGCATTCTGTCTTCTGGCTTCTTTCTCCTGAAATTCTTAAAGAAATGGCTGAATCAAGAAGAAAACAGTTGTTCCCGGATGTTTCCGATGCGGAATGGAACAATTGGAAATGGCAGGTCAGGAACCGCATTGAGACGCTGGACGAGCTGAAAAAGTACATCCGTCTCACAGCAGAAGAGGAGGAGGGCGTTCGCAAGTCGCTGGAGACGTTGCGCATGGCCATCACCCCATATTACCTGAGCCTGATTAATCCCGATGATCCGGACGATCCTGTCCGGCGGCAGTGCATCCCCACGGCGGCGGAAACCCACATTTCGCCCGCCGATCTGCTCGATCCGCTGCATGAGGACGAGGATTCGCCGACCCCCGGCCTTACCCACCGCTATCCGGACCGTGTGCTGTTCCTGATCACCGACATGTGCTCGATGTACTGCCGGCACTGCACCCGCCGCCGTTTTGCAGGTCAGAAGGACTGCGAGTCCACCTCCGACCGCATCGAGAAGGCGTTGGAATACATCGAAAGGACGGAGTGCGTGCGCGACGTGCTGCTCAGTGGCGGAGATGCGCTGATGGTCGGGGACGAGAAGCTGGAATACATCATCAGACGGCTGCGGGCCATCCCGCATGTGGAGATTGTCCGTATCGGCAGCCGCACACCGGTTGTCTGTCCGCAGCGCATCACGCCGGAATTGTGCGCAATGCTGAAAAAATACCATCCGGTATGGCTCAACACCCATTTCAATCATCCGAACGAGGTGACGCCTGAGGCGGTGCGTGCATGTGAGATGCTGGCCGATGCGGGTGTTCCGCTTGGTAACCAGAGCGTGCTGCTGCGCGGCGTGAACGACTGCGTGCATGTTATGCGCGATCTGGTGCATCTGCTGGTGAAGATGCGGGTGCGTCCGTACTATATCTACCAGTGTGACCTCTCCCAGGGGCTGGAGCATTTCCGCACGCCGGTCTCCAAGGGGATTGAAATCATTGAGGGGCTGCGCGGCCACACCTCAGGATTCTGTGTGCCCACCTTTGTGGTGGATGCGCCTGGAGGCGGAGGCAAAACACCTGTGATGCCGCAGTATGTCATTTCCCAGGCACCTGGCAAGGTGGTGCTTCGCAATTTCGAAGGGGTCATCACCACCTATACCGAGCCTGAGGAATACCACAGCTCATGCCAGTGTCCCGAATGCTGTAAGGCAGCTGAAAAGAGGGCTGACAATGCTGCGGTGGACGGCGTGATTTCCCTTTTGGAGGGCGAACGTATGAATCTGGAGCCTGCACGCCTTATCCGTCATGAACGTAATGAGGTATGGAAAAAAGAATAAAATTCTTTTTCATAAATTAATTTTTGTATTCGGGGACGTGTGTTGCACGTCTCCGAATCGTTTGATGACGTATGGAACTGACGGAAAGGTTATCGGGATACCGCAGCTGTGCGGTGATCGGTATGGAGAAGAATACCGGCAAGACGGAGTGCCTGAACCATATTCTGGCGCATTATCCGTCCGGACGGGTTATTGCGGTGACTTCAATCGGTGTGGACGGGGAGCGTTCCGACCGTGTCACGGAGACACCCAAGCCGGAGATTTTTTTGCGTGAGGGTGTGATTTTCTCAACTTCCGAAACCCATTACCGGCAGCGTAGGCTGGATGCGGAGATTCTGGGGTTCAGCAATGAGGGCACGTCGTTGGGACGGATTGTGATTGCACGGACACGATGCCCTGGGAAGGTGATGCTCTCCGGGCCGTCAACTGCGAACGGTCTCAGGCGCTGGATGGGTGAGATCTCTCCGTGGCATCCTGATTTTGTTCTGGTGGACGGAGCCCTTTCCCGCCGCAGTTCGGCCTCGCCTGCCGTTACGGAGGCATTGGTGCTTACCACCGGTGCGGCCTATTCCCTACATCTTCCGACTCTGCTCCGTGACACCGCACTGCAGGTGGAGTGGATCCGTCTGCCTGAAACCGACCGGGTTTCACGTGATGCGCTTGCCGCAGTGGAGAGTGGGATGCGTGTCGCCGCCGCAGATGGGGAATGGTATGACCCCGGCCTGACCACTGCCCTGAACATGAGAAATCACAAATGGCCGTCCGGTTCCGGAGCGCGTTCCGTTTTCTTCGCCGGTGCCTTTACCGATGCCATTGCGAATGCGCTGATGAATGTCCCATATTTTTCTGAGGCGGAAATTGTTGTGCGTGACTTCACACGTATTTTTCTCAGCCAGCAGGTGTACAGGTTGTTGGTCAATAAAGGTTTCAGGATTTCCGTTCTTTGGAGGGCGTCAATCGCCGCCATTTGTGTGAATCCCCTTTCTCCGACAGGGTATGTGATGGATTCGGAGCGGTTATGTGCCGCGATGGCGGAGGCGGTGCGGCTTCCGGTGTATGATTTGCGCAGGGGCACGGAGTGTTTTTTGTGAAAAAAATCCTGTTTTTTAGGGAAACATTTCCCTTTTTTAACTACCTTTGCAATTTGTTTTTTTGGAAATATAACCATGTTGCAGTTAAAGGGAAGAATCAGTCTTGACGATGTCTTGAAGGTTGCGGTGCATGGCGAGCCTGTGTCGGTGGACAAGGCTTGCATGGAGGATGTTATGCGCTGTCATCTTTTTTTGAAGGATTTTTCAAGGGACAAGGTGATATACGGAATCAATACGGGATTCGGCCCCATGGCGCAGTGGCGCGTGGATGACCGCTTTTTGTCCGAACTGCAGTACAACATAATCCGCAGCCATGCCTGCGGTGCCGGCGAGCCTTTGGACGACATGTGCGTCAAGGCGGCGATGATGGCACGTGTGGGTACTGTGCTGCAGTGCCGCTCCGGTGTCCATCCGGAGGCTGTGCAGCTGCTGGTTGAGTTCATAAACCGTGACATTATTCCGTTTGTGCCCCGGCACGGTAGCGTTGGAGCAAGCGGGGATCTGGTACAGCTGGCGCACATCGCACTCTGCCTTATCGGGGAGGGAAAGGTGCATTACAGGGGCGAGTGGCGTCCGTCGGCCGATGTGCTGGCAGAAAACGGGCTGCAGCCTCTGCATATGCATGTGCGTGAGGGGCTTTCTCTAACAAACGGCACTTCAGTGATGACCGGAATCGGCATAATCAACCAGATGTATGCGGAGCGGCTGTTGGATTGGGAGACGCTGGCCTCGGTCTGGATTAATGAAATCGCCTCCTCCTTCGATGACTTCATGAGCGAGCCTGAAAACGTCTGCAGACGGCACGAGGGGCAGCAGTTGATTGCCGGACGTATGCGGCAGCTTTCCGAAGGGAGCCGTCTGCTGCAGAAACGGGAGCATGCCTTCTATGACAGCCGCCACGAAGGGGAGTCATATTTCACCAAAAAGGTGCAGGCCTATTATTCCCTGCGGTGTGTACCGCAGATTCTCGGACCTGTGTGGGAGACACTTTACAATTCGCGTAAGGTTCTCGAAGATGAGCTGAATTCTGCCTGCGACAATCCGATTGTGGATCCGGAAACGGGCAATGTGTACCACGGCGGCAATTTCCATGGGGACTACATCTCCCTGGAGGAGGACAAGGTCAAAATCGCGCTGGTAAGGCTGGTCATGACCGCCGAACGGCAGCTGAACTATCTTATGCATGACCGCATAAACGGCATACTTCCACCATTTTTGAACGCAGGCACCCTTGGTCTGAACTATGGGATGCAGGCCTGCCAGTTCACCGCCACCTCCACTACTGCCGAATGCCAGACGTTGGCCATGCCCAATTATGTGCACAGCATTCCGAATAACAACGACAACCAGGACATTGTCAGTATGGGCACCAATACGGCCCTGATCTGTAGGACGGTGGTGGAGAACGCTTTCCAGGTGATGTCGGTCCTGTACATTGCCCTGGCGCAGGCCACCGACTGCCTGAAGGTGGCTGACAAAATCGGCGCCGCCTCAAGGCGGGCATATGATGAAATCCGGAAGATACAGCCCTTCTTTGTGGAGGACAGCCCCTTTTATGAGGAGATAGGCAAAGTGGAGCTTTTCTTGAAAAATAATCAGATAAAAACTAAATAGCGTATGGAGTATGCTTTGGTGACAGGCGCTTCGCGCGGGATAGGGAAGGCTGTTGCGCTGCGTTTGGCGCAGGATGGTTTTCCGGTGCTGCTGAACTACCGTTCGCAAACCGCCGCCGCTGAAGCGGTGAAACGCCAGATTGAGGATGCGGGTGGGAAGGCGGAGCTGCTCCCGTTTGACGTGTCGGACCCAAAGGCGATAGAGGCGTCATTGGAGCGGTGGGCGGAATCCCATGCGGAGGATTACATCTCCGTGCTGGTGAACAATGCCGGCATCCGTTCCGACAACCTGATGGTGTTCATGAATGGGGAACAGTGGCATAACGTTCTTGATGTCACCCTGAACGGTTTCTTTTATGTGACACGCCGTTTGTTGAAGGATATGCTTACACACCGCAACGGCCGTATCATAAACATTTCATCGCTCTCCGGTCTGAAGGGTCTGCCCGGGCAGGGCAACTATTCGGCGGCAAAGGCCGCTCTTATCGGGGCGACCAAAGCGCTTGCCCAGGAGGTGGCGGCACGCAAGGTTACTGTGAATGCGGTGGCGCCCGGTTTCATCACCACGGACATGACGCAGGATTTGAACGAGGCTGAACTGAAGAAGCTGATACCGGCAGGACGTTTCGGAAAGCCTGAGGAGGTGGCCGCGCTGGTCTCCTTCCTGGCATCCGCCGGAGCCGCCTACATAACGGGACAAGTAATCTCCGTAAATGGAGGATTGTATACATAAAATGTTTAAAATCATAAAACTGGATATCATGAAAAAATTGTTGTTTACCATTGCGCTGTTCTGCGGGATGACGGCTTATGCGCAGCAGGAAGGTGTGCGCGTGCCGAGCGGTTACCAGGGTTTCCTCGAAGAGGGGAACTGCTGGCATTTCACCAAGGATCTCTCTTCCACAATTTCACTTTCCACCACTCACGGTTTCTATTTTAACGGGAACATGTATGTGGGTGTGGGTGTCGGTTTTGAGCGTAACACGGATTTCAACCTGTTCCCTTTCTATGCCTCAATGCGCTACCTGTTCACCAATCAGAAGGCGGTGAGCCCTGTGGTCGGTGTCCGTATCGGTTCATACACATCATCCTACAATACGGGCGGCTATGCCGATCTGGCAATCGGTGTCCGTTTTGCATCAAAAAGGGATTTCGCTGTGAATCTGATGTTGGCCGCATCCTATCTTGACAAGGTCGAATACGAGATCAGCGAATACGAGTATGACATCCTTGGCAACCGGATAACCAAGTGGATACCCAAAGAGGCGAATCCGACCGGCATTTCGCTGCGCATAGGAATTGAGTGGTAACTAAAGGCAGATTTTCGGATATGGGACGCAGGGTGGTCGTGACAGGTATGGGGATATGGTCCTGTTTGGGAACCTCTTTGGATGCTGTCTGCAAATCCCTCATGGAGGGCAGATCAGGTATCGGCATTGATCCGGAGCGTGTCTCCTACGGATACCGTTCCCCGTTGACGGGCATTGTTGAAAAGCCCCAGCTGAAGGGTTTGCTGGACCGCAAGTTGCGTATGTATCTGGCGGAGGAGGGCGAATATGCCTACATGTCCACCTTGGCCGCATTGAAGCAGGCCGGTATTGATGAAGAATATCTGGCCAAAAACGAGGTTGGTGTGCTGTTCGGTAACGATTCGTCCGCCAAGGCGGTGATAACCTCCCATGAGATTGCGGTGGAGAAGAGGGACACCACGCTGATCGGTTCGGCTGCAATTTTCCAGTCCATGAACTCCACTGTCACAATGAACCTCTCCACCATTTTCAGGCTGAAGGGGATAAACATGACCATCAGCGCGGCCTGTGCCAGCGGCTCCCATTCCATCGGCCTGGGCGCAATGCTGATCCGCAACGGCTTGCAGGATGTGGTGATTTGCGGTGGCGCCCAGGAGACCAATTATCTTTCCATGGGCAGTTTCGACGGCATAAACGCCTTTTCCGTACGCACTGAAGAACCCACCAAGGCCTCCCGCCCGTTTGACAGGAACAGGGATGGTCTGGTGCCGGGCGGGGGTGCTGCCACCCTTATTCTGGAGGATTATGAACATGCGGTGGCGCGCGGTGCGGAAATATATGCTGAAATTGCCGGATACGGCTTCTCCTCCAACGGGGAACCGCACATTTCCCAGCCCAGTGAGGAGGGCTGTATGCGTGCTATGCGGCGTGCCATGGATGATGCCGGCGTGCGTGCGGAGGATATCGATTATGTGAATGCGCATGCAACTTCAACTCCGCAGGGGGACATGTTCGAGGCCATGGCTCTGGCCAATCTGTTCGGCTCCTTGCAAACGCCAATCTCCTCCACCAAGTCGATGACCGGACACGAGTGCTGGATGGCCGGGGCCAGTGAGGCTGTCTACTCCATCCTGATGATGCGGAACGGCTTTATCGCGCCCAACATCAATTTTGAGGAGCCGGACGAGTATTCGGAAAAGCTGAACATAATCAATGTCACAACAGGAAAGGAGCTCAATACGGTCCTTTCAAACTCCTTCGGTTTCGGCGGCACCAACAGCGCCCTGGTGATAAGGAAAATGTAAATATTCAGGAAACAAGAAAAAAGTAGACAATGTATATCGATCCGGCCTTAGACAAGCAGTTTTCCACGGAACGGCTCTCCGCCCTGGAGGCCCAGCGGATGGCTGAATTCATCGCATGGGGGCCTGTGCTGTTCCAGGTGAGCCGTCTGATGCTGAAATGGGGAATTTTTGAGATGATTTCCCAAAGCGGGGCAGGCATGACAATTACGGAGGTGGCGGAAAAGGCGGGCATTTCCGAGTATGCCGCCAAGGTGCTGATGGAGGCTTCGCTCTGTTCGGGCACTCTGCTGGCCGATGCGGAGAATGACCGCTTCACCTTGTCCAAGACCGGCTGGTTCCTGTTGAACGACCGGCGTACCCGTATCAATATCAACTTCAATCATGATGTGAACTATGAGGGGCTTTTCCGCCTTGAGGAGTCCCTGAAGGAGGGGAAACCTGCCGGATTGCGCCATTTCGGTGACTGGCCCACAGTTTATGAAGGGTTGTCGCAGCTTCCGGAGCAGGTGCAGGAGAGCTGGTTCGCCTTCGACCATTTCTATTCGGACGAATCTTTCCGACAGGCGTTGGAGATCGTGTTCGCACGTCATCCTAAAAACCTTCTGGATGTGGGCGGCAATACCGGGCGTTGGGCGTTGCGCTGCGTGGATTTTGACGGGCAGGTTGAGGTCACCATTATGGATCTGCCGCAGCAGCTTGAACTTATGCGCCGTTTCACCGCCGGCAAAAACGGGGCGGGACGCATCCATGGATACGGTGGCAACCTGCTGGATGGTAGCACGGCCTTTCCGACCGACAGACACTATGATGCCATCTGGATGAGCCAGTTCCTGGATTGCTTTGCCGCGGATGAGATTGTCAGCATTCTGCGTCGTGCGGCCTCTATCATGGATGGGGAGAGCCGGCTGTACATAATGGAGACCTTCTGGGACAGGCAGAAATTCGACACTGCGGCCTTCTGCCTGACCATGACCAGTCTGTATTTCACTGCAATCGCCAACGGCAACAGCAAGATGTACCATTCCGACGAAATGCGGCGGTTGGTGGAACAGGCCGGATTGCAGGTGGAGCTGATACATGACGGATTGGGACAGGGGCACAGCATCATGGTCTGCAGCAAACCCTGTAGTATGTGAATAATTTGAAATTGTTAATATCATCATATAAAATGAGCAGAGAGGAAATAGAGGGGAAAGTCAGGAATTTTCTGATTGAGGATCTTGAAATTGAGGAGGAGAAGATCAGCGAAGAGGCGCGCCTGAAGGAGGATATCGGCATTGACAGCCTTGATTTTATTGATATCGTGGTTATTGTTGAAAAGATATTCGGTTTTAAAATCAAGCCGGAGGAGATGTCGGAGGTTAAGACATATTCCCAGTTTATAGACTACATCGGGAAGAAAGTCAGCAAATAGCACGTATGGCAGAGGCAGGAGGAAACCGTCCATGGTCGGGCAGGACAGACGGATTGCCTTGGATGCAGCAGTCCCTGGTGGTCATGCTCCGTTTCCTGCCGTTATGGCTGCTGTACGGCATTATGGCCCTTGTTCTTCCTTTCTACCTATTTTTCGGCAAGGGCTTCAAACCCATGTACCGGTTTTTCCGGACAGCGTTCGGATATGGTGCCTTAAAGTCCTGTGTTTATGTCTGGAGGAACCATTTCCAGTTCGGTCAGGTTGTCCTGGACCGCTTCGGCTGTTTTGCCGGTAAAAAGTACCGTTTCAATATGGATGGCATCGGACTGTTCCGGGAAAGTGAGCAGGAGGATGCCGGTTTTGTTGTGTTCAGTTCCCATGCGGGAAACTATGAGATGGCCGGCTACGCGCTTCAGCCGGAGCGCAAACGGATGCATGCGTTGGTCTATGCCGCTGAGACGGAGACCATCATGCGTAACCGGCAGGAACGGCTTTCGCGCCACCAAATCCGAATGATTCCGGTAAGGGAGGATCTGTCACACCTGTTTTCAATGAATGCGGCTTTGGAGGCCGGTGACATCGTGAGCCTTCCGGCCGACCGCATATACGGCTCCTCAAAAAGCGTGGAATGCCTCTTCTTTGGAAAAAAGGCGGACTTCCCCATGGGCGGGTTTGCTTTGGCTGTCCGGAAGGGTGTTGGAGCGCTTGCGGTTTTTGTGATGAAGGAGGGCTACCGCACCTACCGCATCCTTGTGAGGCCGCTGCAATATGACACGCAGTCCGGACGGAGTGAACAGGTGGTGCAGCTTGCACGGAATTATGTTGCTGAACTGGAGTCTGTTTTGCGCCGCTATCCTACACAATGGTATAATTATTACGACTTATGGACAGAGAGATAAGCGAAATCGGCCTGTTGGAGCTGCTGCCGCAGCGTCCGCCCTTTGTGATGCTGGACAGGGTGCTCTCATGTGACGGACAGCGGACCTTGGCGGAACTGACTGTACGGGAGGACAATCTGTTCTTCTCTTCGGGACATCTTTCCGTTCCGGGCATGATAGAGGGCATCGCCCAGACTTGTGCCGCCCGTATCGGCTATTTGAGCCTGAAGGCTGGCGGAACCGTGAAAATCGGGGTGATCGGAGCCATCAGCAGATTGGAGGTTAAGCGCACGCCTTTATTGGGTGAAACCATTGTGTTCGGAATTGAAATCATGGAGGAGGTCTTCCAGATGACACTGGTCCATGCCACCGTGTGCGTCGGGGATGAGACACTCTGTGACGCACAAATGAAAATAGCATTGACGGAAAACAGTTAGGGGTGATGGAAGAGAGTGTTTTGTCGGCAGTCAGGAAAATAGACATCCGTTTCAGCGAGGTGGATTCCATGCACGTCGTGTGGCATGGCAACTATGCGAAATATTTTGAGGATGCGCGGGAGGCGTTCGGGGAAAAATATGGCCTGGATTACCTTACCATTTATGGCAACGGATATTTTGCCCCTCTGGTGGAGCTGACATTCAAGTACAAACGTCCGCTACGCTATGGCGACAGTGCTGAAATACGGATTTTCTACCGTCCCACGGAAGCGGCCAAACTGGTGTTTGACTACGAAATAACCGATTTGGAAAGCGGGGAGGTGGTCCTTACCGGCCACTCGGTGCAGGTGTTCATGGAAAAGGAGAGCTATCAGATGGTTTGGGGGAATCCCGAATTTTTTGAGGCATGGAAAAGGAAATGGGGGATGATGCCATGATTGTAAAGCTGTCGGATCACATCCTCTCCCCGTTGGGTGACGGCACTGAGGCCAATTACATGGCTGTCAGGGAGGGACGGAGCGCACTGAAAAGATACAGCGGAAAATGGCATATCCCGGAGCCGTTTGTCGCCTCGCTTTTTGACGAAGAGGCCTTTGCGGCGGAATCGTCCGCATTGCATCTGGAGGGCTATACTCCATTTGAACAGGTGCTTGTCCGTACCATCCGGGCCGCATTGGAGAATGCGCATGTTGACGCGGCCTCATCGAAGGTTGTTTTTGTCTTCTCCACCACCAAAGGAAATGTCTGTCTTTTGGATGAACATGTTTCCGGCTTTCCGCAGGAACGTGTGCTGCTTGGGGTGTCGGCGCGGAAGGTGTGCGCACATTTTGGCAATCCCAACCCGCCCGTGGTGGTCTCCAATGCCTGTATATCTGGCTTGTGTGCCCAAATTGAGGCTATGCGGCTGCTGGAGGGCGGCTTTTATGACTATGCAGTTGTTGCCGGTGCGGACATGCAGTCCCAGTTCATCGTCTCCGGATTCCAGTCATTCAAGGCATTGTCGGACGAGCCGTGCCGCCCGTTCGATGCGGAACGCAAAGGGTTGAATCTGGGTGAGGCCGCAGCCTGCATTGTCTATGCGCGGCGCGAAAAGGCGCAGCCGGAGGAATGGGTCGCCTGCCGTGGAGCAATCCGCAACGATGCCAACCATATTTCCGGTCCTTCGCGTGAAGGTGAGGGCAGCTACCGCGCACTTAAGGCGGTGCTGGCCGGTTTTGATGCCGGAGAGTTGGCCTTCGTAAATGCGCATGGCACTGCCACCGCCTATAACGATGAGATGGAATCGGTCGCCATAACACGCGCTGGTTTGGCGGAGGTGCCGGTCAACGGGCTCAAGGGTCATTTCGGCCACACGATGGGTGCGGCCGGCGTGCTGGAAACCATACTCTCCATGCGGGCGGTGGATGACCGTTGCGTTTTGGGTACCAAAGGTTTTGAACATTGCGGCGTCTCCCATCCATTGCGTCTGACAGCCCAACACCAATCCACAGACAAACGGGCATTTGTTAAACTGCTCTCCGGCTTCGGCGGCTGCAATGCCGCGCTGCTTTTTGCGAAAGGAGGTGGGTCATGCGTATAAAAAAATGGCTTTTATTCTCTCCGGACAGTTTGTCGCTCAATGGCGAAACGTTAAGTGTTGTGGGCAGTGGCATGGAGATGCTGCATGAGCTTTACAGGCGGAAGGTGGGCGACTATCCCAAATTTTTCAAGATGGACATGCTGGGCAAACTGGGATTCGTCGCTTCGGAGCTGCTGCTGCAGAGCGAGGATGCTCCCCGTTTTGTTCCGCGTGAAGACCGCAGCGTAGTGTTCTGTAACCGCAGTGCCTCCCTGGTTGCTGACAGACGTTATCAGGAGACCATCAGGGATGCGGACAACTATTATCCCAGCCCCGCGCTGTTTGTATACACGCTGCCCAACATTGTGACCGGCGAAATCGCCATCCGCAACAAATATTTTGGCGAGACATCCTTTGTTGTGCTGGAAAAGTTCGACCCGGAACAGATTGCCATGCATGCCGCCGCCGCATTCCAGGAACCTGTCTGCCAGTCGCAGCTTGTCGGCTGGACGGAATGTTCTGACGAATCACATTGGCAGTGCCTTATGCTCTTGGTGGAGCGGGAAGGGGAATTGGACCGGCATGGGTTGGCGGCCACTCTGCAACGGATGTTCACATCGCTTTGATTTTTTTTTGTAATCCGACAATATATCCACAACCCCAACGTTAAAATTTATTTGTTAAATAACAGACGAACATTATAGGGTATTTCTATGAAGGAATTGATAGAAGAATTAAAGGTGAAGATTATAGAGGCCTTGAACCTGGAAGAGGTCAGGCCGGAGGATATTGACGAGAACGCCTCCCTGTTCGGGGACGGTCTGGGTCTGGATTCCATCGACGCATTGGAACTGATTGTGATGATGGAGCGTAATTACGGCATCAAGCTGAAGGATCCTGCCCAGGGCAAGGAGATTTTCAAGTCCATCACGGTGATGGCCGACTATATCCAGAAAAACAGGACCAAATAGTGGGTGCCGCCGCTCCTGTCTGGATTACAGGTTCGGGCGTGGTATCCGCCATCGGCCTGGACAAGCGGGAATGTCTGGCCTCGCTGCTTGCGGAACGTTCCGGTGTGGGTGAGGTGCAGTATCTGCAGACATCCCACCATGAATTTCCGGTAGGTGAGGTGAAACTCTCCAACGGACAGATGCGGGAGCGGCTGGGGATTGCCCCGGATGCGCTCACCACCCGCACCGCGCTGATGGGGATGCTGGCGTTGCAGGAGGCGTTGCAGGAGGCGGAAGTGTCCGCCGGAATGCTTCCGGAAACGGCCTTCATTTCCGGGACCACGGTGGGCGGCATGGACAAAAGCGAACAATACTATCTGGATTTTCTCTCCGGAGAATCCCACATGGAATACATTGCGCTGCACGACTGCGGCTCCTGCTCGGAGGCTGTCGCGCAGCATTTTGGTGAATGGGCGATGGTGACAACACCATCCACCGCCTGCTCTTCGGCGGCCAATGCCATAATATTGGGCGCCAATATGATCCGATGCGGCGAAGCGGATATGGTGGTTGCGGGCGGAAGCGAGTGCATCACCAAATTCCACCTCAACGGTTTCCATTCCCTGATGATTCTGGACGAGCGGCCCTGCCGTCCGTTCGACGCCACGCGCAACGGCCTGAATCTGGGCGAGGGCGCGGCCTATCTGGTGCTGGAAAGCGCGGAGCATGCGCAACGGCGCGGCGTGCCGGCGCAGGCAGTCCTTTCCGGTTACGGCAATGGCTGTGACGCCTTCCACCAGACAGCCTCCTCACCTGACGGAGAGGGCGCGTTCCTTGCCATGAAGGAGGCGTTGGAGATGGCCGGATTGTCTCCGCAGGACGTCGGTTATGTGAATGCCCATGGTACCGGAACCCCCAATAACGATTTGAGTGAGAGCCATGCGCTGCGGCGGATTTTTGGGCCGCAGCTGCCTCCCTTCTCCTCAACAAAACCCTTTACAGGCCACACCACGAGCGCATCCGGTTCCATCGAGGCGGTCTTCTGCCTGCTGGCGATGCGGAACGGTTTCATACCGGCCAACCTGAATTGGAGCCAACCCATTGAAGAGGGCTTGGTGCCGGTCACTGCAACCCGTGAGGCCGGGCTTGAGCATGTGCTCTGCAATGCCTTCGGCTTCGGCGGTAACGATTCCTCCCTGTTGTTTTCAAAACCTGAAGGCCGATGAGTGGAGAGGGTGTCCATATATTGTCCGCCAAACAGATATCCATGCAGCAGCCGTTGTGTGAGGAGTGGATGGAGCATCCCTTGTATCCGTCCGAGCCTTTTGTGCGTGCGGCCAATCCCGATTTCAAACCCTATATTCCTCCGATGGAGGCGCGCCGCATGGGGCCGATATTGAAACGCGCCATCGCGGTTTCCATGGAGGCGATGCGTGAGTCAGGCGTTTCATCACCCGAAGCGGTGATTACCGGTACGGGCTACGGCTGCATTGAAAACACCGAGCTGTTCCTTGACCCTTTGTGCAGGGAGGGGGAGAGCCTGTTGAAACCCACCTGCTTCATGCAGTCCACCCATAACACCATCAGTTCGCAGATAGCCATCCGTACCGGGAACCATGCCTATAACAACACTTATGCGCACAAGCACATATCCTTTGATTCCGCCCTGTATGACGCATGGCTTCAGTTCGGACTGGAAAAAATCCATACCGCATTGGTGGGCGGACACGATGAAATGACCCCGGTCTTTTATGAGATACTGCGCAAGGGCGGCATCTTCGGCCAGGGTGTGGAGGTATGCGGGGAGGCGGCCACGGCGGTGGTGCTGGGCTGCGGAACGGCGGCAGGTTCCGGCCAACCCCTTTGCCGGTTGGCGGGCATACGCATCCTATCCCATTCTGATGAGGAAACGCTGAACGTCGCGTTGCATGGTCTGCTGTTTCGGGCGGGCCGCACTACAGATGACATTGACGCGGTGCTTTGCGGTGTCAGCGGCAACCCTACCTCAGATGCTCTCTATCTGTCTGAAACCAGCCGTATGGTGGGGGAGAAGCCTCTGCTGCGCTACAAGCATCTTTTCGGGCAGAGTTTCACCGCATCCGGATTGGGCTTTTATGTGGCGGCCCAGTGCCTGAAGCGGGGATTTATCCCTGATTTCCTATATGTTGATAAAATGCAACGGTTGTCCGGAACTCCACGATGCCTGTTGTTGTACAACCGTGGGGACGGCCACAGCCGTTCACTTATATTGTTGGAGGCATGATGTGGCGGCTGTTTGCATTGGTGGCGGTTCAGACCGCCTTTTTGTCCGGCGGGCAGGTTTTTCTGAAACTTGCCATGGAAAAACTGGGCAGATTCGAGTGGTCATGGGCCTATTTCAAAACGGTGCTGACCGACTGGTGGCTGCTGGCCTGCGGCTTGAGCTTCGGCGTGGCCACGGTCCTGTGGCTATATATCCTGAAAAAATACCCCTTCAACCAGGCCTACCCGTTGACCGCGCTGGCGTATGTCTTCGGCATGATTGCTGCATGGCTCGTCTTTGGTGAGAACATCCCATTTGTGCGATGGATAGGTCTGGCGCTGGTTGTTCTGGGCTGTATGCTCATCATAAGGTGACATGTTAAATTGCGGTAATAATATGAGAAAAACATTTTTGTTCATCCTGTGGGCGCTGTCGTTCCTTTCGCTTTCCGCGCAGCAGGGAGGGGCGCTTCCGGCTGATAAGGCCAGGGAGGTGATGCAGAAGCTGACCCGCACCGCTTCTGAAATCAAAAGCATGCAATGCAGTTTTGTACAGACCAAAACCTCCGCCTTGCTGGTGGAGGACGCGGTATCCAAAGGCAAAATGGCCTTCCGCTCACCTGACAGGTTGAGGTGGGAATATACGGAACCTTACTCCAATGTGCTTATTGTCCGTGGGGATTCGGTTTTCATGAACGGACAGCAGCAGGATAAGGCCGGCAGTGCCGCCGGACGCATCCAGAAGGCAATCACCGGTATGGTGACCGGCATGGTGTCGGGCCGCAAGCTGTTCGACGAAAATATGTACGAAATCCAACTCTTTGACGACGGAAAGTCCTGGAGGGCGGAGATGCAGCCCAAAAGCCGCAGCATGAAGCGTATGTTCACTCAGCTGACCCTGCTGTTTGACAAGCAGTCGCAACGTGTCACCGAGGTGAAGTTCGTGGAGGCTGGCGGCGACCGGACCACTATCCGGTTCAAGGAGGTTTCATGCAATGTGCCTATAGATAACAGTTTGTTTGTAAATCGTTAATATCTGTGTGCAAATGAAGGTTCTGGGAGAGATGTTTCTGATGGAGGGATGGCAGGAGACGGAGAAGGGGTTTCTCTGCCGGCTGCAGGCCAATCCCGCGCATGAGGTGTACAAGGCGCATTTCCCCTCCCAACCGGTCACACCCGGTGTCTGCATAATCCAGCTGGCTGGAGAGCTGCTGGCCTCCCGTCTGCAGCGCAAACTCTATCTGAAGGCTGTGAAGAATGCCAAATTTCTGGCACTGGTTCTTCCTGAGGATGGCAAACGGATCATTTATCAGTTTGATGTCATAGAGCAGACAGCGGACGGATGCAGGACCCAGCTTGTGGTCCGTGATGAGGGGAAACTGTTTGCCAAATTGTCGTTGGTCTATATTTTTGAGCCCTTATAATATGCAGGGAAACGAAGCCTCTGTCTGTGTGCTGATACCCACATATAACAATGCGGCCACCTTGGAAAAGGTGGTGGAGGGGGCGCTTGCCTACTGCCCGAACCTGATTGTTGTCAATGACGGGAGCAATGACGGCACGTCCGCTGTGATTTCCGGTTTTTCCGGCAGGATCAGTTCCGTTTCGTATGACAGGAACAGGGGGAAGGGTCATGCCCTGCGCGTCGGCCTGGACGAGGCGAGACGGCGTGGGTTCCGTTATGCTATAACCATGGATTCTGACGGGCAGCATTTTCCGGAGGAGATTCCGCATTTTATCGAAACGCTGAACTCCCATCCCGACAGCCTTATTGTAGGGAGCCGCAACCTGCAGGCGGAGCGTATGCCCGGACGCAACAGTTTCGCCAACAGGTTCTCCAATTTCTGGTTCCGTCTCCAGACAGGCATCAGCCTGCCCGACACGCAGACCGGCTACCGGCTCTATCCTTTGGACCGTCTGCCGAACCTGCATCTGATGACCGCCCGTTATGAGGCCGAACTGATGCTTTTAGTCGCTTCGGCGTGGAAAAATGTGCCGCTTCTGCCAATGCCCATTAAGGTGTACTATCCTCCCGAGGGGGAGCGGGTCTCACACTTCAATCCCTTTGCCGATTTTTTCAGAATCAGCCTGCTGAATGCCGGTCTGACCATTGTGGCGTTGTTTTTTATATGGCCGTTGAAACTTTTCCGTAAAATTGGAGGGCGGCATGACTAAGTTTTTTCTTTCAATTTATGATTTCCTCAGCAGGCGCAGATGGCTTGCCGTTATGCTGCTGCTTGTCTGTCTGTTTGCGTCCGTGCTGTTGAGTCTGCGGCTTCGCTACAAGGAGAATGCGGCCGATTTTCTGCCTCAGGATGCGCAGAACCGCCGTTATACGGAAATATATAACGCTTTGGGCGACAATTCGCAGATAGTTGTCCTGTTCAAGGCGGACAGCTCCCTTTTCCCTGACGGTGAGGAGCGGCGCATGCAGCTTATGGAGGCTGTGGATCTTTTTGAGGAGAAATGGGCGCAGGTGGATACTGCCGCTCTCCTGACAGTCAGGATGGAGGAGACGGAGATTGCGGATGCCATGGATTACATCCGGAAACATATCGCCATTTTCCTCACTCCGGCCGACTACAGGCGCATCGATTCGCTGCTGTCTCAGCCGGATTACTTGGCCACCTGTATGCGGAATGTGAAGCGGATGGTCTCATTCCCGATGCCGCCGATGGCGAGGGAGGCGGTTGTCAACGACCCGCTCAACCTTTTCTCGCCCGCGTTGCAGCGGCTTGCCGGCTTGAGCCAGTCCGATGCCTATAAGGTTGAGGAGGGCTACCTGTTCGATGAAAATGACAGGTATGCTTTTGCTTTTGTAAAGACTCCCTATTCCTCCAACGACACCAAAAACAATGCCCGTCTTGACAAGGAGCTCAAGAGCGTCTCCGGCCAAGTCAGCGCGGAGGTGGAGGGTGTGGTTGTGTCGGCGGTCGGGGCTCCGCTGATTGCCGTCAGCAACGCTTCGCAGATAAAGAGGGACAGCCTCATCTCCATGGCTATAGCCATTGTGCTGATAATGCTGGTGCTGTGGAGGGTGATGGGGCGGAAACGCAATATTTTCTGGATAGCCTTCTCCATACTTTTCGGCTGGCTTTTCGCCTTGGGTATGATTGCCCTTTTCAAGCCTGACATTTCCATAATTGTGATTGGGATAGGTTCGGTGCTGGTGGGCATTGCGGTTAATTATCCGCTTCACTTCCTTGACCATCTGCGGGAACATCCCGACAGGCGCGAAACCCTGAAGGATATGGTTGATCCGTTGGTGACGGGGAACATAACCACCGTCAGTGCGTTCGCCTGCCTGCTTTTTGTGCGGGCGGAGGCCATGCGCGACCTCGGCCTGTTCGGGGCGTTGCTGCTGATAGGCTGCATCCTGTTTGTGATGCTGTTTCTGCCGCAGCTGGCCAAGCCGGGAATGCGCGAAAGGGCGGGGCGGCGTCTGGAGTTGGAAAAGGTTGCGGAACGTGGAGCCGGAACTTCAAAATGGGCCCGTCGGGCATTGGTGCCTGTCCTGCTGCTGACTGCAGTTTTCGGATATTTCAGCACCGGCACCTCGTTCGATGCCGACCTGCACAACATAAACTATATGACGGCGGAGCAGCGTGGCGATCTGGATCTGCTTTCAGGACTGCAGTCCGACACCGCTTCCGGAACGGTCTATATTGTGGCCAAAGGTGCGGATTTGGAACAGGCCCTGCGCACAAATGAATTGTTATGGGACAGTCTGGATGGCCGCATGACTGCCGGAATTGCGCTTTCCGGCATGAATGGCCTGATGCCCTCCCCGCAGAGGCAGCGTCAGGCGTTGGAGAATTGGCGCGGCTTCAGGGAAGCCTGTCCCGATCTTGGACGGCAGCTGCAGGCTGAGGCGCAGCGTTGCGGCTTCACCCCGAATGCCTTTGACGCTTTCATTTCAACACTACAACGGGATTATGCCGAGGTGCCTGTTGGGGAGATGACGCTGCTGCAGTCCGTTTGCGGCAACTACATGCTGCGGCAGGGGGACAGTGTCAGCATAGTCACGTTCGCACATGCCGCCCCGTCGGAAACGGTTGCGTTGCAGGAGTCTGTGTCGCGGCGTGGAGTGGAGGGAACATTCGCCTTTGACGCCTCCAGTGTCGGGAGCAGGTTGGTGAATGCGCTCAGCGACGACTTTAATTATATATTGTATATGTGCGGCTTCGTGGTCTTCTTCTTCCTTTGGCTTTCATTGGGAAGAATCGAGCTTGCGCTGCTCTCCTTCCTGCCGCTGACGGTGGGCTGGCTCTGGATTTTGGGGCTGATGGACATCTTTGCCGTGAAATTCAACATTGTCAATATTATTCTGGCCACCTTCATCTTCGGCCAGGGGGACGATTACACCATCTTCATCACCGAAGGGCTGATGTACGAATATGCCTACGGCAAAAAAAGACTGCGTTCATACCGCCGCAGCGTCATCATTTCAGGTGTGCTCATGTTCATCGGCATCGGCACGCTGATTTTTGCAAGGCACCCTGCCATGCGCTCTTTGGCTGAGGTTGCCGTCATCGGTATGGCCACCGTTGTGCTGATGGCCTGCTACCTGCCTCCGCTCATCTACCGCTGGATGACCGTTAAGAAGGGTAAGGTGCGTCAGGTGCCTGTCACGCTCAAGCGGCTTTTGTACACCTTTGTCACGCTGTTTGTCTTTTTTATAGCCGCTTTTGTCTTTGTGACCCCATATACATTGATATACAAATTTATAGGAAGGGATAGCGAAGCCAAGCGGCTGCGTTTCCACCGGATGATAAACCGTTTCACCTGTTTTGCCACGAGGCATCTGCCCGGTGTCCGTTTCAATCTGGAGAATGGGACGGGTGAGGATTTTTCAAAACCGGCGGTCATTGTGGCCAACCACCAGTCGCATCTTGACCTGCTCTGCATACTGATGCTGAATCCGAAGATTGTGATCATCACCAACGACTGGGTGTGGCGTAATCCGGTGTATGGCATCATTATCCGTTATGCCGAGTTCTATCCGGCAAGCAACGGGTATGACAACAATTTTCCGAAGCTGCAGAGTCTGATACGGCGCGGATATTCGATCATGGTTTTCCCGGAAGGGACCCGTTCCGTGGACGGCAGGACGGGGCGTTTTCACAAGGGGGCGTTCCAGCTTGCGCAGCAGCTGCATGCGGACATTCTGCCCATATATATCCATGGTGCGGAGCATGTCATGCCGAAGAATGACCTGCTGTTGCGTGAGGGTGAGGTGGATGTCCGCATCGGCAGGCGATATGATGCCTCTCTGCTGCAAAACGGGGATGCCCGTGAATGGGCAGCGACTGTACGCAACGGTTTCGTGTCAGAGCTGTCCGACATGCGTCGCGAGAAGGAAAACGAAGCCTATTTCGCCTATCTGGTGCGCCACCAGTACCTGTACAAGGGCGGTGCGGTGGCGTCACGGTGCAGAAGGGCGTTGGCGCATCCTGAAACTGTTTCGCTGCAGAATTATGAGGCCGGGCAGGGCGAGCAGCCGCTGCTGCTGGCGTTGGCGCATCCGGAGGAGCAGATTGATGTCCGTTTTGACAATGAGGATGACTACCTGCTTGCGAAAAACTGCGCCATTGTGCCTGACAATCTTCACTACACTTTAAATGGGGAGGGGAATGTCTCGTAGCTGCGTGATCATAGGGAGCGGTCTTGGTGGCCTGGTGACCGGCGCAATCATGGCGCGCGGTGGCTACAGGGTGACATTGCTGGAGCAGCACAGCCAGATTGGCGGCTGCCTGCAATGCTTCAGCCGCAACGGCTTCAAGTTTGAGACGGGAATGCATTTCATAGGCAGTGCCGACGAAGGACAGCCGCTTTCCCGCTACCTGCGTTTTCTGAACATTAAGGACAAAATCCCGCTTTCGCGGCTTGACAGCATGGCTTATGACATTGTCTCGCTGCAGGGTGGGAGGTTCGCCTTCGCCAACGGGAGGGAGGCCATGGTGGAGCGGCTGGCGGAACGGTTCCCGTCACAGCGCGATGCCTTGCGCAAATATTGGGAGACGGTTGACAGGGTGGTCTGCTATACTCCATACCGCACCTTAAAGCCTGAGAATTTCTCCGGCAATATTGACAACAGTCTGTTCACCTCCAGTGTGAACGGGGTTTTGGAACAGTGCATTACAGACCCGTTGCTGCGTGAGGTGCTGATGGGGAATGCTGCCCTGTATGCGGCGCAGCGGAATGTCACTCCCTTCTCAACCCATGCCTTTATCGCGGATTTCTACAACAGCAGCGCCTTCCGTGTGGTTGGTGGCAGCGACCGTATTGCACAGGCGTTGGCGGAGGAGATTCAGGATTTCGGCGGAAGGATTATTACCGGACGCAAGGTGGTGCGCATCTGTTGTGAGGCTAAAACGGTAAAACGGCTCGAATGTGATACGGGTGATGCCTATACGGCAGATTGTTTCATCTCCGACATACACCCCTCCAACCTGCTTGCCCTTTTGTCACCGGCTGCCTCCTGGCACAACAGTTTCCGGAACCGTCTGGCGCGGATGCACAACACCCCCTCGGTCTTTTCGCTCTTTTTGGGTTTCAAGGAGGGTGCCCTGCCATATATGAACAGCAATTTCTACGGGTTCCGCTGCAACAGCCCGTGGGAGATGCTCGATTACAATGATACCACATGGCCCCGCGGCTACCTTTACATGCATCATTGCATGGAGGAGGGGCAGCGTTTCGCGCAGAGCGGCGTTGTGCTTGCCTATATGGGTGCGGATGAGCTTTCACAGTGGGAACATACTGGTATCGGTCACAGGGGTGCGGATTATGCTGCCTTCAAGGAGCGGAAGGCCCGTCAGTTGTTGTCGGCCCTGTCCGCTGATTTTCCGCAGATAGGGGATAAAATCGCCTTTTATGAGTCTGCGACGCCATTGACCTACCGCGACTACACCTCCACACCTGACGGTTCGATGTACGGCCTGGCCAAGGATGTCGGCTTGGGCGTCGTGGGGAGGATTTCATGGCGGACCAAGCTGGACAACCTCTTTATGGTCGGGCAGAACACCAATGCGCATGGAGCATTGGGCGTGATGGTCGGAGCCATCAACCTCGCCGCGCAGCTGTTGGGTGAGGAATATGTGAACAGGCGCATGGCCGAGGTGAGTGCGACGGAGAAACACTATCCTGCCGCTTACCCAGCCGTCATGAAGCCGGACACTTTGGTGATGGGCGGAGGCCTTGGCGGTTTGTTTGCCGCTGCGCTTCTGGCCAAGTCGGGGCAGAGGGTGCTGGTACTGGAAAAGAACGGTGTGGCGGGCGGCGGCCTGCAGTGCTTCCGTCGCGGCGGGGCGCTCTTCCCGACGGGGATGCATGTCTTCGGCGGTTTCCAGCCCGGAGGGCAGCTGCAGTGCCTCTGCTCATATCTGGGGATAATGGACGAGCTGGATCTTGCGCCCACCGATGACGATGCTTTTGACGAGATATTTGACACTGCTGACGGGCATCGCTACCGTCTGCCTAAAGGTCGTGACGCATACGTGGAATATTTGGGCGGCCTGTTCCCGCATGAACGGGACAACATCAGGGCCTACGTGGATGCCCTTTACCGGCTCACGGAGGAGGAGGAGCTTTTCTATCTGAACGAGTCGGAGGAGCGTCTTACCCTGCACAGCGATGAGTTCACCATGCCTGCCGACCAGTTTGTCGCAAAATATATAAATGATGGGAAACTGCGGTCGCTCCTGTCATATATCACCCCGCTGTATGCCGGTGTTAAAGGGGAGACGCCCGCATACATTCACGCCCTGATAAATGTGCTGCATATAAACGGCTCCCACTATTTCCTGAAAGGCAGCAGCCAGCTGGCCGATTGTCTGGTGCGCTTTATCAGGCGGAACGGAGGTGAGGTGCTGACGGGGACGGAGGTGCGCCACATCAGTGCGGACCGGCACCGGGTGGCTTGTGTGGAGGCCGGAGATGGCAGAAGCTATACGGCGACCGATTATATCAGCGACCTGCATCCGGATGAGATGTTGCGGATAATTGACCCTAAGGCATTCCCGCTTTCGTATCGGGAGCGTATACATAGCATCCCGTCATCATATTCGGCATTCAAGGTATATGTGCGTTTCAGGCCGCACAGCTATCCTCACACAAACCATCCGTGCTATGTCACGGCTTCCGGAAACGGCTGGTCGGACAGCATCTGTCCGCCGGAAAAGTGGCCGCAATGCCTGATGTGCATGACACAGCCGGATGCGACGGATTCCAGGTATGCCGCCACGATGGTCATAATAGTGCCGATGCCCTTCGCGTGGGTGCGCAGGTGGGAGGAGAGCAGTGTCGGAAAGCGCGGTGAGGAATATGAGGCATGGAAGAAAATGCAGGCCGACAAGGTGCTGCAATTTATGGAAAAAACTGTTGCGAAAGGTTTTATGCAAAGTGTTGCGCAGGTTTTCACCTCCTCGCCGCTCACCATCAGGGACTATCTGGGGAACAGGGAGGGCGGCCTGTACGGTTTCCACAGGGACAGCAACAATCTGATGCTCTCCCGTCTGTCGGTCTACACAAAGGTGGAAAATCTGTATCTCACGGGCCAGAACATCAACCTGCACGGCATGTGCGGGGTCGCGCTGACCGCCATTGCCACCGTCTGTGCCCTGTTGAAGCGGACGGACATTATTAGTGAGATAAGAGATAAGGGGTTGAAGAGTTTAAGGGTTTAAGAGTTTAAGAAGTTTAATGTAGGGCCGTCGCAGTGCGGCGGCCATTCGTAAAAAAGAGTTAAGAGGTTTAAGAGTTTAAGAAGTTTAAGGGGTTTAAGGGTTAAGGTGTGAAGGTGTGGGGGTTATGCTTTAACAATTTAACATTTTAACATCTTAACAAAAAAAATCAAGGTTCATTTTTGAAAATTTATTATCTTTGCAATCTTTTTTGAGAATATAATTGGAATGGACAGAATAAAACTGAAACTGATATATCCCAAGTGGCAGAAGCTGAGAGGGCAGACCACCTTCAACCTGCCGCCTCACGGTCCGGTGGCGTTTGCGGCCACTCTGCCGGAATATGTGGATGTCTCCTTCACGGATGAGAATGTGGAGGAAATCAATTTTGACGAACCATGTGACGTGGTTGCGCTCAGCATGATGCTAAGCACGCAGGTGAAGCGGGGCTGGGCCATCGCCGAGGAATACCACCGGCGCGGCATCCAGGTTATGGCGGGAGGTATCTCCACCATGCTTCATGCCGAGGAGACGGTGAACCATGTGGACAGCGTGTTCCTTGGTGAGTCGGAAGGCCGTCAGGAACAGGTGTTTGAGGACTGGAAAAAGGGTTGCCTGAAAAAGGTGTACAACTATATGGGGCAGCAGCCTCCGATTGAATCGGTTGGTCCCTGCCGGCGCGACCTCTACAAGCGTGAACTATATAACCACAAGGGGGTGCAGATGGTGGACCTGTTCCATGCCTCGCGCGGATGCCGTTTCAGCTGCTATCCCTGCGCGGTCTCCTATCTGGGCGGTCGCAAATTCCGTCCCCGTCCCATCGACAAGGTGGTGGAGGATATGGCCTCCATCGACAACAACCGTCTTTTTATCGTGGACAACTCGCTGGCGCAGAACAAGGAGTGGGAGATGGAGCTGTTCCGTGCCATTGCACCGCTGAAAAAGAAATGGATCAGCCACACCATTGAGGACGACCCTGAGGTGCTTGATTTGGCGGCCAAGGCGGGCGCATGGTATGTATATCAGGCGGTGTACGACACATCCGACTACATTAAGGAGCGGGTGAAACGCTACCATGATTACGGCATCGGGGTGGAGGGGACCATCCTGTTGGGTCTGGACAACCAGACGGTTGACGACTGCAAGCGGCTGATTGACTTTTTGGGAGAGATTGATTTGGATCTGGCGGAATTTACGGTGCTCACGCCATTCCCGCATACCAAGGTCTATGACGATCTGCTGAGGCAGGGGCGCATTTTCGATTTCGACTGGGACCATTACAACGCAGGCCAGGTAGTGTTCCAGCCCAAGCTGATGACTCCGGACGAGCTGCAGGATGTGTACGACTATGCATGGAAGAGTTTTTATGCCACGGAGAGCCAGGAGGCCAAGATGTTCCGTCTCTTCTGCAATGTCGCATTGCGCGAGATGAACGAGGGTACCTACCGTCCGCGTGACCGGAAATTGGCCAACCGTTCGTTCGGCAAGGAGGTGAAACGGAACATCGGGACAAAATAAGATGTTTTTGAACAGAAAAGAATCTTTTTGAACATAAATGGAGGAACGTTGAAATGAAAGTGCCTTCGCATTATTACGACGAGATATTCGATTTCAAGGGACAATGGGACATGCCTTCCAGCTGCGGCCTGAAAATCCGCAACGTGGATGGTGTGACATACGTGATAGTCATAGAGTTGTATCAGGAGAATCCGGGGACTTCCGTTACCTATGCGGGGCAGTCCCTTGCGGAGCAGATTTGTGCGTGTAAAGGGCTGGATTTGGAAAAGATTGTCTATTGGGAGTGCAACCCCGACACCAACTCCAAACTCTCCTTTTACGATGAGGAGTATTTCGAGGTGGACTTCCATGCCGACCTGCAGCACCGCTACCGCCGTCTGTCGGAAGAGGAGGTAAAGCGGGTTCTTTCATAGATATTGCCATTCCCGTGAAAAAAGTCCGTTTTAAATTTGTTTTGTTTCTGCTTCTGTCTGGCTTTGGGACAGCCAACTGCCAGACTAAGGAGACCTTTCCATTCGTGCAGCGGGATTCCACACTTTATCTGGATGTGGCCCGGCATCCGCGTTCCGGCCGGAAGGTGTT
>JAEEGH010007596.1_pt1 | contig 26008 bp, 17 predicted proteins | sample 9134181 | NCBI WGS metagenome assembly JAEEGH01 (sample SAMN16246544, study PRJNA631951) | gut metagenome | biome: gut microbiome; feature: rumen; material: DP-attached | host: Bos | place: Iran: Karaj | collected 2018-10
CCGCGCCTTGCATGCTCTGTTTCGCCCTCAATCATCGTAAGCAGGCGCGTCTTCAAGTCAATCGGGGCTATTGAAAGCCATTTCATAGTCTGAATCGAAGAATAGCCCGAAATCATGTTGAAGAATACTGTGGCGTCATTCGCAATTTCGGTTCTGCTTGTAAAAAGCGAAAAATCTGCGTAAGTTCTTGCCGTTTTGTCGTTGTAGTTGCCTGTCGAAAGATGCACATAGCGCTTTATGCCTTCGTTTTCGCGGCGTATAATCAGAAGCATTTTTGCATGAACTTTGAGATTCACGATGCCGTAAACGACGATAACGCCCGCCCGCTCAAGCTGTGTGCCCCAGGAAATATTCCGTTCTTCGTCAAAGCGCGCTTTAAGTTCAATAAAAGCCGTAACGTGCTTGCCGTTATGCGCCGCCCGCTCAAGAGCCTGCACAATCGGAGAATTTCCGCTTGTTCTGTAAAGTGTAATCTTAATTGCAAGTACGTCCGGGTCGTCTGCTGCCATATTCAGAAAATTGACGACAGAATCATAAGATTCGTACGGAACATGAAGCAGTACGTCTTTAAGCTTCAGCACATCCCAGGGAGAATTCCTTAAAAGCGCTGAAGTCTTAAAATGCTTCCACTGCGGGTATTTGAATTCTGGTGCGGAATCTATGCTGCCAAGCTCTGTGAGAAAGCCCAAATCTACAAGCCCGTCAACCTCATAAACGTCCTGCTTTTGCAGTTTGAGCATGTCGGTCAAGGCTTTTGCAATAGTCTTGCTTGAAGAATTTGTCATTATACGCACGATAAACGAATTCTGCCGCTGCTCAAGCACTTCTTCCATTGCCTGAATAAAATCGCTGCTTCGGTCTTCATCAACGGCAAAGTCTGCGTCGCGCGTAATTTTGAAAATAAGCGTCTCTTCAACTGAAAAACCCGGAAAAAGATAAGTACCGAAAGTCTGTATTACGTCATCAAGAGTTGTAAAGCTCCGCAAGTCAGAGTCTTCCGGCAGCCAGACTGTGCGGTCTATGCTGGAAGGAACCTGTACAATGGCGAGCGGATTTTCTTCCAGCGGCACTGCACCGAGAAAGTTCTGTGTCTCTTTATTGCTGAACATCGGTTTTAAAAGAAACGCTGCATGAAGCCGCAGGTTTGAGACATGCGGAAACATCAGAGAGTTTGTTCTTAGCGGCGTAAGAAGCGGGAAAATCTCGTTAAGAAAAAGCTTTTTAAGATATTCGAGCTGTTTTTCAGTGTAATCATTCCGGCTTATGTATTTTATTCCGCATTGAGAAAGCGACGGCAGAATCTCACTGTTAAAGCATTTGTACTGCTGCTTTAAGATTTGGTGCACGCGCTTTGATATTGCGTCAAGCTGAGCCTGCGCTGTCTGACCGGAAATATCCTTCCATTCAGGGTTTTTGCGCTGCTGGCGCTTAAGGCTTGCAACGCGCACCATAAAAAATTCATCAAAATTAGAGCTTACTATTCCTAAGAATTTTACACGCTCAAGAAGCGGAACATCGCTGCGTTCTGCCTGAGCCAGAACGCGTGCGTTAAATTCAATCCATGAAAGTTCTCTGTTGAAAAAACGGTATTTCTCAGACATATAATTACCTTAGTGCAAAATAACCTTATAACCGAATATGTTCTCAAATAAATCGGCTTTTTCTGCAAGCGCGTTACGCTCAAGTGTTGTGTTGTTGACTCCGTTGACTGCAAGATGCATTGCCTCATCTTTCAGCTCAATCTTAAAGTCTTTTATGCGCTGTGTGTGTCCTCTGTCGAGCGCGTCAGCAATTCTAAGAATTGCAGCTAATTTTTGAACCGTAATTCTGTCCTGCGGCGGAAGCGCGTAAAATTTGGTGTCTGTCGGTCTCGGCGGCACTCCTTTGTGGTAGCGCGCAACATTAGAGACTATAATCATGTCGTCTTTGCTTAGACCGAAAATCTCAGAATTTGAGATTATGTAAAGGCTGTGAAGTTCGTGGTTCTGGCTGCGTATAAAAGTTCCTACGTCGTGGAGCAGGGCTGCAACTTCAAGAAGAAGTCTCTCGCGCCCTTCAAAGCCCAGTTCGTCCTGAAGTTTGTCGTAAAATTTAAGCGCGGTTGCCCTTACATATTGTGCATGTGCTTCGTCAACGCGGAATTTCCGGCAGAGATTGAGCGCAGACGCAATTACCTGGCTTGTAAAGTTTGCCTGCAATGCCTTGTTCGGGGCTGTGTATTTTCCGGCAATTATTCCTTCGCGTATAGAAGCTTTTACTACAAGAATTTCTTCTGCGGCGGTTAAGTTTATAAAAAGCTGGTAAGTAAGCAGATTTATCGTTAGCGAGCGCGCCTCTGAGTACGGAATCTTAAAATGAGCCGTACATTCATCAATTGAATAATTCTGAATCGTTGTTACAAATTCCTGAAAGTCGTCGCGGCTTATAATCCAGCAGTTGTCAGAAATCTTTTTGCCGATTTTACCCGCGACAAGCTGCGCTTCCTGGCCGGTGGCTATAAACTGGTGCACTTTTGCAAGAGAAAGCTCCTTATTTAAGTTTAAGCCTGTATTGTTGATGAATTCTTCAAGAAAGCGGCGCGCGTCTTTTTCTGTGCCCATCATCGACTTAATGTGCTGTTCTATAATAACTGTGCCGAGACGCAGGCTGTGTACTGCAACCATTTCGCCGCGGTGAAGCAGCATAAGCTCTGTAGAGCCGCCGCCTACGTCTATGATGATTGAATTAGACTTTTTGAATCTCGGCATCTGCTCTTTTAGGGCGTTCAGGACGGCTATGTACATAAGCCTGTTTTCTTCTATACCGTCTATTATTCTTACAGTAAAGCCGGTCTTTATCCGTATGCGGTCTAAGACGGCGTCCCGGTTTCTTGCCTCGCGCAGTGCACTTGTCGCCACAATTGTGGTGTGCGCGCTGTCAATCTGCCATGTGGCAATCTGTTCTTTGAATCTGTTAAGAATTTGAAGGCACTGGATAAGCGTTTCTCTTGAAACAAAAGACGTCGTAAAAACGTCCCAGCCGAGTGCAGCAGGTAGTTCTGAGTAATCGATAAAAGACCAGCTGTTGTCATCAGTAATTTCTGCAACAGCCAGCCTTATGCCCGTAGAGCCAATTTCGATAACGGCTTCAAGTTTTGTCATAGCTTGTCTATAAGCATAGAACATTTACCGGAAGGAATCGGCAATGTCTTTTTCTTTTCTCCGAGAATGTTGATTGTAAAGTAATAGAGCTTTTCGCTTTCCATGTGAATTTCCCAACCGCGCTGGCTCTTGTTTGAGAGAATCGTGATGAGGTTGCGCTTCAAAGATAGGTTTTCAATGCCCATTATCTCAAGGTTCGGAATAATCCAGTCAACAGTTTTTCTCGGCAGGCTTATGTAAAGTCCGATGACGTTTTCAATCATCAGGGCAATTGTAGAAAGACCTGTGTAATGTATGTAGCGTTTCTTAGGAAAGTCCGGATTCGTCGGTGATTTTGCAGGGCCGTCTTTTACAGGTGAATAAGCTTCCCAGAGGTCGCCTTTTGTGTGACCGTCTAAAAGCAGCGCGTCAAGAATCTGGTAAAGGTGTCTGATTGAACATTCACGTGCCAAATCCCATTTCTGGTACTTTTCAAGTCCCTTAATTACAACAAATGTGAAAGGCGGATAGACACTTCCGCAGAATTCGTTTCCGTCCGGGTCAAAATGCGGATCATCGGCAGAAAGTGTCGGGAACGGATGTGTTGTTCCGAACGTTTCCGGATTTGTAAGGTGCTCTACAAGCTGGTCTGCCTTATCTTCGTTTGGAATTTCTGCAATCATCGGCCAGAAACCTGCAATTGTTTTTACAGGAAGCCGCTCGCCGTTCTCGTCAAGATCGTGGTAGAAGCCTGTGTCAGGATTCCACATAAGCGAGTTGATGCGTGTTTTCAAAGAGAAGTACATGCGCTTGTACATAAAGCTCAAGTCTTTGTCATTGAGAATGTCGCCCATTGCAGACATGTACAATGCGTTTACGGCGAGCGCACTGTTGAAGTCTACAAGATACTTTGCACCTTCTCTCGGTGAATTTGTCATTGTTGTGGCGGCTACAGGGCAAGTATAAAGACCGTTTTCGCATTTAAAGGTCTTCTCTAGCCATGTCATGTATTTCTGCATGACGGGCATAACTTCCTTTATGCGCTTCTTGTTTGCAGACTTGTGGTAAAGGTTGTATTCAACCCATGCAAAAAGCGGAATTCCTACGCCTTCCGGATTTTCCTTTGAGATGACAGGTTCGCCTGTCTTAGTGTTATATTTCCAGCGGATAGCGCCGCTTTCTTCCTGCTTTGAGTAAAGATAGTCCAAATTCTGGTTTGCAGGGAAATTTCTGTTTGAATAAACGAGAAAGAACGAGGCAAAGATAGATTCAAACTGGTCGATAATCAGTTCGTTGTTCTGAGGATACAGAAACAGCTCTGAACCGATTTTATCTTCGGCAACAGCGCCGGTTTTTGGATCCTGCCAGAAGTCCTGTAACCATGACCATGCCTTATCGTAGATGTCAACAAAATCCTGATCGTAAAAATGGACTTTAGGAAAATCGCGTTTATTCACAGAGGCTCCTTTTTCAGCTTGCAGTTGAACTTTTTAGAAATGCTAAATATCACTATATCATAAATTTGCAAAAAATAGTATAGTTTTCTAATAAAAATCTGAAATTGTTTTCTGAGCGCAAAGAAGGTCGTATGTTTCAGTCTCACATTTATCTTGAAGTCCGAATTTTAGTTTCAACACAAAGAAAAGCTTTTATGCCGGGTGAAAAACCTGTTCTTAACAGCGAAGTCTGTAAAAAAGTCTGCACGTTTTTAAAAGCCTTCAACTGCAATATTTTAAAGACCGTATATTACGAGCGCCATAAAGAAGAACTGAATGTGCCTGAATCAGCCGGTTTTTCAGGGCTTTCTGTAAAAGTTGCTGAAAAAGGCGTTATGCCAATTGAATTTCACAAAAGGCAGAAGCTTATAAAAATTGAAGAAGTCCGCATTGAAGAAGACGCCGGCCGGCTTACACATTCAAACAATGTTTCTAGAATGGATTACACTTATGCAGGTTGTGCCAGCGTGCGTATAAAAACTGCCGCCGATTTTGAGCTTGGAGAAGAAGCTGAGCTTTTCTTAAACGAGCTCCGCCGCCGCATTCAGTATATGCGTCTTGTAGAGAATATTCCGGTTGAGAGCCTTATAAGGTGCAATGCCTATGTTGCGCTTGCCCGCTACCCCGAAAAGCCTGATTATTATGTAAAGCTTAGAAACTTGAATTCGTTCAATTTTGTAAGAAAAGCTGTAAATGCAGAGATTGACCGCCAGGAGTCTGTGCTGTCTTCAGGCGGAACGGTAGATTCAGAAAGCCGCCTTTGGAACGAAAGGCAGAATTTGACGGAAAGCTATAAGCCGCGCCCGACAGAGCCTTCTGAAAAAAGGCAGTTTGAGCTTCTTGAGGACGCAGAACCTTTTGATATGTCGGAAATTCTTTCGGAACTTGCCGGAGAAGATTCTGCAGGAATTTCGGCTGACTCTAAAATTGAACAGCCTGCGGAGCGGTGCAGGCGGCTTTGCAGTCAGTATGGACTTGTAAAGGTTCGCGCCGAATTTATCTGCGACGACAAGGCGAGAGCCGATTTTTTTGAAAAAGCTGTTTCAGCAGGAGCTGAACCGGTAATGGCGGCGCACTGGCTTTGCAGCGAATTTATGAAGCTTTTGAAATGGTCTGGTGCTTCAATTTCGCAAAGCCCTGTAACACCGGAGCGGTTTGCACGTGTAATGATTCTTCTGAAATCGGGTGAAATTCACAGCAGCATTGCAAAGCAGCTTTTGCAGCACCTTCACGAGAAGGGCGGCGAGCCGGACGAGATTTTAGCGGAAAACAACTGGAAGCAGATTACCGACAAAGACGTTCTGCTTCCTCTGGTGCAGAAAACAATAAGCGCAAATCCAGAAGAAGCAGAAAAACTGCGTAAAGGCGAGATGGCACCGCTTGAATTTTTGACAGGTCTTATAATGAAAGAGACTGACGGACTTGCGTCTCCGCTTGTTGTCAAAAGTCTTTTAAAAGAAGAACTGCATATCAATATTGTCTATGTAATCTCTATGGGCGGGTCTATCTGTGGCCGCCGCACAAAAGACGGTGCTGTTATTGCCGCAGACGGGCGCATCTTGAAGTCTATGCTGCAAGACATAGACCCTTCGATTCATTATCAGGTTGTGCAGCTTGGCCGCATGCTGAGCGAAGAACTTGAACCTGCCGACTGGGCTGTTTTAATCGCTGAAATTGCCTCGCTGATTGCGACAGGTACGGCGACAGGCATTGTAGTTGCGCACGGAACAGATACGCTTTCTTATACAGCGCCGCTTTTGTACTGGCTTTTTTCTGATGCGGAAGTGCCTGTTGTTGTTACAGCTTCTTCTACGCCGAGCGATGAATCTTCTGAAGCAAAAGAGAACCTGCATTTTGCGGTTGAAACCGCCTGCAAAGAAAAACAGGGCGTGTTTGTCGCTTTTGGCGGCAAGCTGCTTTCGCCGCTCAACCTGAAATTTGAACGCCCTTCGCCGGACGGTTTTTCTAACTGGAACATGAAGACACCGCTTTATACTTGCGGTGCAGGACCTTTGAGCGGTCTTTTCAACGGCTTTTTAGACGCTGACGAATTCGTTATGCGGCAGGTTTTACGTGAAGCGGCGAACCACATGCTTGTCTGCCGCGTTTATCCGGGGCTTAGAGCCGAAAGTTATGTTCAGCTTGTAGAAAATGGAATAACGCACATTTTTCTGGAATTATACGAAACAGGTACAGGCAGTATGCGCAACGGCGATTATTCGCTGAAGCCGCTTCTGACAAAGGGCAGAAAGAAGGGCTGCACGTTCTTCTGTACCTCGCAGCAGCAGAGCCTTCTGGATTTTTCGGGCTATACAACGAGCCGCCGCATGTGGCGTGAAGGCGCTGTGCCGATGGGGCGGCTGACGACAGAATCAGCCGTTGCGCTTTATTTTGCAGCAAGTCTTGTTTCTGATACAAACGAAGAATTAAACCAGTGCATGGAAGCATACGCTGAAATTTTTGAATAAGTGTTTTGCGTTTGGATTAACCTACGGCTATAGTTTTTCTGGCAAAACACGCAGTTTTCTATGAAAACTGCAAAGCAAGCGTACAATTCTAGATAAATCTACAGTTTTGGTTTTTGGGGCAAAATACGCAGTTTTCTATGAAAACTGCAAGGCGGGAACACAAGGCGGTTTGTTCGCATTTAGATTAATCCCAGAACAATGATTTATCATGCGGGTAAGGGCTGAATGGTTTTGGATTTGTCATTGTCTGGCTTGACCAGACAATCTTTCGGAAGTGATTTTCGGGTCAAGCCAAAAAATGACAGCCAAGCCTATTTTGCAAAAAGCTCTTTTATGAGGCTTTTGATGTCGCTTACATAAACTGTTTCGGGGCTTTTTTCCGGGGCTAAAACGTGACTGAAACCGAGACTCTGCGCCGTCTTTACGCGCTGCTTAAGTCTGCTTACCGGGCGGATTTCGCCTGCAAGGCTTATTTCGCCGGCAAGAGCAGTAGCTTCAGGGCAGGGAAGGTCTGTCCTTGCAGAATAAAGTGCCGCCGCAAGTGCAAGGTCTATTGCGCTTTCATTAAGACGCACGCCGCCTGCCACATTCACATAAAGATCGTATTCGCTAAGTTTTAGGCCGGACTTTTTTTCGAGAACGGCGGCAACGCGGCTGACTCTTGCCGATTCAATTTTTTCTGAAAAAACACGTGCAATAGACGCTTTTGCCGGTACGGTTAAAGCCTGAATCTCAACCATAAAAACGCGCGAGCCTTCAAAAACAGGCACAATTGCAATTCCGGCAGGCAGCTTGCCTTCGCGCTGTGTAATAAACATTGCGGAAGGGTCTTCTACAGGCAGAAGTCCTGCTTCAGACATTGAGAAAATGCCGAGCTCGTCTACCGAGCCGAATCTGTTCTTTTGTGCGCGCAAAAACCGCACGTCGTCAGAATTGCGCTCAAAAGAGATTACGGTGTCTACCATGTGCTCAAGCGATTTTGGGCCGGCAATTACGCCGTCTTTTGTTACATGCGCTGAAAGAAAAAGCACCGAATCGCGCTCTTTTACCCAAGAGATAAGCTCATTCGAGCAGAATTTAAGCTGGTTCACTGTGCCGGGTACTATACCGGCTTCGGCGCTGTACACAGTCTGAATTGAATCGACTATAACGCACATCGGGTTGAGCGAATTGAGCGCATTGTCAATGTCGTCAAGCCGCAGTGTACAGAGAATGTCTATGTTTTCAAGATTTATCTTAAGCCGGTCTGCTCTTGCCCTAATCTGTGAGGCTGATTCTTCACCGGAAATGTATAGGACTCTTCCGCCGCTTTGAACTGAAGAAGCTGTCTGCAAAAGCAGCGTAGATTTTCCGATGCCGGGTTCTCCGCCTATAAGAATTGCAGAGCGCTTCGTTGCACCGCCGCCTAAAACGCGGTCAAATTCGGTGTTGCCAGTCGAGATTCTTTCACATTCCATCGGGTCTACGGAAGAGAGCGGAACGGGTGTTATTCTTTCTGATGAATCTGGAATTCTTCCATATGGCAGAGAAGATGCACCTGCGTCTTCGGTGTGCTCTTCTAAAGTGTTCCATTCGCCGCATTCAGGGCAGCGGCCAAGCCAGCGCGGCTGCGTAAAACCGCAGTTTGAGCACTTGTATACGACATTTGCTTTTTTCTTTGCCACATCTCACTCCTTAGTATGCGGCCTGTTATTTTTCGTCAGAAGGCTTGTCAGCAAGCTGGTACTTTACCTTGCTGTACGGTGGTACAGAAGAGATAATCCAGACATTGCCGCCTATAATGCTTCCTTTGCCGATTACAGTATTGCCGCCTAAAATTGTTGCACCAGGATAGATTGTAACATCATCTTCGATAGTCGGGTGGCGTTTTTTTGCCTGAAGTTCTTTTTTTACGCTCAAAGCGCCAAGTGTTACACCTTGGAAAATCTTTACATTTTTTCCGATTACACAAGTTTCGCCGATTACTACGCCTGTTCCGTGGTCAATATGGAACGATTCGCCGATTTCCGCGCCCGGGTTGATGTCGATTCCTGTGCGCCCGTGAATGTATTCGGTCATAATGCGCGGAATTATCGGCACACCGTTTTTGTGCAGAAAATGCGCAATGCGGTACACAAGAATTGCCTGCAATCCCGGATACGAGAGAATAACTTCTTCAATGCTGTTTGCAGCCGGGTCGTTCTTCAGTGCGGCTTCTGCATCAAGTCTTGCAAGCCGGCGGATTTCAGGAATGTATTCAACTAAAGAAAGAACTGTCTTCTCTGCAAGGCCAAAGCAGTTTCTTTCACCTTTGTTTTCAGTCTTGCATATGTAGAGCAGTGCTTTCTGGGTTTCAGCTGTGAGGTTGCTTACAAGCCTGTTGACGCGTATGCCTGTTGTGTATTTCAGACTTTCTCTGTCAAGCTTTTCTGCTGTATTAAAGCCCGGGAACACTATATTCTGAAAATCCCTTAAAATATCTTGAACAGTCTGGCGGTTCGGAAAATTTTCAGCTTCAGAGAAATTGATTCCGCCGTAATTCTGGTATGAATCTAAGATGTCATCGACAAGATTATCTATCGTTTTCATAGGTAGATAATACCCAATTATGGGGCACTTTTGCAATAATACAGACGGAATAAATGTGGCATAAACGGAAAAATGCAAAAGCTGAATTTGCTACAATTCAAGAGCCCGCTCTCGTCGGATTCCGTTCAGCAAAACGGCTTCACCCCTTCGGGGTTGCAGAGTGTTTTGCTTCTCAAAATCCGCCTACGCGGGCTCTTGGTTGTGTAAATCTTTTTTGCGCATTATCCGTCATTGCTTCGTTTGCAATGGCGCAAGAGTTACTCCACAACAGTCATAGACTTGATGATAATGTTCTGACCGTTGAGGAAAACAGCTTCGCTGCTTACAAGTTCTTTAGCGAGATCTTCATCTATGCTCAAAATGATTTTCTTTGCCTGTACTTTGATAGTGCCGTCCATAACGCCACCTTTTACGCGCATATTTTTCAATAACGGTGTATTAGGCGCATTATGCCAATTCCCATTCATATCACTATAAGCAAGTTCAAATCGGGGGTCTGAGCCTTTCTTTTCAATCAGGAATTCAATCTTGTATCTTGCCGGAGTTGAGCGATAAAATGTTTCGGCTTTTATTCTGTAGACTTCCCAGTTCTTAATTTCTACAGGTTCAGGTAAAAGGTTTTTACCGACAATGCTTTCAATTTTAACCTCGTTCTTTTTGATGAAGTCTGCGCTCAATGGATATTCCTTGCCTTGCGCGCCGTAAATGAACGTATCTACAAGTTCCTCGTCATACCATTTGAGGTTCCAGCAATCGTAATAGCCACTGAACCAGCCGGTAGCTCCTGTAAAATCAGCGTCATTGTGAAACAAAGCAGCGCATGAACGATTTGGTTTAGAAACTTCTGTCATAATATCATTTATCATGTTTATTCGCTCAAGAACCGGCGTATGACGAGATTGTCCTGTTTCTCCAAGATAAACTGGAATATGTTTGGAAAAATACGCCTTGTCCAAAGCGGCAAAAGCCTCCTTAATCTGGGCTTTGACGCCGTCAGTATAATAATCAACCGTTGGCTCTCCGCCCATAGGGTAATGATGGTATGTCGGTATCAGCTTGTTTTTTGCTTTATCTTTTGGAAGCTTAAAATTCTTGTCTGTAATTGTGTACCATCGTGAGCCAATTCCGTTTATCATGATAAAGCGACTGGCATTATTTCCACCTGTTGAGCGGATTGTGTCTACTATCAGCTGGTTGTACTCATTCAGAATAGCATAATCTTTTTTACATGTGGCGCAGTCACCTTTAGGATCAAAACCATGCTCGTCGAAAACATCAAAAGGCTCGTTAAAAGTTTCAAAAATCAGATGTTCGTCATAAGAATTATTAAAAGCCTCCGAATACTGCTTCCAGACAGCTTTTATAAATCTCTCTGATTCTTTCTTGTATTTTTCATTTACATAATAACCGGCATAGTGAACATTTCCAGCTTCAATCTTCTTTTTATACCATTCCAGTTTTGTATGTTCCGCAAATGGACCGCAAAGAATCACGTTCATATCTTCTTCAATGCACCAATCGACAACCTGCTTGATTGCTTTGATATATCGCGGACTTACGGTGTAATCTTTATCCAATATGTGTCCATGTCCGGGATTGGTCTGGAACCTTATTGTTTTGAATCCTTTTTCTTTTATAAAATGAATTTGTTCTTTTGTAGGCTTAGAAAAAGCTGCTAAACTGAAAATATCTGTTCCAAATTCCAGTTCATTTGGACAAGACACAAAAACCATATACTGAAAACCTGCTCCGAGTTTTTTAACAAAATCCCAGGCATTAAGATTTTGGTCAATTGTTGCGGTTTTAGCAGTGTCGATTACAGACGGTTCATCGCAGGCATCAACATCTGTTTTTTGAGGATTGGCAACTTTTTCAAAAGTGATTGATTCAATTACAAACTGTTCATAAGGAACATTCCATGTGCCTCCAATTGAAATTCCTTTCAATTTTTTCTGATTGGCTTTAAGAGGAATAATCATCTCATTAAGGTAAGTCGGACAATAAGTTGTTTTGTCTGCGTCCCAATCAAGCGCAGCATCATCATAATCCAGAACAAGATGGAATCCGTAATCTCCAAGAATCTTATACTTAATGTGTGCAATGTTGTAAGCGCTTATATCAAGCCTGTCAAGCCAAAGGTATACGTTCTTGTTACCGCCCCATTGCAGCTTGTCATTGGCTGTAACTGTTACAGTCTTTGTCGCCTTGTCAAAAGTTGCAGTCTTATCATCATTTATGGCAGGGAACTTACTCAGGTCAACTTCGTAAATATTTGCGCTTTGTGCAAATGTAAATAGTGAAGCAATAAAAAGGAGGGCTGCAATTACTAAAAGCTTTTTACCCCCCCCCCGTACGTTTGTATAGTGTTTTCATAAACAACTCCTCTTAAAAGGTTTAATTACTCTGCAATTATAAACCTAGTTTCCAAAAAAGCACAAAAAAAATCAGAGGAAATTATTCGTGCCGGTTTCGTCAGGTTTTGTCCGGCTTTATCGGACGCGCTGCTCTTCTGTATTACAAAATCATTGAAAAAAAACTCAGAAAAACTGCATTTTATTGTTGACAAAATGGCTTTTTATCGTTATTCTCTACAAACTGAATCTGCTTATAAACACTAAGTTGAGAGCATGCCTTTATAGCTCAGATGGTAGAGCGCGTCCTTGGTAAGGACGAGGTCAGCGGTCCGATTCCGCTTGAAGGCTTTTGCTTTAATTGTGTATACAGAATAGTAACAGAAGTTACTTGTTATATAGTAAGGGGAATTAAAATGGCTTCAAAAAAGACTGCTGTTGAAATTATTGCATTGCAGTGCAGTGAATGCAAAAGAAAGAACTATACTACTTATAAGAACAGAAAAAACATTCAGGGAAAGCTTGAATTGAAAAAGTATTGCCCTTTTGACCGCAAGCATACATTGCACAAGGAAACAAAGGCAAAATAATGCTTTAAATGGCGAGCTTCGGTTCGCCGGTAAAACTAAAAGACTGCGTGCGGTTTTTTAGTTTTACTTTTAGGCCAGTAGCTCCAATGGTAGAGCGTCGGTCTCCAAAACCGAGTGTTGCGAGTTCGAGTCTTGCCTGGCCTGTATTTTGTGGCTGCCCTGTTCTTTAATTGTTCAGTGCAGCATTTTTTTAGATTCTAAAGTCGAAAAACGAGGTTCGTGATGGGAAAGGTCACAAATTTCTTTAAAGAAAGTGTTGCAGAACTTAAGAAAGTAGTATGGCCGGGTTTTGATGATGTAGTTTCATCAATTAAGGTTGTTTTGCTTTCAACTTTATTGGTTGCAGTTGTACTCGGCCTGCTTGACTGGTTGTGTGTTTCTGGCATGAATTTGATTTTTTAAGGAAGTTCAATGGCAAAGGGCTGGTATATCCTTCACGTTTTTTCTGGTTACGAAGCCAAGATTGAAAGAACAATCCGTTCTATGCTTGAACAGGGCGAGCTTTCGCCTGAAGTTGTTCTTGATGTTAAAGTTCCTGTTGAAACAGTTGTAGACGTTAAGGACGGAAAAAAGAAAGAAGTGAAGAAGCTTCTCCTTCCGGGCTATATCATGGCAGAACTTAATTTGCCTGACGGCTTGGGCTGGAAACCTGTCTGCTCGGCAATCCGCCGCATTAACGGTGTTACAGGTTTTGTGGGCACTGCCAACAGCGTACGTCCGCGTCCGATTCCGGCAGAAGAAGCAAAAGCCTTGTTGCAGAAAGCCGGTGATATTAAAGGTGAAAAGACTCCGCGCGTCAGACAGACATTTGCTGTCGGCGAAACTGTCAAGGTTATTGACGGACCTTTCGCAAGTTTTACCGGTACTATTGATGAAGTTAATCTCGAAAAGAATAAGCTCAAGGTTGTAGTAGGTATTTTCGGCCGTGCTACACCTGTAGAGGTAGATCTTTTACAAGTTGAAAAGGTTTAATCCTTAAGAGAAGCCCTTGAAAGAGGGTTTTTCTGTTTTGGGAGAGATTGCGCACCGTTGGTGAAGGGCATCTCGTTAAAGCCGGTCTTTTTCCGGCGCCACCAATTAAATAAGGAGACATATATGGCAAAGAAGAAGGTAACGGCCATCATCAAGTTGCAGTGTCCGGCAGGAAAAGCTACTCCTGCTCCTCCAGTAGGCCCTGCGCTTGGACCGTATGGTGTCAGTGCTCCTCAGTTTGTACAGCAGTTCAATGACCGTACAAAGTCTATGGAACCGGGACTCGTTATTCCGGTTGTAATCACAGTCTATCAAGACAAGTCTTACACATTTGTTCTCAAGACTCCTCCTGCAGCAGTTCTTATCCGCAAGGCAGCCGGAATTGAAAAGGGTTCAGACAATCCTCTTAAGAACAAAGTCGGCAAGCTCTCAAAAGAAAAACTTGAAGAAATTGCAAAGACAAAAATGCCTGACATCAATGCAAACGACATTGAAGCAGCGAAAAAAATCATCGCAGGTACTGCTCGCAGTATGGGCGTAGAGGTGGAGCGGTAATATGAAACATGGAAAGAAATATCGCGAGTCGCTGAAAAAGTATGATCCGACAAAGTCTTATGCGCTTGCTGAAGCATGTTCTTTGGTAAACGAATTGAAATTTGCAAAGTTTGATGAAACTGTAGAGCTTCATGTAAGCTTGAATCTTGGCAAATCTCAGACTGTCCGTGATACTTTGGTTCTGCCGCATCAGTTTAAGGGTGAAAAGAAAGTGCTTGTTTTCTGTAAAGAAGACCGCGTAAAAGAAGCTCTTGATGCAGGTGCAGCTTATGCAGGTGCAGCTGAATACATCGACAAGGTAAAGGGCGGCTGGCTCGACTTTGATGTTGCTGTCGCAACACCTGACATGATGAAAGATGTAGGCCGTCTCGGTATGGTTCTTGGCCGCAAAGGTTTGATGCCTAACCCAAAAACAGGAACTGTAACAACAGACATTACTGCAGCTATCAACGAACTTAAAAAAGGCCGTGTTGAATACCGTGCAGACAAAGGCGGAGTTGTTCACCTTGCTGTTGGCAAAGTATCTATGGGTTCTGACAAAGTTGCTGAAAATATCTCAACTTTGCTCGCTGAAATTTCACGCAAGAAGCCAGCTGATGCAAAAGCTGATTATATTCAGTCTGTTTCAGTAAACTCAACAATGGGTCCTGGAATCTGGATTGACTACAAGGATGGTGAGTAATTATGGCTATAAAAGCAAAAAAACTCCAACCAGCAAAAGTAGAAGCAATTGCCGAAGTTAAGTCAGTTTTGGAAGGATACAATGATTTTATCTTTGCTGAATACCGTGGCTTGACTGTTGCTCAGATTACTGATTTGCGCAAACAGCTTCGTGCAAAAAATTGCGAATTCAAAGTTGTAAAAAACAATTTTGCTCGTGTTGCTTTTGATGAGCTTAAAGTTGAAAACGTTGCAGATTATCTTTCTGGACCTACAGCTATTGCGCTCGCAAAAGAAGATTCAAACGAAGTTGCAAAAATCATGTTTGATTTTGCAAAAGAAGTTCCGGCATTAGTAGTAAAAGGCGCATACATTGAAAAAACAGTGTATGATCAGGCAAAGATTGAAGCTTATTCAAAATTGCCGAGCAAAATACAGCTTTATACTATGTTTGCTTGTGCTCTCAATTCTACAACACAGAAACTTGCTGCAACATTGCAGGCTGTTGTTGATAAGAAAAACGCAGAAGGTGCAAACTAATCTGCAAAACGGTTTCGGAGAAACTGAATTAAATGTGTCAGGCTTCATTGCTGTCGTCCTGTCACAAAAAAATAATGCCTATTTTAAGGAGAAGATAATATGGCAGCTTTAACTAACGATCAGATTTTGGATGCAATCGCATCAATGACAATTCTTGAACTCTCAGACCTCGTAAAGGCAATTGAAGAGAAGTTCGGTGTAACAGCAGCAGCTCCAGTTGTAATGGCTGGCGGTGCAGCAGCTGGCGGTGCAGCAGCAGCTGAAGAAAAAACAGAATTTAACGTATCTCTCGAAGCAGCAGATCCTGCTAAGAAAATTGCTGTTATCAAAGCCGTACGTGAAGTTACAGGCCTTGGTCTTAAAGAAGCAAAAGACCTCGTTGAAGGTGCTCCAAAACCACTCAAAGAGGGTGTTTCTAAAGAAGAAGCAGAAAAGATTAAATCAACTGTTGAAGCAGCTGGTGGAACAGTTAAGATTGCATAATTTTAGCTTAAAAATTAAAAGCTTTGCTGCCGGTGCAAATCTGCGGCAAGGCTTTTCAAACAGCGTTTGTTTTACTCAAAATTAAGCGTGTGCTACCGGAATACATATTTCGGTAGCTGTATCTATTTATAGAGTTTTCGAACTCCGGGAAAATGTGCAGCAAGCCATAGACGGCAATGAATAATAAGACACAACCCGTATAAGATGAAGCCACGTAGGCAAAAGGCAAGGGGGATCGATGTCCGCAAAAAAAGCGATAATCAATCGTCAGTATATTGGTAAGAATATCCAGAACTTTATGGAACTTCCTGACTTAATAGGAATCCAGACTTCTTCATACGAAAGTTTTCTTCAGAAAGAGAAACTTGATGCAAAACAGGAACCTGCCGTTCAAGGTTTGGAAGAAGTATTTCGCTCGACGTTCCCTATTGAAAGCCCGAATGGCGACATGTCTCTCGAATATGAATCTTACGAACTTGATGAAGAAAACATCAAATTCTCTGAACTTGAATGTAAACAGAAGGGACTGACTTATGCAGTACCTTTGAAAGCACATATAAATCTTGTTTTCCAGCAGACTGGTGAAATCCGTATGAAAGACATCTACATGGGTGATATTCCGCTCATGACAGACCGCGGTACTTTCATCATTAACGGCGCAGAACGCGTTGTTGTTTCTCAGATTCACCGTTCGCCTGGTGTTATTTTCTGCCATGAAAAGGGTGTGTACTCAAGCCGTATTATTCCGTACCGCGGTTCATGGCTTGAATTTGAAATCGATCAGAAAAAAGAGCTTATCTACGCAAAGATTGACCGCAAGAAGCGCATTTTGGGAACAATTTTCCTGCGCGCTTTGGGTTATGAGACACGCGAAGAAATCATCAGATGTTTCTATAAAGTAACAGACATTGATATTTCAGCATGCAAAAAAGAAGACCTTGTCGGAAAAGTTCTTGCAAGTGCTATATATATAGAAGACAAAGAAACAGACACAACCAAAAAGTTGTTCCGCGCAGGTGAAAAACTTCATCCTCACAGCATTGACGAACTTTTCGCAAATGAAATCAAAAACATTACAGTTATTGATTTTGAGGCTGAAGGTTCGCTCAATTCTCAGATGCTTATCAATTGTTTTGAAAGGGAAGAAATCCGCTTTACAAAAGAAGGCGCTGAGTCTGATGAACCGACAAAAGAAGACGCTCTCGCAGCAGTTTATTCAGTATTGCTTCCTGGTGAACCAATTACTGTAGAAAATGCTGAAAAAGACCTGAACACAATGTTCTTTACATTGCGCCGCTATGACTTGGGCCGCGTAGGACGCTACAAGCTCAACAAGAAATTCGACTACAAAGAAAATATCGAAGAACACACGCTCGTTAAGCAGGATATTATCTCAACAATGAAATATCTTATTACAGTTTACTGCGGCGACGAGCCTGTTGATGATATTGACCACCTCGGTAACCGCCGTGTCCGCTCTGTCGGTGAATTGATGACAAACCAGCTGAAGACAGCATTCAGCAGAATGGAAAGAATCGCCAAAGAAAGAATGAGCATGAAAGAAACCGAAACCATGAAGCCGCAGGACTTGATTTCTATCAAGCCGATTGTTGCAGCTATCAAAGAATTCTTCGGTTCAAGCCAGCTTTCACAGTTCATGGATCAGGTAAACCCTCTTGCAGAACTGACACATAAGCGCCGCTTAAATGCGTTAGGTCCGGGCGGTCTTTCACGCGACCGTGCAAGCTTTGAAGTCCGCGATATTCACTATACACATTATGGAAGAATGTGTCCTATCGAGACACCTGAAGGTCCGAACATCGGTCTTATCGTTTCACTTGCAATTTATACGCGCGTAAACGATTATGGCTTCCTTGAAGCTCCGTACAGAAAGATTGTAGACGGAAAGGCTACACAGGATGTTGAATATCTTTCAGCTATGGAAGAAGACCGCTACTTTATCGGTACTGTTTCAGAAGACATGAAAGAAGACGGTTCGTTTATTACTGATACAATTTCCTGCCGCCGCCGCGGTGACTATACATCGCGCTCGCCAAAAGATGTTCAGTACATGGACGTTTCGCCGAAACAGATTATTTCTGTTTCAGCTGCACTTATTCCGTTCCTTGAGCATGACGACGCCAACCGTGCATTGATGGGCTCGAACATGCAGCGTCAGGCTGTTCCTCTTCTTTTCCCGGAGCCGCCCCGTGTTGGTACCGGTATGGAACGCAAGTGCGCTTACGATTCAGGCGTTCTTGTAAAAGCAAAACGCGCCGGCGAAGTTGTATGGGTAACATCTGAAGAAATCAGAGTTAAGCCGGTAACACAGAACAATCCGGAAGATATCGATGTTTATCCGGTATTGAAGTATCAGCGCACAAACCAGGATACATGCTACCACCAGAGACCAATTGTTTCGCTTGGTCAGCACGTAGAAAAGGGAACGCCTCTTACAGACGGTCCTGCAACATATAACGGCGAGCTTGCTCTCGGAAGAAACATTCTTGTTGGGTTCGTTCCATGGAACGGCTACAACTATGAGGACGCTATTCTTATTTCACAGCGCGTTGTCAAAGAAGATATGTTTACTTCTATCCATATTAAGGAATTCTCAACAGAAATCCGCGAGACAAAGCTTGGTCCGGAAAAGATTACACGTGATATTCCGAACACAGGCGAGAAAGCTTTGGACAACCTCGATTCAGAAGGTATCATCAGAATCGGTGCAAAGGTCCGTTCTGGCGATATTCTGGTCGGAAAAGTTACACCGAAGTCTGAAACTGAGACAACGCCGGAATTCAAGCTGTTGAACTCAATCTTTGGTGAAAAAGCTAAGGAAGTCCGCGATTCTTCACTCCGTGTTCCGCATGGAATTGAAGGAACTGTTATTGATGTTCAGCGCATGAGACGCACAGCCGGTGACGACTTGAACCCTGGCGTTGATGAAATCGTTAAGGTTCTCATCGCCACAAAACGCAAGCTCCGTGAAGGTGACAAAATGGCCGGACGCCACGGTAATAAGGGTATTGTTGCCCGTATACTTCCGGTTGAAGATATGCCGTACATGGAAGACGGAACACCGCTTGACATCTGCTTGAACCCGTTGGGCGTTCCTTCGCGTATGAACATCGGTCAGATTATGGAATCAGAGCTTGGACTTGCAGGCTTGTATCTTGACGAATGGTACGAAGCACCTGTTTTCCAGTCTCCTTCAAACAAACAGATTGGTGAAAAACTTGAGCAGGCTGGTTTCTTGAGCAACTCAAAGGCAATTTTGAGGGATGGAAGAACCGGTCAGCCTTTCGAGAACCCTGTTTTCGTCGGTGTTATCTACTTTATGAAGCTGCACCACTTGGTTGACGATAAGATGCACGCCCGCTCTACTGGTCCATACTCACTTGTTTCACAGCAGCCGTTGGGCGGTAAGGCTCAGTTTGGTGGCCAGCGTCTTGGTGAAATGGAAGTTTGGGCTCTTGAAGCTTATGGTGCTGCAAATACATTGCAGGAACTTCTGACAATCAAATCAGATGATATGACAGGCCGTTCTAAGATTTACGAATCAATCGTAAAGGGTGAACCGACAACAGCAGCCGGTGTTCCGGAAGCATTCAATGTTTTGGTTCAGGAACTGCGTGGTCTTGCACTTGACTTTACAATCTATGATGCACAGGGCAAAGAGATTGGATTGACAGAACGTGACCGCGAACTTATCGAAAAATCAAATTCAGCATTCTGATTTTTTTGACAAGTCATTTTGAGTTAATGTAAAGAAACTGATAGGAGAAATAGATGCGAGATATACAAGAGTTTGATAGTTTGCAGATTAAACTCGCTTCACCGGAGACAATCCGTGCATGGTCTTACGGCGAAGTAAAGAAACCTGAAACAATAAATTACCGTACATTGCGCCCGGAGAAAGACGGTCTTTTCTGTGAAAGAATCTTCGGTACAACCAAAGAATGGGAATGTTATTGTGGTAAATTCAAGTCAATCCGCTATAAGGGCGTTATCTGCGACCGCTGCGGTGTTGAAGTTACTCACTTTAAAGTCCGCCGTGAACGCATGGGCCACATTGACCTTGCCGCTCCTGTATCTCACATCTGGTACTATCGTTCTGTTCCGTCACGCATGGGTTTGCTGCTTGATTTGCAGGTTGCTGCTCTCCGTTCTGTCCTGTACTACGAGAAGTACATCGTCATTGATCCGGGTGACACAGACCTTAAAAAGATGCAGCTCTTGAGCGAAGATGAATATTCTGAAGCACAGGAACGCTACGGCGGTTCTTTCTCTGCCGGAATGGGTGCGGAAGCTATCAAGATTTTGCTTGAAAACCTCAATCTTGATGAGCTTGCAGCTGAACTTCGCGCAAAAATGATTGAAAAGGGCGCAAAAAGCGACAAGCGCCTTTTGAAACGCGTTGAAATCGTAGAAAATTTCCGCTCATCTCAGAATAAATGCTCATGGATGATTCTTGACGCAATTCCGGTTATTCCGCCTGAACTGCGTCCAATGGTTCAGCTTGACGGCGGCCGCTTTGCCACATCAGACTTGAACGATTTGTACCGCCGTGTGCTTAACAGAAACAACCGCTTGAAGAGGCTTATGTCTCTTTCTGCTCCTGACATCATCATCAGAAACGAAAAGCGCATGCTTCAAGAAGCAGTTGACGCTCTGTTCGACAATTCAAAGAGAAAGCGCGTTGTTAAAGGCGCATCTAGCCGCCCGCTCAAGTCTATTTCAGACATGCTCAAAGGTAAGCAGGGCCGCTTCCGCCAGAATCTTCTTGGTAAACGTGTAGACTATTCCGGCCGTTCTGTAATTATCGTTGGTCCGGAATTGAAGCTGTGGCAGTGCGGTCTGCCTACAAAAATGGCTCTTGAATTGTTCAAGCCGTTTATAATGAAGAAACTTGTTGACAAAGATATCGTTTATAATATTAAGAAAGCAAAAATGCTCGTTGAAAGTGAGGCAACTGAAGTTTATCAGATTCTTGATGAAGTTGTACGCGAGCATCCTGTTATGCTGAACCGTGCTCCGACATTGCACCGTCTCGGTATTCAGGCATTTGAACCTGTTCTTGTTGAAGGCAAGGCTATCCGCCTGCATCCGCTTGTTTGTAAAGCTTTCAACGCAGACTTTGACGGCGACCAGATGGCTATCCACGTTCCGCTGACACAGGCTGCCCAGATGGAATGCTGGACATTGATGCTTTCAGCCAGAAACCTTCTTGACCCTGCAAACGGTAAGACAATCGTTTATCCGTCACAGGACATGGTTCTTGGTATTTACTATCTGACAAAGATTAAGCCGTCAGGCAAAGGCAAAGGCAAGCGTTTCTCTTGTGCAAACGAAGTTCAGCTTGCAGCTGAAGCCAAGAATATTGACTGGCAGTCAGAAATCAAAGTTCCTGCTACAAAAGACGCAATCGACGGTTCTTTCAAAAAAGGTGATTTGATTGCAACTACAGCAGGCCGCCTGATTTTCAATGAACTGATGCCGCCGGAAGTAGATTATGTAAACGAGCTTCTTGGCGATAAAGAAATCCGTAAGCTTATTGAAAAGGTCTATAAGAAGAGCGGACCTTGGCTCACTGTAAAAATGCTCGATGCTATCAAAGCCTGCGGATACAAATATGCAACATTCTTCGGTGCAACTCTTTCAATGGACGATATCATCGTACCGGAAGAAAAGCCTGCAATTATGGAAGAAGCTAACAAGAAAGTTGCTGAAATCGAAAAGCAGTATAAACACGGTGTTATTACCCAGGACGAAAGATATAACAAGGTAGTCGAAGTCTGGCAGAAGACAAACGATAACCTTACAGACATCATGTACGAGAAGCTTGAAAAAGACAAAGAAGGCTTCAATACAATTTATATGATGGCTACTTCTGGTGCCCGTGGTTCTAAGAAGCAGATTTCTCAGCTCGCTGCTATGCGCGGTTTGATGGCTAAACCTAACGGCGACATCATCGAACTTCCGATCCGTGCAAACTTTAAAGAAGGTCTTTCAGTTATCGAGTTCTTCATTTCTACATCTGGTGCGCGCAAAGGTTTGTCAGATACAGCTCTTAAGACTGCGGAAGCAGGTTATTTGACACGCCGTCTTGTTGATATTGCGCAAGATGTTGTTGTAAACGAAGACGACTGCGGAACAATCAATGGTATTGAATATACTGCGCTGAAAGACGGTGACAAAGTTATTGAAACTTTGAAAGACCGTATCGTCGGCCGCTTTACTCTTGAAAGAGTACGCCACCCGATTACACGCGAAGTTATCTGTGATGTTAACCAGTACATTACAGATGAACTTGCTGCAAAAATTGATGAAGCCGGTGTTGAGAGTGTTAAGCTCCGCACTGTTTTGACTTGCGAGAGCCGTCACGGCGTATGCTGCAAGTGTTATGGTAGAAACCTTGCAAGAAATAAGATTGTAGAAATCGGTGAAGCTGTCGGCGTTATCGCTGCACAGTCAATCGGTCAGCCTGGTACACAGCTTACAATGCGTACTTTCCACGTCGGTGGTACTGCTACAAAAGTAACAGAAGATGACCGCATTGTTCTTAAAGATAAGGTTCTTGTTCAGTCTATTACCGGTACACATGTTGAAATGGAAGACGGTTCATGGCTCTTTACACGTAAGGGTAAGATGCTCGTAACAAGAATCCTTGACATTGTTGATGTTCCGAAGGGTGCTGAACTGCTTGTTAAGGACGGTGACCGTGTTCTCAACGATGTTCCTCTTTTCAAAGTAAAGGGACAGGAAACAAAGTCAAATCACGTTGCTCAGGTTCTTTTGCGCGAAGAAGGCAAAATCTATCTTGCAGGCAAAGACCAGGAAATTGAAATCCACAACGGTTCTACTGTTTTTGTTAAGGTTGGTCAGCTTCTTGCAGAAGAAGAGACAATCGCAAAATTTGATCCGTATTCAGATCCGATTATTGCAGAAGCTTCTGGTCTTGTTCACTTTGAAGATATTATTGAAGATTTGACTCTTGAAGTTGAAGTAAACGAAGAAACAGGAACTGAAGAGAAACGCATTTCAGATCTTCACCTTGATACACACCAGCCGCGCATTTGGATTGGTGATGATGATGGTTATGAATTGAGTTCTTACAGTTTGCCTGCAGGTGCTATTCTTCAGGTTGAAGCCGGAAAGAAAATTAAAGCCGGTGATCTTATCGCTAAGATGCCTAAAGAATCATCAAAGACAAGTGATATTACCGGTGGTCTTCCGCGTGTTGCTGAATTGTTTGAAGCACGCAAACCGAAGAACCCGGCAGTTCTTGCACAGATTTCAGGCAAGGTCTTCCAGAAAGGTGTTTCAAAAGGCAAGCGTATTCTCGTTGTAGAAGACAAATACGGTAAGACTTTTGAACATCAGATTCCAATGACAAAGCGTCTGCTTGTCCGCGACGGTGACGAAGTAGTAGCAGGCGAACAGCTCTGCGACGGTTCATTGAGCCCTCACGATATTCTTGCAATTTCAGGCGAGAATTCTTTGCAGCGCTACTTGATGGATGAAATCCAGCAGGTTTACCGCGCACAGGGCGTAAACATCAATGACAAGCACATCGGTGTTATTGTAAGACAGATGCTCCGCAAGGTTGAGATTGTTGCTGTCGGTGATACAAGATTCATTTACGGCCAGCAGGTTGATAAATACAAGTTCCATGAAGAGAACAGCAGAGTTATGGAAGAAGGCGGACAGCCGGCTGTTGCAAGACCGTTGTTCCAGGGTATCACAAAAGCTTCATTGAATATTGATTCGTTCATGTCTGCTGCTTCATTCCAGGAGACGACACGTGTATTGACAAATGCTGCTATTGCAGGTGCTGTAGATACACTGCATGGTCTTAAGGAAAACGTAATTATCGGTCACATGATTCCGGCCGGTACAGGCAGCAGAAAATACCGCGACATCAAGCTCTTTGACTCAAACGAGACAGATCTTGATGCACAGATGAACGAAATCCTCGAAAGACGCAAGCTTGAAAAACAGGCTGAGTCTGAGGAGGGAGAAGACAGCGAAAGCAGCAGCGAAGAGTAGCCGCCGGACTGAAAGCTTGTGCCGCAGTCTGTATCTGTTGACATAAGCTTGCAGTTTCTGCTATGTTTAGCAAACATTGCAATGATCTGCATGTTTTGGGTTTTAAATTCTGCCGGGGTGCTGACCGGTGTAAATAAATAGGAGAAGGCTAATGCCTACAATTAATCAGTTGATTCGTCAGGGACGTAAAACAGCTGCAAACAGAACGAAGTCTCCCGCGCTTCAGTCTTGTCCGCAGAAACGTGGCGTTTGTACACGTGTTATGACTGTTACCCCTAAAAAACCGAACTCGGCTCTCCGTAAGGTTGCCCGTGTTCGCTTGAGCAATGGTATTGAAGTTACTGCATATATTCCTGGTATTGGACACAACTTGCAGGAACACTCAGTTGTTCTTATCCGTGGTGGACGTGTAAAGGATCTTCCTGGTGTCCGCTATCACATCATCCGTGGTACAAAAGATACTCTCGGTGTAGAAGACCGCAAACGCGGACGTTCAAAATATGGCGCAAAGCGTCCTAAGGCATAAGGAGACATAAGATGGGAAGAAAGAATAAATCGATTGACCGTCATGTAATGCCTGATGCCAAATACAACAGTGTTGTTGTATCAAAATTTGTCGGCAGAATGATGCTTGACGGCAAAAAAACAACTTGTGTCGGAATTATTTACGATGCAATGGATAAATTGAAGGAAAAGACTGACAAGGATCCTCTTGAAGTATTCTTGAAAGCTCTTGATAACGTAAAACCTTTGGTTGAAGTTAAGTCTCGCCGTGTTGGTGGTGCTACATATCAGGTACCTATCGAAATCCGCGAGGCACGCCGCGAAGCTCTGGCTATGCGCTGGATTATTGCAGCTGCACGCGCAAAGAGCGGTCACAACATGAGCGAAAGACTTGCTTCTGAACTTTTGGATGCTTACAACAATACCGGTACAGCATACAAAAAGAAGGAAGATACACACAAAATGGCAGATGCAAACAAGGCATTTGCTCATTTCAGATGGTAGTACAAGCCGAATTACGGTTTGTTCAAAAGGGCTGCTCCAATCGGGGCGGCTCTTTTTTTATCCGCAAATGTAAAAAATGAGCATGAATCTGCAAAAAAACGCAAAGAATTGCGCTAATTTCATTATAGCTCTTGCATAAAAAAATAATAATTGGTATAAAAGAAGTCCGAGTATTTTGCAGAAGTGTGAGAAAACTCAGGTTCTTTGAGAGTCAAAGCGTTTAGCGCAGGGCGATTAACCGTAAAGATTGCAAAATCAGGTTTCGCCGCCCTTGATGAAAAAGTTACCTGCCGTTGGCAGCAACTGCAAAAGTTGGTCATTAAGGGTTTTGATTGCACCGTGTTGTGCCAGGCTCTTGGATGCCAGACCGGTCATTAAACGAAGTTTGATGGTGATTGGTGGTTCCGAGCGAATCAGTCCGAAAATTATGGGCTGATATGCAAGAAAATCCGCAAAAGCGGCTGTCCCATCTTTTAATCTAAATCAAATTTCTACAGGTTATATGTGTGTAATAGGTTTTTCTATTTGTTATTGAAGAATCTTAAAATTAAAACACATAAATTAAATGCGATTGCCTTTATCTGTTAAGGAGGATCAAATGGCAAAGGAAAAGTTCGAGAGAACAAAGCCGCATATGAACGTTGGAACCATCGGTCACGTTGACCATGGTAAGACAACTCTTTCAGCGGCAATCACAATGTATTGTGCCAAGAAATATGGCGACAAGGTTATGAAGTATGACGAAATTGATAATGCTCCAGAGGAAAAAGCTCGCGGTATTACAATTAACACACGCCACCTTGAGTATCAGTCAGACAAGCGTCACTACGCTCACATCGACTGCCCGGGACATGCTGACTATGTTAAGAACATGATTACTGGTGCTGCTCAGATGGATGGTGCTATCCTCGTTGTTTCTGCTCCAGACTCAGTTATGCCACAGACACGTGAGCACATCTTGCTTGCACGTCAGGTAGGCGTTCCAAAGATTATCGTTTTCTTGAACAAAATCGACTTGTTGGACGATCCGGACCTTCTCGAATTGGTTGAAGAAGAAGTTCGCGACGTTCTTGAATCTTACGGTTATCCACGTGATACACCAATCATCAAAGGTTCAGCATTCAAGGCTATGGCTGACGGTGCTAC
>JAEEGH010007598.1_pt1 | contig 26005 bp, 21 predicted proteins | sample 9134181 | NCBI WGS metagenome assembly JAEEGH01 (sample SAMN16246544, study PRJNA631951) | gut metagenome | biome: gut microbiome; feature: rumen; material: DP-attached | host: Bos | place: Iran: Karaj | collected 2018-10
GCAGACGCTGGAGGACATCAACTGGGCGGGCTTTTATCTGATGGAAGATGGCAGGCTTGTGCTCGGGCCTTTCCAGGGCAAACCGGCCTGCATTGAAATCCCTCTCGGAAAAGGTGTGTGCGGTACGGCGGCAGCCGAAAAGAAAACACAGCTTGTGAAGGATGTGCATACCTTTCCGGGCCACATTGCCTGTGACTGCGCTTCCAACTCGGAGATTGTTGTTCCGATCTTTGCCCGCGGGGAAGTGCAGGCTGTGCTGGATATCGACAGCCCCTCTTTCAGCCGTTTTACGGAAGCGGACAGGGAAGGGCTGGAAGCCTTTGTCCGGATACTCGAACAGGCGGAGCTTTTTTGAAAGCAAGGAAAACAGAAAAAGCAGAGGTTAAGAAGCCTCTGCTTTTTTGTATGTGTTATTCGGTTTATGATCGTTACATGATCGTGCAGATCCATCCTTCCGGAGCCTCGAGACGGCCCATCTGGATGCCGGTCAGCGTGTCGTACAGCTTCTGCATGACAGGTCCCATCTTCTCCATGCCGCTGGCAAAGCTGATTTCCTTGCCGTGGTCGAAAATCTTTCCGACGGGAGAAATCACGGCTGCCGTGCCGCACAGGCCGCATTCCTTGAAAGCGGGAACTTCGGAGAGAAGCACTTCACGCTCATCCACCTTCATGCCCAGGATGTTCTGAGCCACATAGACGATGGAACGGCGGGTGATGGAAGGCAGAATGCTGTTGGATTTCGGAACAACCAGTGTGCCGTCCCCGTCAACAAAGATGATGTTGGCACCGCCCGTTTCCTCAATCTTGGTACGGGTCTTCGGATCCAGGAAGACGTTCTCAGCGAAGCCTTCGTTGTGGGCTGTTACGAGAGCATGCAGGCTCATGGCATAGTTCAGGCCGACTTTGTTGCAGCCTGTGCCTTCCGGTGCTGCGCGGTCGAAATCGCTGACTTTCAGCACGATGGGCTTTGCGCCGCCCTTGAAGTAGGGGCCGACAGGGGTAGTGAAAATTCTGAACTGATATTCGTCAGCCGGCTTCACACCGATGACAGGGTTGCTGCCGAACATGTAGGGGCGGAGATACAGCGTTGCACCGCTGCCATAGGGCGGTACCCATTCCGCATTGGCCTTGACAACCTGTTTGACGGCATCAATAAAGCGATCCTTCGGGAAGGGAGGCATCTCCAGACGAAGCGCTGAGCTGTACATACGGTCTGCGTTCAGGTCCGGGCGGAAGCAGACGATGTGTCCGTCTTCCGTGGTATAGGCTTTCAGGCCTTCAAAGCACTGCTGGGCGTACTGCAGCACGCCGGCGCATTCGCTGATGACAATCTTATCCTCATCTGTCAAAACGCCCTCATCCCACGCACCGTTTTTGTAGTTCGAGACGTAACGGTAATCCGTCTTGATGTAGCTGAACGGGAGATTTGACCAGTCGATATTCTTTTTATTCATATGGCATGTATCCTTTCGTTTTTCCCGGGCCTGGCAGAAGGGTTTTGGCCTTTCCAGCAAACGCCGGGACGGGTCTTGTCAGCCCTCAAATATAGATGGAAGTATAACACTTTAACACATTGCATTGCAAGATGTTTTAATAATAGTGTTTTTGTTGTAATATATGCAGATTATTCATAGAAATCGCTGACTATTTGGAAAACGGTCATCCCTCCATGATATGCATGGCACGGATGGAGCGGGAGGTGATGCGCTCCTGCGCTTCAAAGGCATGATCTTCCAGATAGTCGGATGAGCTGTCAGTCAGCTCCTGTACCCGCATTTCCGCAATTACCGAGGCGCAGATGTCTTCAATGACGCCTTCTTTCAGCTTGCTGTCGTTTTCTCCCAGCAGGAGGAACTCCAGCGCATCCTTCAGAGAGGAGAGCTTGTCCAGCTCTGCCATGGCGCGGAACACCCATTTGTAATAGGGCTCATGCCTGCGGTTAAGCAAAAAGATCATGCTGCAGCTGCTGCGCACAAACTCCGTGAGGGCGAGTTGAGCACTGCCTGCCTCACCGTGACGCAGGCAGCGCAGATAGTTGTACTGTCCGCTCTGCGCCATTTCTACAGCCCGTGCGGCAATTTTTTTCAGGCGCACATCTTCAGGCATCCCGTGAAGCAGCGTGTTCCGGATGGCTGTAAACTCACCCAGATCATCCTGCCAGACCTGCCCGTTGGTGGCTTCTGCCAATGCCCAGGAGGGGAGGGAGAGCCAGTGCTCCGCGCTTTCCGGCGCGCCGGGGCAGCCGGTATAGCGCCGGTAAAAATCGCTGATGCGCAGCACGCCCAGTTTTTTTTCGCCCATGGCGCTTTTCAGTGCTGTGCCGCTGCCGGTGAGCTCTCTGTAGCTGCGGGAAAGCCTCGGACCGATGTGAATATCGTCCTCGTCTGTGAGCCAAAGGCAGAAGCCGGGTTCAAAGTCATGGTCTCTGGAAAGCTTATCATCGTAGCCGAAGCACTCCGAGCCGTGCCCTGCCAGGCCTACGGCAATTCTGCCCTCATACTCGGGGAAGCAGGTATGCAGCATATCCTTTCCCCGCTGTTCATACAAAAGCTTTGCTTCTTCAAGACCGTTCATAAATCTCCTCCGCACGCCTTTTCAGCTCTCCCGCATAGAGAAAGAAACCGAGGTGCTCAAAAGAAGGCGCACATTTTGAAATGGTAAACGCGTGATATCCGTCATGCGGAAGCCCGGGATCGTTCAGATTCTCCCAGGCTTTTTCCAGGCAGTTTTCAATGCGGGGGTCTTCCGGATCCCGGGCGTTATACAGTTCTGCCAGGTTGCACCAGCTGGCGGCAATGTCATTCTGCTGCCCCGGGGTGTGTTCCAGAATACGGATAGCCATCAGAAAGTATTTTTCCGCATTGTCCGTCTCCCCTATGTCGGCAAAGGAGAGAGCCATGTTGTTGTAAAGCCCTGCGAAGCGGTAATCCAGCGGGTCGAGAGCAGCGGCATATACGCGCGCGGCGTGCCGGAAAACCGGGACGGATTCCTTCGCCAGCCCGAAGCATTTCATGGTGGTTGCAGCGTTGAGCAGAATAGTAGCCCCGGAAACCGTGCTTCCCATGGTGTGGGTGCGCAGCAGCTCCATCACTTTATTTACTGTCTGTATGCCTTTATTACGCTCGCCTCTGCGGCGGTACTGCCCTAAAAGCTCACTGAGGACAGTGAGCTCTGCGCGCCAGTCCTTCTTGTCCCTGCAGACGGCCAGCCACTGCTCCAGATAGGTCATGCCATCCGCTTCCCGGCCGCTGTTGTTGAGACTGTCAAGCCCGGCAATCACCTCCGGTACGTTGACAGGGTCACTGACCGGGCGGGCATCCGGCGTTCCGGTGTACTGAGAAGCGTCAAAACAGCAGCACGGTTCCGTATAATCGTGCATATTTGTGCTTCCTTTCTTGATTTTTTCGTAAGAGGATTATATAATAAAACAATTCAAGATTAAAGAGGGAAACGGAATAATATGGCAGATCTTCTGAAAAATGCTTCAGAACTGATACAGAGCGAAGGCTTTACCGGCGCACACAGCCTGATCTTTCTCATCCGCTACGCTTTTCTGGCTGAGAAAAAATCCCTGATGAAACTCATCGGCAACACCCTGGAAGGGCTGAGCGGGCTGGAGGAAAGCGCTTCCCTTGTTTATGCCTATGCAGAGTATTATAAAGCGGAAAAGGCGGAATTCTGCCTTCCCGCCCTTTCTTTTCTGATCCCCAGATGCCGGGATGATGACCCGATGCTTCTTCCGGCGCTGGCTAAGGCTGCGAACGTGACGGGGGATGAGAGATTCCTGCAGCTGGCGCTGATCAGAGCGGATGAGTGTGATGAACCTGCTCTGAAGGATGCACCTTTCGTTGCCCTCGGATTCCTGGAGCTATATCGTCTGACCGGTGACGGTGCCTGGCTTGACCGTGCAGCGGGGCTGGGGGAGCACATCAAAGAAAATTTCCGCGTGCTTTTTGATCCCTCTGCTGCCTATGACATGCAGCAGCCCTCTCCCAACAGCGCCACGGCTCTGCTGTATGATGAGCTGTCGAGGCTTACGCGTGATCAGCAGTGGCACACTGCCCGCGAGGTGCAGAACCGTCTGATTGCCATGCTGGCTGACAGATATCCCACCCGCGTTGCCTTCGGTCTCAACGCTCTCCTGGCGGATGAGTTTGAGGCGAAAACGGTTGTCTGCATGTTCCCCGGAGATGAGATCCCTCCGGAAGTCAGATCCCTGCAGGCGTATTATTCTCCGCTGACAGAGTTTATCGCTGTCCCTGCGGAGACAGACAGAACAAGATACTATCTCCTCAAAGACGGGGAAATGGAAGAGCTGAAAGGCATTTGATTTATGAGGAAAGTACTTTCGTTTTTTGTCCTGCTGTGCCTGCTGGCCGGGTTTGGCTGTGCTTTTGCAGATGAAATCCCGGAGGTCGGCCTGGAGGCCGCGCTGGAAAAGGCGCAGGCTTTCAACGAGTGGATGGATCAGCGCACCGCGGAGCAGATTGCTGAGGAAATGGGCATCTCCGTCTGGAGTGTGCTGAGCCCGTACGGCACAGAAGCTCCTCCCGAGCCGTTGATCACTGTCTCCGAGGGTGACAGCTGGGACGGCCTCCTGCAGCAGCTTCTGGATAAATATGATACAGACAGTGACCATGTCGGCATCGGATATTACTTCCCAAGAACCGGGGAAGAGCATTATATCAACCCGGATAAGTACATTGTCTCGGCCAGCATGTTCAAGGTCCCTCTTAATATGATCCTGGCCGACAGGGTTTCAGACGGCGAGATGACCATGGATACCGACATTTTCGGTATGCCTTACCGCTGGTATCAGTACCGCACGATTGTCCACTCCGACAATGAGCGCTCAGTCAACCTGATGGATTATATGGGCGGCTATTCGGAGTTCAAACGCCTGCAGATCCCTTACCTGGGCAATGACCCGTCTGAGGATCTGGGCTGGAACTATCAGATTGAGAACTACTATAATGCAAGGGAGTTCATTCACCTCCTGCGCATGCTCTATGACGAGCCGGAGCGCTTTCCCGGCATTGTAGAGAATATGCTGGAAGCAGAACCCTATTCCTACTTCCACCAGTATGAGCGGCGCTATCCCATTGCCCAGAAGTACGGTTTCGTAGGTCAGGAGGAAAACTGGGTCTACCATACATATATCAATACCTGCGGCATCATTTTTACAGAGGATCCTTTCCTCCTGGTTGTCTTTACCGACAATGTCGGCACGGCGTATGACCTGATTTCCGAGTGCTGCATGGTGATGTGCGATTATACAAACCTTCTCTCCGCGAAGGCTGACAGAGCGGAAGCGCAGGCGGCCGAGGAGCTGAGAGCACAGCAGGAGGCTGACCGCGCAGTGTTTGACAGCACGCTCCGGCAGCTTTCTGCCCGTATTATGCCGGGAGACGCCGCTGCACCCCTGACCGTTCCCGTCCCGACGGCAGCTGCCTCCGGGGCAGCAGAAAAAACATCGAGGTTTCAAATGTCAGTTGTATCAAGTGTATTGTTGCTGTGGATCGCGATCGCCATGATCGCGGGCTTCGTCATCATCTTCCGGCACAACATGTCCGGCAAGATCAACGCTTTCTGGGCTGTACTGGCCATTCTCCTCGCAGGCGGCGGCCTTGCTCTCTGCGTTGTCGGCTTTAACTTCGGGCTGGTGTATGCAAAACCGGAAGGGAATCCGCAGGAGACGGTAACAACCTTTTTCGATTCTCTCATTGCGGAGGATTATCCGGCGGCATATGCCTGCCTGAACAACTATTCCACTCTCGGGCTTGAAAATATCCCGGAGAGTGAGGAAAGCCGCATCCTGCTGGAAGCCCTGAAGCAGAGTTACGGCTATGCGCTGCGCGGCGATGCGGAAGTAAACGGCATGAAGGCCGTGCAGAAAGTCTCTGTCGTTGCTCTGAATCTCAAAGCAATCCGCAACGAAGCGGAAGAGCTCCTGGAGGGCATTCTGCAGGAGATGGTCGATACCCATCAGCGCAAAGAACTCTATGACGCCGACGGTAATTATCTGCCTTCGGTCACGAATGCCGTGACGCTGCGTGCGCTCCTGGCAGCGCTGAACAGTGACAATGTACATCTGACGTCTGCTGAATTTGACATGGAGCTGGTCTACACCACGGAAGGCAAATGGCTCATCAATGCCGGGAATGAATTGCTCTCCATACTCTGCGGCGGTGCGGTCTGAGGAGGCAGTTTATGAAGGAAACACAGCCTGATACCCGGCGCGCCAGACATGCCAGGCGGCCGCTCAATGCCGTGCAGAAATGGCTCTATGCCTTTACAGGCATCCTGTTTGCCGCCCTTGCGGTGATTCAGCTTGGCTGGGTCGCTGTCAACGTTCACCCCGGTGCGGGAGGCAGTGCAGACAGCACGGCAGTGAGGACAAAGGCGAATCTGGTTTCGCGCGTCGATACCTATACCGATACTATCAAGGCAAATCTCCTGGGCGGTATGCCCGTTATCAAAAAACAGTTTCAGATTCCGGAAAGTGACCTCATCGCTCCTGAGCCGGATCCCGCCGGCTTCGGAGAGGCCTACAATGCCGGGCAGGTGCTGGAAGTGATTGATCAGGCCAGGGAGTCACTGCTTATCGGTAAAAATGAGCGCATGATCTTCGATGAACATGCTGACTTCATTTCCACTACCCCCATGCTGTATTATCTGGACGAATCGCTCTTCGCCGTCTGCTGGAAGGAAGTTCTGGAAGACCGCATCTGCTCCTGCTTTGAGGTTGTCATGGCGGACGCCTCCCAGATGCGCAGAAAGCTCTCGCAGGACACCTACGGTTCTTCCGTCAAAGCCTATGCCACCGAGCTTGCAGCGCAGACGAACGCGGTCGCTGCCATCAATGCCGATCTTTATCTCCAGCGCGATCTCGGCATTACTGTCTACAACCGGCAGCTGTACCGTTTCAACGAGTGGATCTACACCGGCCGCTACAATCAGTACAACGCCATTGACACTCTGCTGATTGACGGCTCCGGCAACTTCAACTTCATGTATATGGGCGAACAGCGCTCTCGAGAGGATGTGGAGCGTTATATCGAGGACCATGACATCCTGTACGCCATCGCCTTTGGCCCTGTGCTTGTGGAAAACGGGGAAGAGAAGCAGACTGACTGGTATCCTCTCGGAGAAATCAATGAGGAATACTCCCGCGCAGGGATTGCCCAGTGCGGGGAACGGCATTATTTCTATATGACCGTAAGCTTTGAAGACTACAGGATTCCGCGCTGTACTATCAACGAGTTTGCGCATCTGATGTACCTGAAAGGCGTCGACAAGGCATATGCACTGGATGGCGGCCAGACCGGTGAGCTGGTCTTCAACGGGCAGGTTTATAACCGCATTGACTTTGATGCGGAACGTACTGTCAGCGATATCATCTACTTTGCTTCTGCCGTAGGTGATGCAGGAGGAGGCAGACAATGAATGCTTCCTTAGCTGCATGCATCGGCAATACCTTTCTCTACTGGAACGGCATCATTATTGCCTTCGGCATCGCTGCAGGCTTTCTGCTGATGTACTCCCTGTATACGGCGCACAGCGGCCCGGGCAGCGGGCTGTGGATCATGCTCTGCGCCACGCTTGTCATTGGCCTTCCGGCAAGCCGCCTGATCCACTTCTATTTCAACAAAGAACAGTATGCCGGCCTTCTCTCTGCACTGACGGATTATTCCGGCGGGAGCTTCTGGCTGCCGGCTGCCGTACTGGCGCTGGTACCCGCAGCCTGGCTGACGCATCTTCTGCGTTTTCCGTATTCATCAGGCGAGCTTCTGGATGCCGCGGCACCAGGCGCCGCCTTCACCATAGCCATGGTCCGCTTCAGTGCCATTTTCGGGAATACCTGCCGGAGCATGATCACAGTCACATCCCCGGCCCTGCAGACCTATCCCTTTGCCGATGCAGTCACGGATGCCTCAGGAAAACCGGTCTGGCATTTCGCCAGTTTCTTTGTCATGGCTCTCCTGATGCTCCTGGTGATGCTCGCTGCGCTGATCTTTTATTTCCGCCATCACGGAGATAAAATGGCCCGTCCCTGCAGCCGCAGCGGCAATGTGGCAAGACTGTTCCTGCTGTTCTACTGTGCCGTTGAGCTGGTGCTGGATTCCACACGTGCTGATTCCAGCTATCTCAATTTCGGCCTTCTTCAGTTTCTCAATCCTTATGTGTCCTTTGTCAGCCTGACGCAGCTTTTTGCTGCTGTGTCTATGCTTGCAGTGATGCTGTATTACAGCCGCTGCTCCGCTGCGGCAAACGGTGCAAAGCCAAAATGGATTATCCTTCTGGTGATCTGGCTTCTCGGTCTGCTGGGCACCGGCGTTTCGGAATATCTTGTCCAGCGCTACACTAACCGCTTTATGCTCTTTTATCTCACGCAAAGCCTGTCCGTCCTGCTGATGGTCATTACCACTGTCATCATGTATGTTACCTGCAGGGAACCGGCTGACTCAGCGGAGTATGAATAACAATAGGAGATTTCCCTTATGCGTCATACAGGTATTAAAATTTTTCTTTTGCTTCTGTTCCTGGTCATCATTCTCTGTGCCATTATCGTCATCAGGGATCCTTCCATTCTGCCTTTCGGCGGGGAGAGGGAACAGGCTTCGTCGTCAGGCCTCTTCGGCGGAGAGGGCCTGAAGCTGCCCTCTATCAGGCAGACGCAGTCAACACCTGCTCCCGTGCCGGAGAAGACTGCGGAGCCTTCAGTGGTTCAGCAGCCTGCTGTGGAAGAGGAGCCTGCGGAAAATGTTCAGCCGGAACAGACTCCTGCTCCTGCAGCCCCGACTCCCACGCCCTTTGTGCCGACGCCCGAACCCTACAGCAAAGTCATCGGCAGCGGAACAATTTCCTCCGGCAAGCCCTGGCTTCTCAACATTCATTCGGACTGGACAGCCGTCACAGTCTCGGAAACTGAGGCTCAGGTGGAAGTCATCACCTATGCTGATCATTATGCCCTTTCTTACGGCTCCACAGAGTCTCTCCGTATCCGCCTCGGGGAGGAGTCGGTCCTCCTGAGTACCAACGATATCCGGGCAGAGATCAACAAACCGCAGTCAACAGAGCTCGGCCGGAAGACCTTTACTGTACCGGTCAGAGACGGAGAGTCCGTTTCTCTTTCTCTTGAAGTCAACTGGGACTTCAACGGCACATATGTCGATGATGCCGGCCACTATTTTGAAATCCACGGTATCCCCTCTGAGGGCACTGTCTCCTTCAGGAGATAATTTGCGCAGGTTTTCCCTGAATAAAAAAACGAAGCCATCGCCCTTTCCGGGCTGTGGCTTCGTTTTTTCTTTCCGTATTTTATAACCTGTTCAATTAGCTTTCTTCTGAATACTTGGTTCAGTCTTCCAGTATTCTGTCAAATGCCTTCCGGATGTGCTCCCTGATCTCCTCAAAGCTCTGCCCGGGCTGCGCTTCATAAAGCTTTTCCTCGCCGTAAAAAATCGTCGGCACGTAATAGTAATCAAACTGGCGCGATATCTCAGGGTGCTCTTCTTCGTTGATGCTTTCCATATGTATCTTTTCGTATGCCGGGTTTTCTGCATAAAGTTCCTGAATGGCCTTTTTAGCTTTTACACAGTAGGGGCAGTGCGTCAGATGAAACAATTTAACACTTTTCATATCCGGTCTCCTTTCTTTTGCTCCGAAGAATTCTTATTTGAGTATAACCGTTATAATTGCCAGCCCCTGATTGCTTATGCAGCCGGAAGAATAAGTTCTTCCTCTGCCGGGATAAAGCGGTAAATATATTCTTCTGCCAGCTCATCGAGACGGCCGTTTGCTTCTTCCTCGGCAAGAAAAGCATTGACAAAGGTCAGCAGGTTTCCGCTGCCTTTGGGCATCAGAATGCCGAGCTGTCCGTATGTGAAGGGTTCATAAATCAGCGGGGCGGCCAGACGGCTGTCCTGACCGACATAATAAGCAGCCTCCATAGTTTCCGTGATCATCACGTCTGCCTCTCCGGCAGCAACCAGAGCGGGAATTTCCTGGTTGATATCGTGAATAATCAGCTCAGCGTCAGGAAGGTTCTCCCGTGCGAACTTCTCATTCAGACCGCCGGGATTTTCCATTACACGGACGTCCGGACGGTTGATTGCTTCAAGGCTGGTGTATTTATCCGCATCCTCAGCGCGGCAGAGTACGGTTTTGCCGTTGCCGAGATAGCCGTCAGACATCAGTGCCTGTTCCTGTCTCGCCTCTGTGACGGTGATCCCGCAGATTGCCAGATCAAACTTCCCGGCAAGGGTATCCGCCATCAGTGTTGGCCAGGAGGTTTCCACATATTCAAGATCCACTCCGAGAACTGCGGCAAGATCCGCAGCCAGCTCAGCGTCAAAGCCGGTATAGCTTCCGGTGTCGGGATCCAGAAAAGACATGGGCTGATAATCTCCCGCTGTGCCGACGCGCAGTACGCCGCGTTCCCGGATTTCCTGAGCTTTCCCGAAGTTTTCGACCAGGCCGTTTTCTTCAAACCAGGCTGCGGTGCGGTCCGCCACATTCTCTTTCAGATTAGTGAAGAAGAACTGGTAATCATATAAATGATAAGCGCCGTCGGGAAAGACATCCAGCCCTGCAGGGTACTCTTCCGCTGTGACATCCGTTACAACAAGCTCCCCGCGCTCTCCGATCCAGGCTCCGCAAAGGCCGGGCAGAAGTTCACTTCCGGTGCCCATCCAGGCTCCGTGATTGAGCGCTTTGTCCGCGGGTGTGTTGTCGGTTTTCCAGTTCAGCGGGTTGATGGACAGTGTTTTTGTTCCGGCCGGTATGATAATAGTGTCGGCTACTGTTCCGTCTTCGCAGTCGAAGCTGATCACTGTTCCCGTATCCATTTCACCCGCAGCGGGAATGATCTGCGGCCAGCGCTTCACATCCTCTTCCGTGAGCCGCCATCCGATGGCATACACGGCAATCAGCCGGTCACGCAGATTCCGCGCCTCTTCGCTTTCACCGCCATAGTATTCCTTCAGCAGCTCCAGGCACATCTCTCCTCCCTGAGAGAAGCCGGCAAGAATAATTCCGCGGCCGTTGTTCTCATGGTCCAGATACCAGCGAAAAGCAGCGGAAACATCGTGGTAGGCAACTTCCTTCGCCTGCTCGCGCTTTATCTCCGGGAGCCTGTAGGCGTTGATGGACATCTGCCGGTAATAAGGGGAGAAGAGCCTGCCGGTCTCCTCATATATCCCTCTTTCCAGGTCAAGGGCATAGAGGAATCCTGCCTTCAGTTTATCATTCAGGTTAAAGGCGTTCGTTTCACTCCGGGTGTCAACGGTCGGGCAGATCAGAAAGACATCGGTATCCCTTTTTTCTTCCTTTTCAAAATATGCCCAGTTTTCCGGATCATTGTAATCCAAAGCTTCCAGAGCTTCCAGGATTCCGGCTTCATCGTCAGCCCAGGAACAGACGGGACAGCTGAAGCCGGACGCTGTAAGGACAAACGCTGCCGCCAGAACAGCAGACAGAATGCGCAATATGTTACTGTTTCTCTTCTTCATAGCAGTTTCTCCTGTGTTATTAAAAAACCGGGCACCTGAAAGGGCGCCCGGGAATGTTTTTGAATTTATTTTGCGTAGTCGACAGCTTTTGTTTCCCGGAGAACATGGACCTTGATCTGACCGGGATAGGTCATCTCCGACTCGATCTTCTTGGCGATGTCTCTTGCCAGGAGGACCATCTGGTCTTCACTGACTTCCTCAGGTTTTACCATAATCCGGATTTCACGGCCAGCCTGGATGGCATAGGAGCTTGCTATACCGGGGAAGCTTCTGGAAATCTCTTCCAGCTTTTCAAGACGCTTGACGTAGTTTTCAATATTCTCACGCCGTGCGCCGGGACGGGAAGCGGAAATGGCATCTGCAGCCTGTACGAGAACAGCGATCACGGTGTGCGGTTCCACATCGCCGTGGTGGGCTTCCACTGCGTGGATAACTTCTTCGTTTTCCTTGTACTTTCTTAAGATATCAACACCGATGGTTACATGGGAGCCTTCAACTTCATGGTCGATGCTCTTGCCGATATCATGGAGCAGGCCTGCACGCTTGGCGGTGGTTACATCCACACCAAGCTCGGATGCCAGGAGCCCCGCAATATGGGAAACTTCAATGGAATGATTGAGAACGTTCTGCCCGTAGCTGGTGCGGTAGCGCATACGGCCGAGCATTTTGACAATCTCAGGATTGAGATTGTGAATGCCGGTCTCCAGCATGGCGCGTTCGCCTTCTGACTTGATGGTGGCATTGACTTCACGCTGCGCTTTGGCAACCATGTCTTCAATGCGGGCGGGGTGAATACGGCCATCCTGAATCAGCTTTTCAAGGGCGAGCCTTGCAACCTCGCGGCGGACCGGGTCAAAGCCGGAAACGGTGATGGCTTCGGGAGTATCGTCAATAATAAGGTCACAGCCTGTCAGGGTTTCAAGGCTGCGGATATTGCGGCCTTCACGGCCGATGATGCGTCCTTTCATCTCGTCGTTGGGGAGGGCGACGACTGAAATCGTAATCTCACTGGAGTGGTCTGCTGCACAGCGCTGGATGGCTGTGGTGATAATCTCTCTGGCGCGTTCGTCTGCCTCGTCCTTGGCCTGCTGCTCGATCTCTTTGATCTTGACGGCCATTTCGTGTGTGCATTCGTCCTTGACAGAGGAAATCAGATAGGCTTTGGCATCCTCGATGCTGAACCCGGAAATCTTTTCGAGCATTTCCAGCTGGCTTCTCTTGAGGGATGCTACTTCCTGCTGCTGCTGTTCAACGGCAGCAATTTTGGAATTCAGGGTATCCGTCTTCTTCTCGATGGCATCGGTCTTTCTGTCGAGAGCCTCTTCCTTCTGCTGAAGGCGGTGTTCCTGCTTTTTCAGCTCGGAACGGCGTTCCTTCTCCTCCCGCTCATACTCCGAGCGGCTTCTGTGTATTTCTTCTTTTGCCTCCAGGAGAGCCTCCTTTTTTCTGCTCTCCGCACTTTTTATTGATTCATTGATTATACGCTTTGCTTCTTCCTCGGCACTGATAATTTCCCGCTCACCTACGGTTTTTCTGTACAGGATACCAAGAACAAAACCTATAACAATAGCTGCAACAGCTATCAGGATCCATAAAACAGTTGACATCAGGTAGAAAACACACCTCCTTTTCTTGAAAATTTTTGTAGGGGTGGTTTAACCTCTTAAATGATGCGATTAACGCACTTCAATATGAAACGAAGACAGGCACCTCTGCGTGGGCATATATAAAATCGGCCCTGTCCGAACAGTAAAAGATAATATATCAGCCCTCTGTCCTTCCCCCGGAACGAAGACCATAATATTAATCATGTTATTCTACCCCATCAGCAGGTATTATGTCAATCAAAAAATCTTTTTTTTCAGGAAGCGATTGAAATTCTTTTTCCGATAGAGTAAAATACCATTACATTTTATTGTAAAGGAGTTCTTCGATGAAAGTTATTATTCAGAAAGACTATGACAATATGTGCCGCTGGGCGGCAGAGCATATCATTGAAGCAATCAATGCCCACAAGGGTGACAAACCCTTTGTGCTCGGCCTTCCCACGGGTTCTTCCCCGATCGGAGTGTACAAGAAACTGATTGAGGCGAACAAAGCCGGCAGAGTGACTTTTAAAAACGTTGTTACCTTCAACATGGATGAATACGTCGGCCTCCCGCATGAACATGACCAGAGTTACTGGTACTTCATGCATGACAATTTCTTTGATCATGTTGATATCCCTGCTGAGAATATCAACATTCTTAACGGCATGGCAGAGGATCTCGAGGCAGAGTGTGCAAAGTACGAGGAGAAGATAGCAGCCTTCGGCGGAATTGACCTCTTTATGGGCGGCTCCGGTGTTGACGGCCACATTGCCTTCAACGAGCCCTATACCTCTCTCACCTCCAGAACAGGCATCAGAGACCTCACGGAAGATACCCGCATTGTGAACTCCCGCTTTTTCGGCAACGACCCGGAAAAGGTGCCCGCACAGGCCCTGTCCGTGGGTGTCGGAACCGTTTGCGATTCCCGTGAAGTGCTGCTGCTCGTCAACGGCCACAACAAGGCCAGAGCACTTGCCCACTGCGTGGAAGGCGGTGTGAGCTCCAAGTGGACTATTTCCGCACTGCAGATGCACAACAATGCCGTGATTGCCTGTGATGAGGCAGCCTGCGGCGAGCTGAAGGTGGATACCTACAGATACTTCAAGGATGTCTACGCAAAAGAGATTTTTTAACTGACAGAGCAATATAACAGCAAAGCTCCGGGCGGCACATAGCTGCCCGGAGCTTTTACTGTTCCTACATCCCGATCAGGTCAAACTTTTCAAAGCTGATGGTGACGGCATAGTCCTTTTCCGGGTTGCGGTATTTGATGAGAACAGACTTTTTCGTCTGGCTGTAATACCAGCCTTCCTCAGCCTCTTCAAACTTTTTGCGATAGAGAAAGTGTTCGAGCGCCCTTTCACCAAGCATAACGGTAAAGGGGGCTTTTTCGCGGTGCAGCACATCCAGCAGAACGTTTTCCACATCCGTCGGATAGGAACCGCTGCGCGTAAAGCGGATGGCAGTCTGCTCTCCGGCTGTCATGTCAATGCATGTTTTGCAGTAGCAGCCGCTGCGGTAATTGTTGGATACGCCGTCATCCTCATAGAAGGTAAAAGAGGCGTTGCTGTCCGGCACCAGCAGCAGTTCCAGATCCCTGACCTTCTCCGCTGCAAGATTCATCAGCCGTGTCCCGGCGAGCGGAATGATGCATCCGGAACGGATAAAGAGGGGAATGGAGGAGAGGTCAACCGGCACGTGAATGGTCTGCCCGGCTTCAAAGCGTTCCCTGGTTTTATAGTCATACCAGTATTCCTGCCCGCTGCCGAGCTTCGGCAGATAGACATCCCTGACAGTCTGACCTTTTTCCACAACATTTGCCACCAGCAGGCTGTTTCCGAGCATAAAACTGATGTCTTCCCGGTACACGGCCGGGTCATTCTGAAAAGCACTGACCAGTGCCTCCATAATCGGGAGGCCTGTTTCAGCGGCACGCGCTTCGAGCGAATAGAAATACGGGCTCAGGCGGTAGCGGAAATGGATAGCCGAGCGGATCAGTTCCGTTATACCGCTGTACATCCATGGCTCTGTGACTGTGTTGTCAGTGTTAGTGGAGTGAATGGAGAAGCGGGGCTGGAAAATACCGTTCTGCACCCAGCGCACCAGCAGCTCAGCCTCCGGCGCCGGGCCGCAGAATCCTCCGACGTCGCAGCCCTGGTTTGCCACGCCGGAAAGCCCCATACCGAGGATAGTGGCTATGTTGTATTTCAGGGTATCCCAGCCTGTTGCATTATCGCCTGCCCATACCTGCGCATAGCGCTGGATACCGGCATAGCCGGAGCGGCACACGGAATACGGGCGCACATCGCCGTGATATTCCGTGATGGCCTCGTTGGAAAGCTTGCACATCAGGTTGGGCATCACGGCTTTCAGCTTTCCGATGGTACTCCCTTTGCCTTCAAAGCAGACGACGGCATCCTTATCCGTCATCGAATCGTATTCACAGTTGTCGTTCCAGACTGATTTGCAGCCATATGAGAGCAGGCCGTCCTTGAGGTATTCTTTCCAGTGTGCCCTTGCCTCCGGAGAGGTGAAATCTGTGAACAGACCCTTGCCGCCCCACCAGGTGCCGACGGCGAAGCCCTCATGATATCCGGGGGAGGAGAGGTCAATTTCCGGATCTGCCCGGACGAAAAGCTTGTCCTTTTTCATCTGCTCCAGCAGGGGATGCACCAGCAGCATACCGGGCTTGACGTTGGGCGAAACCAGAATACCGCGTTTCTCCATGGCGGAAAACCAGAGGGCAGGATCTTTGAAGCGCCGCCTGTTCCAGGTGAAGCTGCAGCGTTTTAAGCCTGCAGGTGTATCCACTGCACAGTAGCCGGAAGAAAGGTGGAAGCCGTCCATCGGGAAGCCCTCTGCTTTGGCGGTATCGAGAAAACTCATGATACCCTCATCGCAGTTTTCCGGCAGCTCTGCATAATACATGGACGAGGCCAGATATCCCAGAGCCGCTTTCGGCAGCAGGACGGACTTGCCGGTAAGATCGGTATATCTGCTGATAATGCTGCGGATTTCAGGCCCGGCAATCAGAAAAAGGTCGATGTCCCCGGCGTCTGCCGTGTAAGAGGCATAGCGATGCCAGTAGTTCCGCCTTTCTTTTCCCAGATCGAAGCTGCATTCCGCCGTGTTGTGGTAGAAATATCCGACGGCAGTTCCGCTTTTTCCGGAGAGGCGGATATAAAAGGGGATGTGCTTATAGAGAGGGGCTGTTTTTTCCGCATCATAGCCGAAGGCATCTCCGGCGGACATACGCAGAAAGCTTTGTGCCTTGTCCAGATGCCCGGCCATTTCCCCGAAGCCGTAAAAGTGATCCTCATCCTCTATGCGTACGGTGTGAATCCGCCGGCGGTTGCTGTCTTCCCGGTAACCGAGCTCCGGGATATCCTCGTGGATCAGCTCTCCGTTCCGGTCGAAGACAGAGATAAAAAACGGGTTTTTATGGATTACAACGCGCAGACGGCTACCCTGTAAAACAGCTTCCTCCGCACTGTCGGTCAGGCGGGACGGGGCCGTTTCTACACGTCTGCGCTCTCCGTCAAACAGTTCGTCTGTGCGGGAATCCCACGCCGTCATCACCAGGCTGTAGGAAGCCTCGTCCCAGTCCCCGTCAAAGCCGGCCCGGATGCGGAGTATATCATCCGTCAGAAACCAGATCCGTATTTCCGCGCCGTCCGTTACTGCGGCATAATAATTCTCTCTCTGTATTACCTCTCTGACTGTATAGCAGATTTTCATGTGTTTCCCTCCGGGTGAAATGGTATCTTTTTCTGGATTTATTATATTCAAAAAGGAGCTGACAGTCAACGGACAAGAGAAATAACCAATGCGGGGCAGAACAGCCCGGTGTGAAAATGTGCAGATTACTGAAATCATGCGGAAGCAGGAAGTTGCCGTTGCAAAAGAAATCCGGGTATGGTAGTGTATTCCTGTCCCGGAACAGGGATAGAAGGAGGAACAATATGCTGAACAAATTCTGCAAAAAACCACTCTGGGAAGTTACCCGTACGCTGGCAAAAGTAGCACTGGGCATTGAAAAGGCGGAGCTTGTGATCCGCAATGCGCGTCTCGTCAATGTCTGTACTGCGGAGATTCAGGAAGGCATCGATGTTGCCGTTTCCGAGGGGAGGATTGCACTCGTCGGAGATGCGGCGCACTGCATCGGTGAAAACACAAAAGTGATTGATGCCGAAGGGCAGTATATTGCACCGGGATTTATGGACGGCCATATTCATGTTGAATCCGCCATGCTGACGGTTGGTGAATACGCCCGTGCGGTAGTGCCCTGCGGGACGACCGGCCTGTTTGCGGATCCCCATGAAATCTGCAATGTCTGCGGGCTGGACGGCGTGCGTTACATGATTGAAGACGCAAAGCGCACACCGCTGAAAGCCATGATGAACGCTCCTTCCTGTGTGCCTGCGGTTGCAGGATTTGAAGATACCGGCTCTTCTGTCGGCCCGGCGGAAATCCGGGAGATGATGAGCTGGGACGGTATTGTGGGCCTGGGAGAAATGATGAACTTCCCGGGTGTGCTCTCTGCTGACGAGAATGTACATGGCGAACTGGCTGAGACGCTGAAGGCGGACCAGGTGATTACCGGCCATTTCTCAATACCCGATACCGCAGCAGGGCTCAACGCCTTCATCGCTTCCGGCGTAAGATGCTGCCATGAGTCTACCAGAGCCGAGGATGTGCTGGAAAAGATGCGGCACGGCATGTATGCCCTGATGCGCTATGGCAGCGCGTGGCATGACATGCCTGTGATTATCAAAGGCATTCTGGATCATCATATTGATGACCGCTTTGCCTGCATGATCTCGGATGATACCCATCCCAGTACCCTCATCAACGACGGCCACCTCGACCATATTCTGCGCTGCGCTATCCGCGAAGGGCTTGATCCTGTCAAGGCGATCCAGTACGTTACCATCAATATTGCAACCTGCTTCCGTATGGATCATGAACTGGGAAGCATTGCGCCGGGCAAATGCGCAGATATAGTCTTTTTCAAAGACCTGAATGACATCCGCATCACCCGCACTATCATTGACGGTGAGGTTGTGGCGGAAAACGGAAAGATGATCGCCGAAATCAAACCGGCTTCTCCTCCGGAGTTTGTCTGCAAAACAATGCATGTCGGCGAGACGATTACACCCGAAACCTTCCGTATTCCGGCGCCTGAGGCTTCGGGAACGACCGTGAAAACGCGTGTGATTGAGATTATTCCCAACCGCGTGGGTTCCTATGAGCGCTTGATAGACCTGCCTGTCAGAAACGGGTTTGCAGAAGCAGACGTCTGGCAGGATGTGATGAAGATGGCCGTGATCGAACGCCACCATGAAACCGGCACAAAGGGCTTCGGCTTCGTAAAAGGCTTCGGTTTCAAAAAAGGAGCCATGGCGCAGACGGTTGCCCATGATGCGCACAATCTGCTGGTAGCCGGCACCAATGATGAGGATATGGCTCTTGCTGCCAATACGCTGATTGAGTGCGGAGGAGGACTTTGCGCCGTGGCTGACGGAAAAGTCCTGGCGCTGGTTCCCCTGAAGATTGCCGGCCTGATGAGCGAGCTTCCGGTTGAAGATGTTGCCGCCATGATCGATGCTCTTGATGCCGCCTGGAAGGAAATGGGCTGCGTGATCAATTCACCCTACATGACCATGGCCATTATCCCGCTGGCCTGCCTCCCTGAGCTCAGGCTCACCAACCGCGGCCTCGTGGACTGCAGGAATTTCCAGTTTACCGATCTTTTTGTATAAATCATTTCTGCCTCCCGGAACAAGCAATCATCCTCTCCCGGCAGTCTCCGGGAGGGGATGATTGTTTCATAAATGGATTATATGATTATATGATATAGTCAACAGCCTCGTCTTCGGGAATAACCGTGCGGGCGTTGAACATCAGCACAGCTTCGCGATATTCGGTAGGGCCGAAGGAGTAGGGGAGAAGTTCGGTGCGCTCAAACTTTGCCAGCGGGACGATCCTGTTATAGGGAAGATCGGGGTCCGTAAAAGTCCTGATGCCGGGAACAGGGAAAGGTTCCGGAAGGCGGTAAGGATCAAAGACATAGACGCTGTCCGCCTGTATGCCCGTCACCAGAACATAATGCCAGCCTTCCAGATCGATGCGGACGACGGCGGTTCCCCCAAGGACAATACCGCTTCTGAGCCTGCTTCCCGCTTCAAGGGTTACATCTCCGCCTGTCAGATACTCGCTTTTCAGCGCCAGTTTACCTGTCTCTCCGAACTGGTCAAGCCAGTGGGAAAGGAACTGCATGGCTGCGTGCGAGGTGCCTTTCTTCCCGGGAGTTCCGTCCAGGCCATAGTTGTCCAGGCAGAACAGCATGATATTTCTCACAATTTCCGGAGGAATTTCTTCACGTTCAAACAGGTAGCTGATCCCGTTGAGAAGGGAAGTCGGCCCGCAGTCATAATCGGTCATCTGATAACGGAGGGGAATTTTCATGGCGTATCCTCCATGTCAAAGCAGGGTAGCCACAGTATAGGCTTTTTAACCTATCAAGTCAATAGGGAATGGAGTGACGCAGTAAACAGAATATAGTTTTTCAATTCAGGCAGAAAAGCGTTTGAAAACTGCAGATAATATGATATAATTCCAAGGTTATGATAATGATAAAACCGGGGGACTGGCAAAATTGGCAGGACAGGCAACAAAATTTGAATCCCGTCTGATGGGTGAAATGCATGAGGGGAAGCTTCTGATGAAGCTGGCGGTGCCGATGATCCTCTCCATGCTGGTGCAGGCACTGTACAACATTGTGGACAGCATCTATGTTGCCCAGGTTTCGGAAGACTGCCTTTCGGCACTCTCCCTTGCTTTCCCGGCGCAGAATATCATGATCGGCCTGGCAACCGGAACGGGCGTCGGTGTTTCAACGCTGATTTCCCGCGCTCTCGGCAGAGGGGACCGGAATGAAGCCAGCCGCACGGCGGGCACTGCCATCTTTCTGTCAGCCTGCTGCTGGGGCCTGATGGCACTGTTCGGCATTTTCGGTGCGGAAGCCTTTATCCATTCTCAGACGGAAGTCCAGAGCATCCGTTCCTATGCATCCGCATATCTCCGCATCGTAACGATCGGATCCCTCTTCATCTATCTGGAAGTGACTGCTGAGAGATTTCTGCAGTCAACCGGCATGACAAAGCTTTCCATGTGGACGCAGATGATCGGGGCTGTCACCAACATCATCCTGGACCCGTTTTTTATCTTCGGCTGGTGCGGTCTGCCCGCCATGGGAACAGCAGGCGCCGCAATTGCCACTGTGATCGGACAGTGCGTGGGAGCCTGCGTCGGCTTCCTGTTCCATGTCCGCCACAACAGGGAGCTGCCGATTGCTGCAAAGTACATCCGTCCTTATAAGAATATCATTGCATCGGTCTACCGTATCGGCTTTCCGTCCATTGTGATGATGGTCGTCGGCTCGCTGACCAACTATCTGATGAATATCATTCTCGGCAGCTTTACTTCCACGGCGGTTGCGGTATACGGTGTTTACTTCAAGATCCAGAGCTTCTTCTTCATGCCTGTTTTCGGCATTAACAACGGGTTAATCCCGATCATCGGCTACAACTACGGAGCCCGCAAGAAGGAGAGAATTTACAACACCATCCGCTACGGGGTGATCTACGCCACCTGCTTTATGCTTCTCGGATTTATATGCTTCCAGATCTTACCGAGGCAGCTGCTGGGCATTTTCAACCCGTCGGAAGCCATGCTTGCCATCGGAATCCCGGCGCTGAGGCGCATCAGCCCGAGCTTCCTCTTTGCAGGCTTCTGCATCGTCGCAGGGTCGGCCTGCCAGGCGCTGGACCGCAGCGTCAATTCTCTCATCGTCTCCGTCTTAAGGCAGATCCTGGCTCTGATCCCGGCTGCCTGGCTCCTGGCACAGACGGGAAATGTCAACAACGTCTGGTGGTGCTTCCCGATCGCGGAGATCGTATCCCTGACAGCGAGCGCTTTCTTCCTGCGCTCCGCTCTCAAAGCAGCAGACAAAAAACTGTCACAGGAGGCAAGCTGAAACAAGCGCATGAACCAGTTAACCTTATTTCTTCAGAATAAAATTCTGATCTCTGCAGGCATTGCCTGGTGTACGGCACAGGTGTCGAAAGCGATTCTGTATATGATCATCTACAAGCACTTTGACTGGACCCGCCTGATCGGAGACGGCGGCATGCCGAGTGCACACTCCGCAACCGTGGTGGCGGCTGCCGTTGCCTGCGGAATCACGCAGGGAGTCAGTTCTGCCGTTTTTGCGGTTTTCTTTCTCTTTGCAGCCATCACCTGCCATGATGCCATGAACTCCCGGCGGGAGATCGGGAAGCATTCTGTTGTCCTCAATGAGCTGATCAAAAGCATTGAGCAGGAAGAGCCGCTCGAGGTTGTGCTCAAGGAATTCGTCGGGCATACGCCGCTGCAGGTGCTCGTCGGCATGACAATAGGGGCAGTGATCGCCCTTCTGGTGTGTTTGTAAAATGAATATAAAAAAGAGAACCGGAAGTGATTTCCGGTTCTTTTTATGTCTGAGCGCTGCCGGCAGACAGCAGATATCGGATATAATCCAGCGCTGTCTCTGTTCTCTGGCTGTTGACCAGTATGCCGAGATAGATCTCGCTGTCGAAGCCTGCCTGCTGAAAAAGCGGCAGGGAAGAGAGGCTGAGTGCATTCGGTATGCTCTGCGTGACGCGTACCTCTTCTTCGGCCACTTTCAGCATCACGTCAATGGAATTGTCTGAGAGGACCACCTCATTCTCTGTCAGCAGCGGTGTGAGCTGTTCCGACAGCGCAGGGTCGTCAGCCAGCAGGGAAGGCAGATCTGCGAGATAGCCTTTCTGCGAACAGAGGTCATATCCCTCCCGGTTCATGATGGCGATATCCAGCTTCTGCGTCTGGATGGAACCCATCAGCTTCATCCGCGAGGCATAGGCATATTCGTGGTTGAGGGTGTCCGCATTCTCTGACAGATAGAGATCACGGTACAGATAGACCTCCTGCCGCTTTCCGTCTGCACCTGCATACCGGAGAAAGCCGTCGTTCAGGCTGCTCTCCATCTCAGACCCGACGCCGACGTTGACCAGCGCCAGATACAGCACAGGTTCTTTCTGCGTCAGCGTCCGCCGCAGCGTCGTGCCGAAAATGAACAGCGCAATCAGCCCCAGCAGGATCAGCCATTTATAATAAATAAAGATATGCTCAAGCTTTTTAGCCGTCGGCATTGTGCGAAAAGCCGCCTTTTTGGCGGCTTTTTCCTTTTCGGAAAGCTTCATGATTCCGTCTCTTCCTCCTGCTCTTCTTCCTCCTTTTCCTCCGGTGCACCGGCAACGGATATCAGCACGTGGTTGAGCATCCACGCACTGATGAGCGCGCAGAGCCCTTCACCGAAGACAATCAGCGGGGTAAAGAGGGCAACCACTGCAAAAAACATCGCAAAGTGCACGGCGAAGACCATAATGGTGGCAAAGAGATAATGGGTGCCAATGAGAAAAGAGTTTTTGAGCATGGCCAGATTGGTATTGCTGAAGCTGGCCAGCAGCGGGAAGATCTGCGTCAGCACAATCACATATACAACGCCTGCTGCAATGAGCAGCGCCATAATCAGCGTCCAGAGCACGGCTGCGGTGCCTGTCGAGCTTGCACGCAGATGATAGACGATGTATCCGTCTGCTCCGAGGAAAAGCCCGATGCCCAGCAGGATCAGCCACAGAACAGTGGCCTGCTTGAAATTTTCCTTGAAAGAGTGGAAGAACTGCCGGCCGATATGATTCTCCTCACCCCGGACAAGCTTCAGGGAAGCGTAATAGAGAGCTGTCGTCGACGCGCCGATCGTGAAGATCGGGATGGAACACACAAACCAGAGCAGATTCAGATAACAGGCGTAGCACAGCTTCAGCAGCAGCTGGCTGAACTTGCTTTCATAGGAAAAAAATTTCATATCAGTGTGCCTCTGTTATCAGTTTGGTGGATTCCCGGTATATCAGATCAGATTCCGTATGCACAATACGGTAGTCCAGGGATGGTTCCTTCATACGGGAGAGCAGCAGCTGAACTGCTGTAAAGGCCATAATCTGGGTATGGATATGAACTGTGCTCAGCATCGGGCGGCTGATACGGGATTCCGGCGCATCGTCAAAACCAAGAATCATGACATCCTCCGGAACGGATTTCCCTATGGCAAAAAGGCCGCGGATCAGGTCGCCGGCAACGAAATCGTTGGCACAGATAAAGACATCCGGCAATTGATCCAGGGAAGCGATGGATTCGATAAAATCATCGGAATGGTTTGAGAAGAAGCAGAAATGCTCATCTACAGGAACGTTTGCCATCAGCATGGCCATGCGGAAGGCGGCGTAGCGTTCATAAAATGACTGGCAATGTCTGTAGTTGCCGACAAAACCGATACGCTTATAACCGGCAGCCAGCATATCATTGACAAAGCGTGTGATCGCCTCTGTATTGTCCATATAGAGCTGATCGCAGGGGAGGGTAAAGCCGTCAAACTTCGCCGGGGTGTCAACAAACAGAACGGGGAGACCTAATCCGCAGACCATCTCATCGTAAGCCTGGTTGAACATCTCTATACAGATAATTGCCTGCACCTGCTCCTGCCGGAAAGTGAAGGGCAGGCGCATTTCTTTCAGATCATTTTCCGTAACCCTGTGGGTGTTCATTGTAAAGCCCAGCTGGGAAATTTCCCTCTGGAATTTGTCCAGCATCGTGGAGGCAAAATGGGAGTTTGTCAGAAAAGCGTTTGTCAGCAGTGCTATTTCACCCTGATACTCCGGCCTGTCCGGCGTGGAAGAAAAAGATGAGGCACGGGAAAGAGTATTTACATAGGAAAACTGCTTATATCCCATTTCAATGGCTTTTTCCAGGATCTGTTCCCGTGTTGTGTCAGCCAGCCCGTCGGAATTGTTGATGGCTTTGGAGACTGTGTTTCTGGATATACCCAGGGCATCGGCGATATCCTGAATTGTCACTTTTTTCATGGCTATTCTCCTGCTTTTTTTCGTATGGTTAATTGTAACATATTGATTGTGCAAATGTCAAATAAAAGGTACCTTTGCAGACGGAAATATTATGAAATAGCACCAAAATGGTTTTTGAGCAAATTGCGCAATTGCACACAGAAAAAATTGTGCAAATGTAAAAATTTTTTGTTGACATTGCTACAGCATAATGCTATTATCAGTATTGTTAAAGTTGGTCGCCGAGTGTGCAAATGCACAATTCGCTCTGACAAGACAGATAAGACCCTGAAAACTGGAAAATTGAAGGAGGTTTTATGAAAAAAGATCCGGTACCCACTGTAGCCGGAAGCGGCGGTAGTTCCAAGCTGCACAATACCCTGGTTTACATCAGGCAGCACTGGCAGCTCTACCTGATTTTCATGCTGCCCGCTTTCGCGCTCACCATCATTTTCCGCTATATTCCAATGGGCGGTGTTGCCATTGCCTTCCTGGACTATAACCCCTTCCGCGGTATCCTCGGGAGTGAATGGATCGGCTTTGAGAACTTCGAGCGTTTCCTCTCCTCGCCGGACTTCATGCGCTACCTGGTGAATACCCTCAAACTGAGCGTCTACGGCCTGCTTTGGGGCTTCCCGGCTCCGATTCTGCTGGCCTTCCTGCTCAACCGCATCCTTTCCAAAAGCACAAAGCAAAAGATTCAGCTGGTCCTGTATATGCCGAACTTCATTTCGGTTATCGTCCTCTGCGGTATTGTCCGTATTCTTCTTTCCCCGACCGGCATGATCAACTCCCTCCTCGGCACGAGCACCAACTTCATGACTATGCCTTCCGCCTTCCGCACCATCTACATCGCATCCGGTATCTGGCAGGGCGCAGGCTGGGCATCCATCATCTACACTGCAGCCCTTTCCAACGCCAGCAAGGAGCTGAAGGAAGCCGCTGTCATTGACGGCGCCAACATCATCCAGCAGATCAAGGCTGTTGAGTGGCCTGCCATCAAGGACACTGTTCTCATTCAGTTCATCATGTCCGTCGGTAACATCATGTCCGTCGGTTTTGAAAAGGCCTATGCCCTTCAGACGGACCTGAACCTCAACACCTCTGAAATCATCTCCACCTACGTGTACAAGAAGGGTCTTCTTGACGGTGACTATGGTTTCTCCACGGCAGTCGGTCTCTTCAATACGGTCATCAACGTCATTCTTCTTATCTCGATGAACACCCTCGTCAAGAAGATGAACGAAGGCAAGGGAATTTAAGGAGGGATCGGTATGCAAACGAAAAAGAAAAGCGAATTTCAGAAGCTGCCAACCGGTGATAAGACGATACTCATTATCAGCTTTATCATCCTCGGTCTCTTCCTCGCAGCCATCATCGTCCCGATGGTCTATATCATCCTGGCCTCCTTCATCGACCCCATTACCCTGCAGAACAGCGGCCTGACCTTTGACTTCAGCAAGTGGACGCTGACGGCCTATGAGCGTGTCCTTTCCAACCAGCAGATCTGGGTCGGTTTCGGCAACGCACTGCTGTACTCTGTATGCTTCACCGCCATCTCCCTCGTGGTAACGCTGCTCGCTGCCTACCCGATGTCCCGCGCGGACTTCAAGGGCAAGAGTTTCTTCAATACCATCTTCGTCATCACGATGTTCTTTGGCGGCGGATTAATCCCGACCTATTTGCTCATCTCCAACCTCGGCATGCTGGACACCATCTGGGCGATCCTGCTTCCCGGCGCTTTCAGCGTGTGGAACATGATCATTGCCCGTACCTACTACATGGGTATCCCGCGTGACCTCCAGGAGGCTGCCGAAATCGACGGCGCAACCGAGATGATCTACTTCTTCAAGATCCTGCTCCCTGTCTGCACCCCGCTCATCGCCACCATCGCCATGTGGCAGTTCGTCGGTAGGTGGAC
>JAEEGH010007601.1_pt1 | contig 25994 bp, 26 predicted proteins | sample 9134181 | NCBI WGS metagenome assembly JAEEGH01 (sample SAMN16246544, study PRJNA631951) | gut metagenome | biome: gut microbiome; feature: rumen; material: DP-attached | host: Bos | place: Iran: Karaj | collected 2018-10
GGTATGACTGGTGAGCGTTCGATGGATCAAGGTGTAGAACGCTATCTTGCCATTAGCGACTATGCTGCAAGGGTCGGGTTTGCTGGCAACCTGGGATTTGAGCCTGTTATCCGTAAGGTAACACGTACACTCACTCATGGTCTAACACGCCTGAATCTATGGGACTTTGCGCCACAGGATGATACGCAACCAGTTTACTTTCCTTTCCGCGATTTTATCCCACGCTATCAAACGGCTTCGGCTCAACTGATTCAAGGCGTGAAGAAAGGTGAGGATCCCAAGTTAACTGTAGCCTGGACTATTGCAGGCAGTACACTCACAACTGTGGCTATTCCGCTATGGATTACTTCTGATGGTATTTTGCCAAAGGTTGTTTCCAGAAACAACGAAGGTCGCGCATCCCTTGTTGATGCAGGCTTCGAGTTAAAGAAACAATTATTCCCGATAGAGCGCGGTAATGGCACCGATTATATTAATCTGGCTAAACTCATAAACCATGCAGGAACAGGTATTCTCCAAAAGATAGAGCCGATAGAGACCGAGATTTTTGCAAGGAGTGAACAGGCTTTGAATGCTTTGAGGGAAAATGGTCCAACAGCCAAAGAAACTGCCGAATTCTACCACTGGATAGATATATTTTTAAAAGAACAATATAAGCGTAAATTTGGTATAGAACTGCGCATTTAGAATAATATTCTCTTTTGGGGCAGTATTTGAATGCTATTTAGAATAAATTCTGTAAATATCCTCCGTTTTTGGCTGAATTTTCCTAAAATTAAGCTAAATTTGGAGGATATTTCTAATCTTCGTACCTTTGCACCCGACAAAAGGATAATAAAAAATGAAGAAACAGACAATAGCAATCCATACGCCATATGTGCGGCCTGATGCTTACGGAGCATTGGCTGTTCCTATATATAACAATGTGTCGTTCGAGTTTAAGGACGCACAGGAGATGGCTGATGCCTTTTGTAATCGTATCAAGGCACCCGACTATGCCCGTATAGCTAATCCTACGGTAACGCAGTTCGAACAGCGCGTGAAAGCGTTGACCGATGCCGATCATGTTACAGCGTTTAACTCGGGTATGGCCGCTATCAGCACGGCATTGCTGGCTGTTGTGGCGCAGGGTGAGAATATTGTTACTTCTCGTCACTTGTTTGGCAATACGTTGGCATTTATTAGTGGCACACTGCTGCGTCTTGGTATAAAGCCCCGTTTGCGCGATCTTACCAATCTGGAAGCTGTAGAGGCTGCCATCGACGAACAGACGGCATGCGTGTTTCTTGAAATAGTAACGAACCCGCAATTAGAAGTGGCTGATCTGAAGGCCATTGCCGAGATTGCCCATAGAAAGGGGGTGCCTGTTATTGCCGATTCGACTGTGATACCCTTTACCGAAACCAACTTGAAAGATCTGGGTGTAGATGTAGAGGTTGTGTCGAGTACCAAGTATATCTCGGGTGGTGGTACCTCGTTGGGTGGACTGATTATCGACTACGGAACCTTTCCAGATATCAATAAACGTGTAAAGTACGACTTGCTGATAAATCTCGGTGTGTATATGACACCGCAGACGGCTTATATGCAGACGCTTGGTTTGGAGACGTTGGATGTGCGCTACCAGCAGCAGGCTGCCAACGCACTTTGGTTGGCCAAGGCTTTGCAGAACGAGCAGGCTATTGCCGACGTAAACTATGTGGGACTGTCCGACAATCCCTATCATGAGCTGGCTCAACAGCAGTTTGGTCCTACTGCAGGGGCGATGCTTACTATCGATCTGGCATCGAAGGAGGCATGCTTTGAGTTCCTTAACCGCTTAAAGCTCATCCATCGTGCTACCAATCTCTTCGACAGTCGTACCTTGGCTATCCATCCTGCTTCTACCATCTTTGGTCTGTTCCCCGACCGACAGTTAGAGCAGATGGATGTGCGCCAGACTACCATTCGTCTTTCGGTAGGCCTAGAGGCTCCTGAGGACATCTTGGCAGATATACAACAAGCAACTAAACAATAGGAAATATGGCAGAGACAAAGAAACTTAGCATTATCGCCTTTAGTGGCGATTTCGATAAACTTACAGCGGTGTTCACATTAGGTACTGGTGCCGCAGCCGTGGGTTACGAAGTAAACATATTCTTTACCTTCTGGGGCCTTGATGCCATTAAGCAGAAGCAGGGACGCTCGTTTACCGGTGGCAATTGGCTTACCAAGATTTTTGGTTTTATGATGGGCGGATTAAAGGCTACGCCTACCAGTAGGTTTAACTTCCTGGGCGCTGGTCCTAAGATTTTCCGCTATCTGATGCGTAAGAACAATGTGGCAACGCTCGAGGAGCTGGTTGAGGCTGCTAAGGTGCTTGGCATTAACCTCTATGCCTGTGAGATGGCCATGCATGTACTTGGTTTAAAGAAAGATGACTTTATACCCGAGGTGAAGGATGTGCTTGGTGTAGCTTCGTTCCTAAAGCTTTCTGAAGGTGGTCAAACATTATTTATTTAAAGGTAAGGATATGGCAACAAAGGTATTAGACATTACGAAGGAACACTGCCCAATGACCTTCGTAAAGACAAAGATTGAGCTCTCGAAGCTTCAAGCGGGCGATATACTTGAGGTATTACTTGCCGAGGGTGAGCCTCTCGACAATGTGCCCCGTAATGCTAAAGAGCAAGGGTACAATGTACTATCGATTGAGCATGTAGAAGGTACAACACATAAGGTAACAATAAAAAAATAAGAAAGATTATGGCAGATTCAAATTTACAGCGCAGTGTAACCACTGCAACAGCCAGAAGACTGGCAACCACTACCAAGACAGCCCCTCAGATGGGCTCAATCACTCCCAGATTACTCCTGAAGCTGCTGCCTTGGGTGCAGGTGTCGGGTGGTACATTCCGTGTGAACCGTACTAAGGTCGAACTTCGCAAGAACGATCGTCTGCCCATTACTTTCCAGAATGGTGTGCCTTCGTTTACAGCAAAGGACCTTAAGGCCATTCCTCTGTTCTCAGAGTTCGACGATGAGATTCTGCATCGTTTGGTAAGCTCGTTCGAGGCCAAGGAGGTTGAAGTAGATAAGCTCTTTGTAGAAGAGGGTAAGGACAAGCAGCGTTTCTTTATCGTAGCTTCAGGTCAGGCCGAGGTTATCAGTAAGGGACCTCATGGTGAGGAACTACGGATTGCTCTGTTGGGCGATGGTGAGTATTTTGGCGAGGCCGACCTGCTCGATGAACAGGAGTCGACAGTATCAGTACGTGCCATCACACCTACTATCTTCCTGGGCTTGAAGCTGAAGGAACTGATTAGATTCATTAAGGATGTGCCCGATTTCCGTGAGACTTTTGATAAGGCTGTAGATAAGCAGCTGCGCCTGAAGGCTTCGGTTAACGACAATGGTGAGAAGCATATCGACCTGTTAAGTGGTCATGAGGAGGATAACATCATCCCCGAAACTTATATTGATTACGAGGAGAATCCTACAGAATATTCGCTGAACACACTTCAAACCGTAGTTCGTGTACACACCCGTGTGAGCGATCTCTACAATAACCCTTACAACCAGCTTGAGGAGCAGCTTCGCCTGTCGATCGAGAGCATTAAGGAACGCCAGGAGTGGGAACTGATTAACAACAAGCAGTTCGGACTGCTGTCGGCTGTTAACCCTGCTTATCGCATTACCACACGTTACGGTTCGCCCACACCCGATGATCTCGACGAACTCCTGTCGTTGGTATGGAAAGAGCCTGCATTCTTCATCGCTCATCCTCGTGCTATTGCTGCCTTTGAGCGTGAGTGCACATGGCGTGGCGTACCACCTGTAACCACCGACTTGTTTGGCACTAGAGTCATCCTGTGGCGTGGTGTGCCCATCATTCCATCGGATAAGGTTGAGGTTGAAGGTCAGTACCTGACAGGTCGTGGCGTTGGTACTACAAAGATTATCCTGGTACGTGTTGGCGAGAAGAATCAGGGTGTTATCGGATTGCATCAGAGTGGTATCCCTGGCGAGATTGCACCATCGTTGAGTGCACGATTGATGGGACTCGACAAGTTTGGTGTGGCCTCATACCTGCTTACCAAATACTTCTCGCTGGCTACCCTTACCGACGATGCCATCGCTGTATTGGAGAATGTTGAGGTGGGCTATTATCACGATTATCAGCATAGGAATAAAGTAGAAAAGTAAATGATTAATATATCAGAACTGAATAGTTTCCCAACAGGAGATGGTGGCTCGCTGGCTCTGCTGAAGGAACTTGCACAGAAATACTGCCCTGAGGAGGCACAGGAGATTCGTCAGAGTATATGGCCTGACGAGTCTCTAAACCTCACGGAACTGGAAGCAGGCTTTAAAGAGCTTCTGGCTGGTGGTAGTGCTTATGGCCAGTTACCTTACATCGGTGATACTGATGCGCAGACCTCGTCATTGCCTAAGGACGACGGCTTTGGGATCGGTATTCCTGAAACGCAGAAGCTGCGTGACCTGCATTATGAGGAGGCCGATACGCTGAACTCCGACCAGATTAAGCGCGATTTCCCCGTGTTGCAGCAGAAGGTGAATGGTCACGACCTTGTATGGCTCGACAATGGTGCAACTACGCAGAAGCCCAATCAGGTAATTGATAAGATTTCGGACTACTATCGTACGTACAATTCAAACATCCATCGTGGCGCGCACACATTGGCTGCCCGTGCAACCGATGCCTATGAAGAGGCCCGCGAAAAGGTGCAACACTTTATCAATGCAGCCACCACCGAGGAGATTATCTTTGTACGTGGTACCACCGAGGGTATCAATTTGGTAGCGCAGACCTATGGCCGTCAGTTCCTGACACCTGGTGACGAGGTGATTGTGTCGGAGCTCGACCACCATGCTAATATTGTGCCTTGGCAGCGTGTGTGTCAGGAGAAGGGAGCCACACTGCGTGCCATCCCAACCGACCAGAATGGTGATTTGGTATTATCGGAGTTCGAACGTCTGATCACACCTCGTACGCGTTTTGTTTCGGTGGGTCATGTGAATAACACTTTTGGCACTATCAACGACGTGAAGCGTATTATTGAGATTGCCCATGCCCATCAGATTCCTGTACTGATAGATGGCGCACAGTCGATTGCTCATACACCTGTGGATGTGCAGGCTCTTGGCGCTGACTTCTTTGTATTCAGTGGACATAAGATCTATGGCCCCAATGGTATTGGCGTAGTGTATGGTCGCAAGGAGTTGCTTGATAAAATGCAGCCCTGGCAAGGTGGTGGCAATATGATTAAGGATGTAACCATCGAGCGTACGGAGTATAATGTGCCGCCTGCTCGTTTTGAGGCTGGTACGCCTAATGTGGCCGATGCTATCGGATTGGGGGCTGCACTCGACTATGTGAGTCATCTCGGCATCCGTAATATCGAGCACCACGAGCATCAGTTGACTGAGTATGCTCGCGAACAGCTTAGTCAGATTCCTGGTCTTACGCTTATTGGTAATCCTAAGAACCGTGTATCGGTGGTAAGTTTTGTGCTCGATGGCATTCCTGTTCCCGAAGTAGGTACACTACTTGATAAAGAGGGTATTGCTGTTCGTGCAGGTCACCATTGTGCCCAACCCGCTCTGCGTGCACTCGGTTACGAAATGAGTGTTCGTCCCACCTTCGCGCTTTACAATACCCGCGAGGATGTGGATAAATTAGTAATTGCAGTTAAAAAGATAATTGGTAGATAAAACTATGGCAAAGATAACAGTAAATGGCGAGGCACAGGAGGTGCAGCTGCCACTGAACCTTACAGAGCTTATCAAGCAGAATAATGTGCAGCAGCCCGAAATGGTGAGTGTGCAGGTTAACGATGATTTTGTGGACCGTACCGAATGGGATGGGCTGCAGATTAAGGAGGGTGATGTGGTTGATTTCCTGTACTTTATGGGAGGAGGAACACTATGATTGATTTCACCGAAGAGCAAATCCAGCGTTACTCTCGCCATATCCTGTTGCAGGATGTTGGCGTGGAGGGCCAGGAGAAGATTATGAATGCGCGTGTGCTGGTAGTGGGAGCAGGTGGCCTTGGCGCTCCTGTCTCGCTCTATCTGGCTGCTGCGGGCATAGGCACCATCGGTATTGTTGATGCCGACGTGGTAGATTTGAGTAATCTGCAACGTCAGGTTATCCACTTTACTAAAGATGTGAATGTGCCAAAGGTGCAGAGTGCCAAGGAGAAGATACAGGCCATTAACCCCGACGTAAAGGTGGATACCTATTACGAGTTCCTCGACTCGTCGAACGCACTCGATCTCATAAAAGAGTACGATTTTGTGGTGGATGGTACTGACAACTTCCCTGTAAAGTTCCTTATTAACGATGCGTGCGTGATGGCAGGTAAGCCATTCTCGCATGGCGGTATCCTGCGTTTCAATGGGCAGACGTTTACCCATCTGCCTGGCACAGCCTGCTACCGTTGCTTCTTTAAGGAACCACCTCCTGCAGGGGCTGTTCCTACCTGTAGTCAGGCTGGTGTCCTGGGAGCCATTGCCGGTATGCTTGGTACTATCCAGGCTGCCGAAACTTTGAAGTACTTTACAGGTGTAGGCGAGTTGCTTACCAATCGTCTGCTCACCTTCGACGCTAAAACTATGCAGTTCCGCACCATCAATGTAAAGCATCGTGATACGTGCGAGATTTGCGGCACCAACCCTACAATCGACCACCTGATAGATTACGAACAGGCGGCTTGCGACTTAAAAAACCACTAGATAATGATTATTAAGAGAGAGATTATTGAGGAGCTGATTAATCAAGCCCAGCAGGACGCACCTAACGAAACGTGCGGCTACCTGTTGGGTGTTAGCTCTGAGGATGGCGATGTGGTAACAGAGAACTACTGGATGGAGAACATCGATCACTCGCCCGAACATTTTGCCTTTGCTCCAAAGGATCAGTTCGCAGCATTGAAGTATGCCCGAACCAACGGATTGAAGATTCTTGCCAACTGGCATAGTCATCCGGCCTCTCCTTCGCGTCCCTCGCAAGAGGATTTGCGTTTGGCTAACGACCCCACTATCCGCTACGCTATCCTATCGCTACACGAAGGTATTCATCTTAACTCCTTTAAGATTCTGAATGGAGAAGTTGTAGATAAAGAGGTGCATTTATAAAAAGAATATATTAATGATTTGACAAATGAAAAAAGTTATTAGTACATCAAAGGCACCAGCTGCCATCGGACCGTACAGTCAGGCCATTCAAGTAGGTAACCTCGTTTTTGCATCAGGTCAGATTCCCATCGACCCTGCTACGGGTAGTTTTGTAGAGGGGGGCGTGAAGGAGCAGGCCCGCCAGTCGCTAACTAATGTGAAGGCCATCCTTGATGAGGCTGGGCTGACATTGGATAATGTTGTGAAGACCACGGTATTCCTGGCCGATATGAACGACTTTGCCGATGTGAATGCGGTTTATGCTGAATTCTTTGCTGAGCCTTATCCTGCCCGTTCGGCTGTAGCGGTAAAAACACTGCCGAAAGGAGCCTTGGTAGAAATTGAAGTGATAGCAGCTCAGTAACTCTTAGAAACCAAATTCAGTGTATTTGATGAACAAATTCAGTGAATTTGATGTGCAAATACACTGAATTTGGTATTGATGTTCCGTATTATTTCAAATCTTTCAGTAGTTTCTCTACCTTCTGATACTGTACGGTTGAGAGCAGAATCTTGCCTTCGGGTGATACAACTACCATCGAAGGTATCCACTGTACACCGTAGGCTTTAGAAATATCTGTTTCCTTAAACTTCTTCAGTTCGCTCACCTGGGGATAGCTGATGCCATACTGATTGATGGCCTTCTGCCAAGCTTCAACGTTGGTGTCCATCGATACGCCAACGAATTCAACCTTGTCGGAGTGGAACTCGTTGTACAGGCGTACCACCTCGGGCGCGTCCTTGCGACAGTCGGGGCACCACGAAGCCCAGAAATCAAGTACTATGGTCTTGCCTTTCAGCGAGCTGAGGCTGAAGGGTTTGCCATCGGGCGTATTCATTGTAAAGTCGGGAGCCACAGTGCCTGGCTGTACCAGACTGGTGGCATACTTGGCATCCAGATCTTCGTCGGTGGTTTGCGCTTTTGTGTTAATGGCAAACCCCGCTAAGAGCAGGGCTGCCAATAGTGTTTTGAGCTTCATAAGAGATACTTGTTTGTTTTATCTATTTGTTCAGTTTCCAGGTAACACCATCCTTGGTGTCCTTCACCTCGAAACCGGCTGCTGCGAGTTCATCGCGAATCTTATCGCTGGTAGCCCAGTCCTTATCAGCCTTGGCCTTAGCACGCAGTTCCAGTACCATATCCATTACCTTACCAAAGGCAGCCTCGCGCTCATCGTTGGTGCCGCTCTTCTCGGCCTTTAAGCCCAGAATATCCTCGGCAAAGAGGTGCATGGTTTCTGAAAGTTCCTTCAGGCAGTCGGCGCAGATGGTGGCTTTGTGGTCGGTGAGCTTGTTCACCACGGTGCAAGCTTCGAACAGGTAACTGATCACCTGTGGGGTGGCCAGGTCGTCGTTCATGGCGTCGTAGCACTTCTGGCGCAGAGCCTTAACTACCTTCTCGGTCTCGGCATCGCACTTGTCGGCTACCTGAACACGCTCCAGGTCGGCAATAGCGTTCATCATCTTCTCCAATCCCTTCTCGGCAGCCTCCAAGGCCTCGTTCGAGAAATCTACCGTGCCACGGTAGTGAGCGCTGAGCACGAAGAAACGGATGGTCATGGGCGAGTAGGCCTTCTTCAGCAATGGGTGATTGCCGGTGAAGAACTGCTCGAGGGTGATGAAGTTGTTATACGACTTACCCATCTTCTGTCCGTTGATGGTCAGCATGTTGTTGTGCATCCAGTATTTTACAGCGGGGTGACCCATCGAGGCCTGTGCCTGTGCAATCTCGCACTCGTGGTGTGGGAATACCAGGTCCATACCACCTCCGTGGATATCAAACTCCTCGCCAAGGTACTTGCGACCCATAGCAGTACACTCACAGTGCCAACCTGGGAATCCGTCGCTCCAAGGACTTGGCCAGCGCATGATGTGCTCAGGCTGAGCCTTCTTCCACAGAGCAAAGTCGGCCTGGTTGCGCTTCTCGCCTACACCGTCGAGCTCACGACTGGCATCCTTCACGTTCTCGAGCGAACGACCTGAAAGAATACCATACTGGAACTTCTTGTTGTAAGCCTCGATATCAAAATAGATAGAGCCGTTGCTCTCGTAAGCAAAGCCATTGTCGATAATCTGCTGAACCAGCTGCTGCTGCTCGATGATATGACCAGTGGCATGGGGCTCGATAGAGGGACGCAGTACATTCAGTGCATCCATAGCCGCATGATAACGGTTGGTGTAGTACTGGGCAATCTCCATAGGCTCCAGCTGCTCCAGGCGGGCTTTCTTGGCAATCTTATCCTCACCCTCGTCGGCATCGTGCTCCAAGTGACCTACGTCGGTAATATTACGTACATAACGTACTTTATAACCCAGGTGCTTCAGATAACGGAACACCAGGTCGAAAGTAATCGCAGGACGGGCGTGTCCCAGATGGGGATCGCCATACACGGTAGGACCACAAACATACATACCCACGTTGGGGGCGTGAAGGGGCTCGAAACGCTCCTTCTGTCGTGTCAAAGTATTGTAAATTACTAACTTAGATTCCATAATGCTCTTAAATTTTGGGTGCAAAGGTACAATTTTTTTAGCACGAATTACGCGAATTAACACGAAAAATTTTACATCAACATAAAAAATTCGTGAAATTCGCGTAATTCGCGCCTAAAACATCAGATAGAGCGCTTGGCTTGCTCTTGTGCGGCAATAACGCGATCGCACCACTGGTCGAACTCTGGGTCCTCTATCTGCAGTTCGGGATGTGCCAGGATGTACTGTACGCAACGGCGTACACCTGCGTCAAAACGGGTTGTGGCCTGGAAACCAGGTACTGCACGCTTCAGTTTGGCGCAGTCGAACACTACCGTTACACTCTTGTCGCCAAGCAGATTGCCTGTAAAATCCCACTCTTTGGGCGATGTGGCAGCCAGGAATTCTGAGGCGACATAGTACGGACGGAACTCTACACCGAGTGCATTGGCCACGCACTGGTAAATCTGATTCCACGATAGCTGCTCGTCGCTCATAATCTGGAAAGCCTCGCCAATGGCCTTGGGATTACCCAGCAGACCGATAAAACCACGGGCAAAGTCCTCGTTCCAGGTTACGGTCCAGAGTGATGAGCCATCGCCGTTCAGAATCACCTGCTTGCCTTGCAGCATACGCTTGAGTACCTGCCATGAACCCTTAGGTCCATGTACACTTACGGGCACACCGCGCTCACAGTAGGTATGCGAGGGGCGTACGATGGTAATAGGAAAACCGTTTTCGCGATACTCCTTCAACAGCAGTTCTTCGCAGGCAATCTTGTTGCGCGAGTATTCCCAGTAGGGGTTGGCCAGTGTGGTGCCCTCGGTAATCACATGGTTGGCGGCGGGCTTGTTGTAGGCCGATGCCGACGAGATGTAAACATACTGGCGGGTACGACCTTTAAACAAACGTACATCGCGTTCAACTTGTGAAGGCAGAAAACCGATAAATTCACATACAGCATCAAAGGTTTTCTTGCTCAGCAGTTCGAGCACCTTCGACTCGTTGTTGATATCAACAATCACTTGTGTGACGCCTTCTGGCACTTCGTTCTTGCGAGTGCCACGATTCAGCAGCCACAGGTCGTGCCCTGCAGCTGCTAATTGGCGGGTGATGGCCGAGCTGATAGTGCCCGTGCCACCTATCATTAATATCTTCATCCGCGTGCCATTTTGTAGATTGCCTCCATATCCTCGGCCTTCAGCACCTTCAGGTTACCGCAGGTAATGGTGTTGTTACGACTGCACTTGCGTACCATCTCCTTAATCTCCTCGTCGGTGATGTCCTTGCCAATCAGTTCCTTGATGTTGATAGGCATACCGATGGCATGATAGAAACGCTCCATGGCCAGGATTCCCTTTTCGGCTGTGCCTTCGGGATCGGTAAAGTCGTTGGGTACATCCATTACGTTAACGGCAAAACGCACAAATCTACTAAGATTCTCGTGCATGGTATAGCGGGCCCAACTTGGCCAGATGGCTGCCAGTCCGGCACCATGAGTCACGTCGAACATACCGCTCAGCTCGTGCTCCAACTGGTGGGTAGCCCAGTCACCGATAGCACCGCAGCCAGTCAGGTCGTTATGCATCAGCGAACCGCCCCACATAATCTGTGCACGGTAGCGATAGTCCTCTGGATTCTTCAGCACAGGGAATACGGCATTCTTGATACTACGCAGTGCAGCCTCGGCCAGATCGGTGGTAAAGTCCATGTCGTCGTCCTTGGTGAAGTAACGCTCCATGGTGTGCATCATCATATCGGTAACACCGGCTGCCGTCTGATAAGGGGGCAGTGTCATGGTGCGACGAGGATTCAGGATAGCAAACTTGGGGCGACTCAGATTGTTACTGTAACCCACCTTTACATCGCCGTCCTCATTAGTAATCACTGAGCTTTCGCTCATCTCACTACCAGCAGCAGGAATGGTAAGCACCGCTGCTACGGGCAGCATGGTCTTAGGTTGGGCCTTACCCATGTAGATATCCCATACGTTACCCTCGAAAGGTACACCGTAGCCAATACACTTAGCCGAGTCGATAACACTACCGCCACCTATGGCCAGGATAAAGTCGATACCCTCCTTACGGCAGAGTTCGATGCCCTGTTGCGCCAGCGACAAACGGGGATTGGGCACTACACCTCCCAGTGTCACATACTCAACGCCATCATCGCTCAGCAAACCGCAGATCTTGTCGAGCAAACCAGAACGCTTAGCGCTTTGTCCGCCATAATGTACCAGCACCTTGGTGCCACCATACTTTTTTACTAGCTTAGCTACTTGTTCTTCGCTCTGTTCTCCAAAAACCACCTCGGTCGGGGCATAGAAATTAAAATCCTTCATATAAATGTTTATCTTTGTGATTGTTATGTTTGGGCAAAGATAAGCATAAAAGTTGAAATAAGGGGTGGTTATTGATTTTTTTTAGCAGTTTTGTTGCGCATCAAAACGCAACTGCTGGCACCCTTCTTTGCGTGGATGCCAGCAGTATGTGAGTGTGTAACCGTTTGCTTATTTGATGACCAGCACGAAACCACCACGGGGTTGGGTGGCGATTTGCTTGGGTATTTGGTTGCCGCTGGTGATGAGCCAACCCTTGTTGCCTGTCAGTTGATACTCGGTGGGATCGGCGTCGGCAAATGTCTGTACGCATTTGGCACCGCTGATGAAACTCAGATCCACATCGAGCACCTTCTTGTCGTTGGTGCCGTTGATACCAGCCACGTACCAGGTATTGCCGCTGCGACGGGCCAGCACTACGCTCTCGCCGGGATAACCGCTCACGTAGCGGGTCTCATCCCATGTGGTGGGCAGCTTTCCGAAGAAATCCTGTACCTGCTGAGGCTGCACCAGATAGCTCTCGGGTTTGTCGGCCAGGTGCTGCAGGGCACTCTCGTACAGTACGGTCAGAGCCAGTTCGTGGGCATCGCTGGTAATATGTGGATGCTGTGAATCGCTGAAGGTACATGGTGTGTAGTCCATCGGACCGATGATGTTACGGGTAAAGGGCAGTGTGGTGTTATGACTGGCTGCTACGTTGGTAAATGTGGGCACGTTGTTGTACCACTCGGCACCATACACACCCTCGGTCGACATGAGGTTGGGGTAGGTGCGCTGCCATCCACGAGGTACGGTGGCACCATGGAAGTTAACCAGCAGATGATGCTTGGCGGCACTCTCCAGCAGGTCGATACAGTAAGTCATATCGCGCTGACAGTCGCCTGAGAAGAAGTCGATCTTTACACCAGCTACGCCAATCTTCTCGCACCAGGCAAACTCCTTTTCACGGTCTTCGGGCTTGTTCAGGCGGAACTTCGGTGTGGGGGCACCATCAATCCAGCCTACTGATGAGTTATACCAAATCATGGGTTTAACACCCTTCGAGTTGGCATAAGCTACGGCATCCTCGATGGTCTTGTCGTCCTTCATCTCATCCCACTCAGCATCAATCAGCACGTAAGGCAGCTTCAGGGTAACAGCCATATCTACGTACTTCTTAATAATATTGTAGTCGTTCGAACCATGGTTGTATGCCCAGTAGATCCACGATACAACACCAGGTTTAATCCAACTGGTATCGCTTAGTTTGCAAGGCTCGCTTACGTCGGTTACCAAGGTGCTCTGAATCAGGTCCTGCATGCTGCCGATGATAGCGATGCGCCAAGGCGAGTGCCACTTGCCTTTGAGGTTTACCTCGTTTACATCGGGAGTTACATGCAGCAGATCGCCTTCGGTGTAGAGGCATGCTGCAGCCTGGTTACGCTCGATGTTAGCCTCGGATAACAGCATGAACACACCCTCCTGTGGCTCAACCAGTGTGGGGAATCCCCAGCGCAGGTTGTAACCCTCGTCGGATTTTACTACACCAGCCATTCTACCGATAGGTTTTATTTTGCCAGTGGTGCTCATGGGGTAGAATCCCTCGTAGCTATCGCTCCACTGCAGCATCCAACGCTTGGTGCCTTCGGGTATCATGTAGGCTGTCTTCTCCTTGGGCAGCTTGCCTTTCAGTCCGCTCAGTTCATAGCGGAAGGCTGCACCGTCGTTATACAGGCGCAGTACCAGCTGCAGGTTGCCGCTCAACTTTGCCACATACTCGTTGGCCTCGTTGGTGCAGGTGGATTTCTTACCAGCCAGCATTTGATAGTTGGCTGTTACCTTGCCAATGGGCTTAAATTTCAGCCGATTGCTTTTGATGCCCTCGTAGCCCAGCACGGGTATGTTGAGCACCTCTTGTTTCTGATAGTTAACACTGATGCCCTGGCCGCTGTTGGATACAGTAAGCTTGCCATTGGGCGATACGGGCTGCTGAGCCGACAGACTGAGCGACCCCAAGCTGATGGTAAGTATAATCAAAAATAGCTTCATGGGATTTATAAATGTTTCTTGATATGAATTCGATAACCGTAGGCTGTTACCACGAGGAAACAGATGAGTGGCAGTACGAACGAGATGTTGGTGGCTGGCATACCCATCAACGTGCCCTCGTCGATAATCATAGCCTGTAGCGGGGGCAGCACCGAACCACCTAAGATGGCCATGATAAGACCTGCTGCACCAAACTTGGCATCGTCGCCAAGTCCGTCGAGTGCTATACCATAGATGGTGGGGAACATGAGCGACATGCAACCGCTAACGCATACCAGACAGTACATGCCCAAACGATCCTGGAAACCGATAACACCCAGTGTAAATACCATGGCCAGTACACCAAAGATGGCCAGCAGCATGGCGGGCTTTACGTATTTCATCAAGAAGGTGGCGATGAAACGCGAACAGATGAAGAACAGCATGGCAAAGATGTTGAATCGCTGCGACAGTACTTCGGCAGCCTGTTCGTCCATACCCTCGGCCATAAATACGCGCGTACCATATTGTATAATAAAGGTCCAGCACATAATCTGCGCACCTACATAGAAGAACTGGGCAATCACACCCTCGCGGTAGTATTTGAGTGCAAAGATTCGCTTGATGGTTACCAGGAAGTGGATGTCGTGGTTGGCATCGCCGATTTTGGGCATCTTGGTAAAGCGCATTAGTAGTAGCATGCCCACAATCACCAGTCCGATAATCAGGTAAGGCGAAATCAGTACGCTCAGGTCGGCATCCTTCAGTGCCTCGAACTCTGTGTCGCTCAGCAGGGCACGCTCGTCGCTGCTCATGGGGTTGAGCTTGGCCTGAATAAAGTTCATGGCCACAAACATACCGATGATAGAGCCGCAGGGGTTAAAGCACTGTGCCATATTCAGGCGGCGCGTAGCTGTTTCGGCTGGGCCCATGGTCAGAATGTAAGGGTTGCACGAAGTTTCGAGGAACGAGAGGCCGCACGTCATGATAAAGTAGGCGATGAGGAAACAGCCGTAGATACCGATGGCCTTGGCAGGGAAGAACAGCAGGGCACCGGCAGCATAGAGTCCGAGTCCCATCAATACGCCCGCCTTGTACGAGAACTTACGGATAAAGATGGCTGCAGGAAACGCCATGCAGAAGTAACCGCCATAGAACGCTACCTGCACCAGCGTGCCATCGGTTACGCTCATGCGGAAGATTTTAGAGAATGCTTTCACCATGGGGTTGGTAATATCGTTGGCAAAGCCCCAGAGTGCAAAGCAGAATGTTACGAGTATAAAGGGGATGAGGTAGTTAACCCCATCCTTGACTATCAGAGATTGTTGTTGCTTTTCCATTTTCTTTAGTAGGTTTTTAGAAGTGAACTAAGATACGGAATACCTTGCCAGGTGCCTCGCTCCACTGCAGCATGGCCTTGGGGGCCTGCTCGGGTGCTACTTCGGCACTAATCAGGCGATCGACGGGACATGTGCCACGCTCCAGATAGTGGATGACAGCACGGAAATCCTGTGGCTGGGCATTACGCGAACCACGGATGTCGAGCTCCTTCTGTACAAAGAACTTGGTTTGGAACGATACGTCGGTCTTGGCATAGCCGATGCACACCACGCGCCCTGTAAAAGCCACCTCATCTACCGCCATTTGGTAGGTAGGTGCGCTACCCACGGCCTCGATCACCACGTCGGGGCCAAAGCCTGATGTGATCTCGCGCAATCGGGCATGCACATCGTCGGTCTTGGTGTTGATGGTGTAGCTGGCACCCATCTGGCGAGCCAGAGCCAACTTCTCGTCGTCGATATCGGCAGCTACTACTGTCGCACCGCGCAGTGCCGAACGGACGATGGCACCCATACCCACCATGCCGCAGCCTATCACCACCACCACGTCGATATCAGTAACCTGTGCACGGTTCACAGCATGGAACCCCACACTCATGGGCTCTATCAGTGCACAGGTGCGCGTGTCGAGCAGTCCGGCTGGTATCACCTTTTCCCAAGGCAGTGTGATATACTCACGCATGGCACCATTGCGCTGCACACCCAGTGTCTCGTTGTGCTCGCAGGCGTTTACACGCTGGTTACGGCACGAGGCGCACTTGCCGCAGTTGGTATAGGGGTTACAGGTCACCACCATGCCAGGCTTTAAGCCTTCGGGCACGTTGCTACCCACTTTCTCGATAACGGCACCTATCTCATGGCCCGGGATGACAGGCATTTTCACCATGGGGTTCTTGCCCAACCAGGTACTCAGGTCGGAACCGCAGAATCCTACATACTCCAGGCGCAACAGCACCTCGTCGGCCTTCATCTCTTGTTCGGCCACTTCTATTATTTCCATCTGGCGCAGACCAGAAATCTGTATTGCTTTCATCATCGTTTTATTCACTCATGTTTTTAATATATGGTAATTGGGGCAGTTCGCCAAAGCCGAAGAACTGTTTGGCGTTCTCGCCTAAGAACATACGTTTCTCGTCGGCGGTCAGCTCGGACGATTTCTCGATAAAGTCGTAGCTCATCTTGTAGGTGATGGCTGTGATGGTGCGAGGATAGTCGCTACCCCACATCAGTTTTTCCATACCCACCTCGTCGGCTGCCTCTTTGATGGCGCGTACGGCTGAGGGGAAGGGATAGAACTCGTCGTTAAACAGCCAGGTGATGCCACCACTCTCCACATACACGTTCTTGTGGCGGGCCAGACGAATCTGACTGAGCCAGCCGGGGCGTGTCACCATGCCGAAATGGCCGATGGCTATCTTCAGGTTAGGGCATTCCTGGATGATTTCCTCCATCTGCCCCACTTGGGCATCGCCATCCTGCAGTTCAATGCCTAATATCTTACCCTGCTTCTCCATCAACTGCAACAACTGCAACATTGCATCGGTTAGGAACTGCTGGGGTAATCGGGCAGCGGGTATCTTGATGCCTTTAAAGACCTCTACCACGCCTGGAGCGTTCTGCATAAAGTCGGGATTGCGGTAATCCAGCATACCGAAGGTGAAAAAACGGTTGGGGTAGCGGCTCTCTACCTGTAGCAGGTAGCTATTTTGTATGCCGTCGATAAACTCCTGCGTAACCACGGCGGCTGCCACCTGGGCGTAGTCCATGTTACTCAGAAAGCGCTCGGCCGTATTCTGTCCGTCGGTCATAAATGGCGGCAGCATCTGTCGCTCCTCGCCGAAAAACAGCGAGCGACTGCGGTTGGGCTCTAACTGGCAGATACGCTGGTTGTTAACCACCGTGTCCTGATTCAGCCACAGATGACTGTGGGCATCAATTATGAGTTTTTCCATCTTACAAACATTTGGTCGCCGATAATCTCCTGTACCTTCTTTACCAACTGCTCATCCATAGGTTCGTTAACGTACTGTATGTTCTTGAGTACATTCTTGGGATTGGCGCTGCTGAACAGGGTAGTAGCGATGCGTGGATTCAGACTGGTTGAGAACTGGATGGCCAGCTTGTCGATAGGATAGCCCTGCTCTTCGCAGTACTTGGCAGCCTTGGCACAAGCCTCCTGCAAATCCTTGCCAGCTGGGTGCCATGCGGGGGCGCCACGTTGCGACAGCAGGCCCATTGAGAATGGCGAGGCGTTGATAACACCTACGTTGTGCTGCTCAAAAAATCCCAGGTAATCGGCCAGCAGTGTGTCGTTCAGCGAGTAGTGGCAGAAGTTCAGAATACTCTCTACCGTACCCTCGGGGGCATGCTCTACCACCCACTTCAGGTTCTCGGGCTGCAGGTCGGTAATACCCACGTGCTTTACAATGCCTTTTTCGCGAAGTTCTACCAGTGCAGGCAGGGTCTCGTCAACAATCAGTTGCAGGCCGCCTTCCATGTCGCCCTGGAACTCAATGTCGTGTACATTAATCAGGTCGATGTAATCCACGTTCAGGCGCTCCATACTCTCGTAAACGCTCTCCTGAGCGCGCTTGGCGCTGTAGTCCCAGGTGTTCACGCCGTTATGTCCGTAGCGGCCCACTTTGGTAGATATGAAATACTTACTGTGTGGAATCTCCTTCAGCGCCTTGCCCAGTACGGTTTCGGCCTTCAGGTGACCATAGTAGGGCGACACGTCGATAAAGTTGATACCATTGTCAACGGCTGTGTGTACAGCCTCTATTCCCTCTTCTTCGCGGATGCTATGGAACACGCCGCCCAGCGATGAGGCACCAAAACCTAAGTTCGATACCTTCATACCTGTTTTCCCGATTTCGTTATAAATCATATTTATTGATATAAGTTAGTTCTGATATGCTTGGTTAGTCATCTCTACGGCTACGGTTTCCTGGCAGAAACGTGCCATGGGATAGTATTCCAGTCCGCCGTACGGACCTTGGTCGCCCCACGAGTTCTTCATGATAAAGTAGCGCTCGCCATCCTCGTCGTGGGCCAGTCCTACGATGGCCATGGCGTGGTTCTCGTCTTCCCAGCACACTCCGTGGTGGTTACGCACGGCACGCTCGGTCTTAGCCAGCAGCGAGTCCATCGGTATGTTCAGATAGCGCTCGTGGGTCCAGTTGTCGGGCACCTCCAGCTCGGCCTCCTCGTTATAGGGCTGATGGCTGTTGCTGGTCAGGGCAATGTACTCGCCAGGCTTGCACACGCTGCGGGCAAACTCCTGCGGGGTGTACTGTGCGCCCAGCATAAACACCCACTGGGGGGCGGGCGTTGTAATCTTGCGCATGGCGTCGTAGCCGCATATGCCGTATTTCTCAATCATGCTGATAAGGGTGGTGGGCTCGCCACGCTTGGTGGCGGGACAGGCCTTCTCCTGCTCAATCATCTTCTCGATATAGTAGGGTGAAAGATTTACCGAGTCGCCCCAGCTCAGGTGCTCGGTCTCAATGGCGGCCAGCATGGCGTAAATCCAGCAAGTCTGGCTTTCGCCCTGGTCCTTAATGGGGGTCATGCGGTTCAGTACTTCGTTGGTAAAGTGCTTGCCCCCAGGGGTATAGACACTTGGCTGGTGGGCACAACTTCCCATCAGCATCACCAAAGCAACTGCACATGCCATCACGGTTTTAAGTTTCATGCTGCAAAGATAATATATTTTGGAGCGAATTCTGCGAATTAACATGAAAAATATATGGCCGAACGAAAAAAAATCGATAAAATCCATAATACGTGCCGAAAAAGTAGTATCTTTGCAGCCCAATTCAATTAAGTATGCATATCGCAGTAGCAGGAAATATAGGTAGTGGCAAGTCTACGCTCACCAAGCTCCTGGCCAAACACTATGGCTGGGAACCGAGGTTCGAGGCCGTAGAGCATAACCCGTATCTCGAGGATTACTACCGCGATATTCACCGTTGGTCGTTTAATATGGAGGTGTATTTCCTGAAGGAACGCTTCCGCGATCTGATTACGATTGCTCAGGCTGATCACACTATTATTCAGGACCGTACCATCTACGAGGGTGTGTATGTGTTTATGGAGAATAACCGCGATATGGGTAACCTGAGCGAGCGCGACTACGAGACTTACATGGAACTGTTTGAGCAGATGATGACGGTGGTGAAAGTACCCGACCTGATGATTTATCTGCGTGCTTCGGTGCCCCATCTGGTTAGCAATATCCAGAAGCGTGGCCGCGACTACGAACAGAGCATACAGCTGGAGTATCTGCAGAACCTGAACCGTCGTTACGACGATTTCATTAAGAACAAATACCCCGGCCGTGTGATTACTATCGAGAAAGACAATCTCGACTTCCTTAACATTCCTAAGGACCTCTCTGGCATCATCGACAAAATCGATGCAACTCTCTTTGGACTGTTTTAATGTTTAATATTTAATCTTTAACGTAAAGATAGTATGCATATTGCAGTAGCAGGAAACATTGGTAGTGGCAAGACCACGCTTACTAAGTTGTTGGCACATCGTTACAACTGGATTCCCCGTTTCGAACCAGTTGATAATAACCCGTATCTGGCTGATTTCTATGCCGATATGCCTCGTTGGTCGTTTAATCTTCAGATCTATTTCCTGAACAAACGTTTCAAGGAGGTGGTTGAGATTTCGCAGAGTAAGGATACCCTGATCCAGGATCGTACCATTTTTGAGGACGCTCGCATTTTTGCGCCCAACCTGCACGATCAGGGAATGATGAGCGATCGCGACTTTGCTAACTATACCGACCTGTTCGACCTGATGATGTCGCTCGTGAAACTGCCCGACCTGATGATTTATATCCGTTCGAGCATACCTACGCTGGTAGAGCAGATTGCCAAGCGCGGACGTGAGTACGAGCAGACCATGCGCCTGGATTACCTGCAGGGATTGGAGAAACGTTACGAGGACTGGATTGCTACCTACAAAGGTCCGCTGATTATTGTGAATGGTGATACCTGTAAGTTTGGCGATCGTCCAGAGGACTTCCAGAAGGTTTGCGAACTTATCGACCAGAAGCTGTACGGTCTCTTCCCCATGGAGTAAAAAATTAAGGATATGATACAAGATTACGAAATAATGGCACCTGTGGGCTCGCGCGAGAGCCTTGCAGCTGCAATACAGGCTGGTGCCGACAGTATTTACTTCGGCATCGAGAAGTTGAACATGCGTGCCCATTCGGCAACTACTTTTACCATCGACGATCTGCGCGAGATTGCCCAGACCTGCGATGAACATGGCATTAAGAGCTACCTTACAGTTAATACCATCATCTATGGCGAGGATATCCCCTTGATGCACGAGATTATCGATGCCGCCAAGCAGGCAGGCATTTCGGCTGTGATTGCCAGCGATGTGGCTGTAATGACCTACTGCCGCAAGGTGGGTCAGGAGGTTCACCTCTCAACCCAACTTAACATCTCTAATATCGAGGCCCTGAAGTTCTACGCCCAGTTTGCCGACGTGGTAGTGCTGGCCCGCGAGCTGAACATGGACCAGGTGGCTGAGATTTTCCGTCAGGTTGAGGAGGAGCACATCTGCGGTCCCAGTGGCAAGCAGATACGTATCGAGATGTTCTGTCATGGTGCCCTGTGCATGGCCATTAGCGGTAAGTGCTACATGAGTTTGCATGCTGCTAACCGCAGTGCCAACCGCGGCGAGTGCATTCAGATTTGTCGCCGTTCGTACACCGCTACCGACAACGAGACTGGCTATCAGCTGGATATCGACAATAAATATATTATGAGTCCGAAGGATCTGAAGACCGTACGCTTTATCGACCGTATGATGAAGAGCGGCGTGCGTGTATTTAAGATCGAGGGTCGTGCCCGTGGTCCCGAATATGTTTACACCGTGGTTACTGCCTACAAGGAGGCCATTAAGGCTGTGCTGGATGGTACGTTTACCGAGGAGAAGAAGGACGAGTGGGATGCCCGTCTGGCTACTGTGTTTAACCGCGGTTTCTGGGATGGCTACTATCAGGGTCAGACCATGGGCGAGTGGAACAAACACTATGGTAGTAACGCCACCGAGCGCAAGGTTTACATTGGTAAGGGCGTGAAATACTTCTCGAACCTGGGTGTGGCTGAGTTTACGGTTGAGGCAAACACCTTTAAGGTAGGCGACAAGATGCTGATTACCGGTCCTACCACCGGTGTGATGTATGTAACGGCCGAAGAGATTCACGGCGATAACGGTCCGGTTGAGGTTGCCGAGAAGGGCACCCGCGTATCGATAGCCGTAACAGGCAAGGTACGTCAGAGCGATAAGCTGTTTAAACTCGAACAGGTTGAACCTGCTGAATAACAATAAATTAGGGGCGCATCACTGCGCCCCTAATTTGTCTAACTTACTAACCAATTACTAATCATTATACTAACAAAAACTATAAATGTATGAAAAAACTAACTCATTACCATTAATTATATGTACTATTGATCACTTTTTCTGGTGCAAAGGTATGCCGAAAGGTTGAACTATACAAATCTCTTCAACCAAATGGGCTTATTTTTCAGCCAATCGCCCGATTTATATTTTCTTAAGAAGCCCGAAAACCAAAAAGTTTACAGAAACGTTTGGATGTTTACGGAAAAAACACTATCTTTGCCACCGCAGAAACCTCTTAAAACTATATTGTTGATACTGTCATGGATACGAAACGTCGGATGCTTACGGTCATCCTAACCCTATGCTTTAGTATGGTACCGTTTACAATGGCGGCACAGGACGAAACCATTGTGTTTACCCCCCAGTGGACGGCGCAGGCGCAGTTTGCCGGCTATTATGTGGCCGAGGCCAAGGGCTTTTACCGCGAGGCCGGTGTAAAGGTGCGTATTGAGCACCCCACGCCCACGCAGCCCGCCATGGCCCGATTGCAGCAGAACCGGTGCCAGGCCACCACGTTGCAATTGTGCCAGGCCTTGGAGATAGTGGATGGCGGCGTACCACTGGTAAACATTCTGCAAACATCCATGAACAACGCCATGGTGATTGTATCGGCCCGTAACGAGGACCCGCTCAAGCAAAAGGGCGCCCGCGTGGGTATCTGGAGTGTGGGCTTCGGTCAGCTGGCCATCTGCATGAGTATCATGGATCACCTGAACTACGAGTTTGTGCGTTTTGCCCAGAACGTGAATCTGTTTGTGGCGGGGGCTCTGGATGCTACGCTGGCCATGAGCTACAACGAGTACTACCAGCTGGTGCAAGCAGGTATTACCGTAACCGATAAGAACGTGTACCGATTTTGCGACCACGGCTACAACGTGCAGGAGGATGGTGTGTACATGGCGCGCAGCTACTACGAGAAGCACCGCGACAAGGCCATGCGCTTTGCCCAGGCCAGCAAGAAAGGGTGGGAGTATGTGGCTAAGCACCCCGACGAAGCGCTTGATATCGTGATGAAGTATGTGGACAGGGAGAAGATTGGTACCAACCGTGTGATGCAGCAGCTGATGCTGAAGGAGGTGTTGCGACTGCAGGTGGATCGCGAGTCGAAGAAGCGCGAGTTCCGTTTGCGCCCCGATATGGTAAAACGCGCCAGCCACCTGATGGTACAGAACCGCATGCTTGATCGCGAGGTAACATACCAGGAGTTAATAGCAAAATGATAGTTGACCGTTATGAATGAAGTAATTGCATATATACGTCGTAAGCTATCCATCAGGGTTAGTTTGTGGGTGGTAATGTTTGCCGCCGTTATCTTTGTGGCTGCCCTCGGGTTCCTGTTCTATCAGTCGCGCGAGGCAGTGCGCCAGGAGGCCATCCATCGTGCCACCACCATTCTTGATCGTACATCGCTGCAGGTAGAGGGTATCCTGAACCGTGTTGAGGTGGCCACTAACATGACCGTGTGGCTGGTGCAGCGCCATCCTAACGTGGCCGACTCGATGTTTGTGTATAGCGAGGGTACGCTGCGTAATAATCCCGATTTCTACTCGTGCTCAATCGCCTTCGAGCCTTACTATTTCAAGGAGTATGGCCGTTATTTCTCGGCCTACTCAAAATACGAGGGCGACAGTATTCGTACCCTGCAGGGCGGTAGCGATAACTACCAGTACTTTTTTATGGACTGGTACCTGATGCCCACGTTGCTGGGGCACCCCTGCTGGACCGATCCTTACATGGATCTTGATGCGCCCACCAATACTTACGAGATGGTTACCACCTACTGTCAGGCCATCAAAAACAAGCAGGGCGCGGTAATTGGCGTTATCAACACCAGTTTGTCTATCAACTGGTTGTCGCAAACCATCTCGGCAGTAAAACCCTATCCTAACTCTTACAGTATTATGATAGGTCGTGGCGGTACGTACTTTGTGCATCCCGACAGTACCAAGATTACCCGACAGACTATTTTTACGCAGACCATGCTGGAGCCCGACACGGCTCTGACAGCCCTGGGCCATGCCATGCAGCGTGGCGAAGAGGGTATGCGCCGCATGGTGATAGATGGCAAGGATAGCTACGTGTTCTACAAGCCGCTGGGCAAAACGGGCTGCTCTATGGCCATTGTGTGCCCCGAGAGCGACATTTTTGGCGGCTTTAACCGCCTGCGCCACACCGTGATGGGTATTGTGTTTGTTGGCTTGTTGGTTATGTTGTGCGTATTTATTAATGTAATTACGCGCGAGCTCAAGCCTTTGCACCGCCTGGCGCGCGAGGCCGAGACCATCGCCTCGGGTAATTTTGATGCCGAACTGCCCGACTTTGAGCGTACCGACGAGATTGGTCAGCTCAGTCACTCGTTCGGTTACATGCAGCAATCACTGGTAAGGTATATCGACGAGCTGAAGCTTACCACCGCCCAGAAAGCGTCTATCGAGAGTGAGCTTAACGTGGCCAGCAACATACAGATGAGCATGCTGCCCAGTGTGTTCCCCAACCGCGAGGGACTGGATATGCATGCCTCAATGACACCCGCCAAGGAGGTTGGTGGCGACCTTTACGGCTATCTGCTCAAGGGCGATAACCTGTACTTCTGCGTGGGCGATGTGAGTGGTAAGGGTGTGCCAGCCTCGCTGTTTATGGCGCAGGTAACCCGCCTGTTCCGTACGCTGGCCAACCAGCAGATGGCACCTGCCGATATCTGTACCCACATGAACGAGGCCCTGTCGGGCGACGAGAACCCCACCAACATGTTTGTAACCATGTTTGTGGGCATGGTTAATCTGCAGTCGGGTCACCTCAAGTTCTGTAATGCCGGTCATAACCCGCCTGTGATAGGTGGTGGCGAGCACCATGGTGAGTTCCTGCAGATGCTGCCTAACTTCCCTATCGGTGTGCTGCCGGGTTTGGAGTTCCAAGGCGAGGAGATTGATACCATAAAGGGACGTGCGCTGTTCCTTTATACCGACGGACTGAACGAGGCCGAGAACCGCGAGCACGAGCAGTTTGGCGACGACCAGCTGCTATCTATCCTGCGCAACACCCATTTCGAGAGCGCCCAGCAGGTAGTTGAAACCCTTTATAACGAGGTTCAGCGCCACCGCGACGGCGCCGATCCGAACGACGATCTTACCATGATGTGCCTGCGCATGCAGTAAAGTTTAAGTGAGTTTTGATTGATATGAGAAATCGACGAGGTTGAGTGTTAAATTACACTAATCGTCGATTTCTCCTTTTTTCTTGTCTATTTCTCCCTGATATTCAGTACCTTTGCAGCCCAAAAGGAAAAATTAAACGGGCTGGACATGATAGGATAACAACACAGAACAATGCCCTGAACTTACTAAGTACTGAAGATTTTTTTATGACATATGACAAGAAACTGAGTGGAGCCGATTTTGAAGAACGCTTACTCTACGATGATGACGATGATGCCGCCTCCAGTATCGACATGTCGAAGCGCAAGCACGGCTTCTACTATGGCTACGGCTTTTATGGTCGCTACGGGCGTTATGCCTACTCGCACTACGGAAATAATAACGATAAAAGTATAAAGAGATGATTATTGCAGTTGATTTCGACGGTACCATCGTTGAGAACCGTTACCCTTACATTGGCAACGAGAAACCCTTTGCCATCGAGACCCTTAAGTTGCTTGCCCGCGACCACCATCAGTTAATACTATGGACCTGTCGCGAGGGCCGTTTGCTCCAGGAGGCCGTAGAGTGGTGTCGCCAGCGCGGTTTAGAGTTCTATGCTGTTAACAGTAACTACCCCGAGGAAACGCCCGCCGGCAATCCCACCTACTCACGCAAGCTGAATGTAGATGTGTTTATCGACGATAGCGGTCTGTGCCCACTGCCCGATTGGGGCACCATCTACCAGATGATTGCCCATCGCCCCGCCGTGCTCCAGTCGCAAAGCCACTGCTTTCACAACTGTCGCGCCTTGCGATAGTATTGGATATATTTAAAGCACAACCTTGAACGTTTTTGTTTGGGGCAGTACTTTTTTATTAATAGTTGCGGTTGTTACTATTAATGGTAGCAATTGCTACTATTAATACTCGCAAATTTTCAGCCTGCTACGCGCTACAGTGCTACAGTTAGTTTTCGAGCCATTGCACACCTACAACTAACGTCTATATTATATATAATATATATTATATAAATATAGGTATTTGGTTTGGGTTTGGTGCCGACTTGATTTCTAACTGTAGCACT
>JAEEGH010007602.1_pt1 | contig 25993 bp, 17 predicted proteins | sample 9134181 | NCBI WGS metagenome assembly JAEEGH01 (sample SAMN16246544, study PRJNA631951) | gut metagenome | biome: gut microbiome; feature: rumen; material: DP-attached | host: Bos | place: Iran: Karaj | collected 2018-10
CGGAAAGCGGGTTGAGGAGCGCTGCGGGCTTGCTGCGGCGGTCGTCGTTTTCGGCACCGAACAGGGCTTCGGTGCGGGCCTTGCTCGTAAAGCGGAGGCTCAAGCATTCATGCAGGCCCATTGCAGACAAGGTCTTGCGGATCTTGCGGTTCAGGACTTCGATCGGCGGAAGTTCGTTCGGCTGCATCTTGAAGCTTGGCAGCGTGTACGGGATGTTGTCGAAACCGATGAGACGGGCGACTTCTTCGATGAGATCGACTTCGCGTTCGAGGTCGGGGCGGTAGCCCGGAATCTTGAAGGTGATGGATTCGGCATCCTTCTTCACGACTTCGAGGGCGATACCCGTGAGGTACTTTTCGATATCCTCTGCGGCAATCTTCATGCCGATGACCTTTTCGGCGCGGGCAGTGCGGAGCGTGACTTCGTTCAAATTCTTCTTGTGGTCGTCGCCGGTGTATTCGACGGTGCCCTTGAGAATGCGGCCACCCGCGACTTCCTGAATCATGGCGCAGGCGTACTTGCTGTATTCGTCCTGCGTGGTGAAGTCGATTTCGCGTTCGAAGCGGTAGCTGGAATCGGTGGAGATGCAGAGGCGCTTGGCCTGCTTGCGGACGATCGTCGGGTTGAACCAAGCGCTTTCGAGGAACACGTTCTTGGTTGCATCCACAATTTCGGATTCGACGCCACCCATCACACCGGCAACGCAGGCGGGACGGTCGCCGTCGCAAATCACGAGGTCGCTTTCCAGAAGTTCGTGAGCGGTGTGGTCAATGGTTTCGATCTTTTCGCCCTTGGCGGCGCGGCGGACCTTAATCTTGTTGCCGTGCAGCTGGTCCATATCGAAGCTGTGGAGTGGCTGGCCCACGTCCATCAGAATGAAGTTCGTGATGTCGACCACGTTGTTGATGCTGTTCATGCCCACGGCATGCAGGAGCTTGGCGAGCCAAGCCGGAGACTTTTCAACCTTCACGTCCTTGATGACGCGGCCCACATAGCGGGAGCAACCGCAGCCCGGAACCACTTCGAGGCTGATAGCAGAGCTGGCGGCTTCGGAATCTTCCTTGAGTTCGTAAGCGAGCGGCTTGAGCGGACGGCCGAACTTGGCGGCGAGTTCGCGGGCCACGCCACGGTGGCTGAGGGCGTCCGGGCGGTTCGGGGTCACGTTCAGTTCAAAGCAGACGTCGTAGAGGCCGAGGTTCACGAACGGGGTGCCAGCAGGAATGCTGTCGTCAAGAACCATGATGCCGGCGTGGTCGTCGCTGAGGCCGATTTCGTCTTCGGCGCAAATCATACCGAAACTTTCGACGCCGCGAATCTTGGACTTCTTCATCTTGAGCATGGTGCCGTCGGGGAGCGGAAGTTCTGCACCGATCGGGGCGAGCACCACGGTCTGGCCGGCGGCTACGTTCGGGGCGCCGCAAACGACCTGGATGGTTTCTTTGCCGTTATTGACGGTCGTAATGTGCAAGTGGTCGCTGTCCGGGTGGGCTTCGCAGGTAAGAACCTTAGCCACAACGAGCTTTTCATAAACCTTGCCCGGTTCTTCGGTACCTTCGACTTCCAAGCCGATGGAGGTCAATGCCTTTGCAACTTCTTCCGCATTTTCCGGAAGATCAACATGACGTCTGAGCCAATTCAAAGAAACTTTCATCTTTTTCCTCTTTAGCGCGAATTTTGCCCGGGTGCCACAAAACGACCCGCGTGCAAAACACGTGCCTGCTTAAATTTCGGTGGTAAATTTAGAAAAATTATTCCAAAGTTCTCAATAAGGAGTCGAGACGGTGGGTGATTTGTAATGCCCCCGTATGGGATAAATGATCTCGATCTCGAGCCATTTCATCAGTGTAGTCGTGATTTCCCATTTTATTTTCATCCATTAATATGAAATTAGGGTTTTCCTGACTTAAGTTGGTAAGGTCATCTATGACAGACGGTGCTAAACTTCGTTGAAGCCCGTAGCAACCAAAAGATCCTGTATTTTTGTAGGCAGGACTTTGTGGAAAGATAATTCCAATAACAAAGATACCTTTTTCCTTACTGTCAAGAATAATTTCTTTAAGTAGTTTGATAGAATTCTCGTAAAGAGAAATCGTATCTTGCATCCAGGTACTGTCATGGTATAAAGGAGGGTCGTTTTCCCAACCAATAGAATTATCAAATTTATGGTAACCTCGTGAACTTCTAAATATGTTTGCATAATAATTAGATCCGATTGATTCATAGGTGAATCTATATAGTTCCTGAGAATCGAAGTCCTTCCCGAAAAGATGATTTTTGTCATAAACGTAACCGGGTATTTTTAGATGGTCTTTATAGAAGAAATTCTTGTAACTGTTGTAACTTTTCCACCACATGTCAATATCAAGAGAGACTATGAGATATTTAAGCTTCTTTACGTTCGACTGAATATAATTGAAATAGGTATAATGACTTTCGTTGATGGAAAAATATGAATTTGCCAAATTAATGGCAAAGAATTGGTTGCTTAATTCTTCTGGGATGAGACTGTTTTTGGGACGTGATGAGCCTAGAATGACTGTGTTTGCTGAATCTTTATATTGCCAAAGAAGTTCCATCTTGTAACGCATGATTAGTGCTTTATCGCTTGCGCCAGATATATAATAAACGCCAGCGCTGTCCGGGTCAAGGTGGAAAGTCGTGTCAACTTCGGTAGAATCTTCTGTGGATGGAATAGTTTTTGGAACTTTCTTAATCCACAGATTCGGATGCCAAAGTTCTTCGCCTTCGGCAATCTCGGTAATGGAGCTGTCTGCAGGGTTAATGATGACGATTTTTGTGTGGGCGCCATTAGGATTGGTGAGGGTTGCCAGAATGACGGATTTTTCACCGTCGGTTGCCCATTCTGTATGGTCAAATGTGTAACCTGTGGGGGCCTTGATAGACTGGATGAGTTTTCCGTTGCTGTCGGCGATAAAGACTCGTTTGTGGGTGTCGTAGCTTTCCCCTGCAAATTTTATGCCCGGTTTCCCGGCGAAGTCAAGGAATGCGGTGCGCTTGGTCCCGTCCTGAGAAAGCGTTACGTTGCAAGCTTGGGCGGAATCGTACCAAACGACATTTTTCTTTGAGATGCGTGCTCGCAGGATTCTTGCACCGGATACCGCAAGAGACAGGTCTTTGCTGATGCCGCCATGGTATGCCCCGTCGAATAGTTTCTGTGGCGTTCCGAATTTGCCATTTGCAAATTTTACTTGCCAGCTCGAAGTTCCCTTGAATGTTGTTTCGTCCTTGTTGTTCCCGGCGTCGTTTACGTAGATGATGACCGTGTCGCCGTTTTCAAGGACTCGCCAACGGGGAATTGCTGCACTTTCCGCTTTGAGTTTTACCTTTATGGAATTGTTTTCAAGGCTTTGGACGTAAATCTCCGATTTCCCTGAAACGCCTTCGAATCCGGTGCAGTAGGCAATCCAGTTGCCGTCTGGAGAAATTTCGGGGTGGTAGGCGTTGATTCCCTTTGTAATTTCTTTAATGGAAAGAGTTCCGTTTCTGTAGTCCAGGTAGGAAATGTTTTCGCTGACATCGTTGCGGAATGCCAACTTCGCATTGTATGTCCCGGTAAGATTCTTGATGGTCTCTGGTCCGACGAGGGGGATTACGATGTTGGTGACGGACATGCCGTCATCATTCATCCAAAGGACGTTAGGAATAGAACCGAAGGCGAGTCGGAAACCGACGTATTCAGCTCGTGTGGCTGAAGTTACCGTGTAGACATCCCCGCGGCTGTAAGGGTTGAGTTCTTTTTCGGAGTATGAATAGCTGCCGCCCTTGACAATCCTTTCACCTAAATCCCCGCCGTCGGGGGCGCCGGCGTAGTTGGTGACGGTCGTGTCGCGGAATTCTCCCATCCAGTCGTTAACCCATTCCATGGCGTTTCCGGCCATGTCGCAGAATCCGGCGGAATCGGCGTTCTTGCTGCAGACGGTATGAAGTTTGTATTCGGAGTTTTCGTTGTTCCAGCTTTTCTTTACGTCCCAAGCACGGGTTGCCGCATAGACCCATTCCGCTTCGGTCGGGAGTCTGTAGCCTTCAACATTTGCATGAAATGCGAAACCTTCCAAATTGGTGCAGTGGCCCTCGCTGTCAAAAGTGACCTTGCTGTAAGTGTAGGCGGTGTCGCGTTCTTCGAGCTTGCTTTTGGCGTTGGCATATAGGACTGCATCGTAGTAAGTTACATCAACGAGAGGAAGACTGTCGTTTTCACATTTTTCGAAGGTCTTGAGGTCTGTTTTTTTTGCTGTTTGAACGTACTCTCCGCAAGTTACCTCGTGAATGCCCATGTAGAAGTCGTAGTCCAAAACGACTTTCATTGCCGGTTTTTCGATAGCCTTGTAGTTCTTGTCGTTGGATCCGATGGTGGTGAAACCGCTTTCGAGACGGATCATGCCTTCTGGTTCGACAAAGGTGGAAATTTCGTCGTTAGAAGAAGTCTCATTAGAATAGGCCGATTCGCTATTGCTGCAAGCAATAACGAATATGGACAGAAATATTGTCAATAAATACTTCATATTTTCCCTTCTTCTTGAAAAGAAATATAAAATATTTATTGGCTTTGTCAGCTAGAAACGATTTTGGCTATTGAAAAGCTTCCTATTAATAGGTTTCGCAGTAGGGCATGTCGTCAAAGGGGACTGCTACATGTTCTTTTGCGAAGTATTCCCGCAACAGGGCGTCGTTCTGTGAGAACAGTTCGTCGCCTTTCAAGAAGGATATCGCAATTTTGCAAAAACCGTTTTGCGGAATTATGACACCATGCTTTTCTTTGAGGGTGAGCGTGGTGAGAACGCTGCCGCAACCATAGCGGTATTCTTCGAGGTCTGCTTTTCCCGGTGCAATATAGGCCGAAAACAGGTTGTCTTGATCTGATGTCCAGGTTGGCTTGGCAACGATTTTTTCGCCGCCGAGTTTGATTTGCTGTTTATATCCACCGCTGCAGAAACCGATTGGCTGACGGAATACGCCGACAACGCCTGTTTTGGGGGCGTTAAACGTATCCTTGTTTGCGACGGAAAGAGATTGGGCGCAGGCAGTTAATAAGATGCATGCGGCAAGAATGAGGTATGCTTTGAACATTTTGTTCTCCTTACAAATTATTCATGTCTTAGACGAATAGGCTTTAGCTGGTTGATGACCGATTGCAGTTCCTTGGGAAGCGGACAATCAAGGACAATCTTGTCGCCGTGCCAGGTGAATTCCAGACGGCAGCTGTGCAAGAAAAGGCGGTGTAGCCCGAGTTGTTTTTTGACATCGCGGTTGAGGGCGAAATCGCCGTAGCGGGTGTCGCCAAGGAGCGGGTGCCCGATGCTTGCGAAATGGGCGCGGATTTGGTGCATACGGCCGGTTTCGAGTTTGATTTTTACCAGGTCGTAGCCTTCGTAATGCTGCTTGACGCGGTAGTGGGTGACTGCCTTCTGGGCGTCCTTGCCGGTTTCGCCGACCTTCATTTTGCTACCCTTGGCGGCATCGGTGCGGGTAAGCGTCTCGTTAATGGTGCCCTTGTCTTTTTTGAGATTCCCCTTGACGAGGGCGAAGTAGAATTTGTCGACTTCGTGTTCGCGGATCATGCGCGTGAATTCACGGAGCGTGTCGCCGTGGAGGGCGGCAATGATCATGCCCGAAGTTTCTTGGTCGAGGCGGTGGGCGATGGTGGGCTTAAAGTCGAGCCCTTCGCGGCGGCCCCATTCCCACAGGTATTCTACGAGGCTCTCGCCGGGGCGAGTGCCGGAGCCCGGTTGGCTTGCAAGTCCCGAGGGCTTGTTGATGACCACGTAATCTTCGGTCTGAATGACAATATCGAGCTCGTTTGCGCCCCAGCCGGATTGTTTTTCCGACGGAGAGGTGGCCTTGCCCCAGGTGGATTTAGCTTTTGCAAAACCGGCGTTTGATTTTGCTTCTTCGCTTTGGCTAGCGGGGAATTGGATAACGTTGGTGGCGCCTTGGGAATCTGCATCGACGCTCTTGAAATTCTCGTAAATGCAGACGGTGTCGCCTTCTTGCAACATCTGATTTGCCTTGCCCACAACGCCATTTACGCGGACTTTCTTTTTGCGGATGACGGCGAAAAAGACCGACAGCGATTCGTCGGGGAATGCCTTGCGCAAAAAACGGTCGAGGCGCATGTTGGCAAAATTGCGGTCAATGATTCGGGTAATCATAAGCTTTCCTTTTTCGCGTAGTGGGCGAGTCGCACGCCGTCGGCAGCGCTAGTGACGATTCCGCCGGAATACCCGGCGCCTTCGCCAAGCACAAACAGACCCTTGGTATTCACGCTTTCAAGTGTTTCGTTGTTGCGACTCATTCGCAGAGGGCTGCTGGTGCGGGTTTCGGGTGCGACAATCAGGCCTTCTTCGATAAATCCGGGAATCTTCTTGTCGAAATTCTGGAATCCTTCGGCGAGGCTCTTGCAAATGGTTTTGTCCATCCAGTCCCACAGATTGCTTTGTACAAGCCCACAGGGATAGGTGGATTTCGGGAGCGATTTGTCTTCTCGGTGGGCGAGGAACGCCTTGATGGTTTGTGCCGGTGCGGCGTAACTCTTGCCGCCGACCGCGTAGGCGTCGCTTTCGATTTTGCGTTGGAATTCAAGGCCGCCGAAGAGCTTGTCGCTTGCGGCAATGGGCACGGCGATGGCGCCGTTGGCGAAGGGACCGTTGCGTCGGCTGTAGCTCATGCCGTTGGTGGCAAGGGTCCCGGGCTCCGAGGCACAGGGCACCAGAACGCCACCCGGGCACATGCAGAAACTGTAGGCGCTGCTCGTCTTATTAAGTGTCGGGGTGGCGAGAAAATATTCGGCGGAACCCGTAAGCTTGGTATCTACATTCAGGCCCAGCTGGCGCATGTTGATGAGCTGTTGCGGGTGCTCGACGCGCACGCCCATGGCAAAAGCCTTACTTTCGAGCGCGACGCCACGGGCGTGGAGCATTTCGTAAATGCTCCGGGCAGAATGCCCGACGGCGAGCACTAGGGCTTCGCAGGGTTGCCAATTTGCCTGAGAATTGGGCGTTGAAACGTCTCGCAGCTGGATCGCCGCAATGCGGCCATCCTTAATCTCGATATCCTCAAGGGCGGTGCTAAAATGAATCTTGCCACCGAGTTTTGCGATTTCGGCGCGCAGTTCTCGCAGCAATAAAACGAGGCGGTCCGTGCCGATATGCGGCTTGGCGAAGGTCACGACAGATTCGTCGACTCCAAAGTCGACCATGTCGTGTAGAACCTGTTCTACGAACAGGTTCCGGGTGCGGGTATTCAGCTTTCCATCGCTAAAGGCCCCCGCACCTCCTTCGCCAAAAAGCACGTTGCTGTAGGCGTTAAAGTTCCGGTCGACAAAGAACCGGCGGATATCGCGGAAGCGTTCTTCGACGCATTTACCCTGTTCGTACAAATCGACGGCAAAACCTTTTCGCAGTAGATGCAAGGCTGCCCAAAGTCCGCTGGGGCCTGCGCCAATGACATCCACATGGCCGGGCATCGCGACGCTGTTTTTCTGCGGGTCGCTTTCAAGAGTTTCTTTGTCACGCGTTGCCGCTACAAGCCCTTTGGCATGATTTCCTGTGGCGCGGACTTCGCGCTTCAAGTCAAAAATCACGTTGTAAGACCACTTGGGGTCTCCTTTGCGACGGCTATCCAACGAAAAACGCTCCACCTGCAAGTTGAAAATCTCTTCGGGGTGCAGGCGGAGTTCCTTGGCCAAAGCCTCGCGGTACTTGCCTTTCTTGGCAAGCGCAACGCTTAGTTCTCTGTAGCGGTAGGTGAACATTATTCCAAATTTAAAAAATAAAGAACCGCTTTTTGTAAAAGCGGTTCTCTTTAAACAATGTTAGATGTTTTTAGAATACGTAGTTTACGCGAACTCCGCCGTAAATATCCTTGTATTCGTCGCTCAAGTTATCCGGACGATAGTAGAGGGCTGCTCCCGTATACCATTCGGTGCTCAATCGCTTGGTGTGATTCACGCGTAGGCTTGTGCTGCCCAGAACATCGGTTTCGGTCTCGTCAACGCTATCGCCTTCTTCTTCCCAGTCCGTCTTCATGTAACGGAATTCACCTGAAATGGTGAGGATCAAGAAGCGTCTGAGGAACGAAATTTCGAGTTCGTCATTGACGGTGAATTCCCGTTCGCTCATGTCGTTACGCTTGTAACTCTTCAGGCGCGGGGTAAAGCCGAACTGGTTCTGTACCTGCTTTAAGGTCGTTGTTGCCGAGATGGGGTAGGCTTGTTCGAAATAATCAGCTCCGCCAAAGTAGTAGCCCATCTTTGCCCAAGTGGTATTGTCAAGGCCAAAGCCGTCCATCAAGTCGTCTTTGTAGAACTTCGAATCGTCGGTACGGATTGTCCAACGGCCGCCAGCCCTAAAGATGGTCTTGCTTGCCTGGAGTGAAAGGTCCAGACTCCAAGTGTTCTTGTAGATTCTTTCCTGGAATTTGGAGGCCAGGTAATCTTCGTTGGAAAGGCCCATATATTCGGCCCAGCGGTCTGCGTCTACTTCGGTGGAGTCTTTAATAGTACCCGTGGAGTCTTTTTTGATTATAATCATCTCGGTTTTTTTGCCTTTGCGCGGGGCAAACCATTTGTCCTTATAAATTTCGTCTTCCAAGATGTAGTCGCCATGGATTTGATAAGGACGGTATTGGGTTCGGTATTCCAAGTTGTAGCCGACGCTAACGTTGACATTCTTGCCAATCTTGAAGTCGTTACCCAAATTCCAGTTCTGGATGTACTTCGTTCTGCCGTAATCCAGTTCGTGTTCTTCGAACCATTTAGAATCGTCATCGTTAAAGAGCCCCCAACGGGTTCCTTCTCCAAGACCGAAAATGTTTGTCTTGCTACCGTTAGCGGCGTTTTCGATGTTGAGCAAGTAACCGAAATTCAATGACCAGAAGTTCGTGATAATCTGTTCGATGTCTCCGCCGAATTCACGAGTGTCTGCCAACTGGTTGGCTGAGCCTGCGCTGTAGAAATCTTCGCCAACGTACTTGAGGTGTCCCGAAATGGTGGTCTTGTAAATATTCCAGTGGAGAGATGCTCCGATGGCGAAATTCTGGCTTCCCCAGTTGAGACCCATCACTCGGTCATCATCGCGGTCACTTTCGTAATCCTTCTTTAATTGCTTGGCTTCGGCAATCAGCTCACGCAGTTTTTCGCGCATCTGGCTGCGGCTCAGGGTGGTGTTGCCGCCAAAGATTTCGTCCAGTTCTTCTGCTGAAAGGGCATTGATCTTGCTTTCGCTGACCATGAGCTGGCGAAGCTTTGCCATGGAAGCCGTATTCAGACCGGCCTTGGTAAAAATCTCGTTAATGGCTCGTTCCCTGTAGACATCTGCCGTGTCGGCGCGGCCAACGGCAATCTGTCCGTTCAGTTCGATATCGCCGGGATAGAACAGCCAGTTTCCATCAGCGTATAAGGTGAAAGACTTTTGCAGGGGTTCGCTTGTAATAGAAGACTTGCTTCCACCGTCGCGCAGGAGCGGATCGTGAATTTCGTCGTCTGCGTATATGCCGCCAAAGGTTGCGTCAAAGCGGCGGAGCGGGGCCCACTTGAGGGAGGCGCCGTAGGCAAGGCGCTGTGCCTGAGCTTCGCCATCTTCGATGTAATTCTTGTAGATGTCGGGGTGACGGTCGCCAATCTGGTAGGGCTTGCGGTTTTCACCAAAGAATCCGTTCAGTTCCAGCAAGGGCTGGTTCACGTTGTTCTTCAGGAGCGAAAGGGTGTAGCTTGCACCAAAAACGGGGAGCCCTTCCATGTAGGTCGAACCACCGACTTTGTTGAAGTCACCCAAGATAACCTGATTGTAGTTGTCGGTGTAGGTCAAGGTAACCGGGTTCGGCGAAAAACGATTCCATTGATCGCCGGTGTAGTCACCGCTGAATTCAATGGTCTTTCCTTCCGGGGACTGCATCAACAAGTAAATGCTTGCCTCGGTGCCGAAGCCAGGGACCTGGAAGGTGTTCTTGTAACGCTCGCCATGTTTGATGGTGTCGCCAAAAATTTCGGTGGCTTTGGAATGGTTCTTGCGGGTCAATACATGATGATAGTGACTGCCAATCATCACGTTTCCAAGAACGCTCCAAGATTTGGATGCTGAATCGGCCTTTTCTTCGTCGGCATCTTTCTTTGCCAGCAAAATGCCAATATTGTCTTTCGCGTCAACGGGACGACTTTCAACGCCCGGAATTTCGGGGTTTGCGGGGAGTATCTGGACGACTCCGTTAAAATCCTTGTTGAAATCCGTTTCGTTTCCGCTGATGCTTTCGATAACATCTTTTTCAAGAACGTCACCCGCACTTGCGCCCACTTTATTCTTACTTACTTGGGTGTTGCTGAAGGACAACTGGCTGTTGCCCATGTCCAAGATAGCGTAGGTGTTGTTCTTGAAGCTGGACGACGCCACGTTGGTCATGGCGAGTTCTGAGTTGTACAGGGCGACCTTGTTGCCGTCAAACTTCACGTCGCTAATGGTTGCGTCGCTGTAGCTGTCGATGTGAACTGCCGCTCCGTCATTCTTTTCGAATTGGGTTCCGCTGATGGAAATTTTGGAATTCCTGGCGTATACGCCGCGGCTGGAAGTCTTCTCGATTTTGCTGGAGAGAATGCTTACGGAGGTGTTTTCTGCTACGATACCGTTTGCGGCTCCACTAATGGTGGCGTTTCGGATTTCCGATGATTCTGTACCCGAAAGGAAGATGCCTTTCCAATCGCCGTTTTGAGGGTTGCTGGATGCAGCTACGAATTCTACGGTGCCGGCAACCACTAATTGGCCTTTAACGTAGAGCCCGGTGCCTGGTGCGAACTGCAATTTGACGCCGGGGGCAATCAGGAGTACCTGGTTCTCTTCGACTGTGAGGTCTTCGGTCACTACATACGGAGACTGTTCCGCTTTGATAAACCCACGGATTGCGCCGCCGATGGGGGTTCCTTCGGCAAGCTTAGCGGGGGTAGCCGCTTCTTGTGCGCTAGTTTCTGTAGCGGGAACTTTGGTAGAATCTTGAACTGGGGCTGCTGGTTCTTGAGCGTAAGCCAGTGTGGTGGTCAGAGCGATAATCGAAAAAAGAGAAAATTTTTTCATTAGCGGACCTCATATGTCTTTTGCGCCGTAAGAACTTCTTCGCTCTTGAGCTTGACTGTAATATTGATGGTGGTCGTACCACGGGTCAACTCAACCTGCTGTTCAATATGGTTAGAAATCAAATCGGAACCGCGGAGCAGAATGGTGTTGCCTGGCAAGAAAATCTTGATTTCCTTGATGTAATCGGGATCGTTTTGCGGAAGTCCTCTCACCGTGAAGCTGAGCTGTTTGTAGAAGGTTGTGCTGAAGCCGTATGGTGGTGGCGGTACACGCAGGCGCTCAGGATTGGGACCGCTGACGCTAATGCCTGCCGTGTTGAGAGGCGGGTAGCATTCAAGTTTCTTGCTTATTTCAACTTTGTTTCCAGCCAAGTCTTCTACGTAGAACTTGTATACGTGGGTTCCTTGGACAAGGTTGTCGGTGAACTTGCGGTCGCTGTCAAAGTAGACGTCCTTTTGGGTCACGTTGTCCACGGAACGCGTGTAGATTGCCTTGTCGCCTTCGGTTTGGCCGAGAGAGAGTAATGCCTTGCATTTGTTTGCGTAAATCGCTACAACGGGAGGAAGCAGGTTGACGGCTTTGCAAGATTTGTTCACCTTGAGAGGAATCGAGGCTTTCTGGTTGCCGTTCACGTCTGATTCATAGTTCACGTAAATCGTGTTCTCGTTCCAGTTGCCGATTTTGTCGGATACAGGAATGGAATGCGAGAAATGGCCGTTCGCACTCAGGGGAACCAGGTTGTTGGAGGTGTATTTGCCGAGTTTTACAGTGAGAGTCGCGTTATGGTCGGTTGTGTCAAATACGCCTTCGATGGTTGCCATGGCGGGATCGCAGACTTCTATCGGGGTGTAGGAGGTGATGGTTAATGGAACCTTGGCTGCTAATTCAGTAGAGTCGCTGGTGCCGGAATAATAAGTGGTAACCAGGCCGCACTGGATTGTATTGGTGCTGTCTCCGTCAAAGTAGCAGGTTAGAGGAATTTTCTTTTGGCCAATGGTGCTGGGGGCCCAGTCGACATCCAGTTTGATTTCGTTGCCGTCAGAGCGAACCGGATCGCCGAAAATACGGATATGGGTTCCTTCGGAACATTTGGCCGTAATGGTTTGTTTCGGAGACGTGACTACGTCGGGAAGAGCGGTAATGTCGCATTGAATCTTGGATTTCAAGTCGTTTTGGCTTTTTGTAATCTGCTTGTCTTTTTCTGCGGCGGCCTTGCGGATTGCGTCAATCGATAACGTCGTGTCGGCGAGAATGCTGTCGAGTGCTGCAAATAGCTTGGAATTGCCCGAAGATTCCAGGTCCATCACGATAAAATCGTCTTGGTAATAAATAATGGTTTGTCCACCGGTAATGGATGCACTCTTGTTGAGTGCTTCGTTGGCGAAGTCGAGTTTTCCTTCAAAAAGCGAGGCGATGGGGTGGTTTTTGGATACTCCAAAGAAGCCCGATGTTCCGCGGATTGCTGCAGTAGCGGTACCTGTCTTGAACTTGAATTTGCTCTTGCTGTTCGCCTGCTTTTGCACGTCGAACTTCATGCTACCTCTTTTGACTTCGGTGATGAAGTTGTTTTCGCCGTCTTCAAAGGAGAGCTTGGTAATGGTAACGACGGTGTTTTCTTGAACATTGAAGGAACTGCCGTCCGGGAGCCCGATGATGACTTCGGATTCCAGCTTGGTGATGATGTCGTCGCGTTCCTTGACGTTTTTGGCTTTCTTGAGCTTATTTTTGTCGGGATCGTTGCTCTTGATGACCATTTCGGCACCGCTACGGAGGACGAAAACTTCGCCCACGGCATAGTGTACTCTACCCGATTGCGATTTAGCGGCAAAAGAAACCCCGACGAAAACCGCTAGAATGGGGGCAAAAAGCCTAAAAAAACGTGAAAAGGACATAAAGCCTCGCTTTATAGTTACATTCACTCGTAAATATATGTATTTTTTTACAGTCCCGATCAGAAATGTATACTCGGGGTAACAAAACTGTGACTTTTTTCAAAGTTTTTTGGAAGAAGCATTTTTGTTCGTATGGTAAACTAAAACTATAGGACTACATATGGAAGTTGAAGAACTGACCGTTGCCTACAGCGACGAAGATACCGGCGAAGAAGTTATCAAGGAAATCGGCAAGGAAATCCTTTCGAAGGGTGCATGGCCGACCGTGATGTTCTTTTACCAGGAAAGAGACCCGAAGTCCGGTGAATTTACCGAACCCAAGGTGTCGCTGCGCCGCTACCGCAAGATGGCGGGCAATTTCAAGCCCCAGGGCAAGTTCAAGATTACGGGCAAGGCACAGGCTGAAGCTATCATAGAAGTCCTCAAGAAGTGGTATAACATTTAATGCCAGACCCTGCTAGTCGAAAGAAGAAGTATAATATCGAGTTCCTTTGCGAGGGGGACATCGAGGCTTTTCCGTATAAGGACAAGTTCGAAAAGATGGCTCGCAAGCTCCTTGCCGAAGAAGGCAAGGAAAAAGACGTGAACATTGTGCTCTGCACCGACGAGTTCGTGCGTACCATGAACCGTGACTATCGCGGTCTCGACAAGGTGACCGATGTTCTCTCGTTCGAATGGAAAAACGAACTGGGTGTCGAAATCCCTGAAGACGAGGCGATGCTCGGCGAAATCTACATCGCCCGTGAGCAGGTACGCCGCCAGGCTCCCGAATACGGCAATACGTTCTACGCCGAAATGAAGCGCGTGATTGTACACGGGCTTTTGCACCTTTCGGGCTACGACCACATCAAGGCTGCCGACCGTAAGGTGATGCGCAAGCGCGAATGCGAATTCCTGGGACTTGACCCGTACAAGGAAGGTGCATAATGGACGCAAGTTTATTGGAAACCTCCGAAAGCTGGGCCATCGCATTCCTTGTTGTATTTGTATTCGTCTCGTTTTCGTTTTCTCTGATCAAGTCCGCCTTTAGTGGCATTTACGCCAAACGCGACGCCCGCGACCGTGAAGGCCGCGAAGAGGTGGTCGCCTCCTTGGTAGAACTGCCGGGCTTTAACGAAACGATTTCGATCGGCCGCATCTTCTGTAACGTGGGTGCGGGCGTTTTGGGCTTTTACCTGTTCCAGATGATTCCGTGGAATTGGGTGCAAGATTACTGGTTCCTGGCCTTTGCCGCTTACCTGGTGGTCGCATGCATCGGCATTTACACGATTACGGTGTTCTTGGCGAATCTACTCGGGAATTTGAAGCCGGATACCTTTGCAGTCGTGTTGATTCCGCTGTTCAAGTTCATCCGACTTCCGTTTGCATTGCCGGCAAAGATTTGCCATTTGCTGTTTGTGAAAATCCTGAAGGGGTTGGGTTATGATTCCAAGCTCAGCTTCTTGCCTGAAGAACGCCGCGACGCCGTGCAGGCGCAGGCCGACCTTTCGGACGAGGCGGACCCCGATGCCGAAGGCCTAGAACAAGAAGAACGCCAGATGATTTTGAACATCTTCGACTTCGTGGAAACTCCGGTGCGTGAAATCATGACGCCTCGTGTGGATATGTGTGCGGTCGAAGTCGGCACCCCGCTCGAAGAACTGGTGAAGGTGTTGAATACCGAACGCCATTCCCGATTGCCGGTGTACAAGGAAACCGTCGATAACATCGTGGGTATCCTTTCGAACCGCGACTTTTTGGAATGGTACACCGAACATCGCGATGAACCGTTTGACATCATGAAGCTCGTGATGCCGCCGGTATTCGTGCCGTACCACAAGAAGATTGACGACATGCTTACCGAACTGCGCAAGACGGGTAACCAGCTTGCCATCGTGGTGGATGAATATGGCGGAACCGCAGGCCTTGTCACGCTCGAAGACATTCTCGAAGAAATCGTGGGCGAAATCAAGGACGAAGATGACGTGGACGAAGATGAAGATGTGCAGCGCCTTAAGGATGGCCGCTTCATTCTCGACCCGATTATGACGCTTTCTGATTTGGAATACAAACTCGGTGTGGAACTTGAAGCTCCCGAAAATTCCCACGTGGAAACGCTTTCGGGTCTGATTCAGGCAACGCTTGGCATTATTCCGTCTCCTGGCGCCGAAGTCACCATCAAGGGTTACACTTTCCGCGTACTCAAGATGGATGGCACTCGTATGGAAAAGGTGCTCATGATTCAGCCCGGCAAGGGCAAAACCAAGAACATCAAGGCCGTGCCCCGCACACAGGCTTTTAAGGTGGTGTAGTACTGAGTCATGGGCTCGGGCAAAGCCCCTTAGAGACTAAAAAGGCGAATCTGTAAAAGATCCGCCTTTTCTGTTGTCACACTGATTCGAAATGCCTAACGGCATTTCTGATAAAATAGTTTAATCTAAAATATCTCCTAGAACAAGATTTTACGTTAGTAAAATCGCATTCGTGTGACAGTCAAATATGATTTGCCACATGAGTAGGGAAGGCTGCGTTACAGCTCTTCCACGGCTTCGGCGCGGAGGTTCTGCACGATGTGGTCCTGACGCTGCGGCGTGTTGTTGCCCATGTAGTAGGCGAGCATCTTGCCGAACGAGGCATCGGGCGGGAGCACCACCGTTTCAAGGCGCATGTCTTCGCCGATGAACTGGCCGAATTCTTCCGGAGAAATTTCGCCGAGACCTTTGAATCGAGTGATCTCGAGACCGGTCTTGCCGATTTCCTTGGCGGCCCTGTCGCGTTCCGTTTCGTCGTAGCAGTACTTGGTCACCTGCTTGTTGCGCACGCGGAAAAGCGGCGTCTGCAGAATGAACAGGTGCTTCTGTTCCACGAGTTCGGGGAAGAACTGCAAGAAGAAGGTCATCAGGAGCAGACGAATGTGCATACCGTCCACATCAGCATCGGTCGCGATAATCACCTTGTCGTAGCGGAGGTTCTCGAGACCGTTTTCGATATCGAGAGCGTGCTGCAATAGGTTGAATTCTTCGTTTTCGTACACGACCTTCTTGGTCATGCCAAAACTGTTGAGAGGCTTACCGCGCAAGCTGAACACGGCCTGCGTCTGCACGTTACGGGCCTTGGTAATAGAACCCGAAGCAGAGTCACCTTCGGTAATGAAGATCATGGTTTCGCGGTTCAGCGCGTTCTTCGCGTCGGTCAGGTGAATCTTGCAGTCACGGAGTTTGCGGTTGTGCAGGTTTGCCTTTTTCGCGCGGTCGTTCGCGAGCTTCTTGATGCCCGCGATTTCCTTGCGTTCACGTTCGTTCTGCGTAATGCGGTTTAAAAGAGCCTTTTCGGTTTCCGGATTCTTGTGCAGGTAGTTGTCGAGCTGCGAGGCGACGTAGTCCACAATCCAGGTACGCAGCTGGGCGCCACCCGGAGCGACCGTCGTCGAACCGAGCTTGGTCTTGGTTTGCGATTCAAAAACCGGTTCCTGAATGCGCACGGAAATGGCGCCGATAATGCAGTTGCGCACATCGGCCGGATCCAAGTCCTTCTTGAAGTGGTCGCGGGCTCCCTTCACAATACCTTCGCGGAAGGCCTGCTGGTGCGTACCGCCCTGCGTGGTGTGCTGACCGTTCACAAAGCTGTAGTAGTGTTCGCCGTACTGGTTGCCGTGCGTAAAGGCCACTTCGATATCGTTTGCCTTAAAGTGGGCTACCGGGTAGCGGATAGAATCGTCCACGTGGTTCTGCAACAGGTCCAGAAGGCCATTCGGGCTGTTGTAGGTCTTGCCGTTCATGATGAGTGAAAGGCCGTTGTTCAGGTAGGCGTAGTTCCATACCTTTTCTTCCATGTAGCCCGGCAAGAAGCGGAAATTCTTGAAAATGCTTGCGTCCGGTTCGAAATAGATTTCGGTACCGTTCTTTTCGGTCGTATTTTTTTCGCGTTCTTCGCGGACAAGCTTGCCCTTGCTGAATTCGGCTTCCTTCACGCGGCCGTCGCGGAAACTCCTCACGATAAACTTGGTCGAAAGGGCGTTCACCGCTTTGGTACCCACACCGTTCAAGCCAACGGACTTCTGGAAGGCTTCGGAGTCGTACTTACCACCGGTGTTAATCTTCGATACGCAGTCGATGACCTTGCCGAGCGGAATACCGCGGCCAAAGTCGCGCACGCGGGCGCTGTGGTCTTCGATGTCAATGATAATCTGCTTGCCGGCACCCATCACGAATTCGTCGATGGAGTTGTCGATAATTTCCTTAACCAGCACATAAATGCCGTCGTCGGGGCTGTTGCCGTCGCCGAGCTTGCCGATGTACATACCCGGACGTTCGCGGATATGTTCGTTCCATTCTAGTGTTCTAATGCTGTCTTCGGTATACTTTGCTGCTGCCATAGTAATTAGAAACTCTCGTTAAAATTTAAGTCGGTACAAAGATAAACAATTTTTTTGACAGCTGAGTGTCAAAATCGCTCCAGACACAATATACAAAAAATACAATTAGTGTGCAAGTGTGCAGTAAAAATCAGAGGATATTATAGCAATCTGTTTATTCTAGGCAAAATAGGGGTGAACAACCCTAGGTTTGCTCCACTGGAGGGGAATGCCTATTGGCATTCTGCGGTGTATATTGAATTCTGGATAGGGTCTATTTCACGTATTGGATCGGTTAATCCGTCTTCCCAAGCTATGAATGCAGAACCGATAGGGCATTCTACGCTCAATTTCATGGGATGATGCTCAAAAACATTCCAGTTGTATTCTGGGCTTTGTTTGATGTCGAAACCATCTAGTTTTAAAATGCCGTTTCCATTTATTTTTATGGAAATGGGAACATCGTCATTTAGGCCAAATGCTTCTTTAAATTCGTTTCTAACAGCTTTGTCGCGGTTGTAAGACCATTTTTTCAAGCAGCTGCCGTCTGTTTCAAAGTATGTTCCGCAGGAATTTTTGCGACTACTTCTTTTGTATAGTTCTACATCTCTTGTAATTTGCGCTGGGTCGATTGATTTATTTATGAGGTCTATTTGTTGCGCCGCTTTTTCGCCATTGATAAATGTTGAATATAGGTAAGAAGCTCTGTTGATGAAGCTCTGCTTGAAACTCGGGTTTTGAATTAGTTTAGTAAAGATGTTTGAAAAGCACTTGTAATTTTTGTTACCATGACAGGCTCGATCTGGTCTTCCTCCGTCAAGAATCCAATTAATCATGTTTGTTGTTTCCGTAAATCCGACAAGTTTAGGTAAATAGTCAAAACCATTGTCTATATCGTAAGCTATGAATTTCCATGGAGAATTTCCACTTTTCCATGCTCTCACATTATTTTGAGGCCAATCGCTGTTGAAATAAAAAATTTCTGCGGCCATATATTCCATATAGTTTGGAATGTCAATCATTGTGGAAACAGACTGGTATGCCGCACTGTCGTCTTTAAAGTTTGATTTGTCAATAAATTGTATAGTGTTAAGGTAATCGTCCAAAGAGCCGTTTTTTAAATATATATTATCATTTATAATCTTGATGAAGTCAACGTTGTTGTTGTCTATTCCGTAATTGGTTTCTATGAAATGTTCGTTGAGCTTTTCTTGCATGCCATAGATTCCTCGATATTCACCATTATAAAATACAATAACCTGTCTTGAACGTTGATAGTCTACAGTTGTTCCTTCAAGAAGGCTTGTTGCCATAGCATCTTCATAAAGATCTCTTTCAAAGCGATTTCCGTTGTTGCGTAATTTGAATCCTTTGAATGAGCTTTTTTCCGGCCGTGTTTCAAATAGGGGGTAATGAATCTTCCCGGATTGATATTCTTTTCTCATTCTTATTTCAACGGATTTCTTTTCAAAATTTCTGCTATAGTTTCCGGCAATTGAAAGTCCAGCATTTAATTCAAAAGCTTTCTTTTCCGATGAACTTCCGTTGGCGAAATATTCTACGTGTGTCGGGTATTCGACTTCTTCCCAGAATTTCCCGCTCAAGCAAGGGGCTGGTGTACAGGGCGTGGCGTCGAGGTATTCTTTTACATAATACGGATCCACGCTGATAGATACAACAGGCATGTTGATTTTTTCGTTGATGAAATAGGTCTCGGTCTGTTGCCTTATGGGCTTTTCGTTTATGAATTCGTAACAGCGGACAACTGTAGTTGTGTCAATCAACCGGGCTTCAGAAAATGCCGGTGTGGTTGAATCAGGTTCGGATCCGTCAAAGGTACACTTGACAATGCCTAGTGTCAACGGGGGGAGTAGCGTAAATGCATTTTTGAAACCAGCCTCTGGAATTAGTGCTTGAGATGCAGTTTGCGCGATTATCGCGATGAGGGAATCCATGTTGATGATGACAGAGTCATTTTTTGTGCTGGAAGAATCGGTCTCGATGTTTTCAGAATCCGCATTTGTGTTAGAAGAGTCGTATTTGATGAGGGGGGAGTCTGTTGCGGCTCCAGTGGGGGCGATTTCTTTTTCAATGGGAACTAACGTGTTTTTTAGGGAATCTTGGACAAAAGAGTTTGCTTCGGTCGCAAAATCTTCTGTAGTATATAACTCGCTATTGCTGCAAGCGCAAAGCAGAGCGAATAAGATCCTGCAGATTCCGTATACTTTTTTCACTTATTATTCTTGGGTATTAGTTTGAATGTAAGGATTACGTAAAAGTAAAATATCTTCTTTCGGGACGCTTGTCAATTCTTTCCATCATTTTAGCGTTGAGGATTTGTCAGCTAGAAGAACCGTAAATCTGCTTTTTTAGCCCAAAAAGGGAAATTTTACAACATTCTGAAGAAAAATGAAATTTTTTTTATTTTGTATCATAAAAACTTGTCTCATGATACAAAGTTTTGTATATTTGATTCACGGGGATAACGATCCGTGTTAGGAGACAACATGAAACTAATAACAGAATATCGTGATTATCGATGCTGTATGCAAGATTTTTACGATGAACGAAAGAGAACGAGTTCGTTTACATGGCGGGAATTCGCCCGGTTAGCGGGCTTTACGTCGCCGACGTACTTGAAACTGGTATGCGAAGGAAAAAGCAACCTTAGCGAACTGGGAATTGAAAGAGTCGCCTCGGCCATGAACCTGGGTGGTTTTGAAAGCGCTTATTTCCGTTATCTGGTGCGTTACAACCAAGCAAAAGATGATGAAACGAAAAAGAACGCTTTTGCAAGCATGAAGGATATCGCGAAAGCGAATAAGATTCGAGTGATTGATTCCGATGCTTTCACATATTTTGAATCGTGGAAAAATCCGGTCTTGCGCGAATTGGTGGCTATGATGCCGGGTGCTACTCCCGAAGCTATCGCCGAAATGTGCTGGCAGCCAGTTACCGCAGACGAAGTTCGCAAGTCGCTGGACTTTATGGTGAGTGTCGGGATATTGCAACGCAAGTCCAAGAATGTCTATGTGCAGACAGACAGGGCTATAATCGGCAATTCCGAAGTGATGCCCCTGGTTGTGCGTTCCATGCACCGTGAAATGGCAGGCTTTGCGCAGAAGGCCATTGACGAGTTTGAAACCGAAGAACGCGATGTTTCCGGTGTGACCATGGGAATCGATCGAGATGCCTATGAACAAATTGTGCGGGAATTGGAATCCTGTCGCAGAAAGATTGTGGCTATTGCCAACATGAGTAAGGAACCTTGTCAAGTTTACCGCTTGAACTTGCAGATGTTCCCATTGTCAAAAAATACACATAAAAAATAGCGAGGAGTTATATGAAGAAATATATGAAGACAAACTTTTTATGCTGGGGATTGTTAGGAGCCCTCGCATTGACGGCCTGTTCGGAGAGTTCCGGAACCGCAGAAAACGACGGTACTACTGAAGAAAGAAACGCTTTCTGGAACGAAACACCCAATCTTGTGGCATGGAATGTCATGAAGGGTTCCGAAATTGAGCTGGAAAACGGCAAGAACGCTTTGCTTGGCCGTGTAAAGCTGAAAAAGGCCGGTGCAGATGACCTTGCCCGTGCCGGTATCGCTTACGATGTGTCCAACTCGGATGGTTCTCCTTCCGATCTTTCTGATGGCAATGATGGTCTGTGTATCGCCTACCAGTCCGACTTTGACGTGGAAGTTCGCCTTGATACGGAAGATTATGCAAGCTCTTCTGTGGACAAGGATTTGCCCTATGTCCGCTTGAACATGAAGGATGGCGGTGACGAAAGCCATTGTGCCGCTTGGAAGGATTTCAAGACGAAGAAATCGAAGAACGAGGATGGTTCCGATGTTGCCAAGAAGGTTCGTTCTGTGCAGCTCGTCTTTGTGGGCGAGTCGGGCTCGTCGGGTGAATTCAGCATCCAGCGACTGACTCCTTATGTTCGCTCGGACTTGTGGATTGGCAAAACAGATGGCGCTCATGTAGAGACCGGTTTTGCCAAGGGCGATGAAGGAACTTCTGGTGAACTGACCTTCTTTGGAGATTCCTCCAAGGCTTACTTCGAATGGGACGAATCTTATGATCATACGGAACTAGACGAAAGAATTGACTATAACGAAGGCGTTTACGGTAACGTTGTCTTCAAGGGCTCTAGTTCTAATCCGGATGTAGGTTTTGAATTCCTTGTTGCTGGCAAAACCACTAAAAAAGGCAAGGACTTTATCTATACGGCGGATGTGTCTAATTTGTGGAAAGGCATGTGTCTGGAATACGAATCGCAAATGGATATCGTAATGGATCTTGTTCCTGGAGATTCCTCGGCGGGAACCCTTGGAAAGAAGGCCAAGACAATGACTTTTGCAAAGAATGACGATATGGAAAAGAACTGCATCGTGTTTGCCAATGTCTTGGATGATTCCGATGATGTCCTGAAGCATCTGGCTAAGATCCGCTTGAAGTTTGCTAAGGAAAATAAGGCTGGAACGGCTGTCGGAATTAGAAGAATTAGCGCCCTGGTGCCGGAAGATCTTGCTGTCAAGGAATCTGGCGAATACAAGGATGTGAAGCCCACGCAGTCTTCTGATTACAAGTCGGGAAAGAGCTTCTTGTGGGATGGTTCTGTTGACGGCGACCGTGTGGACCTCAATATTTCCGGTGCAACGGCTGGCGGAATTTGGACCAATTCTCCCGAAGAAACGGATATGTATAGCTTCAACTTCCCCGAAGATCTCGAAGCTGACGATGACGGTTACCTCGTTGCCTCCATGGTGAGCAAGTATCACAACTTCCAGGGTTATGTCAAATCTTCTGAAGACGACGATGATATCGCAACGATTGGTTTCAATACCGTAAGCCCGAATCATGAACAGGCCGACATTAGCGCTTGGAATGGCTTCTGCATTCATTACAAGGTCATGTCTAATGTCAGGATAACGATTGTTACGGACGCTGAGAAAAACAAATACTGGTATGCCGAAGTTGATTACTCCGACGATATGGTTTGGGGTAAGGTTTCTTGGGATGCCTTCCAGAACATTGACGAAGATTCCGATGAAAAAATCGAGGATGTCGTTGGAAAGGTTTCTCAGGTCCAGCTCCGTTTCCCTTACGATGGCGAATTTGTCGTCGATAAGTTCGGTTCTTACGACCAGTGCGGTAAGTAAAAAAGTTTGGTGGTTAGCAAAAAGGAATGGCCGCGAGAAATCGCGGCTATTTCTATATAATTTTAATTTCTATCTTTGCCCCTATGAATACTGCTTTTTATGTCTTTATGAAGTTGTTGCCGAAGAATGCCGCTAGCCGTGCCTTCGGTGCTTTGACTCGCCTCAAGTTGCCTGTGATTTCGAAGGCAATGCGCAATGCTTTTGCGAGTTACTACAAGCTGAATATGGAAGAATCGGAATTTCCGATTGATCATTACGCAAACATTGGTGAACTTTTTATCCGCAGGCTCAAGCCGGGAATGCGCCCGATTGCTGATTCCGAAATTGTGTCGCCGGTGGACGGCGTACTTTCGCAGACGGCAACTTTTGACGAAAAGCAAGAACTGATTCAGGCCAAGGGCAAGACTTACACGCTTAAGGACCTGCTCCGCGACGAAGAAATGGCAGCCCGCTTTGAAGGCGGCGCCTTCGCAACGATTTACCTTGCTCCGTTCAACTACCACCGCATTCATAGCCCCGTGAAGGGCGAAGTGGTGGACGCAAGCTACTGCCCGGGTACACTTTGGCCGGTGAATGTCGGCAGCGTGGAACGCGTGGAAGGCCTGTTCTGCATTAACGAACGCCTCACGAGCCATATCCGCTTGGACGATGGTTCTGAAATGCTGGTGGTTAAGGTCGGTGCCACGAACGTGGGCCGCATCGGTGTCGCCTATACGGACGAACTCTTGGTGAATGCGGGCAAGCTTCCGCGCAACTGCAAGCGTTATGACTGGAAACCCGCCCAGAAAATCACTGTGGAAAAGGGTGGTGAACTGGGCCGCTTCGAAATGGGCAGCACCGTGATTCTCGTGGTGGACAAGAAGATTCGCGAAAGGAATCCGGGACTCTTCCAGAGCCGTGTGGGAACTGCCGTGAAGGTGGGCGAGGCCCTCTAATATTTTAGGTTTTGCCGATGGTCTCGGTCAAGCGATTTATTCACGATGAGCCCGCGTTGTTCAAGGCGACAGCGGAATTCGTGCGGTTGTTTGCCCGAATCGATGACCCGGTTCTTACGGTTGCAAAGCAAGAAAAGGGCGCAAACGAACGCATCGCTTGGACGCTTTTAGGCACGGCGCTTTTTCAAGATGTCAGTTATCCGGAATTTGTGACGCTTTTGCAGGCGTTGAACGAAAAATTCCCTGGCGAAAAGCTTTGGACGTTACCGGTGCCGAAGGCGCAGGATATTGAAACTTGCGTAGAATCTGCATTCGGTTGCCGCACCTGGTCCATGTTCGAAAATGTGGCGGGAATTTTCTGGAGTGTCGGGCTGTTTGTGCGCCGGCACGGGAATTTGCAGGAATGGCTTAAGTCCTGCACGCCCGAAGAAATTTGGCGCGATTTAGGCGAAATTTACTTTATGGGCAAGGGGAATCCGCGCCCGAAAGTTTGCGCCGTGATTTACCGCTTGCTCGCGCCCGCTCCGGTGGGACTTTCGCTGGACTATGCGCCTTCGCCTAAATGGCCGCCCTTGCCGCTGACCATGGGCGCTCGCCGCTACCTCTCGATTCTTGGGCCTGCAAGCGACGGCTTTGCGGACTTGGAGCCCGCGCAAAAGCAGAAACTCGCGACGGACATGTATGTGGCGCTTGTACAGCATTTGATGGAACAGTCCGAAAATGCCGAGGTGAAAAAGTCGAAAGTCGATGCCTTAACCGCCTACGTGGCCGCGCACAGTTTGCAATTCTACTTAGAAGACGGAACCGACGGTTTTATTTGCCGACATTCTACCGATCATTGCCGCAATTGCCCCCTTCGGGAATATTGCAGCTATGCGGAATGATTTTTACTAAATTGTGGTTATGCGTTTTTCTTCTCGATTCTTTAAGATGGCTTTGGTTGCAAGCGTTGTTGCGCTTGTGGCGGGCTGCCAAAAGAAAGTCGAAAAACCGATTGATTATTCTTCGATTGCTTACAAGCGTTTGAGCCCGGCATCGTTCAAGGCTGATTCTTCGAAGAATGCCGAAATTCCTTCGCTGGAACGCCGCTACGATTACCGCTACGCCATCATGCTCGGCGATACGCTCGGCGTGACCGTGCTTGAATTCGAAAGCGATGTGTACGCGCTCGACTATTACATGAACAGCGGCCACTTCCAAGGTAGCATCCCGATTCTGAGGGGCAATTTCCTGGAACAGAGCTTCCGTGCCGACAAGCGTATCTTTATCTTTAGGCATGACAGTTACCGCCGTTACGAACGCGCCGACCTCGAAGATTACGTGCGTAAGTTCCCGGGCTACCATGGCGGATTTCCGCAGGCTTTCTTGAGCTTGCCCTTTGAACACCGCGAACAGGGCCGTTCCTCGATCCAGACCAAGTTCTTCTTGGGCGTCAAGTCGACCTTTCCTGTGCTGGTACAAAGCTATCGCGACGGTAATTTGCGCTGGAATGTGGCCCGCAGTTGGGATCAGGTGGAATCTGAGGCGTTTGAAAAGTGGACGTCGGGCCTTAAGCAGGTGACTCCGAACGAGATTGTTCCGGCAAATGACTGCGTTTACTTTGAAGCGGGCGAAGGCTCTTACGGAATCGCAAGTCGCTTGTCCGGTGGGCGAGTTGCCGTTGTTTGGGGCTATATGTCTTGGCCGGACTTGGAACGATCGTTCTTTACCGCCAGCGACCGCGTTTTCGAGGCGCGTTTTTAACTTTTATTTGTTATATTAAAGCCATGGCTATTGAAAAACTTGCAGAAACTCTTTTGGAAAAACTCCGTTTCATCACTAAGGCTGAAACGGTTATCGGTAACCCCATTCAGGCCGGTGAATCTACCGTTGTGCCCGTGAGCCGCGTGTCGGTGGGCTTCGGTTTTGGCGGTCACCAGTCCAAGGGTGATACTTCTGCCTCTGGCGGTGGCGCCTCGGTGGAACCGGTTGCCTTCCTCGTGATCAAGGGTGACGATGTGCGTGTGATGCCCATTAGCAAGGATAGCTCGCTTGTCTCCAAGGTCATGGACATTGTACCCGATGTGGTGAACAAGTTCAAGAAGAGCGAAGACTAATAACGTCATTGCGCCCCTCGAAGAGGGAAAGCAATCTTAATCAATTTTATAAACGAAAAAGCCTCGGTTTTCACCGAGGCTTAAATTTTTTTAGATCCTTCGACTCCGTCTTGCGACGGAGCTCAGGATGACACTCTTGGCTTTAGCCTTAAAACGTTGGACTTTCGCTGTCGCTCAAGTCCAAGTTCTTGGCTTAGCCGAGCACCTTCTTTTCGAAGTCGCCGAGGCAGTCAACGAGAGCCTGCACGCCTTCGACCGGCATAGCGTTGTAAATGGAAGCGCGGAAGCCACCCACGGAGCGGTGACCCTTGAGCTGCTGCAGACCGCGAGCCTTTGCGAATTCGAGGAATTCCTTGGCGAGATCGTCTGCCTTGTCAGCGGCAACCACGTCCTTGTTGAACACGAACGGAACGTTCATGATGGAGCGGTCTTCCTTAGCAGCGGTACCGACGAACACCTTGGAGTTGTCGAGGGCGCTGTAAAGGAGAG
>JAEEGH010007603.1_pt1 | contig 25993 bp, 17 predicted proteins | sample 9134181 | NCBI WGS metagenome assembly JAEEGH01 (sample SAMN16246544, study PRJNA631951) | gut metagenome | biome: gut microbiome; feature: rumen; material: DP-attached | host: Bos | place: Iran: Karaj | collected 2018-10
CAAAGCCAACGCCCTGCCATACACCTGACCATACATAAAGTGATGAGAAGAACTTGGAATCTCCTAAAACATTGATTCCAAAATTGCCGAACAGGAAATTACCAAGAACACCTGATCTGTTATCAAAGATCATGTTGATGATACCTACAAATACAACCGTAGAAATAAAGTACGGACAATAACTGATCATCTGAACAGTCTTTTTAAATACAACATTTTTGGCATAATTTAAGGATATTGCCAAAATGATAGAACATGGCATGCTTACCAGCATCGAATACATAGATAACACGATCGTATTACGAAGGCACTCTCTGAAATTGAAATTCTGGAAGAATCTGATAAAGTTGTTGAATCCATGATTCGATGCCCATGGGCTTCCCCAGATGCCAAGGCTTACCTTATAATCTTTAAACGCCAGTATTACTCCGTACATCGGCGCATATGCAAAGATAAACAGCATAATGATCGGAAGCGTTATCATCGCATATAACTGCCAGTGCCCCCTAAAATACTGACCAAAAGATCTGCGTTTATTGGTACAGACTTTTTCTTCTTTTTGCATTTTGGTTTCAAGCTCCTCTTTACTTATCATGTCCACCCGGGATACTGTCATACCTCTTTCATACCTCCCATCTTTGAATTATTTATCCTATGACTAATTTCACACATTTTATTCCAAAAATAAATCTTCACTTTTTATTTTCGTTTATGCATTTCTTAATGTGCTCTAATGCCCTAAATTACTGATAAATAAAAAAATGGGCAGTTTAATGCCGCCCGATCTTTTTGTGCATCTAAATGCAGATATTCTTTTTTTCATATTACTTATTCATTTCTTCATTTGCTTTTATACTCATCACAAAGCTAATCTCTTTAATCGCGACTACCTCCCCGGACGGGCCAGCATCTAATCCCTGCGATACTCGGATGCGCTGCTACCGGTCACTCGTTTGAAGGCTCTGCAGAAGGAGTTGGAGGATCCATAACCTGTTGCCTGAGATATCTGCCCCACGGTCATGGATGTGTTTTTTAGAAGACCTTTCGCTTTTTCTATTCTGACGTTTTCTACATAGCTTGAGAAGTTAACTCCCGCAGATGTTTTAAACAGCGATGACAGATACGGGACACTGATACCGAATTTATCTGCAACCATAGTAAGTGACAGATCCTGGTCGCCATAATTGGCATCGATAAATGCCACGATCGCCGGCATCATCTTCCCGGCTTCCATATCTTTCATTTCATTTACATGTGCACATAGTCTTCGATACAGTCCCAGTGTGTTAGTGATCTGTTCAAGGATTGGACTTTGATGATTTTTCTCAAGCTCGCAGTAGTATTTTTGAGTCTCTGATTCTTCAAGTTCAAGGCCCACTATGATCCTGAACAATATCGCCTGTAATTCATTAAGAAGTACCTGTTCAAGCCATGCCGGAAGATTATTTTCAAATATATATTCTGTCATGATCTCTTTTAGGGCATCATGAAGTCCCTGCTCATCACCTGATGTAACCAGTCTTGTAAGTCTTACAGACAGCTCAAAATAAGGGAAAGCTGCTGCCATTTTGCCTTTATTGTTTTGATACCAGATGATATGATTGGCTATCTGACCTTTTTCATTCATGAAGGTAAATACTGCATTGTGATAAGATTCATAGATATCTTCTACACGATCTACTGTCGTTCCTCCATATACCAGCATCCTATCTGCAAGATCTCCCGGAAGTTCATTTCTTATCTGTAGTATCTTCTCTCCGGCTATTGATGTGACCATATCTCTTTGCTGTATAGAAGTACTTAGTATCACAGATACCTGAGCTTCACCTGTAACAGCATAAAGGCATTCTGGCAATACTTTTTGTATTATTTCTATAAGAGATAGAATATATGTGTTTTGGAGGTCAACACTGTTTTGCTCATCGCCTTCAAGGAAGGTAACTCTAAAGATGAGTACTGTGAATACTTTGCCTCTGTATTCAAAGCCAAGACGTCTTTCCAGCCAGTCATATTCTCCTTGTGATAGCGGATTACCAAACAAAAGCCTATTTACAATTGTTGTTCTTATATAAGGTTTTTGCTCCTCCATCATCTCTATAAGATCCGAATTCACATTTCCAAGATATTGGAAAACATCATTAAGGCCTGAGTATGCAGAACCTTGTTCTTCTTTTTTGTGCGTAATGTTAAGAGATTCTTTTAAAAGCTTAGTCAAAGGAGTAGCCGATCTTGCAGACATGTGCCAGCAAAGGCCAAGACCAACCGCTGCTGCCAAGAGGATAAACACTGTCAGACTGATCATACTCGTAGTCTGTCTTGCATTAAACTGCACTACAGGAAGCAGTGAACAGTATGTATACCCAGATGGTGATCCATAACGAAGTGCTATATATTTTTTGCCATCAAGAAGGACAGATAGCTTTAATATCCCATCTGTATCAGCAGTATCTATATTGCCGCCTTGACATAGTTCATCCAAGAGGCTGCTTTCTGCCTGTAATACAAGGCCATACGCATTTTCTGACGGAGAGTCTGCGAATCTGCAATAGATAATATCTCCGGAATCGTTCAGGATATATTGAAGTCCCTCTTTTTCCGGAACCGGCATAAGACTTGCAAGAACATTCTCTTCAAAGAATATCCGAACATAGCCGCTGCTGGTATCGTATCCGTTATTAGGAAGAGGACATGAATATGCAAGAAGTTCGATAGATCTTTCATCTTTACATCTGTACTTTTGAGCCCTGCTTACGCCTTTTACCAGCTGAGTAGTAAGATATTCATCCCATGCTTCAAAACTCAAATCTTCTTCACGCCTTAAATACAAGTTATAAAAATCCTTGTAATCATATGCGATGCTGTCATTAATGACAGTTCTACTTTTATCAAAGAAAATATAGTATCCGTAAACAGAACTGTTAATTCTGGTTGGATTAAAGAGCTTATCCTGAAGATTTTTGACTTCATTAGTATTTGGGAATTCCAGAACTTTATCCTGAAATCTGAAGATATTCACTGCAGGAAGTCCCGCAAGCATACCGGAAAACGAGTCAAGTTCCTCCATAAAATCATCCACAAGTGTAGCATTATGAATAAGTTCAGTTTTCTTCTCCCTAATGTCATCCTCGCTTATGACAGAGAGCATTCTGACATAGTAACTACAGCATATTACAAGTGGAATGAATAAAACGATAAAATAAGTCAAAAAATACTGCAACAGGATCTGTTTGTCAGTACTTCTTTTTTTATTTCTTCTCATATCTCTTTCTCCCCCCATAACTATACTTTCATTATATCGTTATTCCCATTTAGCCTCCATACAAAAATAAGTCATTAATTTAAAAAGGCCTTCGGATATCCGAAGGCCTCAGGGTCTTATTCAACCATATAGAGTATATTTGCGCATTTTTTTATTTTTAGTCGAGAAGATCCTTAATATCAACATTTTCGCCGTCGATACCAGCAAATGCTCCGTCCTTAACTTCTCCAGCTTCAGGATGAGCGATAAGCCACTTGTTGCGGGCAAAAAGGAGTCTGTCTTCAGGGCATCCTGCCTTAGGTATAGCATTTCCAACATTGGTCATCTGAGGAAGAGCTACAAGAACCTTAAAGCCCTTATCCTTATGTGCCTGGCAAGGTGCATAGTGAAGTGTTGTTGCATATACTTCTACAAGTACTCCTGCAGGAACCTTGAATGCCATAGTCTTTGCAGAATCGATGTGGAAGTTCTCATCGATATCAGACTCTGTAGCTACAAGGAGGACGAAATCCTCTGTTCCAAGATTGAACTCACTGCTTCTGTGATACTCGAAGCAGTTAAGCTTTGTATTATGGCCGTTGCACCAGCCAAACTGAGCAGGCATACCGCCAAAAAGTGTATCAGCAAGTACCTTGGCCTGAGGAAGAGACTGAAGCTCGGGCTCTTCTGCTACGTAATCAGGAGCATTCTCAGGACATGGAGTCTTCTCTGTAAGAGTTTTGAGGATCTGATCAACCTCTACTCCGTTTATGATTCTGCCGTATTTTGCAAATTCTTTGTCTGTTACGCTGTAAATCTTCATACAATACCTCCATCTACCCCCAATATCTGGGTGTTACCAAAAATATATTTCTATGCTCATATTTAGACATATATTTCGGAGTTTGAAATGCCCTAAGCATTTCAAACTCATCCCTTCATCTCTGTGAAAAGGTTCTTAAGTGCCGGATAAAGCTTTCTATATGTCTGATATCTCTCTTCGTAAAGAGCTGCAAGCTCTGGTTCAGGCTTTGTAGAGCCAGTAACTTTGATAAGCTTCTTAACAGCTTCATCTACGCTAGCGTACTCGCCGCATCCTACTGCTGCAAGGATAGCTCCGCCGTATCCCGGGCCCTGCTCTGTTTCAGGAATTGTGAGTTCTATGTTCATAACGTTAGCAAAGATCTTTCTCCAAAGAGGGCTCTTAGCTCCGCCGCCGCAGATCATGCTCTTCTCTACCTTGATGCCCATAGCCTTAGCAGCTTCAAGAGAATCTCTCATACCAAATGCAACGCCTTCAAGAACTGCCTGTGTCATATCAGCACGGCTACTATCCATAGTCATACCAAGGAAGCAGCTTCTTGCATATGGATCATTGTGAGGAGCACGCTCACCCATAAGATATGGAAGATAATATACATGGTTGTGACCAAGCTTATCATCAGAGATAGGAGCCTGCTCGCCTGCAAAATCCTGTGTCTTAAGGATCTCTTCCATCCACCACTTGTTGCAGGAAGCAGCTGAGAGCATACATCCCATAAGGTGGAACTTACCATCTGCATGGTCAAATGCATGGAGTGAGTTACCGTCATCTACGCTGAACTTATCTGATGAGATGAAGATAGTTCCTGATGTACCAAGAGATATGTTACAAGCGCCTGCTCCAACAGTAGCTGTTCCGATAGCAGCTGCTGCATTATCACCTGCACCTGCGCATACCTTTACATTCTCAGAAAGTCCGAGCTCGTCGGCAACGTCTTTTTTAAGAGTGCCAACTACTTCATAACTTTCGAAGAGCTTTGGCATCTGATCTTCTGTAACGCTGCAGATATCAAGCATCTCCTTACTCCACTTCTTGTTCTTAACATCAAGAAGGAGCATACCTGAAGCATCAGAATAATCTGTGCAGTGAACGCCTGTAAGTACATAATTGATATAGTCTTTAGGAAGCATGATCTTGGCAATTTTGTTAAAAAGCTCAGGCTCATTGTTCTTCATCCACAGGATCTTAGGTGCTGTGAAGCCTGCAAATGCGATATTGCCTGTATACTCAGAAAGCTTATCCTTGCCGATCTCATTATTAAGATAGTCTGTCTCGCCCTGAGTTCTGCCATCATTCCAAAGAATTGCTGGTCTAAGTACATTATCATCCTTATCAAGAACTACAAGTCCGTGCATCTGTCCGCCTGCACCGATACCTGCAACCTGACTCTTGTCAGCATCCTTAACAAGTTCCTTAATGCCTTCTTTTACAGCACTAACCCAGTCCTGAGGTCTCTGCTCAGACCAGCCCGGATGCGGGAAGAGAAGTTCATACTCTTTTGAAACTATGTTCTTAATGTCTCCCTTTTCGTCCATCAGCAGAAGCTTAACTGCAGATGTACCTAAATCAACTCCAATGTAAAGCATTTTTCCCTCCAAAAATTGAATAATGCCGGGTCAGGAATACGTTTTAGGACATTCCTGATCATTACCTAAAAAAATCTGACCCTTTCGTTTTTATTTGCCAATAAAAGCATCAAGAGGTGTCTGATCAAGTGTATCTTCACCTGCCAATATCTCTTTTAGCTTAATTGCCATAATAAGGTTTCCGCCCTTTGTGTTACTCTCGATATTAAGGGGCATGATAGGCTCATGAAGTGACTTTCTAAGAAGAAGCCATCCATCGCCGTGGTCCTTATCAGTATTAACTCTGACGCCTTCGTAGTTACTTTCAGGAAGTGACCAGCCTTCTACCTTGCCTGCAGCTTCTTCCAGCATTTTAAGAATACGGTCACCATTTGACTGAAGGTCGCCTCCTTCGATCTTGTCTGCATATACAGGGAATCTTACTTCATCACTTTCGCAAGGCTCTGAAAGATCTTTGATCATCTCTTCGAGCTTTTTGCCCTTACCCATCTCGATAAGGAGCTTGACCATAAGATATGCACCGTCATCAAGGAAGTAGTTTTCTTTAAAAGCGCCATGTCCGCTTGTCTCTATAGCAAGCTGAGAATCGATCCCTTCGTTATTGAGTCTTATGGATTCATCTATAACATTGCGGTAGCCACGCTTAAATCTCTTGTGCTTGCCACCATGTGCTTCGATGAAGTCATGAAGACCGTCTGAAGTAACAGAGTCAGTAACGATCGTTGTTCCTGGATGCTCTGAAAGAGCGATCATAGAAAGAACTGCTATAAGATCGTTTCTTGTAAGAGTCTTGCCACTTGGAAGTACAGCACCTGCTCTGTCTACATCTGTATCGAATATGATTCCAAGATCTGCCTTTGAATCAAGAGTTGCCTTCTTGATAGACTCTGCTGCCTCTTTGTTCTCAGGATTTGGAATGTGGTTAGGGAATCTTCCGTCAGGTGTAAGGAACTGGCTTCCCGACGTATCTGCTCCAAGAGGCTCTAAAACCTTGGTAACATAGAATCCACCTGCGCCATTACCTGCATCTACTATGATATGAAGTCCTTCAAGAGGCTTATCGCCCTTACCTACGCCGTCTCTGATCTTCTTCTGAAGATAGGATGCGTATGTATCCATAAAGTTTATGCTCTTAATATCTGCACTACTTGTATCTACGGACTTTTCGGGATTTTCCGCAAGGATCTTATCAGCAAGCTCTGTAAGCTCCTTGATATCGCCCTTTTCAAGTCCCCCTTCTTTAGTGAAGAACTTAAGTCCGTTCCTGTAATAAGGAAGGTGACTTGCAGTTATCATGATACTTCCATCAAAAGTAGCTGCATCATCTTCATCGGAAGCAAGAACCGTTGACATGAACATAGCAGGTGTAGAAGCAATACCAAAATCACATACTTCGTGACCTTGTGCGATAATTCCTGCTGCAGCTGCCTTTAAAAGTGCTTCTCCGGTAAGTCTTGAATCTCTTCCAAGAGCAATTTTTACTTTCTTATTATCGTTCCTTTTAGAAAGCCACTTGGCAAAAGCTCCGGCAAGGTCTTTGGAAGCCTTGTTGGTAAGATTTACAGAAGCACCGTTTTCGTTGTCCATAGCAATACCACGGATATCGCTACCATTTTGAAGATTAGAATAGCTCATTTGTTAGATTTCCTCCCACATGATCGATTCTGCTTTTACATTTTATTATTCAAAAGCAGTAATTGCTATTTAATTATTGCTTACATCCTCTCAAAAAACAATAAACTTTTCATAACCAAATGCCGATTTAAAATATAGAGCGTTTTTGGTTATGTTAGGAGGTTAGGCATGGGTCAGACAATAACTCTTTACAGAGTATCTCTGGATGGTCAGATGGACATTATCGCCTTTTTAGGCGAGCAGGATGCTCAGACTTATTCTACTATCCTGTTTTCGGGATATGATCAGTACATGATACTTGAATCAGAAACAGATATTGAAGATATTAAAGGAGAATACACATATACCATATGTGATGATCTGGGAGAGATTCCCTTTGATATTGTCTTTATACGTGACAAGAAGATAAGAAATGTATTCGTACTTACACTTATGTTTGCAATGGCAGGAATTTCAATTGAAAACTATGATCTTACAGCTGCACGAAGTCTTCTGACGCAGCTGAGCGCAGATCTTGATAATCTCGGAACAGATGATATACCACTATCGTATATCCAGAAGCAGGCAACGAAGCTACGGTCTGTAGCTATGGCATAGAACAATCTGACTGTACCCACGGGCAAGCCCGTGGGTACAGTCAGTTGTAGAGCAATTAATTCATCTCCTGATTCAAATATTTAAAAGTGCATGCTCCATATCCGTCAAGAGCTTTTCTGTATCGCATAGCAGATTTTGCTCTGCTTTTTTCTGGTTTTCATCTTTTTTATATGTATAGATGAACATAACCTTACCTTTAGACTTAAATGATAGCTTCCCTTTGTAGTGTTTTAATAGAAGCGGTATATTCTCGCTCTTTATCTTAGCTTCTCTAAGTATCTCAAAGGTTATCTCACCACTTCCACCCTTAACTTCGCGCATATAAAGACTATGAGCCTTGACTCTCATAAGAGCAACTCTAAGAAGATTATCTACGCTGTCAGGAACTTCTCCGAATCTGTCCCTAAGCTCATCTCTCATATCGTCTGCTTCACCGAGATTTTCAATACTTGCTATTCTCTTATATATCTCAAGTTTCTGCTCTTCATTGAGGATATACTTAGTAGGAATATAAGCATCTACGTCAAGGTCTATAGATGTATCAAAGTCTTCTGGATATGCTGACTCAAGACCCTTCTTCTTACGAACGGCTTCATTGAGCATCTTACAGTACATATCATAGCCAACAGCCATCATATGTCCTGACTGTTTTCTTCCAAGGAGTGAACCTGCGCCTCTTATTTCAAGATCTCGCATGGCGATCTTAAATCCTGAACCAAGGTCTGTGAATTCTCTTATGGCAGAGAGTCTTTTTTCTGCAACTTCCTTGAGCATCTTGTTCTTTTTGTACATAAGGAAGGCATAGGCATTCCTGTTGGATCTTCCTACACGGCCTCTTAACTGATAGAGCTGTGACAGACCCATTTTATCAGCATCAGAGATGATCATGGTATTAACATTAGAGATATCAAGGCCTGTTTCTATGATAGTCGTAGATACCAGTACATCTATATCTCCGTCTATGAAGTCGTACATGATCTTCTCAAGTTCCTGCTCAGACATCTGGCCGTGGGCAAAGGCCACACTTGCTTCCGGTACCAGCTTTTGTATCCTTGCTGCTACATCCGCTATATCATTGACTCTGTTATAGACATAGTATACCTGGCCTTGTCTTGAAAGCTCTCTTACGATAGCTTCTCTTACCATCTCTTCGTTATATTCACATACAAAGGTCTGGATAGGCTGGCGGTCATTGGGAGCTTCTTCAAGGATGCTCATATCCCTGATACCCACAAGGCTCATGTGAAGTGTACGGGGAATTGGCGTAGCTGACAGGGTCAGTACGTCTACACTTTCTTTGATCTTCTTGATCTTCTCTTTATGAGTTACACCGAATCTCTGCTCCTCATCTACTATGAGAAGTCCAAGGTCTTTGTACTGGACATCCTTGGACAATAGTCTATGTGTTCCTATGACGATATCTACAAGGCCCTTACGAAGATCTTCTACGGTCTTCTTCTGTTCACGGGCTGTCCTGAATCTGGACATCATGTCCACTCTTACAGGGAAGTCCTTCATTCTCTCAGAGAAAGTATTGTAGTGCTGCTGAGCAAGGATAGTCGTAGGCACCAATACTGCTACCTGCTTACTATCCTGAACAGCCTTAAAGGCAGCTCTTATAGCAATCTCAGTCTTACCAAATCCTACGTCTCCGCAGATAAGTCTCTCCATGATACGAGGAGATCTCATATCTGCCTTGACCGCTTCTATCGCAGCTTCCTGATCCTCAGTCTCCTGATAAGGGAAAGCATCTTCGAATTCCTGCTGCCATACAGTATCAGGTCCAAACTCATATCCCTTGGTCTGCTGTCTCTTGGCATAGAGCTCCACAAGATCCTGAGCTACTTCATCAACAGCGCTTCTAACTTTGGCCTTAGTTCTGTTCCACTCAGGGCTTCCAAGCTTATTGAGCTTTGGTTTATGCGTAGTATCTTCTGACGAAGAGGCATACTTTTGAAGTACGTCAAGACCTGTGGCCAGCACGTACAGATTGCCGCCGCCAGCATACTCGACCTTGATATAATCCTTGACTACGTGATCAGTCTCTATCTTCTCGATACCTCTGTAGATACCAAGTCCGTGGCTTTCATGAACTACATAATCGCCTGGATGAAGGTCTGCCATGGAAGATATGGTCTCTCCTGACATTCCCTTCTTTTTCTTTCTCTTTTTCTTCTTGTGCTCTGTGAAGATATCACTTTCTGATATAACAGCAAACTTAATATCAGGATATTCAAATCCCTTTAATATACGGCCATAATAGGTCATGATCTCGCCAGGCTGCAGTACACGCCCGGGATCCTCACTATATGAAGCGCTGACTTCATTGTCCCTAAGATCTTCTACGATTCTCTTAGCTCTTGTTCTTGATCCTGACAGGATGAGGACTCTGTAGCCTCTCTTTTTATAGCTCTTTAGATCTTTGACCAGAAGATCGAAGCTGTTATTATAGGGAGCAATAGTCTGAGTATGGATCTCGAAGCTCTTTCCGGGCTCATAATGATTCTGGGATGCAGGAAGCGGGATTGCTTCAAGAAGGACTCTTCTGACATTGCCCATCCTTGCTATTATCTCTTCTTCTGAAAAAAGAAGATCCATCTGCCCGGGGAGTATGTAGCCTTGCTCGGCTCTATTTATCATACTCTCCCTGAACTCATCAAATACAGCCTTGGCCTGAGCCTGCACATGAGAAGGCTCATCAATGAAGATCATAGTACTTCCGCTATTAAACAGTTCAAGGAACGTAGACGGGTTATCTACAAAGTATCTAAGGAAGCTCTCAAGACCGGACATATTGTCATATTCTAAAGCTTCTTCCTTCTTTTCTTCTATATACTTTTTAAGTCTTGCAGACTCTTCTGTCTTAAAAGCTTTCCTAAGCTGATCATATCTTGATTCAAATTCAGCTGTTATTTTATCAAAACCTTCTTCAAGCCTGTCTCTTGTAAGGATAAGCTCAGAAGCAGGATATATCTCAATTGATTCAAGCTTTTCAAGAGATCTTTGGGACATTATGTCAAAAGACCTCATGGATTCTATATCATCACCAAAAAGCTCTATTCTGTAAGGATTCTCTTCTGTAAGATCGAATACATCGATGATATCGCCTCTTACAGAGAACTGACCAGGACCTTCTACCTGATATACCTTCTCATAGCCCATGTTTACAAGTTTTCTTGCTATATCCTGCTCATCTACAGGTTTTCTTTTATCAAGTGCAAGGATATTGCTTTTGATAACTTCAGCTGGGATCTGAGGGCTCATAAGAGCAGCAAAGGTTGTCACCACCGTAACAGGGCGGCCTTCTATAAGACGACGCATAGTCCTTATACGCTGGCGTGTAAGATCATTGGAATGGATATCTGCCTGATAGAATATGAGATCCTTGGCAGGATATACTGTAACATTCCTGTCATAGAACTTATAATCTTCGAAGATCTCTTTGGCTCTAAGATCAGAATCTGTCACGATTATGCGGTAGCGAACCTGGCTTCCAAGTCCGTTGATCATATGGAGCTTCTCAGAATCAAGGCATCCTATGACTTCAGCGCAGGCAAATGGATTATCAAGATATTTATCAAGTTCGGTAAAAGCAGGCAGTTCCTGCAGTGGCGCCTCTATAGCACGCATATCATTCCTCTTTCTCTATATGTAAAGCAACAAAAGATATACTAAATACCGTTTTTACAATGCCGACATTATCTATGATTCAAAACGTGATATCAGACAACCTTACGGTTAAATCTGGTCATAGCTATATCACATCCTTCATCAAGGATTACAGGTATAGCTGCAATCGCGTTATCTATGGCATTTTTAAGATTAACTTCTTCTTCGCCTTTAAAATGGCTAAGTACATGATCAGCAAGGTCCATACCCTCTGGCTTACGACCTACGCCTACTCTTATTCTGGTAAAACCATCTGTCTGGCAATGTGCGATTATGGATTTAAGACCGTTGTGTCCACCTGCACTTCCCTTGGGGCGAACCCTGATATTACCTACATTCTGATCGATATCATCTGATATTACAATGAGATCATTTTCAGGTTCAACTTTATAAAAATGACACATAGGTCCTATAGCTTCACCGCTTCTGTTCATATAAGTAAGAGGCTTCATAAGAATGACTTTATGACCTTCTATCATACCTTTACCATATGCAGCATTAAATTTAGTCTCTGTAAGTTCGATCCCGTACTTGTCGCACAAGGCATCTATTGTTGCAAAACCAACATTATGTCTGGTTCCTATATACTTCTTTTCCGGATTTCCAAGTCCTGCAATAATTACCACTTCTTCGTTACTCTCTTTCTCTTTGTCTTTATCTTTTATAGTGTTAAAAATTTTAATGATATATTCAAGCATATTTTAACCTCAAGCATTAATTCTGATCTGCCCATATACCTATAAGATCACAGCCTTCTAACCGTTGCTCTGTAAGCCCATCCTACAAGATGTACAAATGACGATATCACATTAAGATGAGCTATCTTTCTATAAAGTCCCCATATACGTTTTATCGCCACAAACTTGTTGGATGAAAGGGAATTGGCCGGTCTTCTGTATATTATAAGTGGCATGTCAAGGCCTCTTGCAATAACACCCGTTTTTAATATATTCCACCAGGTTGCTGTATCTTCGCTTTCTATCAGGGGCATGTATATCAGCTTTTTATCAAGGTGTCTTGTATCAAAAAGTGTCGTTGATGTAAAGATAACAGTTCTGGAAAGGGCATGCTTATAATCAAGTCTGTCAGGAACATGAACTATCTTACCTGTAGGCTTTGCATTCTCATCTCCGAATTCATAGGACATGAATACAAAAGAGGCACCTTCTTTTTCCATGAACTCAAGTTCTCTTTCAAGCTTTTCAGGCAGCCACACATCATCGGCATCAAGGAAAGCTATATATCGTCCTGAAGCTGCGTCAAGTCCTGTATTTCTGGCAGCTGCTGCCTTCTCATTCTTGTTTTTTAATATTAGTACAAAATGCTCTTGGGAAAAGGAACTTTCTTCGATAGCACTAGTTATCTTTTCAACGCTGTCATCTGTTGATGCATCATCAACAAGTATAAGCTCCCAGTTGGTATAGGTCTGCGCCTCCACCATTTTGATTGTGCTTTCTATATAATCACTTGCATTGTGAACAGGGACTATGATGCTGACTCTTGTATCCAGCACAGATTCTTTTGTCATAATAAACTCCATTATAAGTATTAGTGTAAACAGGTAATTCTACTACAAATCCAACTTTTATCCACAGCTAATGCCCCATTACCTTAGGCAATGGGGTATCTCCAAAATTTAATCTTACGTCATCTTATTGTAATACATATCAGTCCGTAATGGTACTTTCATTTGAGCAAAGCTCACGGACTAAAGTATGAGGTCATGATAATGTATCGCCCTTATTTTCAAGGAAGCTTTGGTAGCCATTCATACGTGCAGGTGAATCGCTAGGCCTTATGCAAGCATAGACCCTTCTTTCATCATGAGTAGAAGCATCCACCATTATGAAGGTCTTCCAGATGAACTTGTCACGGTCGTTTTTATCACGGAACCTGAAGTTCTCTGATACAAATCCCATCCCGCTTGAATGTATCCTGTCCAATATAGTCTTATAATTCATGAACTGTCTGTATCTGGCACTATCCTTGGGATATACCTCTTTTTGAATGAATATCTCCATTCCGTAGTCAAGTGCCGGTCTTCCTGTTTCCACGAAGAAATTCGCACTGTTATATACGACCTCTGCATAGTTCTCATCTATATGCCACAGGTCTATTCTTTCGAAGATCTTAACGATATCACGAAGGGCATAGTCTACCATCTTCTGCTCTTTGAGATACGGAGATCTCGATATATTCTCAAGGGTTATGATACCCATCATTCTGTCATTGTCTTCTTCTGTGTCTCTGGCTATGAACTTGGCTCTTATAACGAACAATTCACCGCTTAATATGAAGTCCTGTGCTACATCTTCATTATCAGATGACAGCGAATGGAAGAGCTCGCGCATCTTATGATAGTACTGTCTTCTGCTATCGTTAAGGTACTTCTGGACAAGTTCTACACTGTCTATATCAACCTGGCTCATTGTATATCTGAATGCCTCATTGGTATACATAAGCTTGAACATATCATCTTTAAGTTCTACAATAGCAACAGCCCGTGAAGTCCTCATCTTAGTTCCATCAGGTCTTACTATCTTAGAAAAAATAGACGAGTCGAGCACATTAGCATAGCTGACTTCACCATAGAACTTTCTGTCATGATCCGTTTCTGCAGTCTCAGGATTCTGGCCGAATATATGAATATATTCATCATCAGGCGGTACAGGCTTATGATACAGATATCCCTGCATCATGTCGCATCCCCACTCGCGGAGAGCATCTACATGCTCATTGGTCTCAACACCTTCTGCAAGGGTCTTCTTGCCGAGCTTTTTAGATATGTTGATAATAGCCGGGATGATAATATGGGACTTATCATCAAATGTACGAAGGAAAGTCATATCGATCTTGATAAGATCAAAATCAAACTCCTTCATAACATTCAATGAAGAGAATCCGCTTCCAAAATCATCCATCCACACTTCATAACCTGCTTCATGAAATTTGGTTATAACTTCTTTCATGAACTCAGGTTCACGCATAAGAACAGACTCGGTTATCTCTATACGTATATACTTTGGATCCACATCATATTCAGAAGCAGCCTTCTTGATCTCAGAGAAGATATCGCACATCTCGAAATCTATCCTGCTAAGATTAACTGAAAAAGGCACCGCAGTCCCATACTGGGAATACCATCTGTTAAAATTCCTGCAGGCATCTCTTACAATAGCAATATCAAGTTTATAGATCTGCTTGCATTCCTCCAAAATACCTATGAATTCTGCAGGATTCATAAATCCATATATAGGATCATTCCATCTTGCAAGGACTTCAACTCCAGCCAGCCTTCCTGACAATGTTCTCATTATAGGTTGAAGCCAGGCCTGAATATTGCCATTTGCTATCGCGTTATCAAGTTCGTTTATGATATATCTTTTTCTACGGATCTTAAGTCCCAGTTCATCATCATAGAAACGAACATTCTGAGAATATACGCCTTTAATGGCGTCCATGGCATCTTTGGCTCTGTCACAGGCATTCATGACACTTTCATGAACATCTTCAAGCCTATATATTCCGGCATCGAACATGATCTCCCTAAAAGTGTACATCTCATGAAGTGCTCTTTGAACTTCTTCGATGCCTCTGAGCGCTTCATCCTCAAAGCACATAACAACGAAATGATCTGCAAGAAAATGACCACAGGATCTTCCATAGAAAACTTCTTTTATTATAGTTCCAAAGCTCTTTAATACTTCATCGCCTTGTTCAAATCCAAACTCTTCATTGATACCCTTAAAATCTCTGATGTCTATATATATAAAGACTATATTTCTAGAATCATGCTTTCTGACTTCTCCCAGTATGGTTTTAGAGATCCTTCTAAAAGATGAGATGCTAAGAAGACCGGTCAAAGGATCAGTCTCACTGCTTTTGTACATCCTGGTATATAAATCATAATCAAAATTGTTCCTATCTGTAACGCATTTAATATCAGGCATTATAGCTCCTTCAAGGAATTCTAAATCCGTTTAATTCATATTTGATTTCGAACAAGCTCGAATCGAAATGACTTTTGACCCTTACGTCATACAAATGCTGATATACGTAATTGAAGTCCATGGCTAAGTAATTGCCATGATCAAATACAGAAATACTCTATATCTACTTATATCGGTTTTTAAATTTTTTCCTTGAGATAAGCTGATATTATTTCTGCAGATTTTGCATGACTAATGGCGCCGGGATGTTGTCTTGAACCAAATCCTTCACCTTCAGTATCCGGAAGCGCCAGATAGGATGCTTTGGTATCTTTCGTCTCATCTACATATTCATTTACAGCTTCTTCAAGATACTGTCCAAGACCATATCCTATCATCCCGTATACCCAGACAAGCTGGGCATCCGGATTATCTTTTCTTAGCGTTTTGAGAAAAGATATAACACTTTTTTTGATAACATCTATATCACTATCTCTATAGCTTCCGTCATCATTTAGTGTCTTCTTATAAACTGCAGACGTCTCAGGATCTATATATTCCGGGCTTCTAAAAGCGCCTTCATCATTGGTTCCCAAGTTAATAACTACAGCGTCCGCTTTCCAGGTATTAAAGTCATGATCTGATACGCCCCTTTGACACCTGTCACTTTCATATACAAGAGGAAGTGTACTTGTTATATTATTGTCCCAGCCGCATGAAACTCCCCATCCGCTCTGTGATATAAGCCTGTACTCAGCATTAAGGTTATGTGCTGTCTTAACACCATAATGATTGACGGTGCTAAAATAAGGGCTTATCCAGTCCATAGCATCATGGGCTCCAATAAGACCTTCGCCGCTTGTAATACTGTCTCCGACAAATTCGATCCTGTACTTATAATCCGAAGTCTTCGATATCTCGCCGTCATATAACAAAGAATTTAGTACGACAAAAGAGTCAGGATCATCAGGCATTGCCTGCGTCTCTTTTATAATTCTGATGTTGTGGCTTGTTGAAGGATCAAGTCCTTTGAGAATTATGACTTTGTTTGTACCTTCCTGAACCGGCATATGCATGATCCAGGCACCGTCCATAATAAGGCTTATCCACGGCTGATAGACAGAATCTCCTCCTGTTATCTTGATTCCAAGCTCTAAACCTCTAAATATAAATTCGACGCCGCTTCCTGACCAGATAAGATCAAGCCCTGTATCTGTTACAGGGGTCCTTCCAAGTATCCTTACATTTTCCCAGTTTTCATTTGCTACCATAAGTTCCTCCCGAGTTTAAATCATGTCACTTCCCACTAGGACGATGCAGTATCACCAAGTGGGAAGTTTTAATATATTACATATATTATGACCGCACTAACATAAATGGTCATTTTTGCTAAGTACAAAGGATTATTAGTAATAGTATCTTAAACATCATGATGATATTATAAATGAAGCGGGTACAGCATACAAAGACTAATTGCATTCAGGGGGAGCATTAACATGATAATATCGTTAAATGGCAGCTTTAACTGCTCTTTTGAAGGAACAGATATTCCTTCATCCAATCTGTCTGTTCCGGGGACAATTCAGGCATCAAAAATAGCGCCGCATACACAAGGGCGTGATACAGGTAATCTTACAGATGAGCATGAATACAGCGGCGTAGTAATGTTAAGCAGGCAGATGACTATACCACAAGGATATGATTCATATATTCTTAGTATAGAAAGGAGCCGTATCACCAAGCTCTATATAGACGGACAGCCTGTCGGAAGGCGCGACTCTCTTATAGCACCTCACGTATATGACATCACTTCATATATCACAAGAGAAGATACCCTCATACAGATAGAAATAGATAACAAGAACTATCCATGCCCAGGCGGGCACCTGACATCCAAAGATACTCAGACCAACTGGAGCGGTATCCTTGGAGATGTGTATATTAAGTGCACCAATAAGGCACATATCGTATCTGCAAGCGTAAAAGCAGACTATTACAGGAAGTCAGTATATCTTACCATAGGTGTAGCTAAAAACTGCCCTTCTGATAAGGTTAATATCAAAGTCCGCACTTCTTTATGTAAGCTTCTGGACAAGTATCTAAATAAGGACGCTGATCCATCTGAATTTAAGAAGTTCAGAGATGATATAAGCATTGCCGCCAAGGGAACTGATTATGATATATTAAAAAAATATCTTGAGATAACAGAAGATATTCTTAAACCTCAGGAATTTACAGAGTCTTCCAGCATTGATTCTAAATCTTTTGGCCATGCAGATACTAAGTATATAAATGCCAAATATGCAAATACCAGCTATATAAAAACTGATTCAGATAATAACAATGATAGTATTTCTGATAATTACTCTGGTAATACCCATGATGGTATTTCTGATAATTCCTCAGATGATAACATGTGTTCTTTTACCTATGAGCTTGACCTTACTGCTTCAGATAAGGGTGTATTTGAATGGGATACATTCACTCCTTACCTGTATGTTTTTGATATAGATCTATGCGATGAAAGCGGATCTGTCCTTGACAGCACCAAAGCTGTATGCGGACTTAGAAATTTGAGAGCAGATGGCAATGATCTTCTGTTAAACAACCGTCCTATTTTTCTAAGAGGAAGACACTGCGGTCTTCTCTTTCCTATGACAGGTTTTGCTCCTATGAACGCATGTGGATGGCTATATGACATGATGATATCAAGAAGGTGGGGGATCAATCATTATAGATTCCATTCTTGTACACCGCCTGATGCAGCCTTTCTTGCTGCCGATCTTCTTGGAATCGTAATACAGAGTGAGATGGAGATATGGGGTTCCTGGCTCATGGAAGATGAAGAGGGATATGATGCTACAATGCAGCAGTACCTTACTATGGAAGGATATCGCATGATATCTTTATTTGCGTCCCACCCTTCTTTTTGCATGTTTGGATGTGGCAACGAACTTTGGGGTAATCCAAAGGCTCTTGGTAAGCTCCTTGCAGGATTTAAGATGATCAATCCAGACCTTCTGTATACTCAGGGCTCCAATACATTCCAGTTCTCACCCAACATCCAGCCGGAAGATGACTTCTTTGTAGGAGTACGCTTTTCCACAGACAGGCTCATACGAGGTTCCTATGCCCTGTGCGACGGGCCTTCTGGACATATCCAGACCATGCCTCCAAGAGCTGACTATACTTATGATGCCAATATAAGACCTGATCTTATCACGGAACAAAATAATATAAACAATGAAACTGGTGAATCTGATATTTCAGAACCTGCATCTACAACCACCATCCAGTTTGGTACTACTGTCAAGGAAGTTGCTCTTACATCAAAGGAGGAGCTGATCCCTCACATACCTGTCATCTCCCATGAAACAGGTCAGTTCGAGACCTATCCTGACTACGATGAGATAGATCACTACACAGGAGTTCTCAAAGCCTACAATATCTCCGCTCTCAAAGATAATGCCATTAGAATGGGGCTTTTTTCAAATGCCGGGAAGTTTTTCAAAAATTCCGGAGCACTTGCTATGCAATGTTATAAGCATGAGATGGAGGATGCACTTGCATCAAGATACCTTGCCGGAACCCAGCTTCTGGATCTTCAGGACTATGCGGGACAGGGAACAGCCCTTATAGGAATCCTTAATTCTCTTATGGAAAATAAAGGTCTTATATCCCCTGAAAAGTTCAGACAGTCATGGGACGATATCGTTGTGATGGCAAGGTTTAGAAGCTATATCCATACCCCCGGTGAAAGCTTCACCTTTGAGCCGATGATAGCCTATTATGATAAGAACATACATCCTGATATGATGCTCAAAGTATTACTCATCTCCTGTTCTAATGAAAGCGAAACAAATACTAAGACTATTGATAATACTACTTCTGACAGTGCTATCGTTAACAATACTATCAATAATAGTACTATTATTAACAACACTATTATCGACAGTTCTATTCTTGACAGCACAATTATTGACAGTAGTATTGTTGAGATTCCGCATATTGATTCACAGGGAAGGATCACACTTCCGGAAGTCACATTGAACTTCCCTGAAAGCTCTACTCCTGAAAGATATGAACTCAAACTATATCTTATAGATAGCTCAAGTTGTAGTAATAGTAATAATATACTTGCTACTAATACATATACGCTCTATTCATATCCAAAGATACCGGAAAACGTCATATCATCTGCTGCCACAGATTTTGCAGATGACCCATATGTTACAACCAGCACCGCAGCAGCTATCAACAAGGTACAAGAAGGTCACAATGTCCTTCTATATATAAAGGATAAGGAAAATACCAATTCAATTGCCGGTACCTACTGCACTGACTTTTGGTGCTATCCTATGTTCAAGAGTATCTCAGAGAGCATGAATAAACCCGTAGCTGTAGGAACACTTGGCCTGTCCATAGATGATGCAAGCCCTGCCCTTAAAGCCTTTAACACACGTACCTACTCTGAGCCTAACTGGTATGAGATCGTGACAGCGTCAAGATCTACTATTCTTGATGATACAAGCATAGAACCTATAGTCGCTACTATAGACAATGCCAGCAGAAGTCACCGCTTAGGACTATTATACGAGATACAAATAGAAGGCACAGACTCTTATATACTCGTCTGCACCTCCGATATTCCAAGGCTTATAACTTCTAATGTAAAGGAAGCATACGCCCTTCATAAAAGCTTATTAAGTTATGTAAAGGACACTTCCAAGCATGAAAATGCCAATAAGATAACGCTTGAAATCTTTAATAGATTATTTACAGCAAGCTAAGATTCTTAGCATGCTGACTCATTCAGATTTGATCAAATACGAATGAGTCAGTATACTGGCTTTAGACCAATAACCCAAACTACCCACTTGGACAGACCGGCATTCACAAAGTCTTTACAGGTCCGTGCAAGTGGGTAGTTTGAGTTTATAAGTATTAGTATTTAGGATTTACCGGCTTTGACATAAACAGTTCAGGGCAATAGCCGCTTTCTTTAACCTTGTCATAAGCCTTTTTTAGCTTATCTTCATCATCGAAGATTCCAAATACTGTAGGGCCGCTTCCTGTCATAATGGATCTGACTGCGCCGCCATCTTCCATAAGTGCTTCGATCTTGCCTATAATGTCATATTTGCTCTTAGTAACAGGTTCAAGTACATTGGAAAGTCGCTGGCATACGCCGCCAAGATCGCCACTTCCTATAGCATCGCACATTCCGTCTATGTCCGGATGGAATTCTATCTCTTTGCTGTCAAGCTCTGTATATACCCAACCGGTTGATACGTTAATATCCGGCTTACCTACAAGGATGTAGCAATCAGGCATATCAGGAAGAGCTGTAAGAACTTCTCCGATACCTTCAGAGAGCATGGTCCCTCCCATGATGCAATATGGAATATCTGCGCCCAGCTTTACAGCCATCTCGCACATCTCTTCCTTGGTAATAGGAAGATCAAAAAGTTCCTTCATACCATAGAAAGCTGCTGCCCCGTCTGTACTTCCGCCAGCCATTCCAGCTGCAACAGGGATTCTTTTTTCAAGGTGTACATCCACGCCTTCCTTGATATCATACTTCTCCATCAAAAGGGCACATACCTTATAGATAAGATTGTGCTCATCTGTTGGGATTGTGTCTTTATTAGCTGTAAGTCTTATTTTGCCAAGGTCGTTTTTTTCAAACGTAAGTGTGTCGTAGATATCAACATTCTGCATTATCATGCGGACAATATGATATCCATCCTCTCTTCTTCCTGTAACATCAAGACCTAAATTTATCTTTGCATATGCTTTTCTTGTGATCATATTTCCTCACTTTCACTTAGTATTATCCACCTTAACTGTCTGCTTGATTACTGCAGTATCCTCGAAGGCTCTACAGTAGTACATAAACCCCGTAGGACAGAATAATAATACTTCTTTCAACCTCAATTCTAACACAAATATCGCAGTTCGGCTTCCATGCCTGAATTTTTCCTCAAAAGCTATAAAGTTTTAGTCTTTTGCATCCGATAACAAGAATGTAGGAGTATAACCTTTTTTGGCAGTATTATGTTCTATGCTGGAAGAGCATATGTCAAAGAGGATAGATGTATTATCTAAAATACGCACTCGTAATGCACAGGCAGGTGCAATGAGTTCGTGGAAAGGAGTCCAATTATGAGTGTAGAATCAATTAACAGTGTATCTTCTATTAACACCGGCAACTATCAAGCGCCCCCCGTTGCATCTAAAAAGGAGACTGCAGAGGAAGTAAAATCTTCTTCTGAAAACAGCGGCGTAGTATATGAAAAATCAGATAGTGCCAAAGTCGATGATTCCAAGAAGACCTACAAACCCAACACCGCTCTTGTTCAGCAGTTAAAGGCTGATCAGGAAGCTCAGAAGCAGAATCTCATCAATATTGTCAACAAGATGATGAGTAAACAGACCGGAGCTTATGCAACTTCTGTATTTGGAAGTGATTCTGATGATATCTGGAAGTTCCTTGCAAAGGGTGACTTCACAGTTGATCCAGAGACCAAGGCACAGGCTCAGGCTGATATCGCAGAAGGTGGTTATTGGAGCGTAGAAGAGACTTCCAAGAGAATCCTTGACTTTGCAACAGCTATCACCGGTGGCGATCCTTCTAAGCTTGAAAATATGCGTGATGCATTCCTTAAGGGATACAAACAGGCTGAAGAAACCTGGGGCGGCAAACTCCCCGAGATCTCCCAGAAGACCTATGACGCAGTACTAAAAGGCTTTGATGAAAAAGCCAAAGAATACGGCCTCGAAAACTGGAAGCCGGTATCTGAACAGGCATAATTGAATATTATTAAAGGCGTTTCGTGGTTATGCTACGAAACGCCTTTTTAGTCTATCTAAACAGATAGCCGTACTTCCTTCTTGTCTGCGATATTATTTCGAAAACTCTTTCTTTTTCCTCTTCGCTATAATTAGAAGCCTTTTGAAGAACACTCTCTATATCATACCCTGAATAGTTAATTTTTATTCCATTTCCATATAGCTTCTCAGAAATTTCCAGCTGCTCTTCAAAAGAATCGCATATAGTTTTAGGCTTTGCTCTTTCAATCAATTCAAATACATCTCTTCCCAACGGGTAATCCATACTTGTATCTGACAAAAGAGCTCCACCGTTATCAAATATTGGACATAGGCGAAATTGTCTCTTATCATTCATCAGTACTGCAATATTATGGGTATGCCTGTCCTCATTTAAGAACAGCGCATCGACTGTAAGAAGTTTATTCATATACACGCCAAAGCCTGTGATTCCGGTAATTCTTTCCGTTTGATCAACAAGAAGTTTGAGTCTCTCAGTATGATCAGCTGTAGAATAAATCATCCTGTTTAATGAAGTTCCATAGGTCTGAGTAAATAACCTTTCTAATGTAATCAACTTCCACCTGTTGGTAAAATCAATACTTTTACAGCCTTTGTACTGAACTTTGTTATACTCAATCATCTCATAGTCATACTCTGCAAACTCTTCATTTCCAAGAGATGACTTTTTCAAAAGAGCTGATATAACACACTCTGCAAGACCCTCATAGCCCATATTATCTGCCTTATACCAAATTCCATCTCTCTCAAATTTGAGCTGATTTCCTTTAGAAGACTTTCTGTCTGCAGTTCGTATATCTTTTTCAAATAGTTCTATCATATGTTATCTCTCTATTCTGATCCAAAAATCATCATCAGCCATTCGTCCCATTGTCTTTTCAATTATCATTATGGGATCATAAAAAGGTATATCCAGTTTCTTAAGTTCGAGTTTTAGTTTATCCCTTGTTTCAGGAAAGCACCTGGATTTTATAAACTCCTCGTAGTCTTCAAATGTAGGCTCCGTATTTACACCAAAAGCTCTATATATAGGATTTGAAATATAGTTATGTATAGCAATCTTTCTTTCCATTTCGTCCACATCAATAATGGTGCAAACAAACTCGTGATACATGTACCACAATCTAAACTTGTATTTTCTCTCAGGGATTCTAAGTTTGTCGGGAAGGTCCAGATTCTTAATAAGAATTTCAGCCAGCACTGTTATAGGTCCTGTTATCTCTTCATCAGAATATTCCCATCTTTCAACAGTTCTCTTGGAAACATGAGCAAACTCTGCAAACTCTTTCTGAGTCATGCCAAGAGCGCCCCTTAAGAGCTTTATTTCTTTTGCTGAAATATGGTCTGGAATAACGAATTTATCCATTGTAAATCCCTCCTTAAAATAATTAAATCACATTTATGTCGGTAAAACAATCGTTTTTAACCGTCATAAATGTGATTTTTATTATTCATACTTATACATTTGTTGAATTCATTCTGTAATATTATTCCCAGATTCGCGCTCGCTTTTCTTACACCTCAAAATTTTAAAAAGTCACATTTTTGTCGGTGATTTAATGGATTTTTACCGACAAAAATGTGACTTTATATACAAATACTATACGCTCAAATAACTACAACGCTATCATTCATGCACCGCGCCAATGATCTCGTTTATATCATCAACCTTCTGTTCCTGCATGTACTTATTAATTCCATCTACAACCTTCTGGGTAGAATACGGATCATGGAAGTTCATCATACCAACAGCAACACCCGTAGCTCCTGCCAGCATGAACTCTATTGCATCCTCACCTGTTGCGATTCCGCCCATTCCAATGATCGGGATCTTAACAGCCTGAGCGCAGCTGTACACCATACGAACAGCAACCGGCTTGATCGCAGGACCTGAAAGGCCTCCTGTCTTATTGGCAAGAACGAATTTTCTTTTGTTAATATCGATCTTCATTCCTGTGATCGTATTGATAAGTGATATTGCATCAGCACCGGCACTCTCTGCTGCCCTTGCCATCTCTGCTATATCCGTAACATTAGGAGACAGCTTCATTATAACAGGCTGCTTAGCATGCTTTTTGATCTCAGAAGTAATATGGTAAAGGGCATCCGGACGAGTTCCAAATGCAATTCCGCCTTCCTTAACATTAGGGCAGGATACATTGATTTCAAGCATATCAACCTTCTGATCAGAAAGTCTGTCAACAACGTTTAAGTACTCTTCTTCAGAATGTCCGCAGACATTTACGATGATCCTTGTATCGTATTTCTGAAGGAAAGGAAGATCTCTTTCTATGAAAACATCTATTCCCGGATTCTGAAGACCTATTGCATTAAGCATTCCGCTTGCAGTCTCTGCAACTCTTGGAACAGGATTGCCAGGCCACGGCTTATCAGCAACGCCTTTAGTTACAACTGCTCCAAGCTTATTAAGATCAACAAACTCTCCATATTCCTGTCCTGAACCAAAAGTTCCTGACGCAACCATTACCGGATTTTTGAACTCTACACCTGCGATATTTATCTTAGTATTCACGACATTCTCCCAATTATTAATACTCAAAATTACAAGACCAATTAGACTTACACATGTTCATCACTATATCTTGATCACAACATGTGAAGCAGTACCACATCCAAATCAAATATTCACAACATCAGCATCAAACACAGGACCATCCGTACAGATCCTTGCATTATTAACATGTGAATGAGCATCTTTTTCTTTAGTTGCCACAACGCATCCAAGGCAGGCTCCAACGCCGCATGCCATCCTCTCTTCAAGAGAAAGATATGCCTTCATGTTATGCTCTGCGGCATACTTTTTGATCCCTCTAAGCATCGGCATAGGTCCGCAGGTATAGATAACATCACCCTTGATGTTCTGTTCATTAAGAGCGTCTATAACAGTTCCGTGTGTACCAAGGCTTCCATCATCTGTAGCTATATAAAGCTCAGCATATTTTCTGAATTCATCAGCAAGGAAAGTCTGATCATTTCTGTATCCCATCACGATCTTGATATCTTTAGGACGCTTATCTTCCGGAAGTCTTGTAAGCCTTTTTGCAAGCTCCAGAAGTGGAGGAACGCCGATTCCGCCGCCCATAAGGATTGCAGTCTTACCTGCAGCTTCTTCCATAGGATAGCCATTACCCAGAGGTCCCAGTACATCTACATGATCACCCTCTGTTAATTTTGAAAAAAGATCTGTTCCCTTACCCACAACTCTGTAAACGAGCCTAAGTTCATTTTTTTCCTTACTTACGCCGCAGATACTGATAGGGCGAGGAAGGAGTGATGACTTATCATCTGTATAAACTCCAACGAACTGACCGGGAACTGCATCCTCGGCAATCCCTGTTTCAAGTCTCAGATCATATATCCCATCAGCAAGAATCCTCTGAGATATAACTTTTGCACTTTCTTTTTTCTTTGCCATAAATACCTACCTTTAGACTGTTATATATTTAGGCTCTATAAAGCCTTGTCTTACCAATCAATTGATCTTAATGTGTCTGACATACGTTTCTGCCGATCACTACTTTTATGCTTTATATACAATCCTTCCACTTGCTATAGTATACTTGATAACTCCCGGCATTGTCTCTCCTATAAATGGCGTGTTTGAAGCTTTTGAAGCAAACTAGTCCGAAACAACCCATTTTTC
>JAEEGH010007605.1_pt1 | contig 25986 bp, 25 predicted proteins | sample 9134181 | NCBI WGS metagenome assembly JAEEGH01 (sample SAMN16246544, study PRJNA631951) | gut metagenome | biome: gut microbiome; feature: rumen; material: DP-attached | host: Bos | place: Iran: Karaj | collected 2018-10
AAGTCTCAGGTCTTTACAAGATAGAGGATACCTACGGAAGGACGATAGAGATAACAGAAGACGGTGTGTTCTACTCTGACGGAAGTTCAATCTCATTTATCAGGAATGAACAGGGACAGATTACTTCTATTACTGATGGTACATATACGGTAACTTATACGTATGACGAGAGCGGTAATCTGGTAAGTGTTGTGGATAAGTCAGGAAACAACTCTAGCTTTACTTACGAAGATCATTTGCTTATCGGAATGATCAATGCTGCCGGAACATGTGTTTCTACAAACGAATATGACGATGACGGACGTTTGATCTCAACAACAGATGCTTACGGCAATACGGTCACATTCGATCACGATATAGACGGGCAGATAGAAACAGTGACAAACAGACTGGGATATACGACAGTATATACCTACAATGAAAAGGGTAATGTTCTTACTGTTACAGATGGTCGTGGCAATACAACGACATATACATACGACTCTAATAACAACAAGATATCCGAGACAGATCCGCTGGGAAATACGATTACATATTCTTACGATGCCAATAACAATCTTACTAGTGCAACAAACGGTGAAGGTATCTCAGTCGGTTCTTCGTATTCAACTACCGGACAGGTAACATCTGTCACGCTTGGCGGAACCACTGCGTTGACACTTGCTTACGATTCGTATGGTAATCTTTCGTCTGCAACGGATGCTTTGGGTAATACGCAGACCTATTCCTATTCAAGTGACGGAAAGCTTACAGGCCTTTCTGACAGCATTGGCGATATAGTCAATATCACTTATGACAGTAACGGCAATGCAACTAGTATAACAAATGCAGCCGGTATGGTTACTTCATTTACATATGACGAGTACGGAAGAGCTATTACATCTACAACTACATATCAGGGCCAGTCATTAACTGATACATATACTTACGATGCCAATAACAATGTAACCAAGGTCGTCACCGCTGACGGTACAGTCACGAGCTACACATACGATGCATTTGGCAATATGACATCAGCTACCGATGCGTTCGGTACGACTAATTATTCTTACGATATCTATGGCAATCTGACCAGTGTATATTATCCGGACGGAACAACGGAAAGCTTTACATACGATGCTGAGAATCAGGTCATATCGTCCACTAACAGATATGGCAAGACAAGCACTTACTCTTATGATGCTGTAGGTAATCTTAAAAAGATCACATATTCCAACGGGACCACAAAGACTTACGTCTACGATGCTTGCAATAACGTGACTTCAGTTACAGGGGTTACAGGAACAACAACTACTTATGAATATGATTCCATAGGCAGGAATACTGCTGTAATCAATGACGACGGAAATGAGACTGATTATACATATAACAGCCAGAATCTCGTATCGTCCATGACAGATTGCAATGGTAATACCTACATATTCTCCTATGACGATGCAGGTAATATGACTGGTGTTTCTTATCCGAACGGAGGTTCATATTCTTATTCTTACGATGTAAGAGGCAGATTGACTGAAACTACCGATGCGCTGGGGAATACAACCTCTTATAGCTATGACAATTCGGACAATCTTATTTGTGTTACTGATGCTCTTGGCAATACAACGAGCTACACTTACGATATCGCCGGTAATCTGATTTCTATCACGGATGCTATGGGCAATGAGACCACGTATGCTTATGACGGCTATGGAAGGATAGTATCCGAAACCAATGCTCTTGGTCAGACTGCATCTATTACATACAATTCCAATGGGCAGATAGCAACTGCCACTGATTTTGCCGGAAATACTATTACATATTCTTACGACAGTCTTGGAAGGGTAACAGCTGCTGTATGGGGCGATCAGGAGATATCTTATACTTACGACAGCTATGGAAATGTGCTCTCCGTAGGAAATGTCTCGTACACCTATAACAGCAACGGATTGTTATCTTCCAAAACAAACGGACAGGGAAATGAGATAGATTATGCATATAACTCTGTTTATCTGTTATCTGGTATAACAACGGATGACATGTCTGTATCTTATGGATATGACAAGTATGGCAGAATGGAAAGTGTCACGGACGGCGAAGGTCAGGTAACGACATATACTTACGATAACGTTGGAAATGTGCAGACTGTCTCATATCCTAATGGTGTTGTTACAACATACGGATATGACAACACAAATCTCATTATCTCGATCTACACGGTAAATGCCGCCGGCGATGTCCTTCAGGATTACAGCTATACAAGAGATCTGAACGGGAACATAACGGAAGCCGACGAAGGTGCAAGGACTGTTTACTATGAATACGATGCATTGGGCAGGCTTACTAAGGAAACAGTCGAAGATGTATCCGGCACGCATGTTACAGAGTATAGCTACGATGCAAATTCAAACAGGATATCAAAAACGGTAGACGGCGTTGTTACAACCTACACATATAACGAGCTCAACCAACTTGTTCAGGCAGGAGACACCACATATACTTATGACAACGCAGGAAACCTGGTGTCTCAAAGTGTTAGTGGAGTACTTGTAGTCGCATATGAATACGATGAGTATAACCGACTGATCAGTGTGACTGGGTATGCAGCAGGTAATGAATATGACGCATCGTTTACATATGACGATGACGGTTCCAGAAAAAGTAAAACGTTCAATGGAACTACGACTTATTACATAACAGATTCTTCGTCCGGGTACAGTCAGGTTCTTAAGTCTATAACAGGCGGAGAGACGACTTATTATGTAAGAGGATTCGATCTGATATCCAGCTCAGATGGTACAGACACAAATTACTATCTAACAGATGTTGCTGGTAGCATTAGGTGTCTCACAGATGAATCCGGCAATGTTACGGACGCCTATGTATTTGACAGCTTTGGAAATGTTACAGAATTTACGGGGACTACAGATAACAACTACGGATTCCAGGGCGAAGAGCAGGATGAGACTGGACTTGTCTACCTTAGGGCACGATATATGGATCCTGAGACCGGCAGATTCCTGTCGATGGATTCATATGGCGGCAATCTGTCTAATCCCATAAGTCAGAACAGATACTTATTTGCTAATAGCAATCCAGTGAAGTATAAGGATCCAAGTGGACACTTCTCGTTGGCTGAAATGGATACAGCGATGGCTATCAATTATGTTATTGATTCCGCGATGTATTCATGCATGGCATATTGCCTTGATACTTGGGTAACAGATCCCAACTGTGAGAATCACAGTTTCTTGGGATGTTTGGGAGCGACTATATTTGGAGTAGTAATTGCCGTAGTTTTTGGTGCTGCAATGCTATTCCCGATATCTCAGATAGTTGCTGGTATAGGAATTGCTATATTAGGCGGATTGGGAATTGTAAAGGGCGTCATAGATATTATTAACGGCTATGGATTGTATGGTTCAATTGAGATACTACTAAGTGTTTATTTCATATATTCTGGTATTAGAGTTGCTAGTTCTGGAATTGCGAATAGTAAGACTAATCAATCTGGATATGTTAGTGATGGTGCAAATTCAAGTGTCAATAAACCAAAAAACACCAAAGAAAACTCGTTGTCATATAATGGTGATGGTACATGGACAAGTAATGAAGGTGTGGTTTACGAACAAGGTTCTTTAGAAGGAAATAGAGTTCAGCATATCCTTACGCATCTTGTTGAAAACTATAATAACAAAACTATACATACAGTTTTCAATTGTGACAAGAGCGAGATAATTGCACTAATTGATGAAGCTTATGTAAATAGGGGAAATGGTATTCCACAAACAAATACTAATATTCAGTACAATGTTGATATGGGTATGCCTATTGGAACTAACGGAGAATCAACAATCCGTTTGATTATGAAATCAAATGACGTAAGTATAGTGACAGCTTTCCCAGTTTAGATTAAAAGAGGTGTATGTTTATGATTTGTCCATTATGTGAACAAGGCGATTTGTTCTACGCAATTATTAAAGGTACGACGCATAGAATAATAGTTTGTCCTGAATGTGATGCTGCTTGGACACATATAGAAAACGCAAATCAATTATATAATTGTTCTACTATCGAACAAGTGTTATTGGGTTATAATCTTGATAATTCTTGGAAAAACTTAATTGTGAATGATAGAGTGGATTCATAGTTATACGTATCATTTCACTTTCTTAAAAGATTTAAACGCTCCTAGTCTTTGAAAGCCAATAACAGTATGCACTTCAGGTTTTTAACGATTTACAAAGAAGAACGAGTTTTTAGCTGCGATTTTCTCATGAATCCAAACTCCTAAGCAGTAGGCCAGCGGTTCGAATTACTCACGAGCACCAAAGTCTTCAAGGAGTTCAGAGTTTTCTGAACCCCTTTAGAGATGGAGAACGATTTATTGTAGGTACAGATGGTAGTGTTTACTATACTGATAGTCATTATGGTGAAGGTGTTAGTTTAAACGGATTGCCAGATTTTGTAAAAATATCTCCATAAGAGAAAGGAGCGTATAAACATGGAGAACCAGATTTACTATATTTCAAAAACTGAATACGAAAGACTCAGTTTTAATGCAACTGATAATTTGTTTATTATCAGCGGCGCTGAATGTCTATGTCTTAATGATTATTTGAATCAAGTATACGAAAAGCTTTCATTTCCGCCAATAGATGTAAGAAAGTCATTGGATTCATATTTTGATTGGATCAGAGATTTACAATGGTTGTCTAGAGATGAGATTATTTTTGTTATTACTGATTTTGATATGTTTCTTGTAAATGATTCTGTTCATAAGAGAATAATTATTGATTTATTCAAGAATGAGATTTTGCCTTGGTGGGAATGTGAAGTGGAAAATCATGTTGTAGATGGAACCACGAGAAAGTTCAATGTATATCTTGTGAGCAATAATTGAGAATAGGTTAAATGGTTAAGAATAAGATTAAATGGTGTCCAATATGCAATCAAGGTTGGATTTGTATAGTTGCTGACAATTTAACTGGTCAGTTGTTTTGTTGTTGTGACGAATGCGAAAACGAATGGGATGATCCACATTGTGTTGAAGCAACGACTTGTAATTCTCCTAGAAAGTTTGGACAGTATCACGAAGCATATGACTATGAAATAAAAGATGTGGGTTGGTTGAAATTCTTAATATAGTTTAGGAAAGAGTGGTACTAATAGCATTTTAGGAACTAAAGTTGGAGAAGCAAAACTTGGTCTGCGGTGGAAAAAGTATAGTCGCTTATAATGCCATATCAGGAGCTGAAGGAATTATTAATTCTGGAGAGATTTACGGAACAAAAGTTGGCTTGTCGGGAAGCGGTGTTTTTGCTGGAACAACTCCCACTCCTGCTTGGGCGTTAAAACATATTATTTGCAGACAACTGAACAGTCCGATTTATCATCAGTTTTGTTGCATATGTGTATTTTGCGGAAATTCTGCAAAATCGCATTTAAGTTTTATTGACATTAAGCTCTTTTATACTAAAATGAGAACTAAATTGCGAGATTTCTGCAAAATGGAGGTAAAATATGCTTCTGGAGTTTAGAACAAAGAATTATAAATCTTTTGTAGACGAATTAATTTTTTCAATGACAGCCGCACCTAAGCAGAAAGGGCTCGACTACAGCCTTTCTTCGTTTAATATTGGCAAAAAAATATATAAAACTATCAGCACTGCGGTTATTTATGGTCCCAATGCTTCAGGAAAGACCAATCTGATTGGTGCAATGGATACTTTCCGCGAAATTGTACTACGTGGAAACATACTTAACGAAGTTGCACATTCTCACAATACGGCTGCTTATACTTTGCAGTTAATTCCGAATTGTAATGAAAAAGCGCAGCCTACATCTTTTTCTATTAAATTCTATGATGATGGTCTTTTAGTTGAATACAGCCTTAAGGTAAAGCTTGGTCCTTTCGCTAATTTCAAAGTTAACAGGAAAATTCTTGAGGAAAGACTGCTTATAAATGAGAAAGAGTATTTTGTTAGAAAAAAAGATGTTGTAATTTATGCAGATGATTTTCCTGAGATTCAACTTAACCCAAAAATAGAACTTCTTTTACCACAGCTAGATAATATAGCATCTTCCAGTTTGTCGGATACCGAACTGTTCCTTAGCAACGGGTTGAAAACGCTTGTTTCTCAATCTTTGGTCAGCAAGATCTTAAATTGGTTTAAGAATAAACTAACGGTTATTTACAGATCTGATTCAATCAATACTTACGCTGAAAGTGGAAAAGGCGAAGAATATAAAAAAATGTATGAAGCATTTCTTACTGATTCAATAAAAGAATTTGGTATTACCGGCAATAAACTAGTTTATAAGTCAAGCGGTAATAAGGAAGATGAAAAAACTAGATTGTATTCTGTTATTAACAAAAAGGTGATTCCTGCTGTTTTGTTTGAGTCATATGGTACGATCCGCTTTGCTAATGAGTTCCCTTTAATTGTACGCGCACTGTTAAGCGGCGGTACACTAGTTATGGATGAATTTGATGCTTCCATTCATCCCATGGCTCTTATGAATATCATCAACATATTCCATAATGATGATATTAATGTTAATCATGCACAGCTTATTTTTAATACTCATAACCCGATATTTTTGAATTCATCACTCTTAAGAAGAGATGAGATCAAATTTGTTGAAAGAGATGATACGACCGGACGTAGCGTTCATTATTCTCTTTCGGATTTTAAGACGGCCTCGGGTGTTCGTAACGGTGAAGATTATATGGATAGGTATTTTATTAACCGTTATGGCGCGATCAAGGATATAGATTTCAGTCCTATATTGAAGAAAGTAATCTCTGACAAAAAGGAGATTGAAAATGAATAACAGATACGAGACAAAGCAGTTTATCCTTACAGTTGAGGGTGAGACCGAACAGTGGTATTTTGAATGGCTTGAAGGTGAGATCAATAAGTGTCCAAAACGCAATTATAATGTATCTCTAAAGGCTAAGAAATGTCCCAATCCTAGAGATTACTATAAAAATGTCAACAAATTGACGAGCCCAAGGGTTTTTCATATATGTGATGTGGAGAGTAAAGATCAGTTTCATGTTGAAAAATTTACAAGTATTCTTCACGAGATGAAGAATGCAAAAACATATAAGAAGATAAAGTATGATCTCGGTTACAGCAGTTTTACGTTTGAACTGTGGATTATACTGCATAAGATCGATTATTTTAAGTGTTTAACTCATAGAAAACAATATATTGATCCTGTAAATAAGATATTCGGTGAGAAGTTTATTAACCTTGATGATTATAAGCATGAAGATAACTTTAAACGGTGTATCAATAAACTGAGTATATATGATGTCATAAAAGCGATATCCCGGGCTGAGAAAATTGCTTCTATTAATGAAACCGATGGGAAGAAATTGATATGCAAGTATGGATATGAGTATTACGAAGAAAATCCTGCTTTATCGATCAATGTTGTTATTAAGAATATCCTTCAGGAATGTGGTATCCTGGAAAAAATAAAAAAAAGAAAAATAAATCAGGAGCTGTCAGTTGACAACCCCTGATTTATCTTTCTTCTTAAGTTCTAAGATCAGATTAATCCTGAATTTAATGTCCCTATGATATTCATCTCTCATAACCCTTGTATTTATTGCTTTTCAAGGCTTGTGCTTAAAGCAGGTGTACCAATTAGTGTACCGTCAGATTGAATTAGGGCAGAAGAAACCTTCTCTAGTTCTTTTGCGACTTCTTCTCTAGTGGTATGCACATAATAGTTCATTACGACATCAATAGAAGAATCTCCAAGTATTGACTGAAGCACCTTTATAGGCATACCGCCCATCACGCATCTTGTTGCAAAAGTATGGCGTAGTTGATGAACGGATATAATCTTAATTCCACACTTATGACAGAGTTTCTTTTTCAATGCGGCATCATATGAACCCTGTTTAATGAGACCAGCTTCATCGATAAACACATATTCGGCATATTCCTTCGGAAATACTTTGAGGTTGTTATTCTTTTCTCGTTGCATCTCCAACAAACGAATTGCTTCATCTGTAAGCGGTATAGTTCTTCGGCTTGCTTGACTCTTAGGAGAACCAGACCTCCAACTATGAGTTTTATACTTATAACTCATTGTTCGACGGATATATAGACATCTATTCTCGTAATCTATGTCGCTCCACTGTATGCCAATAAGCTCACCAATTCGACAGGAAGTCTGCAATATGAAGCGATACTGTATCTCAAAACGATGTCCTTCAATGCCTTTAAGAAACAATTTCAGTTCTTGCTCAGTAAGTGCTTCTCGCTCCTTTTTTGGTATACCACCTTCACATTTGTACGAACGCTTCATTGGATTTGACTGGATGATATCGTTATCTCTAGCATCCTCGAACAAATTATGTAATACAATTCTCGTCTGCTTTATCGTCCCGTTATGATACCTCTCATTCATTTTGTTAAGTATCATCTGGCAGTGAAGCGGTTTAACTTCCGATATCTTCATATCACCAATGACAGGACTGATGCTCTTCATATAACGAGCAGTATATGTGTCAATCGTACCAGGTCGGATAGAAACCTTCTTCATCTCTATCCATTGGTCAAACCAACTATCAACAGTCATTTGTTGTGGAAAAAGTGGATTGCTTGACTCATCACGATAAGTGCTGTCAGCGAGCCACTTCCTTGCTTCCTGCATTTTCTTAAAACGCTTGGTCTGTCTCTTGCCGAATCGGTCAGTGTACCTTGCTACGTATAGACCATCTTTTTGCTGGGAGAGGCCCATCCCCAGTTCCTTTCTTTTTAAGTCTTTTCCCATACTATGACTCCTTTCATTTTTAAAAGAAGCCTCAATACAGCACTTGAATTTTACCATATTGAGGCATAGGTGTCGTAGTATTCTCTCTCTCATATTTCTGTTTATATCTCAGTTTGTTTCGATAAGAACTCCATAAATTCCTTGCGGCGTATCAATTTCTTTTTGCCTACAAAGAATACGAAATCACGCCTCGCATCTCGGCATAATTCGGATATCTTATTTATACCGATGTTTGTCGCTTCACTTGCTTCTTTTACAGTCCATAGTTCCTTGGCGTATAAACTATCATTTTGTGTTTGTAATGCCGATATATGGGGGGTTATATTCTTTGAGATTAAATCTGATAACTGCATTATCTGCTCATCGGATAAACAAATACTAATATTATCCGCTTTGATATATGCATAACCGCTATTATGTTGATTGGTATAATCCATTGTTCCTTACTCCTTTCTTCGGTATTCAGGCATACTAAAACAGACGCTTATATACACGCCTGATTAGTCCTGTTGTTCTTAAATTGTGTTTATGTTGGTGTTGCGTAACGACTCAAATATCGTCGTCAAAGGTTCTAACAGCATTACTAATATCAATATATTGACTCAAATCCAATAACTTAGGTTCTGCTGTTGGCACTAAGTAAAAACGATTTATCCCTGTTTTTGACTCATCCGTAGCGATAGTATTTTTTGTGTACGCTGATACAAATTCTTTTTCAGTTGGCTCGAAAGTAAGAACACAACTGATTCGCTTGAATACTGCTTCACGAAGTTTTTCATCTTCATCCTCATACCATCCGAGAAAATCTGTATTCGTGATTATGAAAAGTGTATCTGCCAACAGATATACATCGTGATATCTTGCTGGTAACGGCACATTAATATTTGGGTCAGTCAACTTAATAAAATCAGCGATTTTCAGACCTGTATGGTCCCAATCATCCAGAATATAGACATCTTCATCCTGATAGGACTCGAAAATATTTTTTCCAGCCGCAGAATATCTATATGTCTTGTTGTGTTTTTCAGCCCAGACCTTTGCATATGTTGACTTGCCGAGCCTTGATTTGCCTTGTATTACCACTACAGTTAACTCTCTTTTAGGGGATTTCAATACAATCTTTTTTCTCAACTCAAATGCGGCTTTAATCTGCCTGCTGAATTTTATATAGATATCTGGTTCAATTTTATCGATATCACAAGCCTTCAGTTGTCCTGAAAGAATTTGTTCTTTCACTTTATTGAACTGAGCCTTAGGCGATAAACCTATCTGATACAGCAAATAGTTTTCCAGTTTTCCTGGAGAATTTGTCTCGATGTCTTTTGCGTCATATTGATGCTTCTCAGGATGGTTCTTATGAATCAAATATTGAACACAAGCAGCCACATTACCGCATCGTTCTATATCACCATACGGGAACTTATTTTTAATTGTCTTAAACTGTGCGGAATTGCCTTTTCGGAAGACTATTACAAGATGGTAGTGTGTATTATCTGGGCTTTCGTTGTGCTCTATAAGAAAGTAGTCGAAAGGCTTGTCTTTCAGCCATTTTTCAAGTGCGGCAATAATATCACTCTTTTCAATGATGTAAGTATCACCGGCTTTAAGCCCTAACTTTTCGTTGTCGGTCTTAATCTTGTTAACACGAGAAATTCTTATATTGGCATTTCTCATCCCTTTTTCAGGAGTAAGGTCGGACAACTTCTTAGGAGGACGGATAATATTATCATCCTCTGAAACTGAAGGATTCTTGTTTAACGCTTCCTTCATAGCGTTTTCTTCTTTGAATTCCATAATCATTTCTTTCCTTTCTTCTTTTTTCATTTTTATTCATTAAATTACCCCTCACAGTGGAGGGGTAATAGACAGGCTTTAACCTGAAATAAAACCAATCTTTCGCTATGCTGTTGAACACATCATTTTCATCACAACCTTTCTATAACATATTCTTATAATTAAATAGTCCTTCATTTCATCAATGAGAACCATCGCGATTATCATCAACTTTCATATCATCATATATAAATAGTCCTTCATTAACAGTGCAAATATACTGAATCTGAGCGTGATCGGTTTTGTATCTATCCAGTTTTGAAAGCTAAATTGTTCTCAGATTGAATGTATTTTCGAAAACTGAAATCATACTTGCAGCTTCATTTTGCAGGCATACAAAAAGCCCCATATTAGGGGCTTCAGATATAATTAGTGCCAGTAACGGTAATATGTTAAATAATTGTAGTCTCTTCAGTCTCACCACAAGCAGTAAGACCTACTACCATTGCACCTGTAAGTGCCAGTGCTGTTAATGTTCTAAACTTCTTCATTTTATATTCCTTTCTATGCCCAAATCGGGCTAACACATTAAGTGTGTGTATCTTATTTAAGAGTTTGGGTGGGGGACTCACACCCCCACACGAGTTACTTGATTGTCGGCTTCCACCCTGGCTGGGTCAGCGAAAAGAGGCTTTCAATAAGGCATCTTTCCATTATTGTTTTACTCCCGCCCCACCGTGCGACTATATTTCGCCACCAAACTCGATTAAGCGTATGTCATTGAACCATCTGACCAAACTGCGGCACAGTTATAGTTACTTGGATAATATCCGTGATTATTACAATAGGTCTCAAACTGGTCAAGACAATTTTGATAAGAAGAACCTGTGCAAGAAAAACTATAACTGTTATCTGCATCATCATAAGCAATTCCATTAAACTCATAATGGGTAATATATTTTGCCTCTGTCGGAGCAGGTGTTGTTTCCGTCGGAGCACTTGTAGGCTCTGTAGGTGCAGAAGTAGGTTCTGTTGGAGCCGAAGTAGGCTGTGTCGGAGCACTTGTCGGCTGTGTTGTTTCTGTTGGAGCCGAAGTAGGAGCCGTTGTAGGCTGTGTACTCTGTGTAGGAATAGGTGTAACATCAGAAGGTACATATGTTGAACCTGTAGGCTCTGTAGAACTACCTGAACCAGAATTACCTGAACCAGAATTACCACCATTGGAAGAAGGAACGGTAGGAGTATTCTGGGGTTCCTCATAGGCTCTAATACCCATATCCCAGTCTTCTCTTACCCAATTTACCATAAATTGTGCAGAATACTCATTACTATAACCTGTATTTATAAGAGCATCTATAATTTCTTCATCACTCTTACCTTCCGCAACCATATTCCAAGCGAGGTTATAATCATATGCGGTCTTCTCATCCTGTGTCATTGCTGAACCTGCATTAAAACCAGCGTCTCTTGCGTCAGAAAGTGTCATAGATGTAAGACCAGATTTACCTTCGATTTGAGGGTCTCCTGCCATATAATAACGACCACCGTAGATATATACGATGGTTTCTTGTGTTTCATTTGTAGGATTTGTAACTCTTGTTGTCTCTGCTGTTGTCTCGATAGTAGTGCTATCAGGTACGCTTGCTTCCATAGAACTCTCTGTTGCACTTTTATCGCACGCACAAGCACTTGTTAACACCGATGCAGTCAGTGCTATGGCAAGAGCACAGCGTAAAGTCTTGCTGATTTTCTTTTTATCTATGCCAAATTGTTTCATTTTCTACCTATCCTTTATGGTGCGTTACGCCATCATTTTGCCCAATTTCTATGTACAAGTACATATCATTTGGCAATGATAGGAATGATAGGAATGATAGGAATGATAGGAATGATAAGTCATTGCCAAACCCTTACAACTTACTGGGATTATACCACTTTAGATGTACATATACATCTAAAACATAGAGTTTGACGGCTTGGGTCTTACGACCCTGCCGTCAATTCATAACACTATATAACATCTTTGAAGTTATCAATATCCGTTATTGTTGGGGCACGCAATACCGTTATCCTATCAGTCTGTATAAGTCCTTCGCCTTTTTCAAAATGAGCAATTGCAGGTAAATCAACACTAGTACCGAAAGTCGCATTAAGTATATTGCTTTGAGCGTTCCCGAATAATATCTTGTTGAGATTGCTCCTTGTTGTAGCGTTGATATTTTCCGTTCCTGCCGCTTGCAATACTATCATCAGATGGATATTTGCCTGTCGTGCAAGAACACTGATGTTTTTTACGACACGCTCTAATTCTTCTTTATCCTTCTTATCAAGAGCGGCTTGCAGTGAGATGAATTCTTCAACTATAACAAGCATCGGTTTGCATCCGATATCAATTGCAAGAGCACGAGGGTTACGGTCTAACTCAGGCTGTAATCTTTCAAGCCTTGAATACATTTCTTTTTCAATAATTTGAAGTTTGCCGATAACATCGGAAATCTCATAAACATAATCAATGTATTCTTTGAACAGACCATAGGAACGTTTAATATCAATTACAACAACATCCCAACCTTTTATAATGGCTTGCATTAAGACTTCTTGCGTAAAATATGATTTTCCAGAGCCCGAGTTTCCGCTACATAGCCAGTGAGGTTCATCATTTATGTTTATTATGTGTTTTTTGTCAAAGTAGAGTTCCAGAGTTCCCAGTTCTCGCACCCTCTTGCAATAATCCGCTATGGTGTATTGTTCGTGCTTGAAGTCTTTCACATTCATATATGAAATAATCATCTCGGCATTGTTCTGAGAAATATAATAATCTTCAACAATATACCTATCAGGCAGGGCAGTGCTGAACGAGTTTATATATTGCTCTATCTTTTGGCGTACCCTTAAATTGTTAAGACTGATTCGGATTTCATTATCCTTAATCTTTATTCTCGGCAATATCGCATACCTTTTGTTATTACCCTGTGTATAAGCCCCGATTGCAATTAGGTTTTTCTCTATAGAAGATAACAGAATTCGTTTATTGATATATCCAATTAAGCCCTTATTAGCAATAATCGTTATAACAAGGGCTAAAAATAATACTGTTGCGGTTAATAGAGCCGCTCCTTCAGTAATAAGACTAACTGCTTCAATATGAATCACATAGTAGTTAGCTATGAGGGTGCTCACAGCAAGAAGCACCCCCACAACCATCATAGCAAGCAGAAAGTCATTAAAGTATTTCCTCTTGCTTACTACATTCATTTAACTACCTCCACTATTGCTTCTACACTCAATTGTTCATTGTACGAACCATATACAGAACACTTACCGATGTTCTTGAAAACTATCATCTGACCGACAGCATACTTGTTGACATCGTCTTCGTTAGTATCTTGAATGCAATGAACCTTGAACTTTTCGTATAGATTACTTATCGATGGGTCTCCGTAATCAGTAAGGTCTTCTACTATGGCAATATCCAGTGTTACAAGCCCCCTCTTTTCGTTATAACGAACGCTTGTAATTTGGTACTTCTTGCCTTTGTTAAACTCTGTGAACATAAATTTGTTAAAAATTGATAATCGCTTCAAAGTTGTTTTTTCTCCTTAAAATTCATTTTTATATATTCATTGAAATAATTTCCTTTCATAATGGTGTTGATGGTTTTCTACATAATCATTTCCTCCTTCGTGCAGTATTTATATATAACAGCGGTCAACAGACCGTTATTATCAAAATCATTATTTGTGCGACATATCACCCTATTACAATTAAATAGCACTTCATCATAAAAGAGCCGCTCAATAAATTGGTGCTGTATTGAGGCTCCAAGGTTAAATGTTGCTATGGTGTACCACGAGGTGTACCATTTTTAGTGAAAATATAGGGATTTATATGCGAGATAATCTTATCGATTTTCTTCAAAAAGCCTTATTTTACAGGCTGCAAAGACTTATATGAAGATTTATGCGAGTTATCATAATAGGCAGGTAGAAAACCTGAATATAACCGACTAAGCTTCCCGAGATATCGGGAGTTTTAAATTGCAAAACAAAATTAAAATAGGTTGAATCATAGCTACAATCGAACTATAATATCTAGCAAGGAGGTAAGTATTATGATGATCAGTACCGATACTTTAATATCAATAACGGAAGCAAATCAGAATTTTTCAAAGGTTGCCAGGCTTGTAGATGAGAAGGGTGCAGCTGTAATCATGAAGAATAATGCACCCAAGTATATTGTGATAGAGTTCAGTAAAATACCTGAAAGCGCAGAAGTAGCCGATAAAGCAGCTGTAACTTTAGCAAAGAAGTTGATCAGTGACAAAAAGTAAACCTATATTAAAATAGTCGTCACATCATCACAGTCGTCACAGAATTGTTCCTTCAAGTAGAAAAGTAATCACTCAAGATAATGAGACCGGCAATTACGAGTTGAGAACAGTGGCATTCAAAACTCTACGAGTTTAGAACACCACCATTCACAACTCTACATTAGTGCGCGTTTCTATTCTTCCGCGCTACCGCTTGGATTGCCACCCACAACTTGAGAGGACGTTACCTCTCAAGTCGCGGCTGACGGGACCTGGAATTGAATATTTAGACCGCAGTCTATGGCCTGCCCGCACGGCTTTTCTTTTAGCTAAGCCTAAAAGAGACTCACAGATGTTAGAAAGGATAGATAGGGGGGAAAGGAAGGGAAACGCTATTTTACACGCACGCGTAATACAGAAAGAATATATGTGCGCCAATGTCAAATGAGGGACATTAATAGGACTTGGCTCGAGTTATACTTAAGCAAATAGATAATTGAAGATGGATAGGAGGGATAGTAATGCATATACAGAAAAGACAAGGAACATATAGAATTACTGTTAGTTGTGGTCGAGATGAATCAGGAAAGCAAATACTATGCACAACTACTTTTGCTCCGCCTAAGGGACTAACTGAGAAGCAAGAGAAAAAGGCTCTCTATGAGTTTGCTGATAAATATGAGCGCAAGATCAAGGGCGGTGCTTCTGCAAATTATAGCAAGATGACTTTCAAGTCATTTTGTCTAGATTACTATTATAAAAACCATCTTGAGACTTTAAAGCCTAAGACAGCAAATGGTTATCGAGCTGTTATTGAATCTCGTCTTATTCCGTATTTCGGTAATATGAGAATTAAGAACATTACACCTTTAGATGTTCGTGGGTGGATGGCAAGTTTAGAGAGAAAAGACGGGAAAGATAAAGTTCTTTCCCGCAATAGTACCGGAAGTTGGTTTAGGACCTTATCCGCTATTTTAGGAAAAGCTTATGAGTGGGAGATAATAGATGAAAATCCGTGTAAACGAGTAAAATCGCCTACTAATACTCAACCTGATGTAGAAGCACTACAGCTTTCTGAAGTACAAACTATATGTGATAAGCTCCCGGAATATGATGACATTAGAGCCAGAACTTTCATTATGCTGATCTTGAATACAGGTATAAGAGAAGCTGAAGCAGCTGGGTTGGAATGGCGAGATATAGATTTCGATGATGGTGTAATATCGATAAGAAGAACATCACAGTATATTCCCGGTCGTGGAATGGTTGAAAGTACTCCTAAAAGTAAAACATCAGTTCGAGATATACCGATATCTCAGGATATGGTTAATGAGCTGGTCAAATATAAGATCTGGCAGAGGAAAGTGATAAAAGACCTGGGATCCGTGTATGAGGGTAATCCCGGTGAGGAAGCTCGGTTGTTTACATCGTGGAACGGGAAACCAATCTTCGATAGTACTTTAAGAAAATGGCTAACAAAGTTCTTGAAATGGTGTGATCTGCCAAGAGTTACAGTTCATGGATTGCGACATACTTTTGCCAGCTTATTGATTGCAAATGGTACGGATGCAAGAACGACAGCGGCACTTTTAGGACACAGTTCTCCGGCTCTTGTTATGAATGTATATGCCAACCCTCAAGACGAAGCAAAGGCGAGAGCGGTCGACAGTTTGAGTGGCTTAATTAAACGAAGAAAAAAGAGGTGAATTTGGTTAACGTTTGGTTAACGTTTTTCCAAAAAGATACAAAAAAGTGCGTGAACATATGTTCGGATAACGCCCCACAAACCCAATAAAATCAAGGCTTTGCGTTAGTTTTTGAAAAGTTATAAATTGTGGGGGAATCCATTTGTAATCAGCAGGTCGTGGGTTCGAGTCCCACAAATGGCTCCAAGGTTCAAAGTCCCGCAGACATTGCGTTTGCGGGATTTTTACTTTTTGCGGAAAATGGCTGATTTTGGTCAAAAAAGCCGTTTTGGGTAACTATTGGGTAACTATTTTTGAAAAACCTTGAAAATTGCCGCCTGGATTAGCGCTTCTGCTCCTCAGGCAGACTGGATGTCATTTAAGAATTTTTCAAAAGCTTCTCTTTTGATTTTTCTGTGAGATCCGATCCAAAGAACAAACGGACAATCATCACTGTCTGAGATCTTTCGGATCTTGTTCCTGCCAATACCGAACAATTCTGCTGCCTCGTCAACGCTTAACAGTTTTTTCTCTTTAAGCTTGTTAAGGTCGTAAACTTTTTTCTCTTCCGGTTTCTCAACCGGGTTGCTGTCCTTGTTGGCTTTAAGATCCTTCAGGATCTCAGCATAGTATGCTGTTGCTTTGACCTGCTTAGAGTTGTTGGAGCACTGCTGGTCGATAATAATGTTGACGTTGTCTTTTTCTTTCATGATACTCTCCTTAGATTAGATACTTTCTGTGACGACTGTGATGATGTGACGGTATTATTCTCACCGCCTTGTTCATTTTCGAGTTCGTCACGCTCGGGGTCCAAGACTTCATATGGAAGATCATCATCGTTATCGTCTTCCGTTATGAAATCGCCCGGTTTAGGCAATTTGACTTTGGTTAGTGTCAGATGCGAGCCGTCGCGGGTATGTTCCCTTTTGAAGACGATACCCATCTTTAAGAGCTGTCCTTTTCTGTTCTGGAGCTTTCCGCTTATCGATTGTGGCTTTTTGGCAGCTTGGATCAATTCGCATAGTTCAGTTGCAGAACCTTCAAAAGAGCCATGTTCATTTACATAGTTGACGACTCTTTTGAGATCTTCATCTGTTTGGAAAGCATCTTCTACCGGTGTGTTCTCTTTGACAAGATCCCACTTGCAAGTGGTGTTGTCGAACTTGAGAGTGAGAACACGCTCTTCGAAATCTCTGCATCTTGAGAAAAGTTTGATGTTTTCATCCTCGTAAGTTTCTTTCCGGAAAATAAAAGCTCCGTCAGATGAACCGAACAGTCCGTTGGTTCCTGATATGTCTTCGAAAGGGTCAGAAGATTTCATTTTGCGTACATGATGAACAAGCAAGACAGTGATATGATTGTCTTGTGAGAAATCATGAAGCGGCTTTAAGGTGTTGTAATCACCCTGGTAGGGACTTTTAGTAGCGGTAGTCTGTTCGCAGCGGACTGCCGCTAACGTATCAATAATGATCAACCCTATATTGGGATGCTCATTAAGTTGTTGTTTCAGCTGATCTTCTAATCCTTTTCCAATGGCATCCGCATTGGTTGTATATATGAAATTATCAGGATATTCTTCAGCAGTGCTGAAAACTCGATCCTGCAATCTGCGTTCGCCATCTTCCAAACAGAGATACAAGACGTCTTTCTTTCTGACATCATAATTCCAGAACTTGGTTCCTGTAGCGACACAAAGTCCTATCTGAAGAGCCATCCATGATTTGCCGATTTTAGAACTTCCGCAAAACAGGAATACCCCCATTCCGGGAAGAAAGTGTTCTATCAGCGGCTCGACTTGTACAAAGTTCTTTTCAGATAGTTCCTTAAGGTTACTTGTTTCAAGAGCATTTACTGTTTTCATTAATATGCTTATCCTCCTTGTTTATCTTGATATGTCTCTTGAAATATTCCGATTTGGTTCGATCTTTCGTTCGAGAAGGGAACTGTTCTTGACGATCCGTTCGCATTCAGAAAAACATTCGTCGCAAAGTTTGAGTTTGTGCCTGACCTCTCTGATCTCGTCTGATGCCTCTTTGATCATTCTTTTGATATGTGATGTTTGGTAGGCATATTCAGGCTTTTTGGTTCCTCTCAGATACGAATACAATTTCTTCCTTTCTGCTATAAGATCGTCGAGTTTTGACTGATAGCTTCCGCGAATATCAGGTATTGTCTGCTTAGCTAAGACCCTGTGCTTATACATGAAGTCCATCTGTTCGATATAGTGGTCTAGCTTGGCGATATCTTCCCTGACCGGCATCGGTATATACTCTCTTTTGCGGCTGGGGCTGCTGACAAACGTATATAGCCTGAAGCAGTAACGCCTGTAGACAGCAGGAAGCCCTTCCATCGGTTCTAAAGGCGGATCCCATTCCTTGTAGTTATACGTCTTTCTCGGAAGAGTGAATCCCGGACGGCAGCTGTTCTCTATGGTCTTTTGCTTGATGACAAAAGGATCATATTCAGGACCGAGACCTTCGAATCTGAAATAGCCTTTCGCTCCCGGCGGTTTGATCCCCGGATGCTTAAGAGGTCCGTTCTCACCATGAAACTTGAATTCATAACCGAGCATCTCCATAAGTTCAGTAAACTCATTCCATGAGCGTGAGAGTGCGGTTACAAAATCGATGTCTTCACGGATCCTTCCGCGTATCGTATAACGGCCTTCGCGTTCGGCAAGCCACTCATCGTAGGTCTTTCCTTTGGTGTTTGACGGCTTGTCGATAACGTGCAGGCGGTGTTCACGGCAAATGCGGTCGCTTACCGTCTGCATGCGTCTGTAGTCCGACTTGAACCGAACGTACTTCAGACCGTCTGAGTAAGACACTGAATTAAGGACGAAGTGGTTATGGAAGTGACCGGTATTGAGGTGAGTTGCCACTACTACCTGGTACCTGTCTCCCCACAGTTCTTTTGCCAGCTGTACTCCGATCTCGTGAGCTTCTTCTGCCGTGATCTCGCCCGGGCCTTCTCTGAAAGACTGGTAACCGTGATAGGCAAGTCTGCCGCCTTCCTTGTGCCAGCGTCTTTTGACAGTCATGAAATCTTCTATCGCTGTATCTGGATCGCAGTTCAGACCGGTGACGTACATCATCTGGTCAGTCTTGTCTTCATTGCAGGCATATTCGAGCATGGCACGGAGAGAACTCATAGCAGCGGCATTACGCTCCGGCCGCTGAGTAGTCTTCTCAGGATTCTCGATATACTTGATGACGGTATCCATGCGTTCCTTGACCGCCCATATGGATGTTACTGCCAATTCGGATCACCTGACTTTCTGATCGTACGGCCGAGACGGGTCTTCAAGAATTCTTCCGGATAACCCCTGGTGCTCTGTCCTGTGATCAGACTTCGCACATACTCGGATCTGGAAAGACCGCTCCGTTTTGCCAGCTCCAACAACAAGAGATTCTCTTTGTCATTGAGCATTACCTTGAACTCGTGGGTGCGGGTTCGGTTACGTTTTGATCCCATTTCTCTTATCACCTTCCTTCTGTATTGGGATGTAATCTGTGATCGCATCTTGCGATACACGGGGTCTCAGGGGAGGCGCCCCTGACAAGCTCTGTATCTTCGGTGTTCCCGAAGATACGTTGCTTGCTAAAACATAAACGAAAGGGTATGGGGAGGTTAGGAGCAGGTGATGTTCTTCCTTTTCGTCTAAGCAAAAAGAGACGGCTTGTACCAGCACAAAAACACTCCCGTTTTTGCGACAGCTGATAGTTTAGAAGAACGACGATTCTGTTCCTGTGACCGCTATCCCGGTCCGCTCGGCTCGATCAGATCAGGCAGGGTGGGAGACTTCAGTAGAATTATGTTAGCTGCGTTAAATAAATAAGTTCTTGTTTCATACATTTTCTTCACCCCGCTTTCTCTGATAGGATATGCAAACTTATGTTCGTTTATGGCCGAATTATACGAGGGGAAATATCGAATTGCAAGGGGCTATAGCCAATTAGTCCGATAATTGGAACAGAAGGATAAAAGTACGATTAATGGAACAATTGACTTGAGATAATTATATTTTATGCCGCTATATCAAGTTGGAAAATGAGCTTTTCAAAGTATATAAATCAGTAGACTTTGAAAGAAGACTTGGCGGAGTCTTTGTAGTAGTTATGATCTTAGAGTAATCTTGTGGATTTTTGGCCTGAAACGTAGTTATTACCACAGCTTTTAAGTTTTTTGCATTTTATTGGAATGAATGTCCTCCATGTCATACTCGTGTGACACCGCAGTGTTATGATGTTTGCATGGAGGTCAGAGCCGTGTCTTACAAAGTGTTGATCGTAGAGGATTTACCGGAACTTCTTGAGGCTATGGGTGACTTTTATCGCGAGAAAGGCGCCGGGCTTTGGGATGTTGTGACTGCATCTGACGGAAAAGATGCTTTGGCCAAGGTCGCAGGTAATGATTTCGATCTGATGATATTAGACATCATGCTCCCAGGGGCGTCCGGATTTGATATCTGCAAGGCAGCGCGCAAAAAAGGCGACTGTCCTATCATCTTTGTCACGGCTCTGGGATCCGAAAACAGTATCTTAAAAGGATATGAGACCGGATGTGACGATTATGTGGTTAAGCCGTTTTTGTTTAAACAGCTCTATGCCAAAAGTCTTGGACTTCTTATGCGCGCAAAGAAATCTCAGGACAGCGATATTTTGAGCTGCGGTTCCATATCCCTTAATAAGCGGACCATGCTTGTCAAAGTCAATGACAGGGAGGTCAGTATTAACGCAAAGGAATATTTTCTACTTGTCTATCTGCTTGAGAACAAGAACTCCGTTCTGTCCCGTAAGGACATTCTCGAACATGTTTGGGAAAAGAATCTGATTGTAACGGACAGAGTCGTGGATACTGCAATAATGCGCCTTAGAGATAATCTTGGTGATGCTTCCGGTCAAATCAAGACTGTGATTGGCAGAGGTTACCGGTTAGTGGAGGAATAAACCATGAAAGTGAACAAAAACATTAAGAAACCGAAGTTTTTAACAACATACTTCGGAAGTCTCTTGATTGTAACGATTATACTTGCCTGTATGGGCCTGATAGCGTTTTATGGCGCTAAGAATACTTATGATACATTGGCTATGATTGATCGATCTGAATCTCAAGCAAATGTTCATAAAGGCATTGAAACTTATCTGTGGAAAAAGAGAAATATTACTGCAAGTGAACGCAATGATGTAAAACATTTGCTGTTGCACCATTTCTCAAAAACAAGCCAAAGGTTTAAAGTGTATTTTGATAATGAAGAAATAGCCGACACATCACAGACTGGATTTTTGTTCTACTATAATGATTCAGAAAATTACTATCTCGAGCTGGCTGATAAGAAGTATCTGGAGTGCTTTAAGACGCCCGAATTCCAAAAATACTGGAAGACTGATTCTGAAAGAATTGACGGCATAGGTTCTGAAAATGAGAAAGAAATACTGCCGAGATTCTATAAGAACAAGTCGCTCGATCTGGTTGTCAGAGAAGCATATATTGATCTCGAAAACGCAAGATTTATACCTATACGTTGTGAGATAGCTGAGCATGACGATAAACTTGACGGAACTCCCTGCGGACCTGTTGTAAGCATTCCGGTAGAAAACGGAAGTAAGATTCCGGAGGGATATACGCTTTACAAATCAAGTGCGTATTTCCCGAGCTTAAGTGCAACGATCGAGGGCTTTGACGGTACGGATAACGATGGTGAGTATGGTGATATTTATTACAGTAGTAATGGCCTTGCCTTCGAAAAGTTCTATGGCTACAAACACACTCAAATTAAATGCATACCATTTGCAACAGTATACAAGGCACAGATAAGTAAAGCTGTTTGGCTGGTCATCATTGCAAGTCTCATTCTTTCACTGATGCCTGCAACTATCATATATAACGTCCAGAAGCGTAAATACGAGATCTTCGAATACAGGCGCAAGATGACTGATGCAATGGCACACGATCTGAAGTCACCGATGGCTGCCATATCGGCATTTGCCGAGAATCTTTCGGATAATGTCGCAACTGATAAGAGGGAGTATTATGCCGGCAAGATAGAAGAGAAAGTCGCGCAGATGAACAAGATGGTTAATAACATCCTGGAATTCTCCAAGTCAGAGAATCTGCCTGCCGAGATCAAGAAAGAGAATGTTGACGTAGGTGCAGTTATCAGGAAGATCATAGCCGATAATGATCACGTGATAGCCGAAAGATCCCTAAAGATCAACTGCGAGAAGAAGAATATTACGATTCAGACGGATATCAAGCTTTTCAGTCAGGCTGTATCCAATCTGATCAATAATGCAGTTCTGTACAGCAAAGAAGACACTGCCATAGACATTTCATTTGATGAAAACTCTCTGGTGATCTCTAATATCCCCAAGGAGAAAATCGATGATGCGGAAGGACTGAAACAGCCGTTTGTAAAAGGGAGCGCAGAGCGTGGAACGCACGGCAGCGGTCTGGGTCTTGCCATAGCTGAAAATAATCTGGCGATGCTCGGGTACAAACTTGATGTCAGAAGTGATGAGGGAAGATTTGTAGCAACAGTAAAACTGTAACAGGCATCCAAAAAGAACAGTATTTGAAAAAACATATTTATATATGTTTAGGCATTAATTGGCCAAAAACAGGAGATTCATATGAAAAGAAAAGCTACGGTATTAGTATCAGTAATTGTGCTTTCAATTCTGTTGTTTGCAGTAATAATACTAGAGAAGAGTAACAAGACACCAATGCAACGTTATTCTGAGACATCTCAAACAACAAAGAACACGGACAAATATACTCCTGTTAAAATCACAAACGACGATGGAAATCTTCAGTTTGAGTTTTTGTCATATGATCTGATCGATGACAAAGACATAGAAAAACAGACGAAATACAAATCAGAATACTTTATTGACGGTAAAGTGCCACCCTCAGATTATGTTGTGAGAGATATCGATTATGAAGCTTTGCGACGTGATTATCCCAAGTATGATGAGTTTTATTCCAGCAACGGTGAAAAAGGAATGACATATGAGGAAGCAGGGGAACTTGTACGTGAACATGGATCAGAGTACATGATTGATAAACATATCAAAACAAAGTACCTGTTTGTCCGCTGTAGAATCACATATCTTGGAAATGGACGAAATGAAGAATGGCTCAATCTGTTTGATATTTTCGCGATGCGCGGGAATGAAATAGTTGGACTATGTAATATGAACTGCTATTTGGATATTTCACAGCATAGAGGAGAAGGAGTAAGTGAGAATGATTTCTTCCAGTATAAATTTGAAAAAGTCGGTGACAGTGTCGAATGTGTAATGGGTTGTAGGATCAGGGGTGATTTCGTTGATTTGTCAGAGGAGAACAAATATTATGTCGGATTTCAGCCGGGAACTAGGTATTCGGATTATGACCAGTTTAACCCGGCAATCGACAGAAGATGTGTTGCATTAAGAGACATACCCAAGGAAACATAGTTTTTCGAATTAGATTGTGTCTTTTGGGTTGTTCCGGAAATATACTGGATAAAATGTAAAGAAATAATGGAATTCGGACCACCATAAGTATTGATTGCTTGTTATTGCAAGATAAGGAAAACCATTCTTGAGGTTAAAATGAGGAAATGAAGAAGATATTATCAGCATTTATCATTTGCTTTTTAGTCTTTTGGACAGGGCGAATAATCAGTATCAATCAAAATCCGCCAATCACCGCGTACTATGATATTGGTGACACATTGGATTGTGGTGATCTGGAAGTTAGCTTTATCGAATCTCATCTTGATTCTCCAGAGCAATTCAAAGAACGGTTTGACGTTGAATCTGATAATTCAGACGGTGAACATAAGGTCATATCAATTTGTATAAGTGCAACTAATAAATCAGATAAAGAAGCTGATCTTGACGAAATATTCGATTTCCTTGAATGCGGATTTGAGGCACCAATGTGGGCAAGCGCAATTAACCCGGAAGCAACATATCAGATTAACAATTTCGGAGAGGAAAAACTTGCTCCGGGGGAAACACGAAAGATATGGTATGTCACGGAAATTCCGAAAAAGTTGTATAGGGAGTCAGCGTGGAAGCATATTGACGAGAATCAATTTTGTTATGTATTGACACTTTCGCCACAAAAGATTGCAGTGAGGCTTAAAGTATGAATACAGTTAGGTTTGAATTGTACCGTGCTTTTCACAGCCGCACCTTTGTGATAAGTCTTCTGATAGGAAGCGTTATATGTGCACTGGATCTGATCACGTTTTATATTATGGTCGGACAAAACGGAAGATACTTAGTCCAGGCATGGATCGGAACAGATTATCTGTTTGCTTATAATCAGATGTTTTATTTATTGCTTCCTGTGCTTGCCTGCCTTCCGTATGGCGGATCATTATACACGGATATAAAGGGCGGATTCGATAAGAATATCTGTGTGAAAACTTCCAGACTAAACTATGCATTTGCCAAAGGTATATCAGTATTTCTGTCAGGATTTGTGAGTGTATGTTTGCCGCTTGTAATGAACTTGTTTATTGCCGCCGGCATATATTCAAATTATAAACCTGAGAGGTTAAAGGGCATAAGTATACCATTGAGTGATATTTATTTGTTTGCGGAGATCTTTGATAAGCACCCTGCTATATACTGCCTGGTCTACATTTTGATCGACAGCTTGTTTGCTGGAGCAATGGCTCTTACCTCATTAAGTTTAACTGTAAAAGTCAGGAGCAGTTTTACAGCAGTAGTAACTCCGATGATCTTATTCTTTATGTTTGATGTATTAAAGGAAACCAAAGATTTTGGTAACTGGACTGTTACAGAAATGCTGAATCCGAGACAGTATATGCATACATACTGGTATCAAATGTTAATTGTCTATTTGGTGATATTTACAGTCAATGTAACAGTAATCACATTAATTTCGAAAAAGAGAGACATTTTATGAATATATTGGGAGGAAAAGATATGAAAAACGAGTTATTTGCAATGTTGTGTTCAGCTGCAATGGCGATCTCTGGATTTGCCGGATATGCAACTTTTGTTAAAGCTGATAATGATAGATACGAATACTCATTTTATAATTGGAACACACAAGGTAATTCAGGGCAGGAAGAAAAGGCTACAAACACGATCGGATATTGGAATCCAGATCCTTCGTGATATATGGTGTAAATCATGAAACGAAAAGCAATAATAATCGCAATCACAATGTTGTTCACCGCATTGATAATTGCCGTTATTAAAACCGAGAAAAGCAGCAAGACTCCGATGGATCGGTTCCTTGAGACTTCGCAGACAACAAACAAGGCAGAGAATTATATCCCTATCAAGATCCTAATGGACAATAAAAATATTCAGTATGAGTTTTTGTCATACGATCTGATCGACGACAAGGACATTGTAAAGCAGACGAAATACAAATCGGAATACTTCATTGAAGGAAAAGTTCCTCCAGCGG
>JAEEGH010007607.1_pt1 | contig 25982 bp, 22 predicted proteins | sample 9134181 | NCBI WGS metagenome assembly JAEEGH01 (sample SAMN16246544, study PRJNA631951) | gut metagenome | biome: gut microbiome; feature: rumen; material: DP-attached | host: Bos | place: Iran: Karaj | collected 2018-10
GCATAATCATAGAAACGCTGGTTCAATCTTGAGATGAAATTGCTGCGACCTCTGTAATCCCAGATGTCACGGTTGCCCATCAACCTGTAGTTTGGTCGGTCGAAATTGTTCTGAATGATTGGGCAATGGAACTTCTCCTCAAGGGCTGTCCACATAGCCTCGAAATGCTGATACTGATTTTCAAGCAAATCATCCACTGTGGATTTATCCATATCCATCTGTGGAAAATCAGTGATATTTCTCCAGCTGGTGTGGATATATATGATGTCCGGATTCATGGCATCTAGCTCAGGGCTGCCGAACATGGCATCCTGCCAGTACTGACCGTACTCAGACTGATAGAAGCTGGCCTTGATTCCGTGATTCAACAAAAAAATAGAAAGCATATCTACCACATCGTTTGTAGTGGAACCGCCCAGCACTGCAATCTTCTTTTCGATGAGTCCTGGCTTTTCAGATAGCTCTCTATAAATCTTGGCGCGTTTTCTGCGCAATGTTTTTGTATCTAAAGGATAATTAAAACAATCCATTTTTACTCCTTTGTTTATACATCTGTTTATTAACGGCTAGCCACAACATCCACAATGCTGCCCACATTCTTAAGACCTGCAACTTCGTCCATTGTGAACTGGAATTCAAATTCGTCCTCAATCATTTCGATGAGGTTCATCTGCATAAGTGAATCCCAACCTTCAATGTCGTTTGCTGTAGTAGATTCGCTGATTTCAAGACTGTCATCGTCGAAGGCATCCTGAAAGATTTCGTTTATTTTAGATAAGATTTCTTCTCTGTTCATGGTAATCTCCTTTATTCTAATCCTTTTACTTCGTAAGGAACTGTCTTTGGCTTTGACCAGTCCAAGGTGTAGTTTTCGAATTTTAATGTGTTGGCACCATCGGCGCGCATATCTGCAGCAATGACTGGATAAGCTGCACCAAGGTCGCATACGCAAAGGCCGAGGCTGTGGCTTTCGCCAGCTTTTGCAACGCCATTTGAAACAAGCCATTCATTGGTGATGCTGATTTCCTGGATAACATCCAAATCACGGACGTACATGCAATAGCAGCGCTTTTCTGTGACACCGTATTTATCTGTGTAGTCGCCAAAGAAATACTTTGGATGACGATAAGGAACATCAACACACTGTTCTACGTAGTGACCGAAGGTGATACCCTTATGGGCTTCAATATCAAAGAACAGCTGCTTACCACCGTTGTCACGAAGATAGGTAAATGGACCTGCATCACCCCAGGCATCCTGGTTGCTCATAGCTGCAAGACGATGTGCGTTCTTGCCCCATACCATAAAGGAATACATTGGGTGCTTAGTGCGGATGAAATCGGTTCTGTTTTTAAGAATCCAATTGTTGAGAGCACCAACCTCGCCTGGTGTGTTTAAATAATCGAAGCCATTGCCTCGACAAAAGTCCCAGGAGAAAACTGGAAACAGAAGTGTGCCTTCCTCTCCAACTAAATCCCGTAACGTATTTACGAATTCATTTAAGAAATCATTTCTCTGCTTTACCTTAACCTGGCACTCGTTTTTGGCAACGAATAAAAGGTTTGTGATATCGCTGGCAACATAAACCATGTCGCCACGGGCAATACCCAGGGATTCGATTTCATTTTTTATATCATTTAATAATTCTTGTGATGTCATTTTATCCTCTTATTTTACCTCTACCAAGCCATTTTCATGAAGCTTGTGAGCGATGTCGATTAGCTCTTTTACTGGAACTCCTGTGATTTCAGAAATGCCAATCAAATCATTGCGCCCATCGGCGTAAGTCATGAAATACATCATGGCCATGACTGCATCATAGCTTCCCTTTTTGCTGACTGTAGGGAAAAGACCGCGCTTGCCAAGCTGAGGCTCGCAAGGTACTGTCATGACAAAAGTCTTGTTGTTCTCAAGGGCATCTACCACCTGAGTGACAACATCATATGCTCCCTGGAATCCCTCTGGGCTAACGAGAGTCATATCATCGGCACTGGTGTGGTACTCTGGGTACTCGCCAAACTTGCTACGGCAGAAGCAAACCACTGGAAGGTCCACACCTGCGGAATTGTACTGGCGCTCGTCTGAGCCGCGCTTCAAAAAGCTGTAGTCGCTATATTTTCCTTCTGTATGAGTTTTTAGAACATTCGTAAGAACTCTGTCAGCAAGGGTATCTGCGTATTTACTATGTACAATTGAATAATCTCTGTCGTCTCCTACGCAAGAAAGATTAAATCCTGCAACGATATGCTGCTTCATGTGCTGCAGATGATTGTCTGTGGCGATGTATGTGATGGAACCGATTGTCTCTGGAATGATGATGAATCGATATGTGTAGTGTCGATTCTGTATCGTTTTTACGTATTTGATAAGCTCACACATCAGCACTGGGCCAGAGACCTCGTTGTTGGCCATGGATGGGTGGCAGTCGTATGTGGAGAAGAAAATCTCCTCATCAGATTCACCTGGAAGAACAAGCTCTGCGTATGTAAGGTTGCCCTCGAAAAGCTGTGAATCGATGTACATGTGATACTTGCCAGGCTGAAGGCTATCCAGCTGATTCTGGCTCATGCAAAATCCGTAGCGCTCCTTGTAATAGCTGGTTACGTATGGAACGATATCCGGCTGATCTGGCAATGTGAAGATGTGCTGCTTCAATTCTTCTAAATCAACCCACTCATCGATTGGGGTAGAATAGCCCATCACGTGGAGGTTGCTAACAGCCATATCTACGATGTGATTGCCTGCCTCATCCTCGATGTAGGCTGCATTTATCTTCCATTCCTTTGGCACATTCCAGTCGAAAACCTGGGTGCCGCTGGCAACATTTTTTATTTCGAAGGTGATGCCATCATTGCCTGCAATCCTATCGGAACACATCTTTAAAGTCTGGCGAACGCCCTCACCTGTGATGCTTCTATTGATAGGAAAAAGCTCTGTGGCAAAATCATACATGCTCTGTCCGATTGAACTCATGAATTACTCTCCTAGCTTAACAATTACTTTTCCGTCAATCACTGCGATTGAACCGTCGTTTGGATATGTTGGCATAGCCTGAACCTCAGCGCTATCAGCGTATGTGCCGTCGTCCTCGATGAGGAGGTCGTTGCCAAATCCAAGGTGCTCCTGCATGAAATATCTTGAGCCGCCGTAAGTGATGATGTCGGTGAAGCGAGGATATTTTTCAAGCTGAACTGCCTCAAGCTGGTCTACTGGATCCACCTTGGCATTAGTGCCATCGGAAAGATTTTCCCAGCCAACGAAGACGATTTCCATATCATCGGAAAAACCCTCTGTGGCTTTGATGTTTGCAACAAGCTCGGTGTAGTAGGCAGTGGCCTGCTCCTCTGCGATTTCTGCCTTCATGTAGGCAGCGTTATCAAGATATATGTAACCCACAGTGAGAACTGCAAGTGAAAGAATCTGAATCCATGTGGCGATTGATGTAAGGCTGCGGATGACGCCTGCCTTAAACTCCTGTGCATCCAACATCTCAATCAAAAATACTGGAAGAAGGAATACGAAAATGTTGCCGTAAACCATAAGTGAATCTACGTGATATTCATCACTAGTAGAAAGAAGGTAAACCACGTTCATTCCGATTGGAAGGAAAATAAGTCCAACCAATGAAACGATTTTAACAGCTGCTTTGTTGGAGCTTCGAACCAACATCACTGCAAGCTGGATGATTGTAACGACAACAACAAGTGCTGTGAAAGCTCTGAGATAAAGGAGCGCGTTGATGCCAGCCTGACGGAATCCAAAGAAAGCTGAAAGGCTTTTTATAATCTGGTTTGGAAGAAGTGCAAGGCTGTAGCCATCGTCCATTCCCTTGTAATTAACGGCATCGATGCCCTTGATGTGCTGGGTGATGAAGCGCATAACGCCCCAAATACCAAGGCCTGCCACAAGCTCTGCCAAATATGTGAAACCGCGTTTTGCATACTCACCAATAGAAGTGATTTCATTTTCCAAAACGCCAAGCGTAAGTGACACAAGAAATGCTGCGATTGTAACAGCAAAAAATGCCTGATAGATACCAAGGCTAAGTGATAAAACAACAGCGGAAAGGATGAAGTTTTTCACTGATAAAGACTTGAGCAAAATCTTTGCTGCAAGGACCGCAAGAAGGAGTGCCAGGAAATATTCCCATGCTGTAAACATGAATGAGAAGATGCTGGTGACTACCGGATATACGGACATGATTGCGCCGATGAAAGCAGCTGCAACCTTTGACTTAATCTGGAACATATCCACAATAAGCATTGCTGCAAAGCCGATGAAAATCAAAGACAAAATGCCGTTGAATACAGGCACTGAGAAAAGCTTTGTGGTCATCATCTGAATGTCGTAGATGAAGCCAAGCACCCATCTGCCGGATTCGTATGTGCCGCCAAGTGAAAACAGGCAGGCTGCGTTATCATGATATGAAATGCGGTTGAACAAAACATATCCATGGGCCACAAGACCAGCCACTAAAACTGAGATTAGGGCTGTGATTTGTGTGCCTGTGAAATGATTTTTGATTTTCGAAAATGCTGTCTCTATCTGAGATGTGAAATTCATATTATTGCAATTCCTCTCCATCTTTTGTGATTATGCTATCAACGATGTAAATTGGACGATTCTTGACCTCGGCAAAAATGATTGCAAGGTACTCTGAAACAAATCCAAGAATGATGAACAATACACCAAACATAAAGCAAAGTAAAACGATGATTGTTGAGTATCCATCAGGTGCAGTGCCAAGGAAGTACTGAACGATGGAATAAATCATGAGAATGAAGGCAGCCACAAGTGACACAAGGCCTGCGTAGATTCCCATCTTAAGTGGCGCATCTGAAAAGTTGCAGATGGCATTAAGCGAAAGGGCGATGAGCGACTTGATGTTGTAGTTGCTTTCGCCGGCGATACGTGATGACGCCTCAAACTCAAGTGTTGTCTTTCTGAAGCCAACATTCTGAACATATCCGCGAAGGAAGCGAACGCGCTCGCGGTAATCCTTCTTTAAAACAAGGGCAACTCTGCGGGAGATGCCAAAGAAATCTGATGAGTTGTTTTCGAACTTTGTCTTGCCGGAAAGCATATTCATGACTTTGTAGAAGCCCCAAGATGTGACGCGCTTGATAAGACCGGCGTCCTGGCGGGCTGTACGAATCATAGAAATAACATCATATCCCTCATCAAACTTGCGAGCCATATCTGCAAGAGATTCTGGTGGATGCTGCAAATCTGCATCCATGCAAACAACTGCATCGCCGGTAGAATAATCGATGCCGGCAATCATTGCAGCTTCGTGGCCACGATTGGCTGCAAAATTTACAACCTTCACATGGTCATTCTGGGCAGCAAAATTACGAAGGATATTGATGCTATCATCGCGACTGCCATCGTTTACAAAAATGAGCTCGTAGTCCCAGCCAGTCTGAGCAAAATCAGTGGCAAGGACCTGATTGGTATGCTCGTAAAACTGATGCAAACCAAGGGCCTCATTATATACTGAAACAACAATTGATAATTTCTTAGCCATTTGGGATTAATCCTTTCAGCCTTTGAATGTAGGCACTGTTTCTCTGATCTTCTGTACAACCTCTGGAGCCTCGTTGCTGTATGCAAGAGTCATGAGGCACTGAAGATTCTTTATGAATTCCTCTGAATCAAACTTAATTGGCTCTGCCACGTGAATCAGATGGTTTTCTGTTTCTTTAAGACCTTCCTCGCTCATAAGCTTTTCTTCGTAAAGCTTCTCACCTGGGCGAAGGCCGATTTCTTCAATTTCAATATCAACGTCTGGACGAAGACCTGCAAGCTCGATCATGTTGCGGGCAAGGTCCAAAATCTTTACAGGCTCACCCATATCAAGGACGAAGATTTCGCCCCCTGATGCATTGGCGCCGGCCTTAAGTACAAGGCTGACAGCCTCTGGGATAGTCATGAAGTAGCGGATGATGTCGCGGTGTGTAAGTGTGACAGGGCCGCCCTCTGCTATCTGCTTTTTGAAAAGAGGCACAACTGAACCGTTGGAACCAAGCACGTTTCCGAAACGAACTGCAACGTACTCTGTGTGGCCGCTGCCTGCTGGCACCTTTTCAGAATCTGCTGTATCGATATCAACCTGGTGAGTGATAAGTGTTGGAAGCATATCCTCGTGGTTGTTGCGAACCATGTTGTCGAAGGTCTGGATGATCATTTCGCATATACGTTTTGTAGCACCCATTACGTTTGTAGGGTTTACAGCCTTGTCTGTGCTGATAAGAACGAAACGGTCGCATCCATATTTCATTGCAGCATAAGCTGTCTTGTATGTACCAACTGCATTGTTTTTGATTGCCTCGCAAGGGCTGTCCTCCATAAGAGGCACGTGCTTGTGAGCTGCAGCGTGGTAGCAGATGTTTGGTCTGTAGGTTTCAAAAACTGATTCGATACGGCGAGCATCCCGGACCGAACCGATAAGTGTAACTAAATCAAGCTGTGGATATTTGTGCTTGAGCTCAAGCTGAATATCGTAAGCGTTATTTTCATAAACATCAAAAATGATAAGCTGCTTTGGACCGTACTTTGCAATCTGACGGCAAAGCTCGGAACCGATGGAACCGCCGCCACCTGTAACAAGAACAACCTTGCCCTGAAGCTGAGCAGCAACATCCTCCTGGTGAAGGCTAATTGGATCACGGCCGAGAACATCCTCGATTGTGATATTCTGAAGATTGCCAGCGCTGATGATGCCAGCCTTTTCAGCGTACATATTTGGAAGCTGCTTGATACGGCAGTTTGTTTCCTTGCAAAGATTGATAAGATTACGCTTTTCGCTAGGTGCAAGTGTTGCGATGGCGATGTAGATTTCCTTTATCTCGTACTTTTCAACGGCATAAAGGATTTTGTCGCGGCCACCGATAACCTCTACTCCATCGATGTAACGTCCCCATTTGTTAGGATTGTCATCGACGATGCAAACGACCTTGGCAGAACCATTTGCTCCGCCATTTACGAAATTGACATCGCGAAGAATCATACGGCCTGCTGAGCCAGCGCCGATAAGAAGTACGTTTGTATCAGCATTGCCTGCCTCGCGGCTGTCGCGAAGAAGCAAAATAAATCGATATGAAAAACGGATAACCACGCCAAAGAAGAACTGGAATCCGATTCCGAATACGTAGTATGAAATTGGCATTCTGTAAATGAATGCTGTGACGATAACTGCGTTTGCTACGAGTGTTACGGCTGTAGAAAGAACCAATTTCTTGAGCTCGTAAAAGCTAGCGAAACGCCAAATGCTTCGATACAAACCAAAGAGCTGGTAAATCACAACTGTAAAGATAGCGTATGGAATGATGATAAGATAATACTTTTCCAGATAATGGACTTCGATATGAGAAAACTGGCAATCGAATCTGAGCCACAGTGCAAGAAAGTATGAAAGCACAACAGTGATGAAATCGTAGGCAAGTAAGAAATATGCCACCTTGTGCCAATGCTTCATTTTATTCATAATCTCCATTTAAGATTAATCCTCCAGTAAATAAAAAATACGATATCTGGGGTGGTGTTATTATTCATAGTAACACTCTAAGCCCATGATATCGTATTATATCATAAATTGAATTTAATAATATAGGTAATGACTATTATTTCAAACCAGTTACTTCGTATTCCTGAGTCACAGGATCTGGAATCATTCCATAGTTCTGTGCACAGTATGTCTGAAGGTCCTTACCAAAGTTTGGACCATATGTAACTGTAATCTTATCTCCATTTGAAAGACCAGATGATGTATCTGCACGGAATGTGATTCCTTCGTAAATATCATCATCAGATGTGATTTCAAGCTCTACAACACCCTCGCCATCGTTTCCAGAGAATGTAACCTTGAGGTCGTCGAAAGGATTGAATGTAACAACATCTGCAAGACCAACTACTGAAAGCTCCTGAGCATCTGCCTCAAGCTTGATGCCGTAGTGCTCTGCGATGTAGTCCTCATCGATGCTCCATGATAGCACAACCTCATCTCCATTTGAAAGATCTGTAGATGTGTTGAGCTCGTATGTGATACGTGACTGCAAATCAAGATCTGCAAATAAGCCTTCCTTGAAGATGTCCTGTGTGTCTGTCAAGCCAAGCTTGTCAGCCTCGCGCTGAATCTTTGAATCAAGCTTTGCATTCTGTGAGAAATCATACAAGAACTCATCATTATCAAATGTTACTGTAGCTGTTCCCATTGAATCATATCCTGAGAATTCAACTGTAACATAGTCGTTGATATTCATCTTCTTTGGAGCGTTGAGGAAATAGAATACACCACCTGCAACTGCTGCAATTACAACTAATATCGCAATTATAATAAATTTCTTACTTCCCTTTTTCTGTTCATTTTCTGCCATAATAAACCTCCTTAAATTTGGTTTTAGCACTTCAAGAATGATACTACAAATTCATGGATGAATGCAAACTTATTATGTGGGCTTTAGAAAGTTTTAGAATTGGATTTTAGTGCTGGTGCTCGCTGCCAGGCATTGGGCGGCGCTTCGCTGTAAGCTCCTCCACGTCAATTCGCATAACCGTTACAATAGAAACCATTCGCTCGTCAAACTGGAAATCATCCTTGCCAGTTTGTGTCTTCATAAGGGCTACCAGGGCATCCATTTTTTCCTGTGGGTCCTCTACTATTTTGACCTTACCAAAACCCATGGCGCATTCATAGACTGTGCCATACTGGCAAGCCATGCGGCCTTCGAAAGGAGCCACGTTGCACTCCATTGTGAAGCAACAGTTTGGGTTCTTTCTAATGATGTCCAGCTTGCGGCCTTCGTGGGCACCATGAAGATATATGATGTAGTGGCCATCCGCCGGGTCCTTCACTACTCCATAGTTGAGTGGTACCACGTATGGCATGCCATCATCCACCAGCCCCAGATGTAGGTACTGGCTTGTGTTTAGAATTTTGTCTATTTCTACTGGATCTGTGATTTCTCTTTCTCTACGTCTCATTGTGGGTCTCCTTTTTGTGTAGTGTTGGTTTCAACTGGCTTAATCATCAGGTTGTCTGCTATAGCCGATTTCTTAGAGAACTTCAAGGTTGTGTAGCCAATGATACTGAAGGCTACTGCCCCAACTAGGTTCACTAAAAGATCTTTCATAGTATCTATAATACCTATATCTAAGTAACCGCCAGGTACTATGTATGATTGGCCATCGGCTGTGTTAATTACTGTGTCGGTGATGTTTTGTATGATAAATGGCATGCCGCTGTCATTTGGATCAAGTGTAACTGAGCCGATGGTCTGAACTATGAAGTCCTTTTGCATATCAACATAGAAAAGCTGATCCATTGCAAATTCAAAGAATTCCCAGATTACTCCTACAGTCATAGAAAAACAAAAGGCTACTAGTGTTAAGTAAAATGGCGATAGATTGAAGTGCTTGCTGCCTCTATTCAGCAAGTAAATAAGTGAGAATCCAATAGCAGCGCACAGGAATCCATTCATGGTGTGCAGCATGGTATCCCATCCTGGGATAATCACGTAATAGTGATTCACTTCACCAAGGATTTCTGCAGCATAGATGAATCCAAATATGATAGCCTGGAAAACTGCGGGAAATTCAATCTTCATCTGTTTCTGCAGAACTGCTGGCATCAAAAACAGAAGCAACGACAAGATGCAAATTGCAGCACTTTCATAGTTCTGAGTTATGATACATCTAATGAGTGTAAGAATAACAAGCCCACGTAAAATCAAATAAAATATGAAAGTTCGCTTATTCTTTTTATAGCTATCCACAAGTGAATTCTTGTAATCTATTATCTTCATGCTGCCACCTCATTTCTTGTTAAACTCTTATGGTCAGAATATCAAACCTGGTGCCCAATATCAATGAATTAAATATCAGGAAGATGTGCGAACACCTTAACAGCAATAAGCCCTGTCTATTTTTTTCTCTCAGTTAAGTGAATCCCATAGGCTTCTGGCTTGCCACTTAACTTTTTATAAGTGGGAATAGAGGAATCTGTTTTAACACTTAACTTTGCAAAATCCAGTTAAGTGGATTTTGCAAACACTATTTTTTCACTTATATGATTTGCCAAAAAGTTAAGTGTAAATCAGTGTTTTCACATTTCCACGCAACAATTTTGAGATTTTTGTTAAGTGAATTTTCAGCCCTAGATTTCCCACTTAAGAATGTTAAGTTTTTAAAAAATTTCTTTTATTACACTTAACTCTCCTCCTCAAAATTGCGTTTTTTTGAGCATTTCAAGATTTCACTTAACTCCCCATACAAAAAAGGCCACGCCAGCGTTAGCCGGGCATGGCCTTGGTCGCTCAAGAACTGTGGCAGTTCAAAGACTATGGTTATTTAAAACTGATTTTATTCAAAGCAAGCGCGGATGACTTCGATGATGCGATCCTGCTGCTCTGGGGTCATTTTGTTGTCGCTTGGGAGGCAGAGGCCGCGGGCGAAGATGTCGCTACCCATATCAAGTGGCTGGCCGTCTGTGCCGAGGGCGCCGCCTGCGATGTAGGCGTTGGTAACGGCGCGGCCGTTGCCTTCGCGTGTGATGAATGGGTTCAAGCGGTAAATTGGCTGCATGTGCATTGGCTTCCAGATTGGGCGGCCTTCTGCGTTGATGCTTGCGATGGCATCAAGGATTTCAGTTGGGCAGCTCTTGCCGTGCTCAGGTGTGTAAAGCACATCCTGCTCGCCGCGAACCTGTGGGCACATAGCTTCCTTATCAATAATCATGCATGACAACCAGTAGTTTGGCTCAGAGTTTTCAAAGTCAATTGGATTCATCTGAACTGGAAGTCCCTTGAAGCCCTCGCGGTATCTTTCGTAGATAGCCTTCTTCTGAGCGATGTGCTCCTCGAGATGAGGGAACTGACCGCGAACAACACCTGCGATGACGTTGCTCATGCGGTAGTTGTAGCCAAGCTCCTCGTGCTGGTACCAAGCTGCAGCTTCGCGGGCCTGAGTAGACCACTTGCGAACCTTTTCAGCAGCCTCTTTGCTGTCTGTAAGGAAGCATCCACCAGCTGAGCCAGTGATGATTTTATTGCCGTTGAATGAGATGGTGTTGAACTGACCGAATGAACCAGTCTGAACACCCTTGTATGTAGCGCCAAGAGATTCAGCCGCATCCTCAACAAGGATAGCGCCGTGCTTTTGGATGATGGCGTTTAATTCATCAAGCTTACCAGGTGTGCCGTAAAGGTGAGCGCAAACTACAACCTTTACCTCTGGGTAGATTTCGAATGCCTTTTCAAGTGCAACTGGATCCATGTTCCAAGTGTCAGCCTCAGTGTCGATGAATACAGGGATACCGCCTTCGTAAACTACAGGGTTTACAGTTGCATCGAAAGTCATATCTGTACAGAAAACGTGGTGGCCTTCGAGTGCTCCGTGGCCTACCTGAGGCATGCCGTATGCCTGGATACCTGCAAGCTTGCAAGAAAGATGAAGTGATGCTGTGCCGGCTGAAAGAGCAACGGCATATTTTACTCCTACCTTTTCTGCAGCAAGGCGCTCAACCTCTGTGAGGTTTGCACCTACTGTAGACATCCAGTTTGTATCGTAAGCTTCCTGCACGTATTTGATTTCCTCACCGTGCATTGTTGGCGATGAAAGCCAAACCTTATCTTCAAATTTATCAAATGATTTTGTAAGCATTTTTATCTCCTTGTTCAAAAACAAAAAATAGCTGTGGCGAACCACAGCTATCATTATACTACAAAATATTTATTTTACGAGTGGCTTATCCTTTGACTGCTCCGCCGGTTACACCTTCAACGTAGAATTTCTGCATGATGATGAACAAAATAGAGATTGGTACGGCAATCATAAGTCCACCGCAGCAGAAGTATGTGAAGTACTGGTTAACAAGGGCTCTCTGCAAAAGATTGAAAAGACCAAGGGCCATTGTCCAGTCTGATGCGTCCTTTGACTTAATCATCAAACGAACCATAACGAAATCCATCCATGGATTCAGGAAGGAATTGATTACGGTGTAAACAATCATTGGCTTTGAAAGTGGCACCACAATCTTTGCGAAAATAGTGGCTTCTGATGCGCCCTCAAGCTTTGCTGCTTCGTGCAATGACACTGGAATGGTGTCGAAGAAGCCTTTCAAAATCAGATAGCCAAGTCCTGATGCTCCTGAGTAAAGGATAATCAAACCTACCACGCTATCTGTCAGGCCAAGCATCTTCAGGATGAAGTACATCGCGATCATTGAAAGTACGCCTGGGAACATGCCGAGGATCAATGAAAAGCTCATGAGCTTCTTTCTACCTTTGAACTCGATGAATGAAAACGCATATGCGGTCATGATTACAAAGATAGATGAAACAAGGCAGCTGAATACACCGATTATCATAGAGTTTTTGAACCATGCTGGGAAGTTAGCAGTTGAGTCTGGTTCAAAGAATAGCTGATGATAGTTAGCAAGTGTCCAGTGGGCAGGGAAAAAGTGGTTTGTGTTGATTCCCTTTTGTGTGCTGAAAGTGGTGACAACCAGCCAGAAAACTGGTATCAACCAAATGAAAGCCAAGATAGCTAAAAATACGTGTCTTCCGATAATTTTACCTGTTTTTTTCATTATCTATATACCCCCTCTTTATCTCCACCTATCATTCTTGAGAAAGTAAGAAGTGAAAGGGCTGCACAAACTATGAATGTTATGATACCGATAACTGATGCCATCTTGAAGTTCGAGTACTCGTTTGTCAGTCTGAATAGCCAGGTGATGAGCAGGTCGACTTCGGTGGCATGTGAGTTTGCCATAGACATGTTTGTTGTCTTGTAGTTGTATGTGAGCAAATAAATAACGTTGAAGTTGTTGATATTTGCAATTACTGACTGGATCAATGATGGGCCGGTGATGAACATTACGTATGGCATTGTAATCTTCCAGAAAATCTGGAATTTGTTGGCGCCATCGATTTTTGCTGATTCAATCTGGTCAGATGGGATATTCATAAGGATACCTGTTGCAACAAGCATCTGATATGGAATACCGACCCAGATATTTACCAGGATGATTGTCACGTGGGCCCAGCCTGGTCGTGACAAGAATGGGATGAAGGCATCGCCTGCTCCAAGGAGTCCGATGTTCTTGAAGAAATCAAGAATACCTACGTTGGCGCAAAACGTATTTACGATACCATAATCACCAAACATCTTACTGATAAGAAGCAATGTTACGAACTGTGGAATACCGATTGTGATAACAAAAAGTGTTCTCCACATGCCCTTGAGCTTTGTATCGTCGTGGTTGATGAACTGAGCCAAAAGGATTCCACCAAGGAATGTTGTTGCTGTAGCAAGGACCGCCCAGATTAATGTCCAAATCAAAACTCTTACGAATGCGTAGCCAAATGTTATGGTCTGGCTGGTTGTAAAGAGGTTTACAAAGTTCTTAAATCCAACCCATGTGAAAAGATATGTTGGTGGCTGATGGTTCTCATCGTAATTCGTAAATGCGATACCTACCATGAATAGGATTGGAATAATGTTGATGAGAATTACTCCAATACTAGGCAATGTAAGAAGAGTGATGTGGAAGCGCTCGTTTTTGAAACTCACGATATCTTCCTTGAAAGTGCTTAAGTGTTCTCCCTCTTCCTGCATTTTTTGAAGGCGATAAACAGCCTTGATGTTTGCAATATATAGTGCCAGAAATGCGATGATAACAAGGATTCCGATGATTCCGTATAGGAGAATCAGAAGGGAGTTATCGAAGTCGTTTACTGTTTTTTGCATAGTTAGTGGGTCAAAGATTTCCTCTCTTTGGACTGTGCCAAGAGTGCCAAGCTTTGACATGTATGGGGCGAAAACGCGAAAAATTGAGGCGATTACTCCTACCTCAAGCAAAGTCATCAGTATTCCGCGGGCTATTTGTTTTCGTCCGAAATATCCAGCACCCATAATCAAAAGGGAGAGCTTAACCCAGATATCGCCTTTGGCTATGGATGTGAAAAAGTCTTTAAAGTATACACCAATTTTCTTCATAGAATTATTCCTCTGATTTATAAAAGGGCTTCTCCATTCGGAGAAGCCCGAAAAAAGCATTAATTATTCAACCGGCTGTGTAATACCTGCAACTGCATCATCAAGAACTTCCTGGCTTACTTTGCCGTCGAGGATGTTCTTTCCAAGTGACTCTGCTGGTGTCCAGTAGTTGCCGCCAACTCTCTGAAGCTCTGCGAATTCTGACTGAGCTGCAAGAGCATCAAGTGCTACTGAAGAAGCCTGTGCAAGTGCCTCTGTGTTTGAAGGGCCTTCGCCTGTAGCTGCGTAAACAGCTTCCTGTGTCTCAGCGTTTGTAAGGTACTCAGCAAGAAGCATTGACCAACCTGTGTTCTCTGCGTATGCGTTAACACCTACGAACTTGTATCCTGAGTATGAAGCCATCTGCTTGTCTTCGCCGTTAACCTGGAATGTAGGAAGCTTTGTAGCTGCGTAGCCATCGCCATAAGCCTCTGAGAATGCGTTAACATTCCATGTACCTGAAACGTATGCGATTACCTTGCCATCGTTAAGGTTTGCAAGAAGATCATCGTTGCCATAGCTCTTGAATGCGCTTGAAGATGCGATGCTCTGAAGTGATTCTGCAGCTGCAAGACCTGTCTCAGAGTTCCAATCGCAGTTGTTTGACTGATCTTCATTTTCTGTAAGTGTACATCCAGCGCCCTGGAAGAATCCGTAGAGATACCAGCCGTTTGCTACCTCACATCCAACTTCCTTGCCAAGCTCCTCAGCCTTAGCTGTAAGTGCTTCCCAAGAAGCTACATCTTCCTCTGAAAGCTGTGTTGAATCATAGTATAAGAAATAGCCGTTTGAAGCTGTGAATGGGTAGCCATACTGCTTGCCCTCATACTGTCCAGCCTCAACTGTAGCTGCTGTGTCTGTTTCGTTCATGTCGTATGTGTACTGAGCTGCAACTTCGTTAAGAGCGCCTGCCTTAACAAGTGCTTCAAGCTGATCATCTGGGAATACGAATACATCAGCTGCTGCCTCAACATCCTCGAGTACACGGTCCTTCATATCAGCTTCTGATACGGCACCGATTGTGATGTTGAAATCTACATCAGGATACTCAGCTTCGAAAGCGTCGCAACGCTCTTTCATAACTTTCTGATATTCCTCTGTCTCTGAGCACCAAAGCTCGATGTTTACTGTGCCTTCTGTAGCAGCGATAAGATTTGCCACTGCATCCTCTGTAGATGCCTCTGTTGTTTCTTCAGTAGATTCCTCTGTTGCTGAACCTGTCTCAGCTGTAGTCTCTTCTGCTGCGCCCCCGCATCCAACAAAAGCTGATGTAGCCATTGCTGAAACAAGAAGTGCTGATAATAACTTCTTCTTCATTAACCTCTTCCTCCATTTTCTTCATTTTCTTCTCTTTTTTATACTCTTCGATTGCGAAACTGCGCAATCGGTTGTTCTACATACATAATCGTAATGCTTCTGTCGTTTTTCGTCAATTAAGCATTTCCGACAACTATTTTATGACATTTTTGTGAATATTACTAATTTGTGCTGTCGCGCATTTGGATATTAAAGTCGTTTAAGGTGAGATTTGTGACATCTTCCCCATCTAAGTTGCGCATAAGCATAGACAATCCCTCGGCTCCCAGCTTCTTTGCATCGAAATACAAGCTGGTGATAGATGGTTTTGATGTAGATAGTAAATTTGAATCGTAAAAGCTGCACAGCTTGATGTCCTCTGGAACAGATACCCCATCGTTGTGCAGACAATTAAGAACTGAATTGCAAAGCATGTCGTCCATGCAGACAATGCACTCGGCCCCCTCGGCGATGGCAGTCTTCAAGACTTTGTCCATGCGGTCGCTTTTGTGCATATTTAGATAAATCTGATTTTCATCGGCCTTCATTCCACGGTTAATAAAGCCCTGGCGGAAGCCTGCCAGACGGCTGTGAGTAACGTTGATATTTTCGCCACCGCCAATAAGGGCCATGCGAGTGATGCCCTTGTCGATAAGTGTTTCAATCATGCGTGTGGCAGCCCCCTCATTATCGTGATCGATAAAAGGAATCCCTGGCTCCATTGGGTCGCCCACTACGATGTATGGAATTGATGCGTCTTTTAGGAAATTGATAACTTTAGAATCCTGCTCGCAACGGCTGACCATAACTGCGTCGATTTTTTTGTTGCGCACTGCGTGCTTCAACGCTGATATGCCGTCGTTATCTGCAAGAATGATAAGAACGTCGTATTCGTATTCCATGGCTCTGTCGCAGACACCTGTCATGAGAGTCTGGAAATATGGCATCTCGCCGAGAGCTGAATCGGCAGGGAAAACCAGCCCCACGTTGAATGTGCGGCTAGCTGCCAAAGACCTGGCAACGGCGCTAGGTCTGTAATTTATTTCTTTGATGAAGGCGTTAACCTTCGCTCTAGTTTCCTCGGAAATTCTACCTTTACCAGAGATTGCTCTGGAAACTGTTGTTTTGGAAAGCCCCAATTCTTTTGCGATTTTATCTAATGTATAACCCATAGTTTCCCCCTAATACTGTGGTCTTCTATCAAGCTATCACAATAGAATCGGTTTTGCAAACGGTTGCGCACATTTTGTTAAATAGTAACAAAATTGAGTGCTGCTATTCGAACAATGCGTCATAGTCATAGGTGCCGTAGAAGCTTTCCATGAAGTCGAAGTAGTCCTGAACATTGTCCTCTGTGAGCTCATCCTTGCCTGCAGCAATCATTTCCAAAATCTCAGTGTTGTATTCTGGTACGAAGTGACTCATGTCCTTGAACATATCCAGATTTTCTGCCACATCTGTTTCCTGAAGAAATGAATAGAGGTGGACGTTGTCGTAGCCAAGAAGCATGCCTATGGTATAGCGCTCTGCTGCCATGTAGCGCTCCAGGTTCCCCTGCTGATTCAGGTAGTCGAAATAGTACATGCTGAATGGTGGGAAGAAAATGTAGAAATCCACATCAGGGTGCTCTTCTATCTGCCTGATGAAATTTTCATTAATGTTTTCTTCCACAATGGCCTTATCTTCGTCGGTGAACTCCAGAGTCTCTTCGCTTTTCTCCTCACGGATGTAGCTGTCATCCAAAACATCCTTGCCAAACTCAGAGTACATGCCCCAGTTTGAATAGTCGTCAAAGGATGTGCCGGAATAGCCGGCGCGAGTAAGACGCAGGTCGTCGTAGGCATCCTGGATTGTGTATTTGTTTAAAAGATATTCCACATCATCGAATGGATCATTGTCGTAGAGGTATGTTGGGTAGAGGCTTTCGTCGTAGCGCATCTGCTCCGCAGTGTTGAGGAGTCCCAGATAATCCACGGATCTGAAAACCATTTTGATTTCGTTGTCACTTTCAAAAACTGCATCTAAAGTGTCACTGATTTCCTTGTTGGAACCGCCCAGGTATGTGAGCTTGATAGAGTTGGTTCCAAAAAGACGGTCGATGTCGCTGGTCTTGTAGTTTGATGCCATTGATGTGCCAACAAGCACAGCGTCGTACTGAAAATGCTTTGCGATGCCGTTGTTCTGATATCGCTCCTTGCTAAGGATGTAGGATATGTGCTGATTCTGTCCGTGATAGTGAAAATATGGATCGATGTAGATGACGACAGCACTCACTGCAGCAAGGCCTAATAATATTACAGCCAAATAGGCGATTATCCATTTTTTAAATTTCCCTTCCATTATTACTTCCCCTAAAAATTGAAATATAAAAATGTGCTGATTCCTGAAAATGAAAGAATGCTCCAAATCATCAGACATGACATGACAAGCATGTTGATGACATTTGGCTTGAACTCCTTCATCTTTTCAAAGCCGTTCTTTGGAATCAATACGATAAATAGCGCAACTGCAAACATGCCTACCACATCTATGTAGGCGAAGTTTTTGATAACTGGTAGCTTGTCCAGAATCAGGTGAAGCTCCCAGAATGTAAACTGAGATGTAAGCTCCGCGCCAAGTGGATCAAAGTGTCCGCCGAAGGCACGGCGGATAAGCTCTGTAGCAGTGGCGATGGAATCCGCTCTGAAGAACACCCACATAATATTTACAAAGAAAAATGTAACGGCCCAGCCGATAATCTTTGGAACCTTGTCGAAGAACTTGCGTCCCATTCTGTGGATGATGGATGCAATGCCGTGGCCCACGCCCCAAAGGATGAAGGTGAAGCCGGCGCCGTGCCAGAATCCGCTGACAAGGAATACGATAAAGATATTCACATAGGTGCGAACTTTGCCCTTGCGATTTCCACCAAGTGGGATGTAGATGTAGCGTGTCAAAAATCTGGTGAGGGTCATGTGCCATCTGTCCCAGAAATCGTCGATTGAAATGGCCTTGTATGGACTGTTGAAATTCAGTGGCAGGTCGATGTTGAACATCTGGCCAATACCGATGGCCATGTCGCAGTAGCCGCTGAAGTCAAAGTAAATCTGAAGTGTGTAGGCCAGGATGACAACGATTGCCTCGGTAGAGTTGATATTTAAAAGCTCGTCGTAGCCGTAGTTTACTGCGCAGCCAAGGGTGTCTGCGATGAGCACCTTTTTCGCCATACCGATGGTGAAAAGATAAATGCCGCGAGCAAAGTTTTCAGCATTGATGTGCTTTTTACTATCATCCATAAGCTGTGGAACCAACTCGTCATGAGTGACGATTGGACCAGCAATGAGCTGTGGGAAAAAGATGACATAGCAGGCGTACTCCAAGAATGAGTAGCAGGCCACATCTCCCTTGTAGCTATCCACGATGAATGATATCTGCTGGAATGTGAAAAAGCTGATACCGAGAGGCAACACGATGTAGAGCAAATTGAACTCTGTCTTGAAGAGCATGTTTACTGTGCTGATGAAGAAGTCCATGTATTTGAAATAGAAAAGGACTCCCACATTTCCGCAAACGCCAATAACCATAAGGACTTTTTTCTTGTCCTTATGGCTATGCATTAAGCGGTATATTAAATAATTAAAACATACACTGGAAATGATAATTATGAGATACCATGGATTGAAATATCCGTAAAACCAAAGTGACATGCCAAGCAAAAAGACATTTGCCAGCCTGTACTTCTGGAAAAATCCCAGCCCATAGTAGCCTACCAAGCAGAGTGGTAGGAAAAGTAAAACAAAAATATAAGAATTGAATAACATTATAAACCCCTGATACTACCCTTATTTCAAAATTGCAATTTCATTCGTCCCAAATTGCAATTAATTGCAATTTTTCTTCTTGAAGTATAACAAAAAATTGCAATTTCGTTAACTGAAATTGCAATTTATCATTTCAATATTAAATTCTCGTGGCTGCATAGCCTACAGTCATTACATACATGAAAATCATTATCAAGCCTTCACGCCTTGATATTTTTTGTTCCGTAAATGCGTAGCCCCATGAAACGATAGTTATCACAATTAAGATTAGTATATCGTATACTGAGGCGACGTTGACCGCGACAGGTGAAATTATCGCAGAGACTCCAAGGATGAATAGCAGGTTGAAGATATTTGAGCCGAGGACGTTTCCCAGGGCGATACCTAGCTGACCTTTTCGGGTTGCGATGATGGAAGTGACCAGCTCAGGGAGGGATGTACCGATGGCTACAATTGTAAGTCCTACTAAGGTTTCTGACATACCAGCCTGAAGGGCTAGCGTCTTGGCACTGTAGACTACCAGTTTGCCTCCGATGATTATCATGATAAGGCCTGCGATTATAAATACTGCACACTGCTTGTTGGAGTATACTCTGACACTGGACATATCCTCCAAAGCACTATTCTTTTCTTTCATGAATATCCAGGCGACGTATAGGATGTATGAAAGTAAAAGTCCAGCTCCGCCAAGACCTGAAATTGTTGCAACATTTTCTGTTACAACCTGGCCAGTTGATTTAAAGTGGCTGATTATGGAAAATCCTCCAATTGCTACAAACACCGCCAGCGTTGACACTGCTGCAACAGTAAAATCTCTTTTTATGATTCCTTTCTCTACCACCAGCGGGGACATTACAGCGCAGATGCCAAGGATACCAAGCATGTTGAACATATTGGAGCCTATGATATTGCTCAGTGCTATCTCGCTAGATTTTTCAGCTGCTGCGGTAACGCTGACAGCCAATTCCGGAGCGCTGGTTCCACAGGCTACAATAGTGAGTCCTATAATCAACCCCGATACTTTATAATTCTTCGCCAATGCTGCGCTGCCATCTACAAATTTGTTGGCGCCGAACACGAGTAGTGCGAATCCTACTAATAAAATTAAAATAGTAATTATCATGGTTGCATTGTAAAAGGCAAACTTAAAATCTATGTAAATCTGAAAAACATCTTCAGGCTTTACATATCCTATACCTGACAGGTTCATATTAGAACTGTACCTATTAATGCAAAAACTAGGAGGTTTTTATGAACGAGGAATTAACTTGCCCACAAAAAATATTAAGATTTGTTCCTATGGTTGCTCTACCACTGATAGTTGGTGGAATCAGTGCATTACTTACAGGGAATGCCATGGATTCTTACCAAGTGATGATACAGCCGCCTCTTGCGCCCCCTGCCTGGTTATTTCCAATAGCATGGACAATTCTATATATCCTGATGGGCGTAGGCAGCTATTTTCTACTACTGGCCCCAGCTGATACTACAGAAAAGAAAAGCGCCAAGTGTATAGCGATGATAGTTTACTTTATCCAGCTCTGCTTTAACTTCGTATGGTCGCTGATATTTTTCAACGCTGCGCAATATACACTAGCATTCGTCTGGCTGATGATTCTTTGGGTGATGATTATCGTGATGATATGGAAAACTTCGAAAGTATGTTGGAAAGCCACATTGATGTTTGTCCCTTATCTTCTATGGTGCACCTTTGCAGCTTATCTAAATCTGATGATTTCAATATTGAACTAATGAAAAATGGGAACCTCGTCGAGGTTCCCACTACCTTGTTCTAAAACTGAATTAAATCAGCCCAATTATAATCGATTATTTCCCCATCCTTGGTCTTTTTATATGCCTCTTCTGCATGCATATAATCAACTACATCTTTCGTTTTCATCGTATCAAATTTCGTTATAACAGAATCAATAATGCTCTTCTCATCATTTGACAAAGTTTTTAAATCAAGCTTTTCGTTGTACATTATATGGTATCGCACATTATCATAATCCTCTGCAAGCTCTTCTTCGAAAACAACATTATCCAGTTGTAAAATAGCATCGTGACCTATAGGAAGCGCCCCCATATTTGCATGCTGATACACAAGACCTGTCAGAGATTTTTTATTCTTCTGATAAAATAGGACATCAGTATACCAAAGCATTTTCATTAGTTTCACCTTATACAAGTACTTTACATGCTTCGCTAGATAGTTAATTACTAATTCTAATTTATCAATATTTAATACCTGAAACCCATTTGTAATAGATGGTTCCATATAGTTCAAATAAAAGCTTTCAAGTTTGTTGCGAGCAATGTTTTCTCTTCCATGCTTTGATAATTCTTCATTTATTCTTTCAAGGAAGACAGCTTCTTTATTTTTATTGAAGTTTTCTTTATTTCTAATATAAAAATAATATAGAACTAATGGATTATTTTTAATCAATCTCAAAATATTGTCATATGGAGCATCCTGAATAGCTTTACTCTCATAACGAGAAATTGTGGCTTCTCCCCAGCCTAATACTTGTGACAAATCCACTTGTGATAATCCATAGCGCTCTCTTATCTCAACAATCTCATAAGAAGTAAGCAAGCCTTTTTGCTTGCGATAAGCATTCCTTGCATTTAGCAAATTTTCATTTTCCATGCTACCCGTTGTAAATTCATTGTCCTCTTTTGAATCTGGGCAGATGTAAAACTTTTCTTCATACTCTACTTTTAAGCCTTTTATAATTGTAATTGCTTTTCTTTCTTTAAGCTCTACTTCATGATTCTTTCCACATATTGGACAATTCATAATAGCCCCCTTTACTATCAATTGATAGTAATATCATTATACTATCAATTGATAGTATGTCAATGAATATTTCATGAAGTATTAATCGAGTAGGAGGGAGATTTAATTAATCTCCCGACCTCTCACACCACCGTGCGTACGGTTCCGTACACGGCGGTTCAATCAACTTAACAAGTAACACACCTTTCGGTGTAGTAATCTAACATTGAGACTAGTCCAAATGAGGTTAGTCTCTTTGTGCTTATAGCCTTTTGTACCCAACCGTTGCGAGCAAGTCTTGCATATCTATCGCCACAGTATGCAATTTTAAACGCTGCCCATCTTGGTACGTCCAGTTTCATTAAATTCTTTGCTCTGTTAAGCGGAGTTTTCCAATGTTTCCATATACACATACGAAGTCTGTATCGGATGCGCTTATCCATATCATTGCAGAGTGTCTTCATACTACCTATCTTGAAATAGTTAATCCATCCTCTGATAAGCTGGTTAAGTTTCCCCACTTTATAGCCGTTGCTGACGCCCCAACTACGACAAGTAAGTTCTTTCATTCTCTTCTTAAACTTCTCTACTGATTTCGCGTGTGGTTTTGCCTTAAATTCCTGTGCGCTTGTGTCGAAATAGAATCCAAATCCAAGGTATTTGAGTCCTTGTGGTTTATCAACTTTGCTTTTGGTCATGTTGACCTTGAGCCCCAGTTTCTCTTCAATGAATCGAGAGATATTTCTCATGACTCTATTAGCAGACATTTCACTTCCGACCATGATGATACAGTCGTCCGCGTATCGTACAAAGTTAAGCCCTCGCTTTTCCATTTCCTTATCAAGTTCATTCAGCATGATGTTTGCCAATAATGGCGAGAGATTTCCTCCTTGTGGTGTGCCCACAATAGAGTCCTCGTACTCATCATCAATCATGATTCCACTAACTAGGTATTTTCTAACGATAGAAATAACATCTCCATCTTTTATTGTTCTACCTATGATAGTCATGAGTTTATCATGATTCACTGTGTCAAAGAACTTTTCCAAGTCAATATCTACAATCCAATCATTACCGTCATTCATCATATCAAGTGCTGTTAGGATTGCTTGCTGTGCACATCTATTAGGTCTAAATCCATAACTGTGGTCATGGAATTGTTCCTCATAGATTGGTGTTAACACCTGTGCTATGGCTTGTTGGATGAATCTGTCTGTTACTGTTGGTACTCCTAGGTTTCTGACACCACCATCAGGCTTTGGTATCTCCACTCTTCGAACTGGCTGAGGTTTATACTTTCTTGTCCTCAACTGTTCCTTGATGATATCGCCGTTCTTTTCAAGATGTTCTTTGAGTTCTGTGTACTTCATTCCGTCCACTCCCTCAGCACCTTTGTTTCGTACGACTTGCAGATATGCACTATTGAGATTATCACTAGATAGTATCTGCTCCATTAGACTACTTGTGTCCATGCGTTCTTTCCTTTCCGTCTCGCTTGATTTGACCATCTTTATCCCGATTGGTTACGGCAGATGTTGTCATTTCTGCAATACGAGACATACTCAAACTTATTGATTGTTCACCCCTTCGCTCCATCTCCATTACAGAGACTTCTTCGCTACTATGGGCTCGGCTGACTTCTCACAGTTCGTTGTTACTAGGCTAATGGAACCTCTGTGAGACCTCCACGCTTAAGGTACGCACTCTTTCCCTCTATATATCCGCCACATTTACTCTGCTACTACAAAGGTGGTAGTAATTAGACTTTGTTGTTTCATGCCAACTTATCTCTCGTAGCCTAGCCTTATATGTGATTTCTGTCCGTCGGACCAGAGGTTTGCTTACAGCTTCCTTCAGATTCCACCTCGCGATGGACACCCTTGCTGTTCGGCTATACACTTCCCACTACCTGGGCGTGTTCGGGACTTACACCCGTTAGAGCGCGCCCATGGCGCGCAAACATGAAAAAGTGTGAACCTCCCTGAGGTTCACACTTCCTTTTTACATCAGCACAGTAACCTTGGTTCCTGCGCCGAGTTCACTTTCTATTTGGATTTTTGCATCGTGGATTTCCACGATGTGTTTTACGATGGCAAGGCCAAGGCCGGTGCCGCCGGAGGCTTTGGAGCGGCTTTTGTCGACGCGGTAGAAGCGTTCAAATACTCGGTCAAGGTCGTCAGCAGGGATGCCGATGCCGTCGTCTTCTACGATGAGCTTTTTGTAGCCGTATTCTTCTAATACTGAGACTGCCACATGTCCACCATCATTACCGTAGCGGATGGAGTTTTGCACAAGGTTGTCGATTAGCTCACGAATAAGATCCGGACGGCAGCGCGCTGTGGTGGATGAGCCAGATAAGGTGATATCAATATTTCTCTGGCTGGCAGCCATAGTTAATGAATCAAGCTCCTCTGCGGCCAGCTCATACAAATCCACAGTTTCGAACTGGTCATCATTGTCGTCACCGTCCAGCTCAGAAAGCTTGATGATGTCCTCTATGAGGGCCAGCAAACGATTTGCGTTCTTATCTATTTCGTCAGCAAAGTGCTTTCTCTTTTCCGGCGGTGTATCGTCAGAGCCTAGCAACTGCGCATAACCAGAGATGGCGGTAAGGGGAGTCTTTAGCTCATGGCTGACATTGGCTGAGAAATCCTGCCGCATCTTTGCCGCCGCCAATACTTCCTCGTGTTGCTTTCGGATTTTGCTTATAAATGGGTAAAGCTCAGGATATGGTGAGTCCACAAAATCATCGTTGAGCTTGCCTGCCACATCCTCAATTGGCTTCATCAGCTGGCGTGTAAGGATACGCGAAGCCAGCACGCAGACAAATGATATAAGCAAAATCAGGCCGAGGCACAGTGGCAAGCCACTGGCAAACACCACCCATGCTGCATCCACTTCCTGAGCGATACGAAGGATTCGACCGTCGTTTAGGCGAAGGGCGTAGTAATAGTCCTTCAGCCCCATGGTATCGGACTGCCTTTCTATCTCTCCGGAACCTGTCTCCATAGCGCTGACAATCTCCGGCCTGCTGGCATGATTGTCCATCTGCTCCGCATTTACGGTATTATCAAAAAGCACTGTACCGTCAACATCTATCAAGGTAACTCGCAGATTTGCGTCCATCAGCTTTGGATTGTCCTCCAAGGCGGCCACATCAGCGGTGTCAAAAAATTCTGTATCTTTAAAAATCTGTGCAGTGACCTGCATATCCTGGTGGACCTGACGCTCGAACAAAGCGTAGTAGGCCAAGGTCACGCAGAGAGATGTGCAAAGCACCGTTGCGATAATCAGCGCCAAAAATCTAAGGTAAATCTTCTGTGCCATGATACCTCCCTATCAATCAATGACATATCCAACATTTCTAACTGTGCGAATCAGGCTGCCGCAACTACCAAGCTTGGTCCTGAGGGTCTTGATGTGCATGTCCAGGGTGCGTGATTCCAGCTCGTAATCTATGCCCCAGATTTTGTCCATTATCTGAGTTCGCTTTAGGACAATGCCACGGTTCAGCGCCAGATATTTCAGCAGCTCGTACTCTTTGTAGGTGAGTTCTATAGTTTGGCCAGCCACTGTCACCTGGTGACGCTGGTCATTTATGGTAAGGTCTCCGATGGTAATGATTTCCTGAGAAGCCTCCATGGTGCGACGAAGCAGAGCCTTCACCCGAGATGTGAGCTCCATCACCGAAAACGGCTTTTTGATGTAGTCGTCGGCCCCTGTTTCTAGGCCTCTAACCAAATCGATTTCACCAGTTTTAGCGGTGACCATAATCACCGGAATGGCGGCAGTAATTTCGCTGGAGCGAAGCTGCCTTACTATTTCAAACCCGTTTTCATCAGGAAGCATGATATCCAGCAGGACAAGGTCGGGCAGATTGTGTTCTAAAACATCAAAAAAGTCTGCCCCATTGGCAAAGCTGTCGACCTGATAGCCGGCATTTGCCAGGGCAAACTCTTCTATTTCTCTGATATTCTCGTCGTCTTCAACAATGTAAACAAGAGCCATAGTGACCTCCTTCATATGTACATAAACAATCAATCTATGTGATACTATAGTATGATTATCTA
>JAEEGH010007609.1_pt1 | contig 25981 bp, 19 predicted proteins | sample 9134181 | NCBI WGS metagenome assembly JAEEGH01 (sample SAMN16246544, study PRJNA631951) | gut metagenome | biome: gut microbiome; feature: rumen; material: DP-attached | host: Bos | place: Iran: Karaj | collected 2018-10
AGTTTACCTTTATAAACTTCGGCGTTTCGATGTTATGGAGCGTCATCATGACGATTGCTACTTTTAATTTTTCAAAAACGTCACGGGGTTGCGTTTTAGCTGATTCTACGTAGTTAGCTTTATCGGCAACCCCTGCAAGTTTCCGCTTCCGCGTAAACTTGAAAGAGTTGTTACATTTTGTTTTTCAAATCGTAATCATTACGATTGCTATTCTTGATAGTTGAAATTGATTTTCATGGTTTTGGGGCAATTTTTGTTCCAGTCCTTGCCTTTTTTGATTGAATTCCACTGGGTTTGGGTGCCTGTAAAGTTGATTGTTTCAAGGCTTGTGCAATTTTCAAACGCTCCTTTCTCTATGCTTTTTACAGTTACGGGAATTGTTATGCTTTTAAGATTGACACAGTCCTCGAATGCCCACTTGCCGATGTTTTCTGTGCCGTCTTGAATTGTTACATATTCAAGATTTTTGCAACCTCGAAATGCTATCTGACCAATCGTTTTTATGTTAGAAGGAATGATTATGCTTTTAAATTTGCAGTATTCAAATACACCTTTTTCAAGAGTTTCTATTCCGGCAGGGATTGTTATAGATTCGAAGTCACAACCATTGAATGCCCTTTCTCCAATTCTTTTTACACTATCTGGAATTGTTATAGTCTTAAAATGGCAACCATCAAATGCATAGTCTCCGATATTTTCTATACCATCTGGAATCACATAAGAGTTTCTATCTTTATCAAAAATGCAGCATATAATACTAGCTTCATCGCGGTAAAATAAAATGCCGTCAACAAGTTTAATATGCTCATTCTTCTCATCAATAATGAATTCGCTAAGGTTTGGGCAATTAGCGAAAGCTAGAGCACCAATACTTTTAACACCTGAACCAAGCTTTATGCTTTTAAGATTTTCACAATAAAAAAATGCTTGGCTTCCAATACTTTCTACTTTATCAGGAATTATTACACTTTCAATTTTCCAACAATCTTGAAAAGAACTATTGCCAATAATTTTCACACTGTCTGGTATTTTTATGCTTTTAAGTCTTCCGCACCAAGAAAACGCCTTATCGCCTATGTTTTGCACTGTATCTGGGAGTGTTATGCTTTTAATCTCGGTAGACCAGCCGCCTCCACCAGAAAAAGCACCTTTTCCGATTATTCTTACACCAGAAGGAAGAACCACACTTTTAATACAATAACAACTGCCGAATGACCAATTCTCAATATGCTCAAGACCGGTTGTCTTTGACATATCAAGATTGATAGATATTTCAAAATCTTTTTTTCTTAACGCATCACCTAACAAGCTTACAGTCTTTGTATCGATTTCTCCGACAATCTCCAAAGTGCAGCTTTCTTTAATAGCAGCTATTACGTTTCTAAAATTATCTTTTGTAGCTGTTATTACCGGCTCATCATTTTGAGCAAAAACCATCGGCGCAACCAAAACGCACAGTGCGCACAACGCAAAGATTTGCAAAAACTTTTTCATAACTCCCTCGCTTTTCAGTTATGCAGTTATTCTAACACGCCCCGCACAAATTCTGCAATGCGTAATGGGGTAATAACGCAAATTAAGCGAATGCCTGCTTTTAATTGCAGTAGCAAAATCTTTGAATGGCAGGTCTTTAAAAACTTAACACATTCTTAACATTCAAAGACTTCATTGTTTTGCAATAAGCCTTTATAGTGCATTTGTATGATTGCTACAACAATTGGTCAGATTTTGGAATTCGGCGGCTCGTTATGCCTGCTTCTTTTTGGAATGGAAATGCTTTCCAACGGAATCCAAAAAGGTGCAGGCAGCAGCTTGCAGACGCTTCTGGGAAAAATTTCTTCTAACCGTTTTTCTGCACTTTTAACCGGCGTTGCGGTAACTGCAATTATTCAGTCTTCAGGCGCAACTACAGTTATGGTTGTAAGCTTTGTGAATGCAGAGATTCTTACGCTCACGCAGGCAATCGGAATCATTTTTGGCGCAAACATCGGAACGACCGTGACAGCGTGGATTGTTTCATTATTCGGGTTTTCATTCAGCATAGAGGCGGCGGCAATTCCTCTCTTTGGTTTCGGGTTTGTACTGAAATATTTCAAGAAAATCCGGCTTCATGATTTTGCTGACAGCTTCATGGGCTTTGCTTTTCTTTTTATGGGGCTTGGGCTTTTGAAATCTTCAATGGAGTTGAAGCCTGATTCCATGGCGTTTTTATACAATCTTGCAAATCTGGGATTTGCGGGGCTTTTGCTGGGCGTTATAATCGGCGCATTCTTTACGGCTCTGATTCATTCGTCTTCTGCAACGACGGCAATTATTCTTACGATGGCGGCAAACAATTCTTTGCCGTGGAATTTGGCAGCTGCCGTTGTGCTTGGAAGCAATATCGGCTCAACGGTTGATGCTGTAATGTCTTGCTTTAAGGCAAATGTAAATGCAAGACGCACGGCCGCCGTGCACGTGGGCTTCAATGTGCTTGGAACGGCAATTGCACTTTGTTTGTTTCAGCCGTTTCTTGCCCTTGTTGACTTTATAGTTCCGCTTGAACCGCAGAAAAATATCACGGCGCATATTGCAATGCTTCATACAATTTTTAATGTTTCAGCTGCCTTGATTTTTCTTCCGTTTGTAAACCACATAGCAAAAATTGCGCAAAATCTGATTAAAGAAAGCACGAAAGAAGAAAGCACCCATTATAAGCTTCCGGCCATCCTTCCTGTCACGCATATAAGTTCAGATTTGTATTTATTTCAGATACAAAAAGAAATTGTCAAGATGACAGACCACGTGATGACAATGTTTGATTTGCTTCATTCAGCTTTGAAAAACAGAAAGATTGATGAAGAATCGGTTCAGAAAATTCTTTCAGAAGAAGAATATATTGATGAAATGAACCACGGAATCAGCGACTTTCTTCAGAAATGCATAAGGCTTCCGAATTCTAACCAAAAGAACCGTGAGGATTTTTCTCATCTTATTTCTATGACACAGAATCTTGAAGACTTGAGCGATGAATGCTGCTCTCTGGGGCATACGATGCTCAAATTTTACGAAAATCCGGACATCAATTCCTTTGAAGACCATAACGATGAGCTGGTCGCTTATTTTGAGCAGGTTCATCTTTTCTTTGAACAGGCGTGTACTTATATTGCGCTCGGCATTTCAGATGAAGACAAGCTGCTTTCATTGGAAATCGAAGATGGAATTGACAGCATGAAAAAGGAGCTCAAGCGGAAGAGCCGTAAGCGCATAGAAGATGGAAGCAACGTTAAGGCTGAACTTAAATACATGGATTTGGTGCGCAAAATCGAGAAAGCTGGTGACTGTGTTTTCGGCGTAATCAGAGCAATGTCGCCTAATCTTGAAGAATTATCCGGCAGTGAAACAGGCGGAGACCTTTTGAAAGCCCAGAATCTGATTGTGAATGTCAAAAACCATAAAGTGTTTGTTTCTGGCAACGAAGTCAAGCTTGCCGGAAAAGAATACGATTTGCTTGTTGTTCTTTTGAAAAACAGGGGAAATCTTGTGTCACGCGAAGAGCTTTTGAAAACTGTATGGAAATACGAAAGCGACATAGAAAGCCGCACTCTTGATGTGCATATCCGCCTTTTACGTCAAAAATTCGGGAATGCTATACAGATTGAAACTGTCCGTGGCACAGGTTACAGGCTGAAATAGCGCAAATTATATGCAGCTATTCTAACATTCATTAATATGCATATACAAGAGCAACCGTATTTGAGCTTTTTAAGCAAATTGGCGCGAAGGAGCGCCTATGGGGCAAACTGCCGGTTTTGCACCACAAAAGCGGCAGTTTCCGCCAGAAAATCAAACTACATTAATGTGCATCTAAAAGAGCCTGCGTAGGCGGATTTTGTAAGTAAAGTGGCGCGAGGGAACTGGGCGTGGTTCAAAAATACTATGTTTGTTGTGTCGCATAGCGACATGTATATAGTTTCCATACAACAAACATTGTATAGCGCGTTATCGCGCGGTTTTGAACCATGTCCAGCGACCGGAAGCTATTTTGTTTAACTAAAGCAGGCTCTTGATTGATTCAGCTTATATATATAGAAATTGATTTTCATTTACAGTGCATTTTTTTCGTTGTATCATTCAATCATGGAATACACGTACACGCAGACAGACGACCAGATTGTTGATTTTGCCATGACACAGGCGAAGCGGCGCATTGAGAACATGCAGAACAGGCCGCTGAAAATTGCCGCGTGGATAATCTTGAATTTGCTGTTTGCCGCGACCTTTGTCGTTCATGCTGCCGTCATGCCGGAAAACATCATCTCTTATGCGCTGCTCTACGGCTCGATGATAGTGCTTTACAATTTCTGGCGCATTCCGACGCTCTTCTTTATTCCAAAGCTCGTTTCAAGAAACTGCCGGAGCCGCATCAGCGCAACGCCCGAAATCTGGCAGCCGGTCAAGACAACAATCAAAATTGAAGACGGGAAGCTCACGCTTGAAGAAGAATCAGGCAGGCTTTCGGTTGTGCCGCTAAAGCTTATCGGCCAAGTCTTTGAGACGACGCTTTCTGTGGCAGTGTATCTTGCGCCAAACCAGATTGAGCTTGTGCCCAAAAGCGTGTTCGCCTCAAAAGAAGAAAAGCGCACCTTCGTGGCCGCACTAAAAGAAGCGCACAGCCCGCAAGGGTGAAAAACAAGAAGAGACTGAAAACTAATGGAGAAATAAAATGCTAATAAAAACCAACTTTTCAAAATTCAAAATCTTAGCCGCATTTTTTTTGATGCTCTTTGCAGCCGATTGCTTTGCCGCAAATAAAAGCTACGGAATATATGTGCGCCCTGTTAAGCTTCGTGTTGTTGATGAACAAACAGGCTCGCCTGTGCAAGGCTTGAAAGTCTACAGTATTGTCGAAATTAAGTACGACATATTGTGGGTCAACCAGGATATAAAATATTATATTAATGAATATGAAACAGACATAAACGGCGAAGCATACATTCTGGAAAATCATATCACCGATAAATCAGGTTTTTATTTGGATCATCAATATATAATAATTAATGCTGATTGCATTGACGAAAACATTTCAGAAGAAAAAGCTGCATATACGTTAATAGGGATAACATGGGAAGAACCAGATGTATATGGACAAACTTTTACACCTGAAAAGAAATATAAGAATGTTAAAATAATATACGATATTTCTGACTGTGATAAAACAGAAGTTGATTCAAACAGGTATCTGCAACGCTATGATATTTCTTATAGTTATAATAAAAAAAATAAATTCAAATCTTTTATTTATGATGAAGATGAACTGGAAATAAAAATTCAAAAAAGAGCGCCCGTGCCAACAGGTGATATTGATATAAAATCAGGTGAACATAAGTTATACGATTGGCAACATAAATCTTCAACAAGCGGAAATGAAGTCGGCCATGCCAGCATAACAAAAAAGAATGATTCATATTATTTTTCTTTTGAGGGAAATGCGTATACAGAAAATGATACATATCATAATAGCACGCATGATTATGAAAAAATAAAAATCGATGATGCTGTTCTTACACAAATTGCAATACCAGGCGGAAAAACGCCTGCGTCAAAAGCTGAAATTGACTGCGACCATATTTTGACAGGCGATTACGACGGCAAAAAGATTTTTGTTTTCAAATATCTGCACACCTTATATATTCCTAATGCAATAGAAGACGATTACAGAGAATACTACTTTATGATAATTTTACCCGAAGAAGAATCAAACAAAATTATTAATACAGACTTTTCTATAGACGCATATGATTTTATGTATCATGACAAAGCTTTCTACAAAGCATGGTTCTACGAAGATTTGCAACCCCAGCAATAAAAGACTGCACCAGCTTTCAAGCCCGTACATAGTTCTTGTAGTTTTCCCCTTTGCGTGGTATCATTTAATCCATGCGCACAACAAAGGCTGTTCAAGACATTCATCATAAGTTTCCGCATTTCATTCTGACGTTGATGCTTTTTATTTTGTGTGCTCAAATTCCGCTTTCGGCACAATCAAAAAGCGACATTGCGAACGGCTTGCGCGCACAGAAAGAAGGCAAATATGCGCAGGATTTTGTACCGACCAAAGAAGAACATCCTTTCGCGCTTGACCCTGTAGGTGATACGGTAATAACGCTCGGCGGTGCGGCTCTTCTTGGCGCAGATTATCTCATTGAAAAAAGAAACAAAAAAAAGAACAATGCACCGATATTCATCGGCACACCATACGACCCGGATTCAATTACAGGCATTGACAGCGTTTTTATGAACCCTTATTCGAAAAATCTTGACATTGCGGGCGACGTGCTGCAAATTGCCACAATGCTTACACCGGCAATAGTAATGTTAAAAGCGCCTAAGTCTGATTTTCTTACAATCGGCATGATGTATCTTGAATCAGTGCTCTGGGCATACAGCGCAAAAGAATTCGGCAAGAACATTGCGAACAGAATACGCCCATATATGTACTATTCGGGCTATCCGCAAAGCGAAGTTGATTCGGGCGACTGGCACAAGTCTTTTCCGTCTGGGCACACTACGCTTGCATTTAACGCGGCGGCTTTTACAAGCTATACTTTCGGTACATATTTTCCAGATTCAAAGCTGAAAATTCCGGTTATAGCCGCATCTTATTCGCTTGCCGCTGCAACGGCTTATATGCGTATGCGCAGCGGCAACCACTTTTTTACAGACGTGCTGACCGGCGCAGTAATCGGCACAAACACAGGTCTTTTAATCCCGATTCTGCACACTTATTTTGCACAGCTCAACAAATCAGGCAGAGGTCTTACAGCCCGAATTCTTCCGAATGGTCTGATTCTTAAATACGCATATTAACGGGTGCGCCAATAGTCTAACCTAAAAACGAGATTTATCTGGCGCACCGCTGCAAGTTTTCGCAAGCGAAAACTTGTTTAGATTGTCGAAGAAACCCTCTCGAGCGCGCAACAGTCTAACCTAAAAATAAGCTTTATCGGTGCACCGCTGCAAGTTTAGCAAGCGACTGCTGTCATGCCGAATTTATTTCGGCATCTCGGTCTCTACCACAATGCACGGGAATGACAAGTTCACGTTCATTCAGTTTTTACGAATTTCTGCTGATTTTCAATTTCGTTAAGGATATTTGCAGCGCGTGTGTCTTTGAATTTAGCAAATAACTCTGTTGAAAGTTTTTTTGCCGCCTCAAGGTCGCCTTTTATCTGCATAAGGCGGGCTGCATTATAGCCTGCTTCAAACAGATTAGACTGCTTATATATTTCAAGATAAGACTGCATTGCAGCTGAATATTTTCCCTCTGCAAACATGTTGTAGGCTTTCCGCATAGCACGGTTTCTTTTCACCTTAATAAGCGAAATGCGGTTGACGATTGTGTACGGCTGAACGTCCTGCAAAATTACTGCTGAAATACGCGGTAATTTCGGTTCTATCAGCGTATAAGCCGCCGGAAGCCGTTTTGCCGCAGTATAAGCCTTTGATTCTGCACTTATAGAAGCATTGTTTTTTGCAAGAATTGTGCTGCTTTTTGTATTAACAATATCATATTCAACAGCAGTAACCACAGAACGGATATATCCTGAGCTGTTGCTGAGTTTTTCAGTTTCTACAATGTATTGTGCGATTCTGCCGTTTATAGCGGCATCTGCGCCGCCAGTTTTGTATTTCAGATTTTTAGATTTTTCAAGTTCTGCAATAAGACACTCGCGGATATAGGCTGCAGCCTGTTTTGCATCTTCTGCATCATCTTGATTTGCAAGCTTTGTCCGGGAATCAACGGTAAAAGGCATTACCGTTATTGTTTTTGCACCATTTAGATCTACATTGGCAGGGTGTACGCCGGAAACAGTTTTAGAAGAATTTATTGTCGTACAGCTTGAAAGCAGGCACAGTATGCTTACCAAAATCAAAACTGCTGATAATTTTCTCATAAAGAAAACTCCCCTAACTTATTAATTACACCCTAAAACACAGGCTGCCGGAGCATCTCCAAGCAGCCCGTTTTTCAAATTCAAGATTTAACTGTAAGAATTGCGCCCAAAACAAGCATGTGCAGAGCAAGTGTCTTCAAGAAGAACAGGAATGTCCACATGTTTTTGAATGCACCGTTCAAAAGACCAACAGGTCCCATTATGTCGATTACAACGATTACAACAATCCATGCAATCAATACAATAAGATTGAACAAAGAAGCAATTTTGCCCAAAGAAGTGAACAACGAAATCAGCAGTCCTGCGCCTGAAATAATTTCACAAATACCCAGGATAATGATTACGATATTTGCAACATCACCTTTCAGTATCTGATTAACAGCAATTGCAACTTCGTTTCCTGTAACGCCAGCCTGAAGCTTGCCCAAAATGCCTTTGTCGAGCTGAAGTGTCAGAATACCAAAAGCCAGCAAAAAGCAGCCTAAAGCAATCTGCAAAATCAACATTCCTAAAGATGATTTGTTCTTTGATGCCATACTTTCCTCCGTAGTGTATGCATATAATCTATTCCATGTATTATAGCCCCATAAAATTGAAACCGCAAGAAATTATTTTACCGCTTTCAATAATTTCTCTCTGCATTAAAATACTTCAGCCGGAAAAAAATGAAAGCTTAAAAAAATTCTTGAAATTTAGGAATAAATGTGCAAAAGTAGTATAAGCACTCAAACGGAATGTCTTTAGACAAGTTGATGCAGTGCAAAAGGAAGGAATATGAAAAAATATTTAGTTGTTTTTACGATTCTTTTGTGTGTATCAGTAATCGCTGCTGCACAAGAAAACAAAGCATCTGACAAATCAGATTTAACAGGTTCATGGAATAACAATGTATACACCAACCGCTTTTTTAACTTGAAATTCAAACTGCAGAACGGCTGGACTAAGTATGACACTGATAAAATTCCAGTACATCAGGCTCAGGACACGACAACACTTGTAATTGCAAATAATATTGAAACAAACGAAAACGTAATGGTAATTTGCAAAGAAGCTGTTGCGGATATGACTACAGAGCAGCACATGACCAATATGAAAAACAAGCTGCTTGCTCTCAAAAACATTAAATACGAAATCAGCGATCTTTCAAAAGAAAAAATTGCAGGCAAGGAATATGTCACATTTGCTGCGACATCAACTGTAAACGGAATGACTCTGACTCAAAAGTATTTTTCCCGCGAACAGGATAATTATTTTCTGTCAATTATTGTTACAACTTTAGGCGGTGACGCTGCAATTAAAAATATCATGAAATCTTTCCAATAAACGGTTTCATTCTACATCTAAAAGCTGACTGCCGGAGACTTCCCGGCAGTCACAAACAACTCACAAAACATAATCTACAGAAAAGTGTCTGCACTCCTAACGCTCCACCTGGCACGCGCAGGCGGGCTTGTATAAAAACGGACGTGTGTGTAAACTTCAAGACATGAGCGACAAAGATACAAAAGAAGCCTTCGGAAGGCTTTATTCAATTATACAGAAGCTGCGCGCGCCTGACGGCTGCCCGTGGGACAGGGAGCAGACGCCGCAGACTATGCGGAGCGATTTAATAGAAGAAACTTTTGAGGCGGTTGACGCAATCACGCAGAACGACACGCTGCACGTAAAAGAAGAGCTTGGCGACGTGTTCCTCAACACGGCGATGATTACATACATGAACGAGCAGCTCGGCAATTTTACGGCCGCTGACGTGCTCAACGAAGTCTCTGACAAAATCATCCGCCGCCATCCTCATGTCTTTCCGAATTCTGAAGGACAGAAGAATGCGCTTGAAGGCGGTGCAAAAACTGCCGAGCAGGTTTTAACTCAATGGGACGCAATCAAGCGCGGCGTAGAAAACAGAGGCGGCGAAAAAAGCATTTTGGACGAAGTGCCGAAAGGTTTTCCGCCGCTGCTTAAGTCTTATAAAATGCACAAAAAGGCCGCAAAAGCAGGCTTTGACTGGGAAAATGCAGGCGGCGCTTTTGAAAAGCTTGACGAAGAGCTTGGCGAGCTTAAAGATGCCGTCAAAATTGAAAGCGCTGAAAGCGATGCCGCCAAGAAGGAAATGCTCCACAAGCATGTTGAAGAAGAGCTCGGCGACGTGCTTACATGCGTAGTGAACATTGCGCGCCACCTTAAGGTTGACCCGAACACAGCAATGGAAAGCTCAAACATGAAGTTTTACCGCCGTTTCAGCGCAGTTGAGGCGCAGCTTAAGGCAGCGGACAAGACTTTTAAAGACTGCTCATCAGAAGAGCTTGAAACATTCTGGCAGAACGCCAAGCAAAGCGAAAAATAGCAAATTGCGCGGCGCGCGGTGTGGCACCAGCTTAAAGCGTGTGCACCGGCCCGCCTACTCTGCACTGTTGCTGGCGCGGCTGTAAAAGGCGTTCATTGTTTCAACCATCTTCTTGTTTGAGTCAGAGCTGAAGTCGAGCAAGGCCCGGAAAGTTTCATCTGGAATGCAGAAGACCTTTGAATCACTTTCTGCCACAGCCGCGCTGTTGCGCTTGCGCTTAGTCAGACAGTCAATTTCGCCAAAAAAAGTTCCGGCTGAATAATATTCGATATGGTTGTTCTCAAAGTATGAAATTGTGCCCGAAGCCACATAATAAATGCAGCCGCTTCTTGTGCCGCTCTCAAAAACAGTCTGCCCTTTTTCAAGCTGCATCACTTCGGCATCAAGCACAGATTCAGGCTCTTTAAAGATGATTCTTGTAAACACATCAGCCGGATTTCTGGCATTTTCAGGCGGAAGAAGATAAAGCTGCTCAAAGCTCAAAATCTCGTAAAATTGCCTTACAAAAATACATTCAGCAAAAAACAGAAGCAGCATGAAGAACACATAGACTTCGAGCATGAGCACAATCAAATTGCTCAAAACACCGTAGACAATGTTGTAGCGGCCCATATTCAGAAACAGATGAAAGAAAACGTCAAAAATCCAGAATGAAAACGTGCAGAAAGCAGCTGAAATTGCGCAATATCTGAATTTAGGCTTGCTGCCAGGCACAAAATGATAGAAAAGCGTAATTACAATGAACATCATCGCAACCGGCGCGATGCTCAAGAAAAGGTCGCCGGACTTTTTTAAAAACCACGGCACATAAGTCACAAGCCCCGTAATATTGATGAAAGCCTGAAAAATGTTCAGCACAAACACCAGAAGCGCAACACCAAGAACAAGCAGCACTTCAGACGTAAACGTGATAATTCCGCCGATCAGCGGCTTTTGCGGCACGGCATCACGGAAAATCTGCCTGAAACCGCGCATCAAATAATTGAAGAAGCGTCTTGCCATCCACAGAATGAACACCGTGATGATGATTTCGAAAATGCCGGTCTTTTTTACTGAAAAAATCGAACCGAGAACATTCTGCAAATCAAATGCCTGCATAATCGAAGTCTGTTTCAGCATATCGATGAATGCATCGGGCGTCGTCTTAAAAAAGCGGATGAGAATTCCGGCAATGAGCATTATTATCGGAACGAGCGAACACAAAAAGCCGTAAGAACCGGCTGCCGCATAAGTCAGCAAATCATTCCTGATAAAAAGCGTGCTTACCAGAGTTAAAAACTGCATTGTCCTTTTTAAAAAGTGCGGACGTATTTTCATGGCATGAAAGGCTGTTAAAATGAAATCTTCCTGTCTTCGGGCTTTTCTGCCTGCTTGTAGAGAATTGCCCTGTTGCCGATTATGCGCACCAAAGTTGCGTCTGTTTCGGTACAGATTTTCTGCGTGAGTTCAGTTTTTTCGTCCTTATATTCGTTGAACTTGATTTTTATCAGCTCATGCGCATCAAGCGAAGTCTGCACCATTTTTATAACGCCGTCTGTAACACCGGCAGCACCGACGATTACAACTGGCTCAATGTCATGCGCAATCTTCTCAAGAGCCTTGCGCTGTTTGCTTGTCAATTCAATCATGCACACATATTAGCATAAACGGAATGGCAAAACAAGCTTGAAAAGCCTGCAACCGGCAGCCTGTGTACACCGCTCCATTTTGGGAGCAGTTGTACACAGGCTTCCAGGTGGCAGAGCACGGTTCAAAACCGCGCGATAACGCGCTACACGCTGCTTGTTGTAATGAAACTATAATCTCGTCGCTTTCGCGACGACAACAAGCAGAGTGTTTTTGAACCGCACTCCGCCGCCCTCGCGCCTTTGCATATACGCCCAAGAAGAGCGCAGTTGTGCACCAACCTAAAAAGATTGCCGGGTCAAGCCCGGCAATGACATATTTTAAAACCTATCCCGCGAAGAAAAACTTAAAATTTAGATAATCGGGGGTTATTAGGGGCGCGAAGCAAGCCCCTAATCGGTGCCGGAAAAGGATAGGGTTGAAGGGGAAGGAAAAACCGTGCTTCCGAATTAAGGGTTTTGCCTTCCCCTTCAAAGTTCCAGGCAATTTCAATTGCCAAATTTATGCTTGAAAAGTTTTTTATATATCAATAGACTTACCTCCATGGATAAGCTCATTGTTAAAGGTGCCAGGGAGCACAATTTAAAAAACATAGATGTCGAAATTCCGCGCAACAAGCTTGTTGTCATTTCAGGCCTTTCGGGGTCTGGCAAAAGCTCGCTTGCATTTGATACGATTTTTGCAGAAGGCCAGCGCCGCTATGTAGAAAGCCTTTCGGCTTATGCGCGCCAGTTTCTCGGCCGCATGGATAAGCCCGATGTAGATTATATAGAAGGCCTTTCGCCCGCAATTTCAATAGAACAGAAAACAACGCACAAAAACCCGCGCTCAACAGTCGGAACAGTGACGGAAATCTACGATTATTACAGGCTGCTTTATGCAAGAATCGGCAAGCCGCATTGCCCGGTCTGCGGAAAGGAAATCAACGAGCAGACTACCGACCAGATAATTGATGCAATCATGGCTTTTGGCGAAGGCGCGCGCGTTCAGATTCTTGCGCCTGTAATCAGAGGCAAGAAGGGCGAGCACACCAAAATTTTAGACGATGCACGCAAGGCCGGTTATGTGCGCGCCCGCATCGACGGCCTTATGGTAGAGCTTGAAGATTCAATTAAGCTTGACAAGCAGAAAAAGCACACGATTGAGCTTGTCATTGACCGCATCATCATAAAAGAGAATGTGCGTAAGCGTCTCGCTGATTCTGTTGAGGCGGCTCTTGCGGCTTCAAACGGAATTCTTCTGGCCGTGCAACAGGTGCCGGCCGGCGAAGACGCTGACGGAAAGCAGAAATTCACCGAAAAAGAGACTTTCTTCTCTCAAAAGAACAGCTGCCCTGATTGCGGCGTTTCTCTGCCGGAACTTCAGCCGCGCCTTTTTTCGTTCAACAACCCATTCGGCGCGTGCCCGGAATGCACCGGCCTCGGCGAAAAGATGGAGTTCAGCGAAGATTTGATTGTGCCTGACAAGTCAAAGACGCTGAACGAAGACGCAATTCAAGGCTTTAATGTTGATTCAAACTGGAATAATTGCAGGCTTTCGGCTTTGGCTGAAAAGCTCGGCTTTGATTTTGACATGCCGCTTGAAAAGCTTTCTGGCGCGCAATATGACGCGGTAATGCACGGCTACGCTGAACCGATTCACTTTGTCTACACAAGGCAGGACGGTTCGGGCGTTTCTGATTTTCATCAGCCGTGGCCGGGTGTTCTGCCAGAATTAAAGCGCCGTTATGCCGAATCTTTTTCTGATTCTCAGCGTGAGCGGCTTGAGCTTTTGATGAGCCGCTGCACCTGCAAAAGCTGCGGCGGCAAAAGGCTCCGCCCCGAAGCTTTGGCTGTAACTGTAGGCGGCAAGACAATTTACGAGCTTACGCAGCTTTCTGTTGATGCTTCAATCGAATTTTTTGAAAAGCTCAAGCTTACAGAAAACGAAAAGAAAATAGCCGCTCAGATTGAAAAAGAAATAAAGAACCGGCTGATGTTTCTTAAAAACGTGGGGCTGAATTATCTGACACTTGAACGTCAGGCCGCCACGCTTTCGGGTGGAGAAGCACAGCGCATCAGACTTGCAACGCAGATTGGCGCAAGCCTTGTGGGTGTCTTGTACATCCTTGACGAGCCTTCAATCGGGCTTCATCAGCGCGACAACCAGCGGCTCATAGACACGCTGCTTTATCTTCGCGATTTGGGCAATACTCTGATTGTGGTTGAGCATGACGAGCAGACGCTTCGGACGGCGGATTATCTTATAGACTTGGGGCCCGGCGCAGGCGTTCACGGCGGTGCGGTAGTTGCGGCCGGCACGCCTGACGAAGTTGCAAAAGTCAAAGACAGCGTTACTGGCCAATATCTTGCAGGAACGCTCCGCATGAAGCTTCCGCTTGAGCGGCGGAAGGGCAACGGCCATTTCCTTGAGATAAACAACGTAACCGAGCACAATCTGAAAAACATCAGCGTCAAGATTCCGCTTGGCGTGCTTACATGCATTACAGGCGTTTCCGGCTCGGGCAAATCTACGCTTTTAAGCGACGTAATCTGGCCTTCTTGCTCGAACAAGCTTATGCGCTCAAACCTGCCTGTCGGGGCTTACGGTTCTATTTCAGGGCTTGAGCACATAGACAAGGTTATCAACATTGACCAAAGCCCAATCGGGCGCACGCCGCGCTCTAACCCGGCAACTTATGTCGGCGTTTTCAACTCGATTAGAGATTTGTACGCCAGCCTGCCTGACGCAAAGGCGCGCGGCTATACGGCCGGGCGTTTCAGCTTTAACGTGAAAGGCGGAAGATGCGAAAACTGCCAGGGTGCAGGAACGATAACGATTGAGATGAACTTTTTGTCTGATGTCTACATCACTTGCGATGTCTGTCACGGCAGGCGGTTCAACCAGTCTACTCTTGAGGTGCTTTATAAAGGCAAGAGCATAGCTGATGTCTTGAGCATGACGATTGAAGAAGCCGCCAAATTTTTCGATTCAATTCCGCATATCGCGCGCAAGCTTGAAACACTTTGCTCTGTCGGTTTGGGCTATGTGCAGCTCGGCCAGAGCGCGCTTACGCTTTCTGGCGGCGAGGCACAGCGTGTAAAGCTTGCTAACGAGCTTTCGCGCCGTTCAACAGGCAAGACGCTTTATATTTTAGACGAGCCGACGACAGGCCTGCACTTTGCTGATGTGAAGCAGCTTATGGAAGTGATTCAGCGGCTTGTTGACCAGGGCAACAGCGTGATAATGATTGAGCACAACCTCGACGTTATTGCGCAGTCTGATTATTTGATTGACCTCGGCCCTGAAGGCGGCACCGGCGGCGGCACTATTGTCACCGAAGGAACGCCTGAACAAGTTGCGGAATGTGAAAAATCTTATACAGGAATTTTCCTCAAGGAGCAGCTTGAGCGTGAAAGGCAGCGCGACAAGGAATAGCTTTAGTATTTTTAGTTGTTGAAAATGCCGATAGTAACAGGAATGCAAAAAAAACGTTTTAAAGCTTTTCTAAGATTCTCACTTATAAGCCTGTGCTTTTTAGGCGTGCAGTTCATTCTATATGCTGCGCCGAGTGTTGTAACTGTGCATCAGGCGCAGCGCACCGAATCAAAAAAAAGCGAAGACGGCCATGATTTGATTGTTTTTTCTGGCGATGTTTATCTGACAATTGAAAAAGACAATATTCTCATTACTATAAGTGCTGATAAGGTAAATTTTGACCGTGAGCGCGACATGCTCTATGCTTCTGATAATGTAATTATGACTGAAAATAACGGTGATAATTACAACAGAACCTTGAACGGCAATTCTCTGTTAATGAATACATCTTCATTGGAAGGCGTATTCGATGAAATTCAGCTGACACAAAAGCAGTCAAATACACGCAATCTTTCGTCTGAAACAACGATGATTGTTTCTTCTGAAGTTTTTTCAAGAGAAGAGGGCGGCACTATTGTTTTCAAGAATTCCAGCCTGACTTTCTGTGATGACGAAAATCCGCACTGGCAGCTGCGTTCAAGCAGAATGTGGCTTCTGCCTGGTACTGAATTTGCGTTTTTTAACGCACTGCTTTATGTAGGGCGTGTTCCTGTGCTTTATCTGCCGTTTTTCTATTATCCAAAAGACGAGATGATTTTTAACCCGTCTTTCGGCTACAGACCGCGTGTCGGATATTATACGCAGACAACCACATACTTAATCGGAAGAAAACCCCTGCCGGAAGAAAGTGATGAAGGTGACGGTCTTTTTAATTTTGCGCATCCGTCGCAGCTTATGGAGCAGAGGCGGGAAGGGCTTTTCTTGAGAAATCTCGACACGCCTTTAAGCGGCTACTCAAACGATTATCTGAAGGTGCTTGCCGATGCGTATTCAAATCTCGGCGCAATGATTGGTGTTCAGGGCGATTTTTCTCCAGAAGATTCCTACTTTAAGAAGATTGCATTTACAGATTTGTTTGCGGTAAGCCGTAACCTCTACAAACTTGAAGACAATGCTTTATACAGCCCGAAAAACAAATACGGTGTTTCAGAATGGAATAAGTCTGTCGTTTTTGGCAAGAAACTGCCTTTCAGATTTGCGGCAGGCCTTGAGATGCAGGGTTCAAGCGACCACACGACATTCAATATTTCTCTGCCGTTTTATTCAGACCCTTTCTTTAAGGCTGATTTTTTGAACCGCAGCGAACACATGGACTGGATAAATTATGTTACTAAGCAGGGTATCAGTACTGAAGCCGAAATGGAAAAATACGAAGATGATATACTTGAGTCTTATTCATGGAAAATAAACGGTTCTATTTCGCCTGACTGGGGCAGAGTTTCTGATATTTTCAATTTTAGAATTACTTCAATAGCCTCAAGTTTAGACTGGGCTTCAAAACAGGATAAAAGCATTACTTCAGAAGTTTCAACAGACAGACAGTTTTTCTATCCGTCGCAGATTGTACCGCTTTCAGTTTCGGCTTCTGTTACAGGTACGCTTTTCAGTTATCCGCCTAAAAAAACGCAGAGTACCGCAGCGGCTGTTGAAACACCTGATATTGATTTGGATGCGCCTGCTGTTTGGGCTGCTCAAAGTGAAGACGGTGAGAGCGAAGGCTCTTTCTCTAATGACGCGCCGTTTCCTGTGCTTGCGGTTAAATCACCGTCTGTAAAAGAAATAGAGACGTTTAAGTATAGTCTTGATTACAGCTATACGCCGAATTTTACATCGCTTTACAGTTATTCTGCTGAAGCCTGGCCGAATGCAGCCGCAAAAGCCTGGAAAGACTATATGTCAAATTTCATTGCTTTCTCAGGCGATTTCAAAATTTCAAGTTCTGCTGTCTGGTACGACGGTTTTGCCCAGCTTGATAATGACATTGTTTTCAGTCCGTCTTATCAGCACCACCCGCAGATTTCTGAAAAATTCTATCCTACGGTTGCGGCAAGAAACCAGGTAAGACAGTCTGACTATATGGCAAGAAAATTGGATTTGACTAATACAAATACGCTGAAATTCAGACCTTTCATTTTAGATGATTATTGGTACGATTCTTATATAGCCTGGACGCTTAAGCTGAATTTAATCCGCACTGAATATATTGGAAAAAACGGATCGCCTGCATGGAAATATAATACAGTCAACGGCTCGCCTGAATCGATTCCGGAGCATAATATTACATCGGCTGCAATTTATAAGAATGACGATATAAACGGCAGCTTTACTTTGATTACCAACCTGCCGCCGCAGCTGCCAAAATACGAGATGAAATTTGCCGGCTCTGTTCCGCATTTTTCAACAAAAATGGAAAGCGGCATTGCCGTAAGATCCAGAGAAGATCCGAACTGGGATTTTATGCCTTTTGTTGAAGAAGTGTCCGTAAACGGTTTTGACAATAAATTCACTATGTCTCAGTCTTATAAGTACCTGACAACCCAGCACAGAAATGAATATTTGAATTTTTCTGCGTCTTATAATGGACTGACTGTTTCTTATTCAAGGCTTTATACGACAGGCTTTAAATTTGACAATAAGACCGGCTGGAAGACAGACGGAGAAGAAAGATTCCGCTCTTATCAGGGAAAAATCAGCTACGAGAGCCCTGCAAAATCATATTTCTGGTGGGGCAACAGAATCGGGCTTGCACCGTCTTTGTCTACTGCACTTGTCTGGGATTTTCTGCGGCCACCTTTGAGCTACTTTACTTTTTCGCCGGCTCTGCACTTTAGAATCAACGACTTTATAGAGATTAAGTTTTCTTCAGAGCATAGAAACGACGTAGTCTTCCGTTATTTTCAGGGTGCACTCGGCTACGAGCCTAAACTGCCGGGCGAGACAAATCTCTGGCAGGATTTGATGGATTCTTTCAACTTTGCTGAATACAACAAGCGCAAGCTGTCTGGTTTCAAATTAAAGGCACTTTCTTTAGAGATGAACCACAACCTGCATGACTGGGACGTAAAATCAAAATTCAAGATTGAACCGCGCCTTTTGACTGAAAAAGGTGTCACAAGATATGACTATTCGCCTTATATTTCTGTTTCTGTAGTATGGAAGCCTATGACCGCAATGCAGAGCAATATTGTTGATGAATATGGTTCTGTTAAACTGAACCCTTGACGGATAACAGTGCGCAATGTAAAATTGCTCTAGTGGAATCTTCTTATACGATAGTCGTATCAGATCCTGAGCTTCTTTCTCAGCTGTGCGGCATAAATGACAGTAATTTGCAACTCATCGAAGAACACTTGGGTGTAAGCATTTTTTTGCGCGGCAACGAGCTTTCAATTTTTGATGCCGGTGTAGAGATTTGTGACAGATTTAAGCTTCTGCTTGAACGTGTAATAAATGAACTTTCTGCCGACTGTTCCAATCCAAAAGATGTTATTCAGTCTGTTATAAAAGATTTTGCTGATTCAGACCAGAACGGCGGCGAGGAGATTCATCCGTCTCTTGCAAAAAATTTCATTCAGATTCCCGGCGCGTTCCAGCGCGTTTATCCAAAAACAGCACAACAGGCGGCTTTTATTGCTGCTATGCGTAAATATGATATGGTTTTCTGTTCCGGTCCAGCCGGTTCTGGCAAGACTTTTCTTGCTGTGGCAGAAGCATTGTCGCTGCTGCTTTCAAGAAAAAAGCGCCGGCTTGTGCTTACAAGGCCTGTTGTTGAGGCTGGCGAAAGTCTCGGTTTTTTGCCCGGCGACCTTGAACAGAAGATAAATCCGTATTTACGGCCGTTGTACGACGCAATGGACAGCCTGCTGCCGAGAGATGTGCTCCGCCGTATGGATGAAAACGGCATGATAGAGATTGCACCGCTTGCATACATGCGCGGGCGCACTCTGAATGACAGTGTAATCATTCTTGACGAAGCACAGAATACTACAACAGAACAGATGAAAATGTTCTTAACAAGAATGGGAGAAGGGTCAAAAGTATTTATTACCGGCGACATAACTCAAATAGATTTGCCGAAGCGCGTAACATCAGGGCTTGTTCAGGCGACAGAAATTCTTTCTTCTGTTGACGGCATCTGCGTTATGCAGATGCATGCTGATGATGTTGTGCGGAATCCTTTGGTGAAAAAAATAATTAGAGCTTATCAAAATGCGGAAGAATTTTAGTAGAAATCGTAACAGCCAGCACAAAGACGGAATCTTATTGCATTACATTCATTCTATAATGGATTCTGTCAATAAATCAAAGTCATGTCTGCTTGTATTACTTGCAGTGTTTCTGCTTGCGGCTTTTACATCAATTATTGATTATGCAACCAGAAACAGGGCTGTTAAGCCGCTTTATACGGAATATGAAGTCGGACAGGTTTCTGATATTACTGTTGTTGCAAAACGGACAATAATTCCTGTAACAACAGACGGACTTGTTGTACGTGCCGGCGAGAAGATTATCCGCAAAGGTTTCCCTATAACAGAAGAAGCTTACGAAAAGCTGAAAATTATTGCCGATGAGCCGTCAAAGATGGACTTTAAAGGTGTAGGCAGAACCGTTCTTTTTCTGCTGCTGCTTGTTCTTGTTGCACTGCTTTCATTTAAGGCTCTTCAGAAAAATCATATTTTTAAATTGCGTGAAGCTGTTTTCATGGGTGCGCTGTTTATTCTTGTTTATTGTTTAGCGGCACTGATGGTAAACACAAAAACATTGCAGTCGCCGTTCTATCTTGTTGTAGTAATTCCGGCGGCACTGTGCACAATGCTTATTACTATTCTTATAAATATTGAGACGGCAAACTGCTTTTCGCTTATATTTGCAATGGGAAGTTTTGTAGCTACTTCTTATAATCCTGTAGTCTTTCTTTTTGTGCTGATTTCGAGCCTTATAAGCGCGCGTCTTGTCTGTAAGATGGAAAAGCGCATTGATTTTATCTATGTGTCGTTTATTCTTGCATTTTTGGATGCGCTTGTTCTGTTTGTTCTTTGGGTGATTTTCCCGCGTACATCTGCAAATATAGCTATAAGCCTTGTCGGTATTGCGTTCAACGGCTTTATCTCGGGCGTTCTTGTTTTGGGCTTCCTTACACCGTTAGAAAGTCTTTTGAATACAGTTACAGTTTTCCGTCTTATGGATTTGTCAGACTTGAATACGCCGATTATGAAGCACCTTATGGTTACGGCGCCGGGAACATACAGCCATTCCATGATGGTTGCGACGCTTGCAGAAAGTGCGTGCCGCGAGATAAATGCAAACCCGCTTCTTGCGCGTGTCGGTGCCTATTACCACGACTTGGGAAAATTGGAACAGCCCGAATACTTTGTAGAAAACCAGGGCGCGTACAACAAGCACGACGAGCTTAATCCGCGGCTTTCTGCTTCTATTATCAGGCGACACGTCAAAAAGGGTGTGGAGAAGGCGCACCAGCTTCATCTTCCGCAGGAAGTCATCGATATTATTGCCGAGCACCACGGAAACGGCATAATCGCATATTTTTACAACGAAGCCAAAAAGCTTGATGAATCGATTTCGCCGGATGAATTCTCTTATCCGGGCAATCCGCCTTCAACAAAAGAATCAGCTGTCGTAATGCTTGCCGATACAGTTGAGGCTGCGTGCCGCACGCTTGAGAAGCCTTCAGTTCCGCGCCTTGAGAAATTTATACGTCAGCTTGTAATGAAGAAGTACGAAGACCGCCAGCTTGACAAGTCTACTTTGACATTCAAAGAAGTTGACACAATCCAGGAAGTTTTTGTAAACACACTTGCAAGCTATTATCATTCACGTATTGAGTATCCGAACCAGAAAGACCCTGACCAGAATGATTCAAATGAAAAGGGCGACGAGGGCGAGAAACAGGAAAAACAGGAAAAGAAGAATGAATCTAAGGAAAACTAGATGAAGAACAATGTTTTTGTTGATATGGAAGAAGGCTTTGACGCACCGTCTTGGTTTGAGCAGATTGAGCCGTTTTTGCAGACTGTGCTTGAAAAGCTTGAGCTTGACCACTGGGAAGTGTCTGTGTTGTTCTGCCGCGACCCGTTTATTCATGAGCTTAACAGGCAGTACCGTAAGATTGATAACCCGACCGACGTGCTTTCTTTTGAAAACGGCGGCGAATATGAGGACGAAGCAGGCGAAAGCTGGTTTACAGCCGGAGATATTGTTATAAGTCTTGATACGCTTAAATCAAACTGCAAAGAATTCGGCGAAACACCCGACAATGAGCTGAAACGTCTGCTTGTTCACGGTGTTTTACACTTAAAAGGCATGGACCATTCGGATAATTCACCGGAACAGGAAATGCTTGTTTTTCAGGAAGATTTTCTGAAAAAATTAGATTATAAACAAATTATTACAGACTGAAAAAATTAGGAATTGAGAATGAAAGTTTTAGATAAACTGTTTGGAAAATCTGGTGAGGAGGACCCTCACAGTAGCGGCTCTGCTGTAACAGCGGCAGAGCAGGAACAAATTCTAGAAGAAAAACGTGATATGATCCGCGGCGTTGAGGATTTGTCTGAGACAGCCGTAAAAGAGGTAATGATTCCGCGGATTGATGTTGACTTTATTTCAGACGAAATGACGATGGACGAAATTCTTGAAACTGTAACTACAAGCGGCCATTCGCGTTTTCCTGTTTATAACGGCTCAATCGATAACGTAGTCGGTGTGCTTCATGTCAAGGATTTAATCCGTTCTGTGGCAAAACATGAGAATTTCGACCTGGATAAGGTAATTCGTAAGCCTTTTTTTGTTCCTGAGTCTAAACGTATTGACAGTTTGTTACGAGAATTTAAAAGACGTCATGTTCACATTGCTATTGCTATTGATGAATATGGCGGAATGTCAGGTATCGTATGTCTCGAAGATATAATTGAGCAGATTGTAGGCGACATTCAGGATGAGTTTGACAACGAACGCGAAGATATTCTGGTTATTTCTGAAAATATGTGGCTGTGCGATGCGCGTGTCAACGTTGAAGACTTGAATGAGACAATTGGTTCAGATTTTCCAGATGAGGAATTCGATACTCTTGGCGGTTTTGTATTTGATTTGTTCGGTAAAATTCCAGTTAAGTACGAAAAAGTCAGTTGGAATTCTTATGATTTTATTGTGCAGGACATGGAAGGACACCGTATTAACCAGATTAAGGTTATTAAACGAACAGGAGAATAACGGTGGGTGGGAATAAAAAACGATTTTTGGTGTTAGTGTTTCTGGCAGCTGGTGCAATGATTTTTGCTCAGTCTGTTTTCGGCACATCGGGCGCAAAAAAGCCGTCTGCTCTTGAATGGTACAATAGGGGAAAAGACGAGCAGGACGTACAGAACTGGTACACTGCAATAGAGCTTTATCAGGAAGCGGTACGCGCAAACCCGTCTTACGGACAGGCTTGGCTTAGCCTTGCTGAATGTACTTATGCGCTCGGCGAATACGATTTGGCAATTTCCTATGCGGATACGGCTGCCGAATACTTAAAGAACACTACAGCAATTGATAATCTTAAAGGTTTTGCGTTAATCGGTCTTGCAAGACTTGATGAAGCCCGCGCTGTTTTTGACAAAGTTCTGACGCGCTACCCAAATGATACAGACGCACGTTTTGGTCTTGCGGAACTTGACATTTTTATCGGTAAAATCTCCGGGGCAGAGTCTTATTATCTTGATGCCCTTAAACGTCAGCCTGAAAGCCGCAAGGCGCTTCTTTCTCTGGCACTTGTTTCTTACGAACTTGGAAAGACAAAAGCCGCAAAAGAATATATCAATCAGGCTTTAAAATATCACAGCGACAATCCTGAAGTGCATTATTTTGCGGCATATATTCTTGCAAGAGAAGGCTCTTGGATTGAGGCAGAAGGCCGCGTCCGCGCCGCCATTCAGCTTAAGCCGGGTTATGATGAAGCTTACAGCCTGCTTGCTTCGATTTTATACTCTACAATGAGATACCAGTCTGTTGTTGATATCTGCGAATACCGCATCAGCCGCGACAGAAAATCTACGTCGGCATGGTATTTAAAGGGCCTTGCGCTTACAAGACTTAACCGCATAGAAGAAGCTATCGCGACATATCAGAGCGGACTTGAGATTGACCCCGAAGACGAGATTATGCGCACGGCAATGGAACAGCTCGTATGCTCATATCTTGATATAGAAGACAGCCGCCGCGCAAGATGGGCGCAGTGGCACAGCAAAAAAGCCGAAGAATTTTCACAGAAGTACCAGTCTTTGCAGGCACGCTATGAGTACAAGCGCGCTCTTGTACTTAACCCTTCAAGCGCGGCTTCGCGTATTGCATTTTCTGAGATTCTTCTCCGCGACGGCTATCCCGAAAACTATCTCGGACAGCTCCGCTTTATAAGAGACCAGGGCAACGAGAGCCGCGACATTGCAGACAAGATTGAATCTTATACATCTCTGCTTGAAGGCTCTCTTTCTAATAAATGGGAAGTTGACACATTTTATCTTGATAAAACAAGATACAGAATTGGGCTTTATTATATTCAGCCTTCTGTTCAGCTTGTTCACCCTGATTCTGAGCAGCTTACTTCGCAGATGCTTGCCGAGACACTTTCTTCAGACGGAAGACTCAAAGTTTCAGCCTATAATGCTTCAATAAGCGGTTATTCAGAAGCATTCAGACTGTCGCGGCAGGGCAAGCAGGATTATTTCGGTCTTGTTGAATTTGAAGAGAACGAAAGGGAGCTTACAATTTCGCTTACGCTTTATGTTGCTAGAACAGGAAACAAGGCTGCTGAATTCAAAGTCTACCGCACCGGCAACAACCGTTATGCAAATGCATTGCGCCGCATGGGGCAGATTGTTTCAGATGCTCTGCCTAAGCGTGCAAAGATTATCGGCAGAAACGGCTCAACTGCTCTTATTGACTTTGGTAAGACCGAAGGCGCTGCCAAAGACATGGTGTTCAACGTAATCAAGAAAGATAAAATTGTAACACAGGACAAAACTTTGGGTACAATTTTTGACGAGCAGGATTTGTTCGGTACTGTTACAATAACGAACCCTTCTGAAGAGATTTCAGAAGCCACAATCAAACAGAAAGGCTTCTATGACAGAATCAATGTCGGTGACGAGCTGATTCCTGTGCCGGAAACAATTGAAACAACAGCAAAAGAAGAAGCCGTTCCTGTTGACAAGCAGAAACCGGCGCTGATTACGCTGATTAAGTCTATTAAGTAAATTGAAAAGCCGATGGATTCCCACAATCCACCGGCTTTTTTTATGGATAAAGAATGTACAAAATGAAAAAGCGAAATTTAATAATCTTGATTGTCTGCATTTGCTTGGTATCTGTTGTATTCTCCAAAGCTTGGGCTTTCGGAAAAAAAGAATATCATATAGAAGCAGGCCATGAAGCTTTGATCAATCACCCTGAATTTGTAAGTATTGAATATATCAATACGAATGAACACGACATGGGAGTGTATTATATAGTTAATCTAACAGACGGAAGAAAAATAGAGTTTAACTATATAGATACAAATACTGGTGGAGGCATTTTTGGTGGTGTTGAATCTATAGGTAACTATAGATTTACTGGTGTTTCCGCTTATAAAAATGATAATCCGCAATATTGGGAAGAATTTTTCGGCAAATACTATAAGCATTATGGCAATTATACTTCTTTCTTTGACAGTTATTCTCAAGAATGGAGACAAATGTATAATGGGTTGGTTATATCTTTTTATAATTTAAGCATGCTTCTTGGCATTAAGATAGAAACAATGACAGATGCCATTGATAATTATGATAAGATTATTCAACTTGCACAAACACTTGCACGAGAACAGTACTTTGGAAATTTTAAAGAAATAAAAGACAGAGATGCTTTTTCTAATATTTTTGATGCTGAATTACAAGAAAAATTTCCACATTGTTTTATTAATTCAGAAAACAGAAAAGGTTTCGTTTATGTGATTTTTTTAGAAGGACATGGTATAAAGGAATGGGACGAAAAAATTCCCGAAGACAGGCTTAAAAAATATTTAGGCTTGGAATGAAGTAAATTCATCAAGAAAATTTAATATTCCATCAAGAATGGAGCAAATTCTTCAAGAATATTAAATTTTCGTCAGGAATATACAATATTCCTGAATATTTATGCAAAAACATCAAGAATATTGTATATTCGTCAAGAATCTTAAATATTCATGTATATTTATGCATTTTCGCAACAGCATAAGCTAAAAATTATGATTATTCAATGAAAATAAATGCACAAAGGCTGAGGGCGCGGAGTGCGGTTCAAAAACAGTTTGTTTGTTGCCGTCGCGAAAGCGACGTGTTTATAGTTTCAATACAACAAGCAGCGTGTAGCGCGTTATCGCGCGATTTCGAACCCTGCTCAGCGCCCGAAAGCATATGTACATGAGCACTAGTCAGATTGTCTGGTCAAGCCCGACAGTGCATGTTTCAGCGATTATACTTTAATAGATGTTTACGCTTACTATTTCAGCGCAATTACTGCGTCTATCCATTCGGCGCTTTCAAGCGGGTACTGGTCTCTAAGCGAAAGGAAAAGCAGCAAAGCTTGCCGCTTTTTTCCGAGGAAGTAATAAGCTTCTGCAAGGTAGAATTCTGCCCTTTGCCTTGCGCTGTTTGAACTTGAAGCCGCAATGTATTTTGAAAGCTCGTTTTCGGCTTTGAGC
>JAEEGH010007611.1_pt1 | contig 25980 bp, 21 predicted proteins | sample 9134181 | NCBI WGS metagenome assembly JAEEGH01 (sample SAMN16246544, study PRJNA631951) | gut metagenome | biome: gut microbiome; feature: rumen; material: DP-attached | host: Bos | place: Iran: Karaj | collected 2018-10
TACCTGGATCTTTGAAAAAGGTTCTTCCGATTTAATGGTGAACCGTCCGTCTGCATTGGTCACAGTGGCGTTGTTGCTGCCCGGGATTGAGACCAGTGCCGATTCGATGGGACGACCGTTCGCAGCATCTACAACCATACCCTGTATAGAATATGCCAGACGAAGCGTGTCGGTCTGCGCCCTTAATCCAAGAGTGAAAGTCAACAACAAAATACATATGACGGAGCGGAGTTTCATTAAATACAAATATAAAAAAAAGTCGCTGACTCAGCGACTTGATTTATTTACTCGACTCTCTTTACCGTTTTGGCGGCAGAACCGGGCGCCTGTGGCAGTCCGTTCCCGGCGGAATCGGGATGGTGGTGGCGATGGCGGTGCGGACCAGAACCCTGTCGCATCTGCTGCATGCGGACCAGACGCTCCTGTTCTGCCTTGACCCATTTGCCGTACTGCTCGTCGGTGAGGATCTTGCGGAGTTTCTTGTCTTTTTTCAGACGGGCCTTCTCGCGCTGTGCGCGGAGCTCCTGCATCTGCTGTTCTGTGAGGGGATTGAACTCGCTGCCGGCTTTTGCCATATCTCTCTCGAACTGGGCACGGCTTCTGCCGGGACCACCGGGACCCATTCCGGGGCCGCCAGGGCCGAACCCGGGACCGGGACCGAATCCAGGCCCGCCAAAGCCTCTGCGGCCAAGGAACAGGGAGTCTGCCTCCATCTCCTTAACCTCCTTGAGGTTGAGCTTGTAAATCTTTTTGTACTGCTTGTCGGTGAGGGTAAGCAGACGGTCCATCTGATCTGTCTTCTGGTGCGCTATCTGCTGAGGGGTCATCTTGGGGCGCTCGGGGCGTTCCTTCATATCGCCGGGAAAACCTTCCGGCCTCTGAGGCGGTTCGGGACGGTCGTTCTGGGCCATTACAACAAGAGGCATAGCCGCCAGAACAACTGTCGCTAAAAGTTTGAATATCTTCTTCATAAGTCGATAATTAAAAATACTGACTTATTAGATGTGAATTAAAGCCAAAGGTTTAAACGATGTGGCTGACCCAATTCTCGCGGTCGCCGGGCAGAAGGTCTACCGGCGGAATCTCAATCATGGTGTAGCAGCCGGGCCGCTGGCGCAACACGGCGCGGGCGGCGGATACCAGGATCTGTCCGGTGAGGGCGGGGTTGTTGATGCTCATCATAAAGCGGAAGTTTTGGTTCTGCGTCTTGCCGGAAACGCCCTTGCGGATGAGGTTTACGCCGTGCCCCATATCCTTGAGGGCGTCTACGCTATCAACCTGGTTGACGTGGGTTTCGTCCGATGCAAAGTAGGGGTCAGCTTTGATGGCGGCGGCGATCTTCTCAAAATCGTAGCCGGGCTTAACCTGAACGTATACCATGCGGCGGTGTACGCCCTGGCCGGTGGGTATGGTCATGGAGAGTGCATCCTCGACGCCTTCTATGGCTTTGACTGCCACCGAATGGCCCATGCTCATGCCGGGACCGAAGTTGGTGTAGGTGATGCCCTTCGGGGCACAGGCCTCTACGATTGCGCGGACCATGGAGTCTGTGCCGGGATCCCAGCCGGCGGAGATGATGCAGGCCTTGCCGGCCTTCTGAGCGGCTGCAGAAAGAGTTGCGCGCAGGGCAGGAATCTTGGTGTGGATGTCAAAGCTGTCCACGGTATTGATGCCCAGCGAAAGGGCTTCAAGGGCGTGTTCTTCTACCTTACGGGTAGGGGTTGCAAGAATGGCAACGTCCACATTGTCAAGTTCCTTCAGAGAAGAAACCACCTTGTAGGGTTTCAGTTCGGCGGGGACATCCGCTGCGTTGCGGCGCACTACGCCTGCTATTTCAAAGTCGCTTGCGGCTTCCAGGGCTTCTATAGTGTACCTTCCGATATTGCCGTATCCAACGACGGCTGCACGAATCTTTTTCATATTATATCAGGTTAAGGTCTTTCAAAGTCTTTTCCATAAGGACCATGGTGCTCTCCTGCGCCGGAACCAGCGGCAGGCGGAGTTCGTTCTGAATCATTCCCATCAGGTAAAGCGCCGCTTTTGCCGGGATGGGGTTGCTCTCCACGAAGCAGTTCTTGAACAGGTCGAACAGCCGGTGGTGGATGGGGCGGGCCTTGGAAAGGTCGCCGGAGAGCATCGCCTCTGTCATTGCCACCATCTCGCGGGGAACGATGTTGGATGCCACACTTATCACACCCTGTGCACCGGTCGCCATCAGCGAGAGGGTTTCGTCGTCGTTGCCGCTGAGCACCGCAAATCCTTTGGGAGCGTGGGCTATGATTTTCGATATCTGGTCGTAGTTGCCGGAGGCCTCCTTGACGGCGATGATGTTTGGATGCTCTGCCAGACGGAGGGTCGTTTCTGCGCTGATGTTGACGCCGGTACGACCGGGTACGTTATAGAGCACTACCGGACGCGGCGCAAAATCGGCCACGGCGGTGAAATATGAGAACAGTCCGTCCTGAGACGGTTTGTTGTAATACGGTGTCACAACCAGGAATGCATCTGGGTCGTAGGGAGTCAGCGTCTCGATATTATTGCGTGTCATCACAATGGAGTTGGTGCCGACGCCTACCATTACCGGGCGGCCCTGGGCGTGTTCCTTTGCAATCTGCAGCAGTTTTATTCGCTCCTGGTCCAGCAGGCACGGAGTCTCGCCGGTGGTGCCAAGCGGTACCAGGAAGTGGATGCCCGCCTCGATCTGGTGTTTGACCAGGTTTTCAAAAGCTTTGTAGTCTACCTCTTCGTTCTTGAAAGGGGTAATCAGCGCGGTTCCGCAGCCTTGTAATTTGAGTTGTTCCATAGCTTTCGAAAATTAAATGATCAGGTCTTTGAATTCGTGTACCCCGCTGACGCGTTCTGTCATAAGGGCTGCTTCCACGGCGCCCTGTGCAAGCCCCTCGCGTGAGAAAGCTTCGTGGCTGAGGGTAATCTTGTCGCAGCTGCCGGTGAGAGTGAGGGTGTGGATGCCCGGCACCTCGCCGATTCTCTGTGAGGTAATCGGGGTGTCGTAGCCGCCCGCTTCGTCTACAATCTTGCCGAGGCTGATGGCGGTGCCGCTGGGGGCGTCCAGTTTGTGTATGTGATGGATCTCTTCTATGGTCGTCTTGTAGTCGCCTACGCCGGAGGCCATCTTGGAGAGATATTCAGCAGTCTTGAAAAGTATGTTGACGCCTATGGAGAAGTTGGAGGCATAGATCATGGTGGCGCCGCACTTCTCGAAATATGCAATCACCTGGTCCTGGATGTCGTTCCAGCCGGTGGTACCGACCACCGTCGCCTTGAAGTTCTCTGCCAGGAACTTGTAGTTGGCCCTGAAGGCGTCGGGGGTGGTGAAGTCTATGCAGACGCATTCGCGCGCAATCTCCCTGGGCGTGGCGGTGATGTCCTCGCTGCAGAGGACGCACTCAATTCCGCGGCGTTCCAGCACCGACTCTATCATGTGGCCCATACGGCCGTAGCCGCTTATAACAACCTTAATTGCCATTTTCGAAGAATGTTTTGTGGAGTTTGCGGATGACGGTTACCATTTCCGGACGGTCTACCACGATACTCAGGTTAAGGAAGGACGAGCCCTGCGACATCATGTATATCTTGCTGTCGCTCACCGCCTCGAAAACTGCTGCCACGGCGCCCTTGACGCCGATTATGTTCTTGCCTATTATGCTGACCTGGCTCTTGTCGCGGTCGACGGTGATGTTGCCGATCTTGGCCAGTTCGGCAGCGACGGGATCAATCGGAGCCTTGGCATCGACTGTGACGGAGACGCTGGCCTCGGAGGTGCTGATCATATCCACAGAAACGCCGTGCTTCTCGAATATTGAGAAGATTCTGGTAAGGGAGCCGGTGGTGTTGATCATCTTGGGCGAATAGATATTGATCACCCTTATATTTTCGTTATAGGAGATGCTCTTGACGCCGTCGAAGATGCACTGGCTGTTCATCACCACTGTACCTTCGTTATCGGGATTCATAGAGTTGAGTACGTACAGCGGGATATTCTTGCCGGCGGCGGGCTCAATGGAGAGAGGGTGGAGGACCTTGGCACCGAAGCGGGCCAGTTCGGCCGCCTCTTCGTAAGAGAGCTTGCTGATTCCTTTGGCCTCGGGCACGATGTTGGGGTCGGCGGTGCAGATGCCGTCCACGTCGGTCCAGATCTCGATGCGGTCGGCGTCAAGCACCATGCCCAGCAGGGAGGCGGAATAGTCGCTGCTGCCGCGCCCCATGATGGTGGGGTCGCCCTCTATGGTGACGCCCATAAATCCCTGTGTTATAACTGCGTCGGCATTCTTGAAGGCTTTTTCAATAACGCTGTTGGCACGCTTGGTTACCTCCGGAATATCGGCGGTGGCGCACATATAGTCGCGGGAGGTAATCATAAAGTGGCGTGCATCTATCCAGGCGGTCTTGAGCCCCAGCGCATTCATCATGAAGCCGACGATATTGCTGGAGAGATATTCGCCAAGGGAAATCATATATGCCCTGTCGACATCGGGTATCTGTCCGCCCATGTGGGCCCTGGAAAGGGTCTGGAGTGAGTTGCACAGGGTATCAACTTTCTGATTTATATCTGTAGTGTCCGGCGTGGGACGCTTGGGATCGATGTAGCCTGTCAGTTCGTCGACCGTGGATTTATGACGGTCGCGGATAGAACTTATAATTTGTTCGCTCTGCTCTTTTTCGCCCTGTTCCGTGAAATCTACCAACTGGTGCAGCATGTTTGTCACGCCCGAGCAGGCAGATACCACCACAACGGGTTTGCTGCGCATTTTTTTGGTAATGATGGAGATTGTCCTTCTGATTGCGGCGGCGTCTCCGATGGACGTCCCGCCAAATTTCATTACTATCATCGCTTATAATTTTTCACCCGGCTAAAGTAGTAAAAAGAAGTAAAAAAAATACTAAATTTGCGTTTAATCTTAAACAGGACGTAATCAACTAATATCAATACTATGAAAACACTCAGATTTTTTGTAATTATCGCTCTGCTGTCCGGCCTGATGTTCGGCTGCAAAAACGCTCCCAAGGAGGAGAAGATTCCCATCGGCGTACAGCTCTACAGCGTTCGTGACAACCTTTCACAGGATTTCTACGGCACGCTGAAGGCCGTCAAGGAGATGGGTTACGACGGCGTTGAATTCGCCGGCCTCTATGGCAACTCTCCCGAGCAGATCAAGGCATGGTGCGACGAACTGGAACTTACCCCTATTTCTGCCCATGTTCCCCTGCAGGATATGATGGATAATATCGATGCCGTGATTGCAGATTATAAGGCTATCGGTTGCGAATACATCGCAGTGCCTTATTTGCCTGATGAACTCCGCCCCGGTACAGAGGAGTTCGAGCCCACCGTTGCGGCAATCAAGGATATTGCCCAGAAGGTGAAGGATGCCGGCATGCAGCTGCTCTATCACAACCACGACTTCGAGTTCAAGACTCTGGAGGACGGGACTTACGGTCTGGATTATCTCTACGAGAACGTTCCTGCCGACCTGCTTCAGACCGAGCTTGACCTCTGCTGGGTAAAATATGCCGGCGAGGATCCCGCAGAATTCCTCCGCAAGTATGCTGACCGTTCTCCCGTGGTTCACTTCAAGGATTATTACTTTGAGGGCCCCAAGGAGGGTGATCCCTATGCTCTTATCGGTGACGAGGGTCAGGAAGCCGCTCCCCAGACTGTATTCGAGTTCCGTCCCCTTGGCTGCGGCGTGCAGGATCTCCAGTCCCTGGTAGATGCTTTCAAGGATGCCCACAGCAAGTGGATCATCGTAGAGCAGGACAGCCCCAGCATGGGTCTGTGCCCTATGAAATGCATCAAGAAGGGCCTTTGCAACCTCAAGCATGTCATCTGCCCCGATGAGTGCTGCGAGAAAGAATGCTGCAAGGAGGGTAAAGGCGAGTGCTGCAAAGATCACGAAGGTTGCGACAAAGCCGATGGCTGCTGCGAAAAGGCAGAAGGCGAGTGCTGCGAGAAGGCAGAATAATAATTACGACGAACAATGAAAAGGGCGGCCGAATGATTTCGACCGCCCTTTTTTGTAAAAGGTTATGGTAAAAGAGAGTTTTATACGATACCCTGGGCGAGCATTGCGTCGGCAACCTTCATGAAGCCGGCGATGTTGGCGCCCTTGACATAGTTGATGTAGCCGTCGGGCTCGGTGCCGAACTCTACGCAGCGGGCGTGGATGTTGGCCATGATGCCCTTGAGCTTCTCGTCAACCTCTTCTTTGCTCCAGCCAAGACGCATGGAGTTCTGTGTCATCTCCAGACCGGAAGTGGCTACTCCGCCGGCGTTGGAAGCCTTACCGGGAGAGTAGAGTATCTTGGCCTTCTGGAAGACAGCGATTGCTTCAGGTGTAGTGGGCATGTTAGCACCCTCTACCACGCACTTGCAACCGTTCTTGACCAGAGTCTCTGCCTGCTCTGCGTTGAGTTCGTTCTGGGTGGCGCAAGGCATTGCGATGTCGCACTTGACGCTCCAGGGACGCTCGTTTGCAGTGTATTTGGCTCCAGGGTACTTGTCTGCATATTCGCGGATACGGCCCCTCTGGACGTTCTTGAGCAGGAATACATATTTCAGCTTCTCCTCGTCAATTCCGTCGGGATCATAGATGAAGCCGTTGGAGTCGGAGAGGGTTACGACCTTTGCACCCAGCGCTGTGGCCTTCTGGGCTGCATACTGGGCCACGTTGCCGCTGCCGGAGATGGCAACCACCTTGCCCTTGTAGCTTTCGCCGCGGGTGGCGAGCATCGACTGGCCAAAGTAGCATGCACCGTAGCCGGTGGCCTCGGGACGGATCAGCGAACCGCCAAAGCTAAGGCCCTTACCGGTGAATGTGCCGGTGAATTCGTTAGCCAGACGTTTGTACTGGCCGAACATGAATGCAACCTCGCGGCCGCCTACGCCGATGTCACCTGCGGGAACGTCGGTGTCGGGACCGATATGACGATAGAGTTCTGTGATGAAGCTCTGGCAGAAGCGCATAACCTCCATATCGGATTTGCCCTTGGGGTCAAAATCGCTGCCGCCCTTGCCGCCGCCCATGGGGAGGGTGGTAAGGCTGTTCTTGAATGTCTGCTCAAACGCGAGGAACTTGAGGATACTGAGGTTAACGCTGGGGTGGAAACGGACACCGCCCTTGTAGGGACCGATGGCGCTGTTCATCTGGATGCGGTAACCTTTGTTGATCATGACTTCTCCGGCATCGTTGACCCACGGAACGCGGAACATCACGACTCTCTCGGGTTCTACGATACGTTCCATAACTTTCAGCTTCATAAGCTGCGGGTTCTCAACGATCATGGGAGCTACGCTCTCTACGACTTCCCTGACTGCCTGATGGAACTCCTTCTCACCGGGGTTCTTGGCAATGACATCGGCCATCAGTTTGTCTGCATACTCTTTTGCTGTCATAAGTGTAGGTGTTATTTTTAAATTGATATTGCAATTTTCAACCGCAAATATATATGTTTTCTTTAATATACAAACAAAAGCGCTCTAAATTAGTTTTTAACGCACTTTTCAACAGGTTACAAATTGTAAGTGAATATACCCGCGGTGATTGATTTTTTGCGATTATTGCAAATAATTCGTAATTTAGTATGATTATTTGCACGTGTATGATGTATGTGTGGTTTATAGTTGGTGTTGTTCTCACGCTGTTGGGAGCTTCATGGTTGGTGGATGGCGCCAGCGGAATTGCAAAACGTTATAACGTATCCGAATTCGTTATCGGCGTCTGCATAGTTGGCATCGGCACCTCGATGCCGGAGCTTACGGTCAGCCTGCTGGGCAGCCTTCGCGGCAGTGCCGAAATTGCCATAGGCAATGTCACCGGCAGCAACATGTTCAACACACTGGTGATTCTGGGCATTACCGCCATGATCAACCCGATTCAGTTTACAAAGGCGAATCTCAAGCTTGATATGCATCTGAATACGGCTGCATCACTTGTTTTGCTCTCGTTTGCATATCTGCCCATCGCATTCCATGCTGGCGAATCTCTGATGATTTCGCGGCTGGAAGGGCTGATATTCCTGCTGCTGTTTGCCGGCTATTTGTTCCTGACTTTCAAGATGGGCGATAACGCCCAGTCAGAAGAGTCGCCGGAAACCAAGAATAAGCCGCTGTGGTTGCTTATTTTTATGGTTCTTGCCGGAATTGCTGCGCTGGCGGTCGGCGGTCAATTGTTTGTGGACAAAGGCTGTGAGATTGCCAGAGAACTTAAAGTTTCGGAGACGGTGATAGCAATCACCTTCATGGCGTGCGGCACATCACTACCGGAACTTGTTACCTGCGTGGTGGCGGCTGTCAAAAAGCGCAACCAGCTGGCCCTTGGCAATATCCTCGGCTCAAACGTGAGCAACATACTGCTGATATTGGGCTGCAGTTCGCTCGTCCGCCCGCTTGCGGTGGATCCCGTCAACCTGGAAGGTTTCGTTTTCCTGCTGATTGCTGCTGTGCTGCTCTACCTTAGCGCCCTCCTGCCAAAACGCAAGGTCCTCACCTGGTATAAAGGCATCTTTTTCATTTTCCTCTATGCCGTATATATCTATTATTCCGTAATCGCTTAACTCAATAATCAAAATATGTTTTCCGTTATTCTCTATGCCCTGATCTTTATCCTGATGCCGGCTGTGGTGCTGTGGATGTGCAAGAAGGTCAATTTCCTGGGTAAGATAGGCCCGATTCTCATACTCTATATTATCGGTGTGCTTCTGGGGCAGATTCCCGGCCTTAATAACGATGCCACTTTTGCCCTGAAGGACAAGATTACTACCATAATGATTCCGCTGGCGCTGCCGATGATGCTCTTTGGCTGCCAGTTCAATTTCAAGGATATGAAGGGCGTGGGCAAGTCGCTGCTGGCGGGACTGATTGCGGTGATTGTGGCAACGATAACCGGTTATCTGATTTTTGGCGGCAAGATGGCGGACGGCCCAAAGGTGGCGGGTCTGCTGGTGGGCTGCGAGACGGGCGGAACCATCAATATGGCAGCGCTCAAGATGGCGCTCAATTTCCCGGAAGAGCGGTATGTGCTGCTCAATTCGTACGATATGCTCATCTGCTTCCTCTATTTTGTATTCCTTTTGAGCGTCGGCATCAAGTGGTTCCGCAAGGTGCTGCCGCATTCAGAGCCGGCTGCCCAGGAGGGAAACGATTCTTCTGCGGGAGAGGCTGTAATGGAGGAAAACAACTACAGCGGGCTATGGTCGGCGCGCGGAATCGGCCAGATATTCAAGATATTGCTGGCGGTAATCTGCTGCCTGGTGGTGTCGGTGCTGATAGAGGCGCTGGTAGGCATTGTGATAGCGCTGATACACGGCGATTCCATATCTCTCAAGACCGTCACCGGTTCGTTTGGCGCCGGCTGGTTCATGCCGGTATTCATCCTGGCCCTGACCACCGCCGCCATTGCCGCATCGTTCTTGAAGCCGGTGCGCAAGCTGACATTCAGTTATAATATCGGTCTGTATCTGATTTACATCTTCTCAATCGCAGTTGCCTCGATGGCCGATGTCACCAAGCTGAATTTTGGCCAGGAGCTTTACACGTTGCTGTTCCTGGTTTGCATTATCTTCGGCTCGCTGCTGCTGCAGTTCCTGCTGTCCATAGTGCTTAAGATAGAGGCCGATATGATGATAGTTACCAGCGTGTCGCTTATCAATTCGCCGCCCTTCGTGCCAATGATGACCAGCGCTATGAACAACCGCAAGGTGCTGGTGCCGGGCATCACCGTCGGCATCATCGGTTTTGCCGTAGGCAACTACCTCGGAATACTCGCCTCACAATTGTTTGGCCTCTTTTAATGTTAGTACGGGCGGCAGATGCCTCGCATGAAAGCCATGCTCCCTGTCGCTTCGCCCGCTTCGCTCGCGCCCGGAATGCGCTCGCTCCCGCGACCTAGCTAACGCCGGTCGCATGTTCCTTCATGCGTCGGCTTTTTCCGCCCGTAGCACTAGCGGCCTTCTAGATAAATTCTTGCCAAGTATTAAACCGCAACGTATATTTGCGGTCTAATTATCCGTATGAAAAAGATAGTCCTTACACTGATATGCGCCGCACTGGCAATCTCTGCACTGGCGCAACCCAAAGCCACAGTTAAACTTGCACTTGTCGACACTATTTCCCGCGAGCCAGCCTCCTACGCGGCGGTGATGCTTTTCCCGGAGGGAGACACCACTGCGCAATACTATGCGCTGGCCGGTCTGGACGGTACGGCCAAGTTCGAGAAAGTCGCATACGGCAAGTATAAGCTCCGCGCAGAACTGATGGGATTCGAGAATCTGGAGCGCAACATTACCGTGGACAAGTCCAACATCAATCTTGGCACCATTGCCATGAAGGAGGATTTTGAGATGCTGCAGGGGGCCACTATATCGGCCGTGGGAAATGCTATCACCATTAAGCAGGACACGATAGAATACAATGCCTCGTCGTTCAAGGTAAAGGACAATGCCGTGCTGATTGACCTGCTGCGCAAGCTGCCTGGCATCGAAATCGGCAGCGACGGCAGCATCACCTCCGGCGGTGAAACAATCAAGAAAATCACCCTCAACGGCAAGACATTCTTCCTGGATGACCCCAGCCTGGCTACGGAGAACATTCCGGTCAATGTCATTGAAAAGGTCAAAGTCATTGACAAGAAATCGGAGCAAGCTCAGTTCAGCGGCATTGAGGACGACGATACAGAAAAGATTATTGACGTAAGCACCTACAAGGGAATGTTTGACGGCTGGTTCGGCAATCTGTCGGGCGGTCTGGGCCGCGACCTCCGCAGCGCCCCCGAAGCCGACAGCAAGTTTACCCTCTCCAATGACATCCGCTATCAGGGCAACGGCATCATCGGCCGCTTCAACGAAACCGACCAGTTGGCTTTCGTGGCCAACGGCAACAATACCAACAGCATGGGCGGATTCGGCCCTGGCGGTCCCGGCGGCGGTGCATTCGGCGGCATGAGGGGTATCAACGACAACTGGATGGCCGGCGTCAACTACGGCACAACTCGTGTCAAGGACCTGGAGGTCAACGTAAGTGCCGAATACGGCCAGCGCAAGAGCGACGTCCAGAGCAAGGACGAAAAGACAACTTATGTGAACGACGGCGACGACCTGCTGACATCTTCCGACAGCAAATCCAACAGCGGCAGTCAGTTTGTAGAGGTGGGAGGAGAATTGAACTACAATCCTGAAGGCACCCGGTTGTTCTTCCGCCCCCGATTTAACTTGGAGTGGAGTACGAACGATAAGGACAACAGCAATGAAACGGGCGATATCTATTCCCAACTTAACCGTTCCCGCTCCATGTCGTACGGGATGACCCAGAGTCGTACAGCTGACGGTCGATTTATGGTCGGAAAGCGCATTTTAAAGCCCGGTCGCACAATCACCCTTGGCGGCCGATACAGCTTCTCAAACAGCAATTCGGATGCAAAGGAGTTTTCCAGGACTGATTACTCTTCTGAAGCAGCTTCGTCGCTGTTGATTGACCAGTATTCCCATACTGACACCAGAAGCATGAGCCTCAACGGCAATATTGACTATACCGAGCCGCTCTCCGAAAACTGGTTTGTGAGCGCCCGCTACCGTGTGGGATACACGCACAGCAATTCGGTGAAGAACACAAGCGACTATACAGGTACGATGGCCCATGATGCCGATGATACCGGTTTCGTACACGATATGGATGATACCGATTCCTACACCGCCCACAACGATTATTACAGCAGCAGCGTAGAGAATATCTTCATCAACCATCAGGCGGGGCTTATGATGCAATACCAGAAGAACCGCAATTTTGTCCAGTTCGGCGCCACCTTCCAGCCGACCTACAACGAGACCCATACCACAAAATTCGGCATTACCACCGATATGGGAGAGGGCGAGTGGCTGTACAACTGGTCGCCGGAGGTGCGTGCCCGCTACGCATTCAGCCAGACCACCAATATCCGTGCTAATTACAACGGTCGCTCTTCACAGCCCTCCACCAGCCGGATGCAGCCCATCCTGGATGTGTCGAATCCGACGCAGATTTCTACAGGTAACGCATACCTGCTGCCGTCCTTCACCCACAGCGCACGTATCTTCTTCTCTACGAACAACAAGTATACGTTCTCTTCACTTACCGTGGGGACATTCTTCAACTACGGCCTCAACAGCGTGGTTACCGCCAGCTGGTTCGACCGCGACGGTGTACAGTATTCCGTGCCGGTAAATGCCAAGAAGCCGTCCCAGTCGTATAATACCTTCGTATCTTACAATACTCCCATAGCAAAGTCAAGTTTCTCGATTGCCTCCAACACCCGCGCTTCCCTGACCAACGCAGTCAGCTATCAGAACGTTACTGCGCGTGAAGGACTCAGTGCGGACAACTTCAATTACGAGGAGTTTATGAGTGAGTTCTGGGGAAGCGCCGACGGCGAAAAGTTCTATAGCGGCGCGAGCGGATTCGGAGAGAGCAAGACCACTTCTTATACTATTGCAGAAGATTTGAGTTTCCGTTATAACGGCGACAACCTGTATGCATCGGTTGGCGGTAACGTCCGTTACAACAACGCCATTTACTCGCTGAACTCCGCTGCTGACAAGCATACTCTGGACAATTCCATCAACAGTTCCCTGGTGTGGACGTTGTGGGACAAACTCGAACTGAGCACAGATGCGACATATACGTTCTACAGCGGTTATTCCGACGGATTCAACGATCCGGAGTTCATCTGGAATGCCGGCGTAAGCTACAAGTTTGGCAGTCTCTCCCTGGCAGCCAACGCATTTGACCTTCTGGAGCAGAGCAAGAGCATCTCCCGCACAATGACGGAGAACTATCTGCAGGACAGTTGGAGCAACCGTCTGGGCCGCTATATCATCTTCAAGCTTACCTACACCTTCGGTACTTTCAAGGGTCCTAAGGGTGACCGTGGAGGTCGTGGCGGCTTCGGAGGTCCTGGCGGCGGACGTGGCTTTGGTGGGGGTGGCGGCTTCGGCGGCCCCAGGTTTTAACAAAAAACCGGCTCCCAATAGGGGCCGGTTTTTTGTTGTTGAAATTATCACTAATTTTGAGGGCTATTAGTGCAGACTATGGAAGATTACGAACATTTCTCGATTGCGGCCGACACCAGCCACGATTATATGAAATATCGCATACACAGGATTCTGTTGGTATGCAGCAGCTATGATGGCTACACCCTGGAAGAGGACGGTCACATAGATTCCCAGATTAATACGGAGTATAATGAACTCAATATGAGCAATCCGCCCGCAATCGTGCGGGTAAGTTCCGCTGCGGAGGCGCTGGAAAAGCTCAATGCCGGCGAAGACTACGACTTTGTGCTCACCATGTACAACGTGGGTGGAATGACGGTGTTCGATTTTGCCCGTACAATCAAGGAAATCAATCCCGACATGCCGGTGTTCCTTATCACCAGCTTCTCCCGCGAGATTTACCGCAGGATAGAGGAGAGCCGGTGCGAGGCCATCGACAATATCTTCTGCTGGCACGGCACAGCCGACCTTATCATCGCCATAATCAAACTGGCGGAGGACCGTCTGAATGCAGAACGTGACATTCTGGAGGGCGGTGTGCAGGCCATTCTGCTTGCAGAAGACTCTTTCCGGTTCTATTCTTCCTATCTGCCTGAACTTTACAAGATATTGCTGCTGCAGAACAGCGAATTCATAAAGGATGCCTACAACGAGCAGCAGATGATTTCCCGCAAGCGGTCGCGTCCCAAAGTGCTGCTGGCCACCAATTACAGCGAGGCGGTGGAGCTTTACCGCAAGTATAAGAGCAACCTGCTGGGTGTGATTACCGACGTGGGAATGATATTGAACAAGGGTGACCGCAGCGAAACGGAAAAATCGGACGCCGGAGTGGATCTTTGCAAGATTGTCAAGAGCGAAACGCCTTGGATGCCGGTAATCATGCAGTCTTCGCAGGTCGAATTCAAGACCATGGCACAGTCACTCGGCGCAGGCTTTATCCCCAAGACCAGCAAGAACCTGCTGGAGAATATGCGCAATGTGATTCTATCCCAGTTCGGATTCGGCGACTTTGTCTTTACCGATCCCAGAACAGGCATGGAACTTGGCCGTGCCCACGACCTCTATCAGATGCAGAAGCTTATAGAGACCGTACCGGACGATATTCTGGAGTATCATCTGAGCCAGATGAATCTCTCCAAGTGGCTTTATGCCCGCGGTTTGTTCCCGATTGCAAAAGTGCTGCGCAGCATGAACAGCAGTCAGTTCAAGAGCACCGACGACCATCGCAAGGCAATTGTCCGCCTGCTTAAGGAATACCGCGTCCTGCTAGGGCAGGGAATAGTGGCCGCATTCGACGAACAGACCTACAGCGATGCCGTGTCGTTTGCCAAGATTGGCGACGGCAGCATAGGTGGCAAGGCGCGCGGCCTAGCCTTCATGAACGGCATACTGGCCAAGCATGAACAATACAAGAAATATCCGGGCGTGCGCATCACCATCCCGCGCAGCGTCGTTATTTCTACCGATTATTTCGAGGAATTCATCAATAGCAACAGCCTGCAGTACATCATTGAGAAGGATGTCTCAGACGAGGTCCTGCTGTCCGAGTTCCTCAATTCCACCATACCGCAGTCGCTGCACCGCAAGCTAAAGAAGTTTGTGTCGACCTGCCGCCGGCCGCTGGCAATCAGGTCTTCTTCAAAACTGGAAGACTCCAACTACCAGCCGTTCGCCGGTGTCTATTCGACCTATATGATTCCGCGCTGCGAAGACGACGGCCAGATGCTTCGGATGCTTATCCGCGGTGTCAAGAGCGTCTACGCTTCGGTTTTCTTCGCCTCTTCGAAGGCATACATCCAGACATCCCAGAACGTGCTCAGCGAAGAGCGGATGGCGGTGCTGGTGCAGGAGGTGTGCGGCACCGAGCAGGACGGTTATTTCTCGCCCACATTCTCCGGCGTGGCCCGTTCGCGCAATCTATATCCGATTGGCTATGAAAAGCCGGAGGAGGGCGTCTGCAACGTGGTTATGGGCCTTGGCAAGGCGGTTGTGGACGGTGGCAAGACGCTCCGTTTCTCGCCGGCATATCCCGACAAAGCACTCCAGACCTCTACCGTAGAACTCACCGTAAGCGACGCGCAAACGGAGGTGATGGCGCTGAATCTGGATCCGGGCAAGTTCCTGCCATCGACCGACGACGCAGTCAACATAGAAAAACTGCCTGTCAACAAGGTAGGCAGCTGGCGCAATGCCAAATATGTCTGCAGCAACTTTGACTACGCCAACAACCGCATCAGCGAAGGGCCGACATTCAATGAATCGTTCAAAGTCATAACCTTCAACAGTATCCTCAAATACAATTCCTTCCCGCTGGCAGAGATAATCCGCGACCTGCTCAAAATAGGCGAGGAGGAACTCCGATGCCCGGTGGAGATAGAGTTTGCCGTGGATATGGATGTGGAGCCGGGCGCGCCCAAACTCTTCAACTTCCTTCAGATAAGGCCCATCATAAACAGTCTGGACGAGAGCAAGGTGGATTGGGACAAGATTGACACAAACGACGCCCTGATTTACTCCGAATGCGCCTTGGGTGTTGGGGAGATAAAGAACTTGCAGTATGTGGTTTACATGAAGTTCGACAAGTTCTCTTCTTTGAAGACACAGGAGATTGCAGAGGAGCTCTACAAGATCAATTCTTTGATGAAAGAGCGCGGTGCGGAGTACATCCTGATTGGCACCGGCCGATGGGGTTCTTCCGACCCGAATCTGGGCGTGCCGGTCAAATGGGGCCATATTTCCGAGGCCAAGGTAATAGTGGAGATGGCGCTCAAGGACTTCAACATAGAATCCAGCCAGGGAACCCACTTCTTCCAGAACGTAACCTCCCTTGGCGTAGGTTATCTCTCCATCAATCCGTCGGCAGGCGACGGCGTCTTTGCACAGGAAGTGCTGGATGCGATGCCTCTCGATTTCGACGGCGAATGGTTCAAGATAGTCAAATTCGATCAGCCGCTTACGGTATTTGTCGACGGCGTCACAAGAAAGGGCATCGTCAAAGCTTGAATTTGACAATTGACGGATTATTTATAAATTTGTGCACTGATATTTAAACTTACAGTGTAATATGGCCGAGGATATCTTCAAGTCAATCTCCGCAAAGGTAGAGACGCTCATTTCCCGCTACGAGAGCGAGCGTGCCGGTGCGGAGTCTCTCCGTCAGGAGCTGGAGGCCAGTCGCGGCCAGATTGCCCAGTACAAAGAAAAACAGATACAATTAGAACAAAAGATAAAGACATTAGAAGATAAACTCAATAGCTTACAATTGGCAGGCGCATTTACGGCATCACCAGGGGACAGTGCAGGGGCAAAGCGCAGATTGAACGCTGTTATCAAAGAGATAGACGAGTGCATATCGATGTTGAATATGTAGAGATATGGAAGAGAAACAAAAGATTACCGTTACTATCGGGGGGCGCAAGTTCACCTTCCACATCCTGCCCGAAAATGAGGAGCGGGTGCGGGAATCTGTGAAGAAGATAGAGGAGAAGGTGTCGCTGTACGCGGCAAAGTACTCTACCAAGGATATGCAGGACATTCTGAGCATCGTGCTGATGGAATTCGTGATGCAGTATATTTCGCTTGAGCAGAAAGACGACGTCAATGATATAATGGAAAGTGTCAAGGCTCTTGACAGCCGTCTTGACGAATACATAAATTCCGGCCGCTAGTATTACTCTTCGCCAAAATCAACATAATAAACATCCAAAGAGTACGCGGCTGCCAAAAACGGGCCTAGGTTACCCTAACGGGGATTCCTGGTTCTCAGGGACGGAGGAAGTTTGCGGCACATACCGTCGGCTCAAATCTTACCTTGCAAGATTTTTGGACTTACAGTTACTGGCGGCCTTTTTATTGATTCTGCACCGATTGTAGGTTATTATTAACGGAACCCAATAATAATAACATACAATAATGATTCTTCAATTTATAATAGTGGCTATGCTGGCGGCGCCGGTGGCCATTCTCATCTACGAACTTGTCAGGCGAAAGATTCTCAAGAAAAATGCCGACGAGATTATCAAGAACGCCGAGGCAGAAGGCGAAAACATAAAGAAAGAAAAGATCTTCCAGGCCAAGGAGAAATTCCTCCAGCTCAAGAGCGAGCACGAAGAGGCCATCAAAGAGAAGAACAATCAGATAGCCCAGGTAGAAAACCGTCTCCGTCAGAAAGAGAGCCAGCTGGGCCAGCAGAAGGGTGAACTGGACCGCAAGGTCAAGGAGAACGACCAGATCAAAGAGAATCTCCAGCATCAGTTGGAACTGCTCAACAAGAAGAAGGAGGAATATGAAACTATGCGCGAAGAGGCCATCCGCAAACTCGAAGAGGTGGCCGGAATGAGCGCGGAGGATGCCAAGGAGCAGTTGATGGAGAGCATGAAGGCCGAGGCCAAGACACAGGCTATGTCCTACATCAACGACGTTATGGACGAGGCCCGTCTGACCGCCAGCAAGGAAGCCAAGCGCATCGTGATAAACACCATCCAGCGCACCGCCCCCGAGGTTGCGATAGAGAATGCCGTTACGGTTTTCAATATCGACAACGATGAAGTCAAGGGTCGCATCATTGGCCGTGAGGGCCGCAACATCCGCGCCCTTGAGGCCGCCATCGGTGTAGAAATCGTAGTTGACGATACACCCGAGGCCATCCTTATTTCTGCTTTCGATCCCGTCCGCCGCGAGGTGGCGCGTCTGGCGCTGCATCAGCTGGTAGCTGACGGCCGTATCCATCCCGCCCGCATCGAAGAGGTAGTGGCAAAGGTTCAGAAGCAGCTGGACGAGGAGATTATGGAAATCGGTAAGCGCACCTGCATAGATTTGGGCGTTCACGGTCTCAACGCGCAGCTGGTCAAGATGGTCGGCCGCATGAAATACCGTTCATCTTATGGTCAGAACCTGCTGCAGCACTCCCGCGAGGTGGCCAATATTTCGGCTATCCTGGCTGCGGAACTGGGCCTGAATCCCAAGATTGCCAAGCGTGCCGGCTTGTTGCACGATATCGGTAAGGTTGCAGAGGAAGAATACGAGCTGCCTCACGCTATAGTGGGTATGCAGATTGCCGAGAAATGCAAGGAGAAGCCCGATGTCTGCAACGCCATCGGTGCCCACCACGAGGAGATTGAGATGCAAACTCTCATCGCGCCCATCGTGCTGGTAGCCGACGCCATTTCCGGTTCCCGTCCCGGCGCCCGCCGCGAGGTCATCGAGAGCTATATCAAGCGTCTCAAGGATATGGAGAACATCGCCGCTTCACACACCGGCGTTGTCAAGGCATACGCAATTCAGGCAGGCCGCGAACTCCGCGTGATTGTTGGTGCAGACCAGGTCAGCGATGCCGAGTGCGACGAAATCTCTGCCGAAGTTGCACGCCGCATCCAGGACGAGATGACATATCCCGGTCAGGTAAAGGTTACAGTAATCCGCGAGGTGCGCAGTGTCGCATTCGCAAAATAACATTTGTATATGGACAATCAGAACACCAAGCAGATCAACATCGAAATCGCTCCCGACATGGCGGGCGGTATATATTCCAACCTGGCAGTCATCACTCACTCCCACAGCGAGTTTGTCGTTGACTTCGTGCAGATGATGCCGGGTGTACCCAAGCCCAAGGTTGCCAGCCGCATCGTGATGACTCCGGAGCATGCAAAGCGTCTTTTGCTCGCGTTGCGCGACAATATCTCCAAATTTGAGTCTGAGAACGGCGAGATCAAGATCCGCCAGCAGGGGATGACCATCGCGCCGCTGGGACTCGGCGAGGCGTAAACCGCTTTTTACATAATTCTTCAGATGGACCGCGCTAAAGAAATATCCAGAGTGACGGTAGTTGGCGGCATTGTCAACCTGCTGCTGGTCGGGCTCAAGTTCGTGGCTGGAATTGCCGGGCGCAGCTCCGCGATGATAGCTGATGCAGTCCATTCACTGTCGGATTTTATCACCGATATAGTGGTGCTGGTGTTTGTCGGCATCAGTGCCAAACCGCAGGACGAGTCGCACGACTATGGCCACGGCAAGTTCGAGACCATAGCCACCTTCTTTATTGGCCTGGCCCTGGTCGCAGCGGCAATCGGTATCGTTGTTTCCGCCGCCACAAAACTGGCAGGCTGGCTGCAGGGAGAAGATATTCCAGCGCCGGGCAAGTTGGCGCTTTGGGCGGCGCTGATTTCCATCGTTGTCAAGGAGTTATTATTCCAGTATACCGTCCGTAAAGGCAGGAAACTGGAATCGCAGGCGATGGTGGCCAATGCATGGCATCACCGCAGTGACGCGCTTTCTTCCATAGGCGCGGCCATCGGTATCGGGGGCGCCATTATTCTGGGCAATCGCTGGACCGTACTGGACCCGATGGCATCGATTGTTGTAGGCGCCATGCTGGTCAAGGTCGCCTGGGACCTGCTGGGCCCCGCGATTGGAGAACTCACCGACAAGTCGCTGCCGGAGGATGCCGAGAATGAGATTTTGAATATCATCGGTTCCGAGCCGGGCGTGAGTCAGCCGCACAACCTTCGTACCCGCCGTATCGGCAACCGCGTGGCCATAGAGGTCCACGTCCGCATGGACGGCAGCCAGACTCTGGCACAGGCCCACGAGAGCGCTTCCCATATAGAGAAGCAGCTCAAAGAGCGATTCGGCTCGGATTCTCACGTTACCATTCATATGGAGCCTATAAAGGAGCCGTAATGTTGCATTGTTGGCGCAGATTACCTAACTTCGTTGGGTAATCATATCCCGCCAAAATGTTTTCACAAGAAGATCTCAGGCAGATAGAGGCGCGAGGCGCTTCTCTGCAACAAGTCCAGGAACAGATAGACCGTTTCAAGAAAGGTTTCCCCGCAATGAAGATTGTGGGCGCAGCCGTGCCAGGACGCGGCATCAAGGTGCTCTCCGAGTCGGAAACCTGGAACGCGGCTGACTATTACGATAAGGCCCCTGTTTGTGGCAAGTGCAAGTTTGTACCGGCCTCCGGGGCGGCTTCCCGTATGTTCAAGGATATGTTTGCCGGACTGGACAAGCTGGAAGCTGGAGAAGATCTGCCTGCCGATGCTCCGGGCGCAAAGCTGGCTGCACGGATCAAGGATTTCGCGTTCTATTCGCCTGAATTGTTCGGTGAGCCGACAGATTCGGCCGAGTACCGCAAGAAGGCACTCGCGGCGCTTCTGCGTGAGCCGGGCCTTGGTTACGGCGCCAAGCCCAAGGGCGTGCTCAAATTCCACAGATATGCCGGCGAAGTGCGCACAGCCATGTCTGAGCATCTTGTGGAGGCGGCCGATTATATGCGCGACGCCGACGGTGTCTGCAATCTGGTATTCACAATTTCTCCGGAGCACAAAGCGCTGTTCGAGGCGGCTTTGGCAGAGGTGAAGGATGCGTTTGAGGCACGTTACGGCGTGAAGTATAACATTTCTTTTACTTATCAGGACAAGTCGACCGACACCATTGCCGTGGATATGGAAAACGAGCCGTTCCGCACCGAATCGGGCGAGCTGCTGTTCCGTCCGGCCGGCCACGGCGCACTGATATACAATCTGAACAAGGTAGAAGATGAGCTCGTCTCAATCAAGAATATCGACAACGTAGCGCATGAGAAACTGCTGCCCACAACATCTTTGTATAAAAAGGTACTGATGGGCGAGGCTTTGAAACTGCGAGACCGCATCTTCGATTATCTCCGCCGTCTGAACCGCGAACTTTCGCCGGCGCTCTGCGACGATATTGAGGCCTTTCTGGACAAGGAGCTTTGCGTTAAGATGCCCGCCGCGGCGTCCTTCGAGGCCAGGGTAGAGGCCCTACGCGCCAAACTGGACCGGCCGATCCGCGTATGCGGTATGGTCCGCAACGAAGGTGAACCCGGTGGCGGCCCGTATATCATAGAGGGCGCCGACGGTACTACGTCGCTGCAGGTTTTGGAGAGTGTCCAGATACCCAAAGACGACCCCAAGGCGATGGCGGCCATGTCGGGCGCAACCCACTTCAATCCGGTGGATCTGGTATGCCTGCTGCGTGATTATAAGGGTAACAGATTCGATCTGCTCAAGCGTGTCGATGCAGACGTCGGATTCATGAGCAGCAAGAGTTACCAGGGTCGCGAGCTCAAGGCGCTGGAGATGCCCGGCCTGTGGAACGGCGCCATGAGCGACTGGAACACCCTCTTTGTAGAAGTCCCCGTAGAGACCTTCAACCCTGTAAAAGTCGTATTGGATTTGCTAAGACCTGCTCACCAGGCCTGAGAGTTCTGACATCTGATCTATGATGAAGTCGGCGCCGGCGGCGGAGAGCTGCTCGCGTGAGCCATTGCCCCAGGTGACGCCGCAGGTGCGTGCACCCGCGTTGCGACCCATCTCGATGTCTACATACATATCGCCAACCACAAGTGCATCCTTCGCCTCAATTCCAAAATGCTCCAGGCACTGCAGCACCGGCTCCGGATTGGGCTTGGGTTTGCGCTGGAAATCGACTCCCAGCACATAATCGATATATTCTTCAAGTCCCATATCGTGCACAAACGCATTCAGCGATATTGACAGTCGCGAAGAGGCTACGCACATCGGAATGCCGGCGGCCTTGAGTTTTGCCAGTTCCTCCTTCACGCCGGGGAATACCTGCGGCTTGAGCTGCGCCTTGTATTCGTCAAAAACAATCCGGTAGAGGTCTGCGCATTCCAGACACTCCTGGCGGGTTATGCCGGGATTCATAATCAAGAATCCATCTTCAAGCGGCAGGCCGATGGTGCTGGCGATGGTCGCTTCGCTCGGCACAGGGTAGCCTTTGCGCCGCATCGTCTCCTGCATCGTCTTCACGATGTTCTTTTTGGTGTCGCCCAGCGTTCCGTCAAAATCAAAAACTATCAGCCTTACCATAATTGTTCTGTTTATGGGCCCAAATGTACGCAAATGCCGCGATTTCTTTATACATTTGTGTAGTTATACCCAGTTATGAAAAAGATTCTGACCATCATTCCAGTCATTTTCGCTGTCCTGAGTCTCAATGCTCAGGAGATTAATTGCGTACAGGTAACTGCCAGGATTCAAGCCGACGGCTCGGCTCACATCACCCAGGTGTGGGATGCGACGGTATCCAGCGGCACGGAGTTTTATATTCCGGTAGGCAACCTTGGCAAGATGGAGATTTCCAATCTGCAGGTGAGCGAAAACGGTAGGCAATATGTAAGCGAAGGCAATCGCTGGAATGTTAACCGCTCCATCTCGGCGAAGGCCGGCCGCTGCGGCATTGTGGAGAAGGGTGACGGTGTGGAGCTTTGCTGGGGGCAGGGGAGTATGGGCCGTCATGTCTGGACCGCTGAGTTCGACGCCAAGAACCTTGTACAGGCTTACAATGACTACGACGGCTTTAACTTTATGTTTGTCAACCCCAATATCGGCCCGATAGAAGAGGCGTCGGTAGTTATTGAAAATGAAACCGGCGGCCCCGAGTGGACCAGCGACAATGTAAAGGTCTGGGCCTTTGGCTTTGAGGGCAGTATAAATGTAGTCGACGGCAGCATCAGGTGCGCTTCCGACGGATATATGCCAAAGTCGCACAAGATCATTATTCTGGCACGATTCGACAAGGATATGGTGCAGCCGCTGGTGGATACCAAGAAGCCGTTCGAGACGCTTCAGAAAAAGGCTTTCAAGGGCAGCGACTATACCGATGAGGAAGGTAGTCCTTGGGCTATGCTACTGGCTATTATTCCATTGGTACTGATCGGCCTTGGCGCCATTATCTGGCTGCTGTGGGTGTCCGTCACTGGCCGTACTTTATCAAAGAAGATCTACGGCGTCAACAAGATTACCGATTGGTGGCGGGATGTGCCGGAAGAGGGCAATCTGTTTGCATCGTACTATGTTCTGGACAAAGGCGACAGATTTCAGCAGCATTCACACAATAAGGACTTGATTGGAGCCTGCTTCCTCAAGTGGGTGCTGGAGAAAAAGGTCACTCCGGAGCAGGATGCCAAACATCCCAAGCGCATCAACCTGAAATTGAATCCAGCAGCGCTGTTTGACGACGCGTCTGAGGGCGAACTTTTCCAGATGGTTGTGGCGGCTGCCGGCGACAATATGATTCTTGAGACCGGAGAATTCGAGCGCTGGTCCAAGCGCAAATATGAAAAGATTATGAACTGGCCCGGCAAGGCAGCCGAGAGCGGTCGCAAATACCTGATTGACCGTGACCGTCTGGATGTTTACGGCCGTAGTACCGAAGCTGGACAGGAGAAGGCACAGGAGGTTATCAAGTTCAAGAACTTCCTCAAGGACTTTACTTTGAGCGACGAACGCGGAGTGCCTGAAGTTCATCTGTGGAAGGACTATCTGGTATTTGCACAGTTATATGGCATTGCCGACCAAGTGGCTGCACAGCTCAAGAAGTTGTATCCAGCAGACTTCGCTCATTTTGCCCAGAGCCTCAATATGGATACTTCGTATCTGCCCACTATCATCAATATGAACCGCAACCTGGCCAATACGGCCTATACCAACGCGGCAGCCAAACTCACCAGCGTCCGATCCGGTGGCGGCGGTGGATTCTCTTCCATTGGCGGTGGCGGCGGCTTCTCCGGCGGCGGTTTCGGCGGCGGCAGCAGATAGGCTATTCTCTGAATTACAGCTTATCAGCCGCTGTTTTGATTCTTTCTGACAGGTCGTTCAAGGCATATTTGAGCAGATCCAGTTCGCTCTCTGTAAAGCCTCCTCGACCGCCATTACCGTCTATGCCATCCAGCTTGTGATATAGCCATGACGATGATTTTCCAAAGTAGTCGTGTGCAATCTCCCTCCAGGTAATCGCCATTACTATGTCTGACAGTTTCTGCTTGACATCGGATGCCAGATTTTTGTCGTTAAGATTCATGACGACCTTCATTGATGTATTTGCCTGTTTATTCATAACGCTGTGTTTCAATTAATTCGTCGAATAGTTGTTGAGCATACCATAGTAATTCCGGATATCCGTTTGGGTATGACTGCCTGTAGTTTCGAATCGCAGCTATCAAATCTGCTTCGGCCTCTGACAAGGCCTTCATAATCATTCTCTCTATATCTTATTACACAATGTAAAACTACTACGAAAAATCGTAGTAAGCAAGTTTTTTCTGCAAGATAGATTAAGAAGCAGCCTCAAAACGGAAAAATCTCGTAAATCTCGTGATGTATATCTGTTTCTGAAAAAAGATGTACGTTTTCGACGTCCGTTCGGTGCAGATAAGTGCCCGAGACACTTGTAATCGGAGGCATCTGCACCGAGCGGGCCACGAATAACCCTCGTTATCATGGCCGGCAAGCAAATAAACATCAGCGGGCCAGGGAAACGGGTATTTTCCATGGCCGACACGCCATAATCACCGAGCAGACTATGCTATTCCTGGAAGACGGTATTGGTGAGGACAAGGCCTTTGACGCCGACGATGGTGGAGCCGCGGGTCATTCCTTCCCCGACAGCATCGCGGCGGCGGATAGTCTCTTCTGACATCGGGAATTCTTCCGGCGCCACTTTGGTGAAAGAGCAATTGGTGAATACCAGGTTCTCGTACGGATGGTCTTCCGGTGAGAATATTTCAGGGCCGCAAAGCGAGCGGGTATGAACATCGGTGAAGTATATGTTGCGGATCCCTTCAAACTTGACCGCCTCGTCGGGATAAACGTACATATGGATGGGACATTCGTAAATCTCGTCCATAATGATGTTGGAGAAGATTATGTCCTCTATCAGAGATGATTCCAGCCCGAAGTCGTTGTTGTAGCCTGGATTGGGGAAATCCATCCCTATGCCAAGCCAGCTGTTGGTAATCACAAGGTTGGAGAAGATACAGTTGCGGATATGGCCGTCATTCGCCCATCCCAGGCGGATTGCATAAGCCCATGACTTGAGAGTGCAATTAGTTACCACGACCCTTTCGCAAGGTGTGCTCTGTTTCAGAGATCGGCTGTTTGCGCGGACAATGACAGCATCATCGCCCGCCTCGATGATACAGTTGGATACAGTCACATCCCGTGAGCAATTGATATGAATGCCGTCGTTGTTGGGGAAGCGCATGTCTGAGAGAATCTTGCACCGATCAAAATGGACAAAGTCGCAGTCGTGAACCCAGTAGCTCCATCCGGCAGGCTGGCCCTCCATAGTTACGTCGGTCACTGTGACAAACTTGCAGCCGGCAAAGAAGACTACCCTGGGGAGGGTCTGCTCTGTCGGGTGGATACGCTTGAAAGGCCATCCTCCCTTGTACTCGTCGTCAGGAATGGGGCAGATGTGATAAAGTCCGTTACAGTCAATCTTGCCACGGCCGGTGATGGCAATATTATCAGCCTCGTCGGCATAGATGAAGGCTGCGTTGCGGCGTCGGGGCAGGGCTTCGGTGTCGTAATGCCTGACATCGGTACGATTGGGGAAATCTTTGATATCCGGTGAAGCGAGCAGCACGGCGTCAGCATCGATATGCAGCTCCACTCCGCTCTTTAGCTCGATGGGGCCGGAAAGAAACGTGCCGCCCGACAGGATTACACGACCGCCGCCGGCAGCCGAGACTTTGTCGATGGCCTTCTGGATGACTTTGGTGGTCATGGTCTTGCCGTCGGCCTTGGCACCGTATCTCTTAACGTCGATGTCTTTTGCCTGAGCGGTAACTGCCGTCAGGAGCAGAAGAAGTGCAAATAATCGTTTCATTATTCAGCCTCCAAAACCTTTCCGTCCACACTGATGTCGCTGCAGTGGATCTGGGTGATGCCGAAATCGGGACATACGTTATCGTAAAACTGGCAGTTCTCGCAGTCGTTTAGCACGATGGTCTTGCCATAGTTGTCGGCAAAGACGTTGTTGCGAACGATCAGGCCGGAATTGACATATGGGCCGTGCTCCTCGACATCGGAAGTCACGTAGATTGCAGAGCCGTCCCAGTCGGGGAAGGGGAGGAACTTGTACAGGTAGTTGCACTCCGAAATGTAGTTA